>Ga0310813_10001124_pt1 | contig 16178 bp, 14 predicted proteins | sample YN3metagenome_FD_203086 | JGI IMG/M metagenome (GOLD analysis project Ga0310813, IMG submission 203086) | Soil microbial communities from experimental microcosm in Duke University, North Carolina, United States - YN3 | ecosystem: Engineered > Artificial ecosystem > Soil microcosm > Unclassified...
CCATGCTTGTGCGCTTTTTCTACGATCGGCCTGACGTCCTGAACGTAGGCGCTCTTGAACAGGACGTGAGAAATTGGGACGAGAAGCGTTGAATCGTCAATGGCATCGAGTATTTTTTCCGTTGGAACAGAAATGCCGTCGTCTGTTTTGACGATGTTGATCCGGGCGCCGAGAGACTTCGCGAATTCCTGGTAGACGTACATGACCGAGGGGAATTCCAGATCGGAGTAGACAATCTTGTTCCGCTTCCCTTTAAAGTTGAAGCATGAAACCAGCATCGCTTGCAGCGCTGATATGTTCGCGTGCATCGAAACTTCGCCCCGTTTTGCGCCGATGAGTGGGGCGACAGCATCACCGACGGTCGTCGACATCTCCCACCATGTCTCCGGCCATGCGCGCACACCCCGCGAGGCCCAGGTTTCGGCATACTCTGCCATCCGATCGGAAACACTCGCAGGCATCGCCCCAAGAGAATTCGAGATGAGATAGGTCGATTTTTTGACGATGGGGAATTCTTTGCGCCATTTAAGAAGAGGATCCATCTTAGTTCATCTTTTTCGATTCTTCGATGAGCTGCTGGTGGTCGAACACTTTGCCGTGCTTGATGATCGTCCGCACGCTTCGGGTATTTCGGATATCATCAAGAGGGTTTGCGTCCAGAACGAGGAGATCGGCAACCTGGGGGCCGTACTCAATGTTTTCCCAGTGACCTGCGTGAATCAGGGTATTGATGTTCCGGGTTGCTCTCAAGAACGCCGCTCCCTCGAGTGTTGCCGCACCAATGGCGTACACGGGCTTTAAGCCTGCTTTCACCATGTATTCGAGCTCAAGATGAACACCGATTCCCGGAAATGCCCACATGTCGGTTCCCAGGGGCGTCGTCAGGTTGTACAGTTGATTCAGCGTTATGAGATTTGATCGCAGGGTGGCCAGATGATTTTTCACAAACCCAATATTAGGATATCTTTTGGAATACCGATCGTAGTACTCTTCTGATGTGTACGTCGAAATGATATCGTTTGGGAGTGCGGAAGAGAATCGCTTATCGCTGAGCGCGTTTCGCATGAATGTTCTCGTGTCGGCAAGAAATTCGAACACACAAAAAGTGGAAATATATATCGGCTTAAGGCGCGTCATTACATCGGCCGCGATGAATGAATCGTCAAGAATGCCATGGGCAAATGCTACAAGCGGACGCTGGTAATCAACGACATCGCCATCTTGTCGCAATTTTTTCATTTCGAATTCTTCTGCCTCCAGGATTTCGGAAGCGTCTTTCATCTGCGGCACATGGATTTCCAGGAACAGTTTTTGTTCGTTGGATTCTTCAAGTAAGGCGGCCGCAACATCCCTGGTAACCTTTGCTAGTCTCGGCAGCGGGTCCCTGCACCAGCTCATATCATCGTACATCAGCTTGATGCGCTTGATCCCTTTCTCTTTCGCCTTTCGAACTGCAGCTCTCGCTTGATCCGGCGTCTCAGGGAAACGGTTGATCGACGAATCTATCGGAAATCCATCCCCCTCCCACCACCCTCCTTTGCAGCTGAAGATCGGAGCGGTGGCATAAATCTGCGGCGAATGAACCGTATCATTCGCGGTCATCTTCTCCATCGCGAGCGCCTGGTCGGTCGACTCGAACATGCAGTTCACCGACGTCACTCCCCACGCAAGCATCTGCACAAGGTCGCGCGGCTTTTCATAATGTACATGGCAATCGATAAGCCCCGGGATGATATATTTTCCAGTTGCATCGATGATCGTTGCTTCAAGCGGAATGCGGACAAGGTTCCTTGGCCCCGAAGCAATAATGTTTGTCCCCTGGATAACGATGGCCGAGTTTTCAACCACGGGACCCAGCCCGTCGATCAACGTGCCGCCTATAATAACGATTGGCGTTTGCGCGGAGGAAAAAGTGACAAGGAAGATCAGGGCAAGGAATATTTTCAGCGGAGCGCGCATGCGTCAGGCAATCGTTGGGCTCTTTTCCCAAAAAAATTCTTTCATCGTGTCAGATTTGTAGTGCAGAAGGTCAGATCCACCACGTCGGATGTTCACGAGCTGCGCCACGATGCTGACTGCAATCTCTTCCGCAGTGACCGCTCCGATTTCAATTCCCACCGGCGCATGAACGCGCTTCAAGTCCTCGGCTGACATCCCCTTTTCCACGAGCTTCTCAAAGGCCTTGAGCACTTTCCGCTTACTGCCGATCATGCCAATGTACTTCGCGGGGGTTTTCAGGGCATTTTCGAGGACAATCTGATCATATTCATGGCCGCGCGTGATGACAAGAAGATACGTGGAGGATGTTACTTCTATGCTCGTGAATGCAGTTGCAAAATCAAGGATGAGAGTCCGTTCGGCCTCCGGAAATCTTTCCGCATTGGCATACTTCTCCCGGTCGTCGATGATGGTAATCCGGAAGCCTGCCATCGAGCCGATTCTGGAAACGAATTTCGAGACATGCCCGCCGCCGAAGATGATAAGCTCAGGCCTGCCGGGAACAGGTTCGAGGAGCAATTCGCCGTCAGAGAGAGCAATGCGTTTGGTTGCAAGCCCCCGGAAGGCAGATCGGATCAGATCATTAAATTCCGATTCGGGATACGGGACGGGAACGCCCGATGGATTTATTGACCCTTCCGGCCGCAGACGGGTCGTCGAGATTCGGGGGATAAGCTCTGCAGCAGTTGACAGGTCGGTGGGATCGATAAATTGTTTCTCGAGGATAGTGCCGTCGCGCCCGAGGAGCGTTGCGACGATGCAATCGCGTCCGTCGTTTTGAAAGGAGCGTATTTTCTCAATCAGAGAAAGCTGTGCCTTTCCTATCGGCTCGATGAGAACATCGAGGCTTCCGCCGCACACCAGTCCGTGTTCATCGTCGTCTTCATTGAGATGAAACGACACAATTTCGGCTTTGCCGGAACCATATAGCCTGTTTGCGTGCAGCAGGACATCCCCTTCCATACAACCGCCGCCGACCGTGCCGAGCGATGCTATCCCCCCGCGCGTAACGAGCATCTTCGAAAGCGCGGAGGCCGGGGTCGATCCCGACGTCGCGACAATCGTCGCGAGCATTACGGACTCTTCAGTCTGGAGAGCGGTTTGTAGCTGATCGTAGATGTTCAATTACAATCCTATATCTTCGTTCCAAAGCTTCGGGTTGTTCTTAATAAACTCCGTCATCATCGTAACGCATTCCTCGAGGTCGAGGTTTACAACTTCGATTCCATGATCGCGCATAAATTTTTCGGCTCCGGGGAAGGTCCTCGACTCGCCGACAATGACTTTGGGAATGTTAAATTGTACCGAAGCTCCGGCACACAAATAACAAGGCATGAGTGTCGAATAGAGTACGGTATCGCCGTAATTTCCGACTCTGCCGGCATTGATAAGACAATCGATTTCAGCGTGTTTCATCGGGTTGAGTTCCTGGACACGGCGGTTGTGTCCGCGCCCGATGATCTTGCTTCCACGTACGAGAACCGATCCGATCGGAATTCCGCCCTCAGACAATCCTTTGCGCGCTTCAGCAATTGCTTCCGCCATGAATGCATCGCTCATGTTTTATTATATCAAAGTCCCCCGCAAGAGTCAATACTATGGTAGTGTCTCTAAGACACTACCAATAATTTGATTTTCTTGATCAAAACTTCTATGATACATTTTAATTATGCCGCAGAACGAATTTATCATCCGGAGCGAGCGAGTTGTTAGCGCTGAGGGATTGACCAAAGCCGCAGTTCATGTCCGCGACGGAAACATTGCAGCGCTTCATCCCCATGATCGGTTCCCGGCCGGTATTCCGGTCCAGGAATTTGGAAATCTTGTTGTCATGCCGGGGCTTGTCGATTCCCACGTGCATATCAACGAACCGGGACGGACGGAATGGGAAGGATTTGAAACTGCGACGAAGGCTGCTGCCGCCGGCGGGATCACGACGCTCGTCGACATGCCGCTGAATTCATCTCCCGTCACCACAACGGCAAAAGCCTTTCATGAAAAGATGTCCGCGGCTAAGGGAAAGTTGTGGGTTGACTGCGGGTTTTACGGGGGTGTTGTACCCGGCAATGCCGCTGATATCCAGCCGCTTGCCGATGCCGGAGTGCTCGGCTTCAAAGCCTTTCTCGTTCATTCGGGAATCGATGAGTTTCCGAATGCGACCGAACAAGACCTCCGGGCTACGATGCCTGTCATTGCAAAGAACGATCTTCCGCTGCTCGTCCACTGCGAGCTGATAACAAATCCGAACTCATCCCAACCCGCTCAGTCGGGAATATCGAACCCGAAGTCATTCCAGGATTTCCTCCATTCCCGCCCCCGCCAGTGGGAACATGACGCCATCGCGCTGATGATTCGACTCTGCAGAGAGTACAATTGCCGGACGCACATTGTCCATCTCTCCTCTGCGGACGCAGTCGGGATGCTAAACACGGCGCGCTCCGAGAAATTGCCCCTCACAGTTGAGACTTGCCCGCATTATCTGTATTTTACTTCCGAAGAAATTCCGGACGGAGACACGCGTTTCAAATGCACGCCGCCGATCCGGGAACGGGAGAACCGCGATCGTCTTCTGAACGCATTGCGGGAGGGAACGATTGAGATGATCGTTTCAGATCACTCCCCTTCGACGCCGGAACTCAAGTGTTTCGACTCCGGTGATCTTCAAAAAGCGTGGGGCGGAATTCCGTCGCTCCAGTTCGGCCTCTCTATTATATGGACGCTGGCCAGAAAGCAAAACCTGGCGATTGAAGCCGTTTCGCGCTGGATGTCCGGGAATCCGGCGAAATTAGTAAACCTGGAAAACAAAAAAGGCAGCCTCGAACCCGGCTTTGACGCGGACATCGTGGTCTGGGATCCGGAAGCACAATTTACGGTTAACGGTTCTTCCTGCCATCATCGTCACAAAGTTACACCGTATGACGGGAGAACATTATTCGGCGTCGTAACAAAAACATATCTTCGCGGAGAGGAACTTATTGACGGGCATTCTTTTTCCGCGGCTCCGACAGGAACTACACTACTCAACAGATAATGGAACCTAAAGAAAAAGTACCGGAAGGACTCGTCGATCTCGCTTCCCGGCGGATCGGCGGAAAGGCCCTCCTCGCCAACGACGAATTTTTTGCACCCAAAGAAAATCTTCTCAAGCCGGGACGCGGCATCTTCATACCCGACAAGTACACGATCCGGGGAAAATGGATGGACGGCTGGGAGAGCCGTCGCCGCCGTACTCCCGGAAACGATTGGTGTGTGATCAAGCTGGGAGAACGCGGCACTATCACTACGGTCGACATCGATACGAATTTCTTTCTTGGCAACCATCCTCCGTTCGCTTCGCTCGATGCGATCGACAAGCCGCGAATCGCAAAATTGACCGCTGCAGCCGCCGGCAAACTCCCCTGGACTTCGATTCTTCCAAAATCGCCGCTGAATCCCGGATCCCAGAATTTGTTTGACATCGTCGAGCGGGGGCCGTGGACACATGTGCGGCTGAACATATTCCCCGACGGCGGAGTCGCCCGGTTCAAAGCCTACGGCAACGTCATTCCCGACTTTCGAAAAATCAAACAACATCAACTCATCGATCTTGCGGCAATCACGAACGGCGGTGTGCCCCTCTCCTGCAGCGATATGTTTTTCAGTTCCATGAACAATCTCCTCATGCCCGGTCGTTCGACGAACATGGGCGACGGCTGGGAAACCAGGCGCCGGCGGGGCCCCGGGTATGACTGGATCGTTGTGAAGCTCTGCCACGCGGGAACGATCAAGAACATCGAAATCGACACGAATCATTTCAAAGGAAATTATCCGGACACATGCTCGATCGAGGCATGCTATGAGCCGGACGCCGCGACACGCTTTCTCCCGGGTGACAACGCCGGGTGGAAGGAAATTCTTCCGAAGACAAAACTCCACGCGCACAAGCGACACTTCTTTACTGTGAAGACCGGAACGGTCACGCATGTCCGTTTGAATATTTACCCCGACGGCGGCGTGAGCAGGATGAGAGTGTGGGGACATCTCTCGGAATAAACCCGTTCACGATCCGCCGACAGAACGTTGTACTTGATTACACGATGACTCTATCCAAGCTCAATTCCCTCTCACCGCGCGATGCCGTCACGTTCTTTCGCCAATGCTGCGGATCAGTCCACTGGGCGAACGCCATGGCTGAGATGCGGCCATTTACAGACGCCTCCCATCTTTACTCGACCGCGGAAGAAGTGTGGGCAAAGTCTTCCGAAGACGACTGGAAAGAAGCCTTCACCCACCATCCAAAGATCGGGGATATTAAGTCGCTGCGGAAGAAATTCGCAAGCACCGCGGAACTCGCTTCCGGAGAGCAATCGGGGGTGAACAGCGCTTCAGAAAAGACCCTAAAGGCCCTGGCCGAAGGAAACCGTTTGTATGAAGCAAAATTTGGTTATATTTTTATCGTCTGCGCGACGGGAAAGAGCGCGGGCGAGATGCTTGCGATTCTTAACGAACGGCTGAACAATATTCCTTCAAGGGAAATCAAGATTGCCGCGGGCGAGCAGGCGAAGATCACAAAGATTCGATTGGAAAAATTGCTGACGGAATAATGAAAACCACGTTTACAACCGATTCAACCCAAGCCATCACCGGAAGGCTCCGCGAAGCCAATACTGCCATGAACATTCTGTATCCCGGCGACTCGCCTGCGCGGCAGCCTGTCCATACGGTCTACGGCGGCGCACAAATATTTAAATCAGATACAGCGAAGAAACTCGGCGCTACCGCGCTTAGAACGATGCAGGAATATGCTCCCAACGCTGCCGCGTTCCGCAAGGCGATCGGGGTGGAGAAGGGATTGTTCGACGAAAAAGTACTTTACCGTCGCGTCATCGACAAGCTCAAATCTGAACCGGTGGAGGATTTCCGGATCGACTTCGAGGACGGATACGGAAACCGGCCCGACACGGAAGAAGACGGGCACGCGGCGTTTACGGCCCGGGAAGTCGCGGCCGGGATGAGCGAAGGTGCTCTTCCCCCGTTCATCGGCATCCGCCTGAAACCATTCACCGAAGAGTTGAAGACACGAAGCATCAGGACGCTGGATATTTTTGTGTCGACGCTCCTTGAAAAGTCTGGAGGAAAACTTCCCCGGAATTTTGCCGTCACCCTGCCGAAGATCACTGATCCCGAGCAGGTATCGGCGCTCGTAAATTTATTTGAAATCCTCGAAGCGAAAAATAATCTTCCCGGCGGCTCGTTGCGGCTCGAGCTGATGGTCGAGACGCCGCAGTCGATCATCAACCATCAGGGGGAATGCAGCCTGCCTGCATTCGTGGCCGCGGCGCAGGGGCGCTGCATTGCTGCGCACTTCGGCGTCTACGATTACACAGCCTCGATGAACATTACCGCTGCCTACCAGGCAATGGACCATCCGGCGTGCGACTTCGCACGGCATATGATGAAGGTATCTCTCGCGGGGACAGGGGTCTGGCTGTCCGACGGCGCGACGAATGTCATGCCAGTCGGGCCGCACAAAGGCAAACGCCTCTCCCCGAAACAGCTGCGCGAGAACGCCCATGTCGTTCACCGCGCGTGGCAGCTCGGGCTTGGACACACGATGCATTCTCTGCGAAACGGATATTATCAGGGTTGGGATCTCCATCCCGCTCAACTGCCCATACGGTACGCGGCGGTCTACTCGTTCTTCCTCCAGGGGCTGGAGGCGGCGTCTTTGAGATTGAAAACCTTTGTTGAAAAAGCCGCGCAGGCAACACTCATCGGCGACGTCTTCGATGACGCCGCAACCGGCCAGGGGTTGCTGAATTTTTTTCTGAGGGGCATCAGCTGCGGCGCCATCACGGAGAAGGAGGCGCAGGCGACGGGCCTTTCACTTGAAGAAATCAGATCCAGATCATTTGTAAAGATTCTTAATATGCGGCGGAGCGTCTAGAAACATCCGATAGGAGATCAGCATGGAAACGATTCTCATTGTCGACGATGAGGAAGATACCAGGTTGCTTATTCGCGAGCATCTGAAGCAGGAAGGGTATGAGTTCCTCGAAGCGCATGACGGCGTCATGGCCCAGGAGATTATCAAGGAGCGCCACAAGGATATCTCCGCGGCAATCCTCGATTGGAAAATGCCGAAGCTCGACGGAATCGATGTCCTGCGCTGGATCAAAGATCACGCGGCATATGACCAGATCCCTGTTATCATGCACACCGGGATGGAAGAAGCGCACCATGTGCGCGAAGGGATTGAAGCCGGCGCATTCTATTATCTCATGAAGTCGGGGAAGCAAGATCTCCTCGTTTCGGTCGTGCGAACCGCCGTTTCTGAGTTTAAGTACAAGAATTCACTGCTCCACAAGATCGAAGAAGAGGGAAACCCGTACCACCTTCTTGTCGAAGGGACGTTCCGGTTCAGGACGCTTGAAGAAGGAGAATACCTCGCCCTGCGAATCGCGAAGTCCTGTGCCATCCCGGATGCGGTCGTCGGCATATCAGAATTGATCGCCAACGCAGTCGAACACGGCAATCTCAATATTACATATCAGGAAAAGTCTGATCTCGTCACGCAGGGACTATTATTTCAAACCATCAATGAACGGCTGGCGCTTCCCGAGTTTTCCCGAAAGTTCGTCGAGCTCAGGTTGAACAAACATCATGATAAGACAACGATGACGATCAAAGACCAGGGCACGGGATTCGAGTTCAATAAATACTTGAATTTCGACGAGGCCCGTGTGTTCGACAATCACGGGCGCGGCATCGCGATAGCCCGCACGTTCCTCAGCGTCGAGTACGTGGGGAACGGCAGCGAAGTCCGGGTCACAATTCCTTCCGTCAACTAACAATTACTACTATGGCAAGCCCGATTACCTCTCATGTTCTCGATACCACCCGCGGCAAACCTGCCGTCGGGGTGAAGGTTGTCCTCGAAGTCTTTACCGCGGCAAAAGAATGGAAAGAGCTCGGAAGAGGTGAAACCAACACCGACGGACGCATTACCGATCTTCTCCACAACGACACAAAGCTTGGGGCGGGAAACTACCGGATGACATTCCTGACGGCTGCATATTTTAAGTCTATCGGGGTGGAGGGATTCTATCCTTACGTGCCGGTTGTCTTCGAACTGAAAGAGCCGGTCTCACACTATCACGTGCCGCTCCTGTTGAGCCCGTTCGGGTACTCGACCTATAGAGGCAGTTAAGAGATGCGGTTCAATGCTTAGAGTGTTTCATAGAGAATATTACCGATGAGAACTATTATTCTCATCTCCGTCTTGTTTGTCTTGTGCAATGCCACATCTGCCCGGCAAAAGCAGAATTATCTTGAGAAAGGCAATCACTACCTGAACGAAAAACGTTACACCGATGCAGAGTCCGTCTTTCGGGAGGCGATACGTTACGACGGCACCAAGGCCGTCTATCATGCTCAGCTTGCCCAGGCGTTGATAGGTCAAAAAAGATACCGGGAGGCCGACAAGATCATCGAATCTCTAATTTTGAAAGATTCCATCAGCAGCACTGCTCTGTGGTATGGCGCCATGAGCAATTATCTTAATCCGAAAGGCGATCTTCGGAAGGCTGTAGCGTACTTCGACCGGGCAACTCATTACCTTAACCCCACGACAGCGCAATATGCCGTAGCGTTCTGGTTTATGGGCGATTGCTATCTTCGCAGACTTAAAGCCACCGGCCTCGATTACGAAGAAGTCTCGTGGATGTTGGACACCTTCGAGAAATATCTAAAGCTTGCCCCCACTGCAAGTAACGCCGGAGGAGTATCTGCGCTCATTGCTAAGATCAAAGCCGCAAGACCAGGCAGGAATGTCAGGAACTGGATCTATACGACAGAGGAAAATGAACCGCGCAATCGCTCGAAACAACATAAACATTAAACCAAACTTCTTTTCGCCCCTATGACCTTCGACTTCTGGGAATGGCTGAACATTGCGGCGCGTTGGATCCACGTGTTTGCCGGGATTATGTGGGTCGGCGCGACATATTTCTTCACGTGGCTCGACGGACGCTTCCACGAACTGCCCGCGGGAGAGTACATCTACATGGTCCACAGCGGCGGTTTCTACCAGGTGGACAAACAGAAAAACCCGAAAGTCATCCCGAGTAAGCTCCATTGGTTCAAGTGGGAAGCGATGATCACATGGATCAGCGGCGTCTCGCTTCTGGTAATCGTCTATTATATGGGCGGGCTGATGGTCGACGAGAATATGGATGCTACCGTCCCAATCATCGTCGGAATCTGCACCATTCTCCTCGCCTGGCCGGTCTACGATACGCTGTGGAAGCTCGTGAAGAACGATACTGTGGGAGTATTCATTTCGTACATTCTCCTTGTCGGCATGATCTACGGGCTCACGCACCTCATGGATGGACGAGCGGCGTACATGCACGTCGGCGCGACGATGGGAACCCTCATGATGCTGAACGTCTGGATGCGCATCCTTCCGGCGCAACGGAAGATGGTAAAGTCGTTGAGCGAGGGAAAGGAACCCGATCTTACGCTCGGAGAACGCGCAAAATCACGTTCCAAGCATAACACGTTCATGGCGGTGCCGGTTGTGTTTATCATGATCAGCAATCATTACCCTGTCACCTCCTACGGCGACGAATGGAACTGGGTGATTCTTTCGCTGCTGATTCTGGTGGGCTGGGGTGCTGCGAAGATTATTCGAAAGGCCTGACAATCGACATTACGCCCCGCGATGCAGGGTACTGTTTGTCGTGGCGCTGCAAATTATTTCGCGAACTCCGGTGTCGTAGCTGCCGGCGTCTTCTCGGCTTTCCTTCGTTTCAAATCCTCAATCGACAAGAGTATGACCTCGTTTGTCGCCGGCAAGGAGAACTCCGGCTCAAGCTCGTGATTCCCAACTGCTGATACCGCATCCTTGATAGCGAGCCAGGCCGACAACGCGAGCATGAGCGGAGGTTCTGCTACCGCTTTGCTTCTGCGGATCGTGTTGGGATTCGGTACGTTCTGAAGCAGCTCCGTCCTGAAATCTTTTGGAATATCCTGAACGCCGGGAATTTTGTAGGTGTCCGGAGAGTGCGTCATGAGATTTCCCTCGCCATCCCATTTCACTTCCTCTGTGGTCACCCAGCCAAGCCCCTGAATGTATCCGCCCTCCACCTGCCCGATATCGATGCCGGCATTCAGAGAATCGCCGACGTCATGGAGGATATCGGTCCGGATGATATTGTGGTGGCCGGTGAGGATGTCGAGATTCACCTCGGTCACCGCCATGCCGAACGCGAAATAATGGAACGGTTTGCCCCACCCTTTATCCTTGTCCCATCCGATGTTCGGAGTCTTATAGAACCCTGATGCGCTGAGCTGCACCTGACGCAAATATAATAGCGGGATCGCATCCGCAAAGCTGATGTTCCTTTTCGGATAATGCGAATCGGTGATCGTATTGTTCTCGAACACGATATCGTCTCTCCGGGTAGTGACAAGGCGGTCGCGCTCATTCCAGTACTGCGCAAGGTTCTCGGCGATCCTCCCTTTGAGAATATCGACCGCGTTTTTCACTGCCATCCCGTTAAGATCCGCGCCGGCGGAGGCCGCTGTCGCCGACGTGTTCGGTACTTTCGAGGTATTTGTCGCGTTCACCTTCACCCGATCGAGGCTTACGCCGAACTCTGACGCCGCCACCTGCTGCATCTTCGTGTGCAGGCCCTGGCCCATCTCCGTGCCGCCGTGATTCACGAGGATGGTGCCGTCTTTATAGATAAGCACCAGAGCGCCGGCCTGATTCAAAAACGACGTTGTAAATGAAATCCCAAACTTTACCGGAGTCAGGGCGATTCCCCTTTTGAAGAATTCGCTTTCCTGATTGAACGCGGCGATCGCTTTACAACGCTGCAGGTATTCAGACGATTTCATGATCTGGTCGTACATCATGAAGAGCCGGTTGTTCTCGACTTCCTGTCCGTAGTGCGTGACGTTCCGGTCCTTCATGCCGTAGAAATTTGTGTGCCGCACTTCGGCCGGGTCTTTGTGCAGCGCCCTGGCGATCCGGTCGATCACCTGCTCGATGACTGCCATTCCCTGCGGCCCTCCGAATCCTCTGAAGGCCGTGTTGGAGGGAAGATTCGTCTTGTAGACTGTGCCGGTGACCGAACAATCAGGGATGTAATACGCATTATCGACATGAAGCATCGCGCGCTGCATGATGGCAAACGACAGATCGGTTGCGCATCCCCCGTCGCTGTGGAGATCGAAGTTCGCCGCAAGAATTCTTCCTTCGTCGTCGTATCCCACTTCATAGTTCGACAAAAACCTGTGGCGCTTTCCGGTCATGATCATATCGTCATCGCGGAACAGGCGGATTTTCACCGGACGGTTCGTGGCGTTGCATAAGAGCGCCGCCCAGCACGCGGTGTGATTTCCCTGCGTCTCTTTTCCGCCGAATGCCCCGCCCATGCGCCGTACTTCCACAACTACTTCGTTCTTCCCGACTCCGAGGACCTCGGCGATAAGAGACTGCGTTTCGGAGGGATGCTGGGTCGAGCTGAAGACGTTCATTTCCTTGTGCTCGCCCGGCACGCAGAGACAGACCTGCGATTCGAGATACCAGTGCTCTTGTGCGCCGGTGTGCAGCTCGCCTTTTATTGTATGCGGTGATGTTCGGATCGAAGAGTCCGGTTCTCCGCGCTTCATATTCGCCGGGGGGCCGAGAAGGCTTGCGGCGGAGATCGCCTGTTCGATCGTCAGGATCGGCTCGAGAACTTCGTACTGAACTTTTATCTTCCGCTCCGCTTCGCGGCATTGCTCGTCTGTTTCGGCTGCGATGAGAACAACCGCCTGTCCGACACAGACGACCTCGTGTTCGGCGAGACAGACTTCGTCTTTGACGACCGGGCCCATCTGATTGTGGCCGGGAATGTCTCTATAAGAAAGAACGGCATGAACGCCGGGAGTGTTGCGGGCCTCCTCCAGGTCGAAGGAGACTATCCGCGCGTGGGCGTGAGGACTGTAGACAACTTTTCCGACAAGCAGCTGCTCGTTGACGAGCATGTCGTCGATGTAGACCGCCTCACCGGTGACATGTTTTGCCGCAGATTCGTGTGGAACGGCCCGGTTCACTTCAGCTGCTCCTCAACAAGAACCACTTTGCTCTGTTTAGCCGCGAGATAATGAACACGCGACGGCCCGTCGAAGACAATTTTCCCTGTTCCCCGCGTAAAGATCTCGTCGTATGCGGTCCCCGGCTTGTCGTCGACGACAAGAACGATGTTCCCGTTAATCGCTCCGACGTAGACGACGTGCCTGTTGTCAGGGCTGAACTTCAATGTTCCGCCGCGGACATTCGGATATCCGGTGCTCTCTTTGCCATCCACGACAAGGTACCACTTGCCGGCGGACTGCGCCAGGTAGGCGACATGTTTTCCGTCGGGACTCATGACGGGATTGCCTTCCGGCACCGCGTCATACAATTTTCCTTCAACTCCGTTGACGACCACAGTACGTTTGTTGTCTTTAATAGCCACGTACGTGAAGCTCTTTCCGCCGGTGCCAAAACGGAATGTGTTCACGCCGATATTATCATAATACGGCTGCTCTTTTCCGTCGACAACCACGAACCATCGTTCTCCGGACTGTGCGATGTACGCGAACCTGCCTCCATCGCTGAACGTGAGAGATTCGCCTGCAATGCGGTCATACCGTTTCCCCGCTTTGCCGTCCAGCACCGCGGAGATCCCGTTCGGCTCGCTCGCGAGAAAGGCGAAGTGCTTGCTGTCGGGGCTGAAGACCGGCAGAACGTCGACTCCTGCCGCGAACGATTTTTGTTCCTTTCCGTTGAGAACGATGAATGTCTTCCCTTTCTCCGTGGCAGCGTACGCGTACCGCGCTCCATTGGGACTGAAGGCGACGGTGTTCATGGGGAGCCCTTCGTATTTTTTCCCTTCCCTGCCGTCGAGAACGAAGAAGTATTTGTCTTTTTCGACCACGACATAGCCCATGTGTTTGCTGTCCGGGCTGTAAATCGGCCCGCGCCCGCCGATGCCTTCGTAGTGTTTTTGCTCTTTGTTGTCGGCAACGACAAACTGATCGTTTTCCCCTAACGCCACGACGGCCACATGCCGGCTGTCCGGGCTGAAGACGGGATCGGTGCCGAGGCCCTCATAACGTTCCTGCTCGGCGCCGTCAACCACTATGAAAAATTGTGACCCGTTTCGGGCGAGATATGCCGTTCGCTTGCTGTTGGGGCTGAACACGATGCCGGTTGTCCCGATTCCCTCGTATCCTTTCTGTTTTTTCCCCTGGAGGACGACATATTGCCGGTGCTCTTTGCGTCCGACATAGGCGATCGTCCTGGCATCGGGGCTCTCGATAAGTGTCTGCTGGATAACAGCGGCGGTATCGATTTCAGCGACGAACTTTTCCGAGGGTTTTTGGGCTTTCTCCTGGGAATGGGATAATGGCCTGAGCAGGATAAGCGCTAAAAAAAACAACGAGACGTATTTCATCTATCGTATGATTGTAAAATTATGTTTTACCCGCGTGACATAGTCCAAAACTTCAGGAGCAGGTTTTTTGCGGCAACCCGGCGCATTTCGGCGCCGCCGCGCGCATCGGAGATCGGACGGAAATCGTTTTCGAGATATGTTCCCGCTTCCTCAACCACCTGCCGCTCCCAGCGCTTACCAAGAAGAAACTTCTCCGTCGCCGAAGCTCTTGCGGTTTTTCCAGCCATCCCGCCGTACGCGAGGATCACAGAGGCGGCATTACCCTGGTCATCAAGTCTTCTGCTGAATCCCGCGCTGACGGTTGAAATGTCGAGGTCTTTCCGTTTTGAAATTTTGTACGACCGGACAACCGTGCCGGGCTGTGGTTTCGGAATGATAATTTCTGTAATCAGCTCGTCGGGCTTCCGGACTGTCGTGCGGTATCCGGTAACGTACGCGTGAAGAGGGATCTCCCGCTTTCCGTTGATGCCTTCAAGGACGAGGCGTCCTTCGTATGCCATGAGGGCCGGAAGCATGTCCCCTATGGGTGAAGCGGTTCCGAGGTTTCCGCCGAGCGTGGCGAGGTTGCGGATCTGCAGCGATCCGAATACCGAAAGCATGTCGTGAAGCGCCGGATAATCCGCCCGGATCTCGGGCATGAGCCGGCTGAGCGTTACTCCGGCCCCGATCGAAATCGCATCCCCGTCACGGCGAAGCATCTGCAATTCTTCCACGGCCGAAAGGTCGATTATTTTTCCGATGAGTTCGTGCCTCTTCGTAACGCGCAAAGCTACATCGGTTGCGCCGTTGATTACCACGGCATCGGCGTGACCGTGCTTTAGCGTGATCGCTTCGCCCAGGCTGGCCGGACGGAAGTATTCCTGGCGGCCGGTCTGGACATGAACTGATGCCGGCGATATTGAATTAATGAGATTTACAGTGACTGGCTCTTCCCTCGTGAACCTGTCCATTCCGGAATGAGCGCATGAGCTGGCGGCCGCTTCGACGATAGGTTTGTATCCGGTACACCGGCAGAGATTCCCGGTCAACGCGTCGTCGATCTCCGCTCTCGAGGGTGTTTGTGTATTTTTGTATAACGAAAGAAGCGACATGATAAAGCCGGGAGTGCAAAAGCCGCACTGGCTTCCGTTCGTATCGACCATTGCCTGCTGAACAGGATGAAGCTGATCGTCCTTAAGATTTTCGACGGTGATCACCTGTTTCCCATGAAGCATCGGAAGGAAAACGAGGCAGGAATCGACGGCTTTATACTTCATCCGGCCTTCCCCGTTCGGCTCGGCGATGACGACCGTGCATGCGCCGCAGTCGCCTTCCGCGCAGCCCTCTTTTACGCCTTTATGCGTGGGTAAACTGCGAAGGTAATTTAGAAGTGTTGTTGTCGGTGTTATGAGGCCATCGTCCCGGAAATCCAGTTTCCTGACGGCGCCGTCCAGTATGAATGAAATTTCTTTTTGCATGATGGTTACCGCACCTCCGCGCGCGTAAGGAGCTGTTTCAACTCTTTCTGCGCAGTGGCGACAATGTTTTCTTCGTCCAATTTCTCAAACGCTTTTTTTCGGTATACCCACTCGCCGCTGATCATCACGGAATCGACATTTTCGGGGCCGGCGGAATACACGATGGAAGAGTACAGGTTTTCACTTGTCGCCGGATCCCAGACATTGTTCAGATTCAGCATGACCAGATCCGCGTGTTTTCCCTCTTCGA
>Ga0310813_10001125_pt1 | contig 16177 bp, 14 predicted proteins | sample YN3metagenome_FD_203086 | JGI IMG/M metagenome (GOLD analysis project Ga0310813, IMG submission 203086) | Soil microbial communities from experimental microcosm in Duke University, North Carolina, United States - YN3 | ecosystem: Engineered > Artificial ecosystem > Soil microcosm > Unclassified...
TAACTCCTGCTGGTTTCCAGATGAGATTGAAAATATTACGTCCTTTTTTGAGTGATCAAAATTGGTATACTTTTGTGCTATCATTACAGCAGTCCTTGCCGAAGTTTGAAAGTCCACACCTGTCGGTATTGCGGTATTGACAAGAACAAGGCCTGTTCCTTCATGAATTTCTACAGTTATTTTTAGGACCGTTCCTGCATATGTTGTAGTTTCAAAAAATCCATCGCTTGCAAGTATGGGCCTTACTGCTACGGCAGATATTGATTTCAAGCTTGTATCTGTAACGTTATACGCTGTAGTTTTTCCACTTGATTGATTTGCGAGATTTAGAACAGGTGTCGGTGGAATGATTTTTGTTTCCTTTGCACTGTCTATTTGTTTTTTATATTCTGAAATGGTTTGCTGGAGATACTGGGCATTTTCATATTGAATGTAATTGAATGCAACAGATGCTATCACTATTATCACTAGTAAAGACATCAAAAATCTATTTGCCATTTAGGACAATAATGAGTAGACGCTGTAAATAGATTTTTGCAAAATGGCAATTTCTGAAAAGTAATGTTATATTGATACATGTTTCACAGTAAATTCATGTCTGAATTAGATTCCAAGGTTGAAGGAACACTGGTAAAAGATCATGTCCTTGTATCTAACAAAGACATGCAGCACAGCTTGGAACTAAAAGGATTCGGAGAAGAAATGAAAAAGAAATTCTTTCTCAAACCGTTTGAATCCTTGTACTTGCTTTATGTTGACAAACTCAAACTCTTTCGAGGTAAAAATCTAGTGGACTTTGATTCCATGATGACAGAATGTATGAAAGTTGATCCTGATTCTTTTACCAAGTTTCTCATATATCGAGATCTGAGAACAAAAGGATATGTGGCAAAAGATGGATTTGGATTTGGTTCTGACTTTAGAGTATATGAGCGAGGGCAATTTGGAGAAAAAGGTGCCAAGTATGTTGTGTTTGGCATGACTGAAGGTAAGAGGGAAAAAATTGGTTTGCTACAAAAACAAATTGAAGACATCACTACAATGGGAAAAGAACCCGTAATTGCTGTAATTGAACGACGTGGAGAGGTGATATACTACAAGGTATCAAAAATCCAATTCCATCAAAACAAAGATCAACCTGGATTTTCAGGTATAGAATCTTAAATACGATAAAATCGTTTTTTGTACTGTGGAGTTTAAGGAGATCTATTGCTTTAACTGTAAAAAAAGCCTAGGAAGATACAATGAAAAATATTTCACGGATCAAAAAATGGATGAAATAATCAAGGTAAATCACGCTTCACATATTTACGAAGGACATGAAATTGTGATAAAAAGAATAACTGTTGATTGAAAATCTAAAATTTACAAAATCGATTTAATATGCCACTAAAGTTTTTACTTATCAATTATAAGCAATCGTTTTATAGTTATGACCGTTCTCTCAGATTGTTGAAGAATACATTATTTTTACTTGGATCTGTTCTTGCGCTAGTTGGATTCTCACAATCTGCTATGGCTATGGAAGGGAACATTTCAATGACTACGCCTATTATGGTGGATACATCTGGCCAAAAAGTTTCTAGTTTTCACGCTGGTCAGCAAATTGGAATAGAATCTACGCTTACAAATAACGGCCAATCTGAGCAAAAATTTGCCTACATGGTACAGGTACTAGGCAGTAATGGCGAGACCCAGTATTTTGAAAGTACATCAGCAGCAATGCTCCCAAGCCAGGCTTTTACCACATCTCAAGTATGGATTCCAAAAAGTACTGGACAATATACAGTTGAAGTCTTTGTCTGGAGCAGTTTATCATCTCCAATTCCACTTACAAATGTAAGTCAGATCCCAATTACTGTAACCTGATAAAATTCTGAATTTGTGAAGTCTCACAGTTTTTGCATTTAAGTCTTAGGTAGAAATTACAAGGACAATTTCTTCTTACCCTTTAATTATGATAAAAATTTTCAAATTCTTATGCCTGATGAATCGTGTAGAAACTGTGGTGGAGATCTAGCAAATCATACAGTATGCTCTGGCTGCAGAAAATCTATGCAGAAAAAATGTAAACTGTGTAATCACATTACTTTACTTCAACATCATCCACATTGTATCAAAAATACATCACCGCCTCAGGAACCATTACTTGTTCAGGTTGTCCCTAGAAGAGCATCTAGAAACCGTTTGCATTTCTCATTTCTTGCAGTTGCCGTAGTGGGATTCTTCATTCTGGGACTGGCGTCTACATCTTACAATGAAATCCCTCAAGTCATGCCAGATGATGTCCAGGCTACCAATTCAAGTCATATCACAAATACTGATAGTTCTCAAATACAGCCTGGAAAATCCTATGATAACTGCCTTGCCTATGGAAGCGGTGAATCAATTACCGTAACGTGTCCTACTAGTGACGGGTTTGCGTACAAGGCAATATTGGACATGCCACAGGATCTGAAAAAAGACTTTGCTGGTTCCGTATTTTCAATTCGTGGAGTCTCAGTCACAGAAAGCACTGATGGTTCTGTGGTATTACAGTATCATCTCAAAAAGTATGATACCAATTATTTTGGAAATTGATATCATTTCCAAAATATATGAAAAGTGCTCCCGCCGGGATTTGAACCCGGGATCACTGCCTTGAGAGGGCAGTATGCTTAGCCGGACTACACCACAGGAGCTTAGCTAAGCCATAAAGAATAGCAATTTAAAGGAACGTTTTGCCTTTGAATGGATTTGTAAATTTTAACAGCTTTGATACTTTATAGCAAAATCTTCGTCTGGATTTCTCATGGACGTAAAACAAATTCCTAGTATTCTTTCACTTTCTGATTTTCCTGTTGGTCTTGGAGGATGTAGAAACGATGGAACCCATTTGCAATGCTGTGAATATGATGTTACAGTACTTGATGGACAGTCTGGAGAATCAGTTCATCATATTGGAGATGATATTGTCAAGATATACCATCGCTCCTTTGATGATTTCAACGGTGATGCTTTACATCATCTGCAAGACATGAGTGTACTACATGATGACCAGTGGAAGCTTCGAATGTTACTATCCAAAGCAAAAGAAAAGAAAGAACAAATTTCAATGTCGTATGCACGAAGCTGTCTTGTTGATGCGGGAATTTTTGCCAACAAGGCAAGAGATTGTGTCAAAATCAAAGACCCTTTTGCAGGTGTGTGGATAAAATGTGCATCATATTTTTTGGCAGATGCAATATCTTCTCTTAATCTGAAAAGACCTAGTCCAACTCACATGCTTGAAATTCTAAGGAACCTGAAAAAAGACAAGACAAATCAAAAATTTTCCATGATTCACCAAATTCTAGGAATTGAAAGATCATCAACATCGTTGCTCTCAAGGATGGTCAAGTCAACTATTGGATTCTCTGACATGGTGGAAAAAAATGGAAATTCCCAGATAATCCAGAAAAAATACCAGTACTTGGTGGAAAACTCACTTCTCTCAGATTGCTACTTTTATCTTGGATATGTAAATCGAGATAACGTGCTCAAAATCAAGAATCAAATTCATCACAACCCTGAGTTTATTCACGTTTTAAAAATAGGACTCGATATGGAAAGTGATCCTATGGTAATTGACAGTCAAGCTATGATGCTTATACAAACTACAAATGAAATACTTGGGGATATGAAAACCCAGTCATAGATGGGAAACCCTGAATTGCTATCTTTCGATAACTTTTAAAACCCTGCGTGGGATCCCCCCAGTATGACCGATGCAGCATGTGGATGCGAGGCATCCGCTGAAAATAGCACAGAATGTGATTGTGAAATGCAAGGCTCTTGTCTTTGTGATGGTAACTGCTCTTGCAAAGCATCAGTATGCAAAGAACATTCTGGTTCATTCTGATATAGGTTTTAGAACCTTTTTTTCTTTTATTTTTTGAAACTAGAATAACTTACTTTTCGTTTTCGTCTTTTATGCCCCATGTTTTGACCAGTTCCTTTTGGAACTTGTCTACTTGTTTTTCATTGAGGGCATCTCCGCAATTCTTGTGTGTTGGAACTACTACCATGCCATCTAGTTTGAAATCTACTTCGTACATGTGCACTTTTTCGCATTCACACATGTTCGGGATAAAATGAATCCACTATATTTGCGTATTTGATGGGTTTTTCATATGCTGCGAACTTGACAATTTCTGAAAGCTTTAACTAGATCATTTTTTCTAGCAGATGTATGCGAAAGTATACCGTATTCGCAATTTTTGTATTCTTACTGATTACTCCTGTTGCTATACAATCCGTACACGCTACTTCCGCTACTGATTCATGGTATCCTGGAAAGGGCCTCAAGCAAGGTGACTATTTCACTTATAATGTATGCTGGACAGACTGGCACAACTGTACTCCATTCCAGATGAATTTCTGGGTTAAAAATCAAACAAGCGATGGAAACGGCTGGAATCTAGTATTTGGTGTAGTTGATGGCTCTAACGTACAAAAAGGAATCATGACAATAGGAAAGATAACACCTGACCCGACATCTTTTGATCCTAACATTTCTGATTACACTGGAGTGTACCGAAGTACTGTATCATGGCTTGACTCTTTTGCAACTAGGGATACACCAAAAACTTTTGATGTTCCTGCATGGGGCAGAACTGGTTCAGTGGGAGGACAATCTGTTGGACCTGTAAGTCATGAAAAAGTAACAGTTGGTGCTGGCACATTTGACGCGTATGTCTTGGGTTGGCATAAAGGTGTAGATAACAAAATTTGGGTAGATTCTAGTGTACCGTTTCCGGTAAAAGCTCTTGTCTATGTAGATGTAACAACTGGTGTACCACCGCCAGATTATACTCTTGAATTAGTAAAGATGGGAAACAGTCAGACAGAACCTGATATCTTTACCAACTCTTCTCCTACTGGTGTTGGCGTTAGTTCTCAATGTGATCAGCCAAACATGGAGCAGGATTCTGTTCACCAGACCACTACAACTGATTCTAGTTCTATGATTGTTGAATACAGATACAGTCCATCTAACCCACATGACGGTTGTCCAATAGAATACCGATTATCATTTGAAAAGAATTTTGATCAGACTCAAAAATATAGCAATGTACAATATGATATCTTTACAACCGATGACCAAGGAAAACAAATGTCATCCATTGCTCAAGGCAACGGTAGACAATCTTTGTTTGCACCAGTTGGAGATGATGACGTTACAACTGTCTTGAAAGGATCCACTCCAATGTCACATGTAGTAATTGCAGTGCTTGGAACTGGCGCTGAGGGTTCGCTTCCAGACACTAGCCTGTCAGGAATTGTAAAATTTGATGTAAACACACAAGCGTCGTTTGCAGGTTATGATGGCGGTACAACAAGTCAACCTAATGGTACATCACCTGGTAATGGCACCACTCCTTCAATACCAGAGTTCCCACTTGGCTCCCTAATGATAATGGCAATTGTGGCAGGGCTTGGAATTCTATTTGTAAGAATCAGTCCAAGACTACAAACTGGTCTGTAAAAAAATTAATTGATAAACAAATGCCAAACATAAGAATAATAGCTATTTTTGCAGTCATTGTAATTGCAGCAGTAGCAGGACTTGCATGGCCGTTTATTTCTACGATGAAATTTGGTTACATCATGGAACCCGTGCAGGCAAGCCAGTGGCACATGGGCAAAGGCTCTGAATACACTCCTGAGATGACATACCAGGTAACTTTGAACCAGACAACGTTTTTGGCTGACATGAAATTTCTTCCAGTTTCCCAAGGAGCACAACAACTTCTAGTCAAGATAAATCCGGGTGGTGGTGCAAGTGAGATAGACCAGACTGTACCCATTGGATTGGTCTATGATTTTGTTGATGTATCGGCACCATCAAAACCATACTTTGACGTCTTGGACCAGTCTGTGTTTTCAATGCGGGATTATGCAACAGAGGCCAAGTATCTTGCAAAAGATGCAGAATGGGGTGACTTGTACATTGGTGCAAATGCAGAAAAACTCAAGGTAACAGATTCTGGAAAAATGTCGTTCAAGTTTGGCTCGGCAGATGCATATCTGTTGTCATATAGGATTGGTGCCAAGATGAATAAAATCTGGATAGTTGACAATTTGCCGCTTCCTGTAAAAGCTGAAATCTATGACCCTGATGGAAATCTGCAATATTCTTATGAGCTTGGCTCGTTAAAGGCCCCGTCAACACCTGGCTTGATTTCGTAACAGTTCTCAAGCAGCCAGTTACAGAAATGTTTGATGTTGTCATCTATCTTGCCCCAGATGTGCAAGGAGGCAGGCAAGATATCTAGTCTATAATTTTGTTCTATGACTCGTACTCCTTCCTTTCCTTCGTACATGTATGCATCTTGTATCTGGGGATTCTGTAAAATCTCAGAAGCTTTTGATTTTATTACATCCCTTGGTACTGGAAATGATTTTGGGTCTCTTTGGAATGCAAATCCAATGTTTTCTGTTCCATAGGATTCGTAATCTTCAATCTTGCCTCTTTCCGGAAAATTTAATGTGATCTTGATTCCGTATTTTCTTCCAACCTCTGTTGCAATCTCATTTATGGTAGTAAATGCAAGGCCAGGGCTTTTCTTTAAGAGAAATCTAATTTGTGGATTGTTTGATTTTAGTTCTGCTTGCAGCTTGGAGGATATCTGGGAAAAACTCACACCTGAGTTCTACAAATTTTCTCATATATGCATTAGGTTTTGTTTAACAAATATTAGGTGTAGAGTTTTCATTTCTCACAATTAGTAATTGTTAGAATTATGAATTTACCACCTGCACAAAAACTCGGCGGCAGATCCACCCAATAAATACCAAGTTTAGCATCTTTAGTTGCAGCAAATGTGACAGTAACAAATGCAGAACCGTTCTTTTGTATTATTTCCGATTTCGAATCAACGGATGCAGTTACACCCGGATGATTATTCATACCTGCATCATGCATGAATTCAACGTCATTTGTTATGTTGATGTTATTTGTTGGCGGTTCATTTCCCCAATTGTGAATTGAGCCAATATCAATTTCATATGAAAGTGTTCCATTGTGACCAGGTTCTAGAACAAAGTTTGGTGTGTTTAGATATTCAGAGTATCCATAAACACCGTAGAATCCAGTATATTTGACAATTTTTCCAGATGCTTGAAAGTTTACTGCAGGACATAACGGATCCCCTCTAGGTCCGGCTATAGCATATTGATTTTGTATGTTAGACACACATTGTGGAATGGATGAGGCTGTTTGATTTTCTTTTGTCATGTTTTGTGCATCAAAACGATTTCTGCAGGCATCATTCATACCTATGCATGCACTTGCAAAATCTAATTGTTCCTGCAACGAGTTTGGTTTATCAGCCCATTTTCTTTCAACTAATTTGGAAACATCACCTGGTTTGATGCATGCAGGTGTGTGATTCTTTGTCTTTATGACCAACTGAAGATCAGATGCACATTTGATATACTTGAGTGCAATTCCTGATTTGAATTGCTTCAAAGGACTTGATGTGATAACTTCAAAATTATTCTTATCAACTTTCACATAAGAGTTATACATGATTTTGTTCGAAGTGCTTGCTCTGTCATTAGGATTGTCAATTGTCAAACTAATGTGATACAACCCTAGTTCATGAAATATTGGCGCCTTTACGACTATTGGTCCTTCATAGTTGATCCAACCTTGTGTAAAGTATTGATCTGCCAATACCTCCCATTTACCCGGAGTGCCTACATTTTGAAAATCTATTGTGGTCGTTCCGTTAATATTGAAAAAACGATCAGACATCAATCTCTGATCTCCTTTTGTTACATTAAGGATAAAGGACAGATAGCTAATTGGCCTATCAGTACTCTTGTCAAAAATTTTTATATGTAAAATTTTGTCTTCCGTTGCATTTGCAGTAAGAACTTCTGGTTCAGTTTTAACGAGAACATCTAAAGTTCCATTTACGATAGGTTGCGGATAAATGCCAGACAAACGTTCACAATTTCCAAAATATGGGTCTTGGTAGAGTGGGTAACAGGGGTTTTGTGGTGTTTGCGCATATGATGAATTATGTATTATGGTCAATGTTAAGATCAAAGAAATGATACTTGTTGTAATTTGCCAAATCTTCATACGTACACATACTGGACATACATTTCATAAAAAATTGTGGTAGCTTTCCTCTAGTTTAAAAGGGATGGACCGGGCCGGATTTGAACTAGGACTAGAAAATTAATGTAATTATTTTTTGCATTTTTCTAGGCACGAAATTTTTTCCTTAAAATCTTACCATTTATTTCCAATTATTAGGCACGAAAATAGGCAGGAAATTCTTTTAATTATGATACCTTGAGAGTACAATTCATGCTTCCGATGGATACAGGTGAAGGACCATATGATGAGGGCTCTGAAAGAGCATCAAGTGCCGAAGATTACAAGGTAACATGCATCCAGTTTATCAAAGATATCAGCGGAGATTATCTTGCATGGGTTGACTATTACAAACTGCCGGAAGAAGAAGACAAGAAAAGGCGCACACAGATTCATGCAATTGTGGAGCGCACAAACGAATGGATTGCAAAGGTTGCAACTACAATCAAGGGAATCGATGTTGTAATGAATGACGGAATACAAAAGATGGCAGAAAGCACTGCAGGATATCCATTTCAGATTGGAATCTTTGTCAACAACATGTCAGGGTATACGCTTGCCAAGCCTGGTATCATTGATATCAACATCAAGGCAGTTGGAAGAGAAGGATACAAAGTAAAGATAGGATGGCACCAAAAGGAAAAAAGATTTTTGATTAGCGCCACAACTTCTGTATCAATCGATGAATCAAGTATCCCTGATACAGATTCTGACCTACTAGACCTTCATCTAAAGATGGATGCACAAAAATGCCAACCAAGAGACGTCATATCGTTTACCGCAGTTGTTACTGAAACAAAAGATGGTCAGGAACACGAAAGACGTGGTATGACAACTATCATCCACATGGGGTAACCTGTAGTACAATTCTTGCTTCCTCTGATCGTTTATCAGAATATTTCATCTGCGATATTTTTTTGCATAATTCCTTGTCCTCAACCGGTGACGCTATGCCAGAAATGGTCTCTCCCTGGTACTGTACCTTGACACTTGGATTTTTTAATGCGTTCTTTAGCCAATCGCTGTCAGGATTTCTTCTAGAAAAATAAAACTTGCCCTGGTAAAATACTGCCCGTATCTCTACTGCATGCTCCTTTCCAGTCTTTCTTCCGGTAGTAACCAATACGGCCTTGAACGTCCTTTCTGGTATCTCCACGATACCGGTTCTAGTTATAAAGAATTTAACCGATTGGATTGAAAACTCTGATACCTCCTTCAATAAACTGACTTGACAAGTCCCAGTCAATGGCTACGCAAATTGAATATGACGGAAAACACATCAAAGCAGATGATTTCAAGGGAAAAAAAGTCATTGATAGAGAAGGAATAGAGTATGGTAATGTCAAACACATTCACATCAATACCGACACACTAGAAGTAGTGGGTATTACAGTTCACAAGGGACTGCACAAGGACCACTTTCTATCCCGTGACTATATCGACAGATTCACTGAAGAATCAGTCTTACTGTCTTCTGCACCAATTAGAATCGACTCCCAAGTAGTTGACATTGATGGTCACAAGGTTGGTAAGATAAAGAGACTTCACATGTCAGTTGATACAAACGAACTAGAATCCATCGAAGTCTCTGCAGGTCTATCAGGTTCAAGAATCTTTAGAACTTCGGAAATCTGGGGCGTTGGCGACAAGGTAATACTCAGACAAACAAAAGACCAATACAAAAATCCATAATTCTCTTTTTCATCTTTTTTATTTTTGTATATCCAATATTGGTATCATTCTACCTACTAGCATTTTATAATAGATTGATCTGTTGTTTTTTGTTGTACGCAGTAGAAACTGATAGGCTCTCCAAAGTTTATCATAGTGGACTAAAGGCAGTAGATGAAATCTCAATCAAACTAGAAAACGGAGAGATCTTTGGTTTTCTTGGTCCTAACGGCGCAGGTAAAAGTACCACCATAATGATCTTGACAACTCTACTAAAACCAACTTCTGGCAAAGCATTTGTTGCAGGGTACGATGTCACAACACAGGCAAAGAACGTACGACAAAACATTGGCTATGTACAACAAGATTCTACAGTTGATGAATATCTAACAGGCCGTGAAAATCTAGAGTTGCAGGCCCGACTAAATCACATTCCAAAGGATATCAGAAAAAAGAGAATAGATGAAATTCTTGGTATCATTGAACTTGAAGACAGGCAACATGAGACGGCTGTAACATATTCTGGAGGAATGAGAAAAAGACTAGACATTGGTGGCGGATTGCTCAACATGCCCAAAGTCTTGTTTTTGGACGAGCCAACACTCGGGCTTGACATCCAGACAAGGTACAAAATCTGGGAATATATAAAAAAAATTCATAATGAATTTGGGATGTCCATCTTTCTTACCACTCATTACATGGAAGAGGCAGACAAGCTCTGCAATAACATATCAATAATTGACAATGGTAAAATCAAGATAACCGGTTCCCCAAAGGAGCTCAAAAATGCTTTAGGTAACGAAATTGTTGTCTTTGAGATTGATTCTGAAATAAAACTTGACAGACTAGTCTTTGAGATAAAAAAAACTCCCACAGTAAAGGATGTATCAACTAATGGTTCCATTGTAACAGTATTTACAACAAGTGGAGACCAGCTAACCCCGCAAATCTTCCAACAGGCAAACAGTCTTGAAATCAAAATAGAAAACATCTCTCTTACAAAACCAACACTTGATGACGTGTTCTTGTCCCATACTGGTCGAGAGCTTCGAGAAGATGACGGAAAATATGACAGAAAGAAAATGCGAGAAAGAATGAGGAGGATTCGCGCATGACAATGTTGCTTGACTCGTATACCATATTCTGGAGGGAGATGAAGCGATACAAAAAATCCCGCAGTGGAATACTGATACGACTAATCCAGCCTGCAATTTGGATTATAGTCATGGGAAATACATTTGCAAGCACAAGACCATTGATCCAGTCTGTTGGCTTTAGCGGATCTTACATTGAATTCATGGCACCGGGTGTGATAATGCTTACTGCAATATTCACAAGCATCTTTGGTGGTGTCAATACGTTATGGGACAGACGATATGGTTTCATGAATAAAGCTCTTGTCTCTCCAGTATCAAGGTCTTCGATTGCATTTGGAAAGATGCTTGCAATATCTTTGATATCTGCATTACAATCAAGTCTGATTCTAGGAATTGCACTTGCATTAGGAGTACACATTTCAAACTTGCTTGTTATATTTCCAATTTTATTGACTGTAACTATCTTCTCGCTTGGTTTTTCTGGAATATCTGTTATAGTTGCTGCAACGTCAAAATCTCAGGAGACCTTTTGGGGAGTCATCAACTTTCTTGGAATGCCTCTGTTCATGCTTAGTCCAGCGCTCTTTCCGTTGGAACTATTGCCGTCCTGGCTTGCATTTGTTGCAAGACTCAATCCGGTAACATATGCCGTACTTCTCATAAGACAAATGATGACTGGTACGGTCCAACTGGTGCCTGTGGCAATCGAGTTGGCTGTAATATCGGGTTTTGTGGTAATCATGGTTACTCTTGCAAGTTATGTATTCACACGAGAAGTCAACAAGCCATTCTAATTTACCAGAATTGACCAAAATTGTAACAATTACTCACTTAGGAGATCTTTTTAGTATCTTGCAATTTGTTCGTGTTGAAGACTTACCCCGTTCTAATTGGGATTATAGTTCTAGTACTGTCAAGTATGTTTCTTGACTATTCTTGGGCTACTACCTCAGCACCATCGTTTTCTGTACAATGGGGTACATATGGACTACAAAACACTGGTCAATTTGCATTTCCTCAAGGAGTGTCAGTTGATTCATCAGGAAATGTATACGTGACTGATCTTGGTAACAGAAGAATAGAGAAATTTGATAACAATGGAAACTTTCTCTTTACTTTTGGAACAAAAGGTAGCGGTGATGGTCAGTTCAATGCACCTGCAGGACTTGCAGTAACAAGTGATTCAATCTATGTTGTTGACAATGCACAAAATAATATTCAAAAATTTGATACCACAGGTAAATTTGTAACAAAGTGGGGTAGCCAAGGATCAAACCATGGCCAATTCTTACTTCCACAAGGTGTTGCAGTAGACCCTACCGGTGATGTTTATGTTGTTGATACAGGAAACAGCAGAGTCGAAAAGTTTGACAGCTCTGGAAAATTCTTGCTTAGTATTGGGCAGAGTGGACTAGGTGATGGCGAGTTTCTTTCTCCACGTGCAGTTGCTGCAGATTCACAAGGAAGTATCTATGTAGCTGATTCAGGAGGAAATAAAATAGAAAAATTCACAGAAGATGGTGTCTTTCTAAAATCTTTTAGCGGTTCAAGTGGCGCAAATCTTCAGACTCCACTTGGAATGTCTATAGATAAATCAGGAAATATCTTTGTTGCAGACACAGGAAATAACAGAATTGTAGAACTAGATACTAATGGTCATACTGTTACATCTTGGGGAAGCCAAGGCACAGGTGCTGACTTTTTTGATACGCCACGATCAACTGCCGTAGACTCGAACGGAAATGTCTTTGTTGTGGATTCAAACAATAATAGAATTCAGAAATTTATCCAGGCTCAGGCTTTACCTGTAACTACGACACAAACACAGACACAAACTGTCAACCAAACCCAAACAACTACACAACAAGTAGCAGTCACACAAAACACTACTCAGGCTAACACTGTTAAAATCACGGCTCCTAATGATCACACTCCTCCGTCTATTACAGCTCCTGCTGACATGACAATTGAAGCAACTGGAATCTTGACACCAGTATCAATTGGTCAAGCCACTGGAACTGATGACAGCGGTATTGCTTCTATTACTAGTAACGCACCACCAAAATTCCCACTAGGGATTACCATGATAACTTGGACTGCAATCGATAATGGAGGAAACGTGGCAAAGGCTGTCCAAAAGATTACTGTGACTGATACCACACACCCAGTATTGACAGCACCACAACCAGTGACTGTTGAAGCAAAGTCACCAGATCACAATTCTGTAGATATTGGACTACCAGCTGTAAATGATGCAGTCGGTGTCGAGTCTGTCACTAATGATGCACCTCCGTACTTTACAATTGGCCAGACTACAGTAACCTGGAAGGCAATAGATACATCTGGAAATGCTGCAACTGCAACACAGGTTGTCACAGTACAAGATACGACCAAGCCAGTAATTCATGCTCCTTCTGACATTACACAAGAAGCATCAAGTCCAACTTCAAATGTTGTAAGCCTTGGAAATGCTACAGTTACTGATAATGGAATAATAAAATCTGTTACAAACGATGCTCCATCAGTATTTCCAATAGGAAAGACAACTGTAACCTGGACTGCCACTGATGGATCAGGAAACTCACAAACTGCAACACAGCTTGTAAATATTGTAGATACTACTGCACCAAAGATCTCTCCACCCGCTGCTGTCACCTTTGAAGCAACATCACTTGCTCAAAATACCGTCCCACTTGGAAATGCAACAGTTACTGATAATGGAATGATAAAATCTGTTACAAATAACGCTACACAATTTTTCCCACTAGGTAAGACAACCATTCTCTGGATAGCAACTGATGAATCTGGCAACAAGGCAAATGGTACTCAAATAATCGATGTAGTTCATACCATTGCACCAAAATTAACAATCCCATCTAATGTCACCTTTGAGGCAACATCACTCAAAGACAATGTAGTACCAATTGGAAACGCTACTGCTACTGACATCCAGCAAGTAACGATAACTAACAATGCAACAAAGACATTCCCACTAGGAAAGAGTATTGTACTCTGGACTGCAAAAGATGTATCAGGAAATGTATCCAATGGCACTCAAACAATTGATGTAGTGGATACTACTGCACCAAAGATAACTACACCTACAAGTATAACACAAGAAGCAACATCACTAAATGATAATACAGTATCATTGAGCAATCCATCAGTAGTTGATCTTCAACCAATTATTGTTACAAACAACGCATCAAAGACATTCCCATTGGGAACTACAACCATTCTCTGGACTGCAACTGATGCATCAGGCAACAAGGCAAATGCAACCCAGACTGTGATTGTAAAGGATACTACTGCACCAAAGATAACTGCACCTTCTGATGTCAAACTAACCGCAACATCACTTGCAGACAATACAATTCCATTAGGAAATGCAACAGTTTCTGATAATGTTCAAGTGGTTTCACTTACAAACAACGCACCAAAAATATTCTCACTTGGAAATACTACAGTAACATGGACTGCAACTGATGAAGCAGGTAACAAGGCAAACGCAACTCAGATAGTTGATGTAAGAAACATTACTCCTCCACAGCTTACAGTCCCAGCAGGTATCACCTTTGAAGCAACTTCACTTGATAACAATACGATCCCAATTGGTAACGCTACTGCAACTGACATTCAGCCAGTTACAATAACCAACAATGCTCCAAAGACATTCTCACTAGGAAAAACAACCGTTCTCTGGATAGCAACTGATGAATCTGGCAACAAGGCAAATGGTACTCAAATAATCGATGTAGTTCATACCATTGCACCAAAATTAACAATTCCAGCTAATGTCACCTTTGAAGCAACATCTCTCAAAGATAATACAGTACCAACTGGCAATGCTACTGCAACTGACATTCAACCAGTTACAATAACCAACAATGCGCCAGCAGTATTCCCACTAGGAAAGACTACAGTAACATGGACTGCCAAAGATGTATCAGGTAACACATCTAACGGCACTCAAACAATTGATGTAGTTGATACTACGGTGCCAAGATTGAAAGTCCCAGCAGGTATCACCTTTGAAGCAACTTCACTTGATAATAATACGGTTCCACTAGGAACTCCAACGGTTGTAGATATTGAACCAGTTACCATAACCAACAATGCTCCAAAACAATTCCCAATCGGACTTACAACAGTAACATGGATTGCAACTGATACATCTGGCAATACCTCTAATGCTACTCAAACAGTTTTGGTACAGAATACCATTGCACCAAAGCTAACAATTCCAGCTAATGTCACCTTTGAAGCAACATCTCTCAAAGATAACACAGTACCAATTGGTAACGCTACTGCAACTGACATTCAACAAGTAATAATCACAAGCAATGCAACAAAGACATTCCCACTAGGAAAGAGTATTGTACTCTGGACTGCAAAAGATGTATCAGGAAATGTATCCAATGGCACTCAAACAATTGATGTAGTGGACACAACTGCACCAAAAGTTACCGCACCTTCTGATGTTAGTTCTGTAGCAAAATCGCTCTCTGATAATCCCGTACAAATTGGTAATGCTACTGCATCTGACAATGTCCAGTTGATCTCACTTACAAACAATGCTCCAAAACAATTCCCATTAGGCAAGACAACCATTCTCTGGGTAGCAACTGATGAAGCAGGTAACAAGGCACACGCAACTCAGATAGTTGATGTAAGAAACATTACTCCTCCACAGCTTACAGTCCCAGCAGGTATCACCTTTGAAGCAACTTCACTTGATAACAATACGATCCCAATTGGTAACGCTACTGCAACTGACATAGAGCAAGTCACAATTACAAACAATGCTCCAAAACAATTCCCATTAGGAAAGACTACAGTAACCTGGATTGCAACTGATGAATCAGGTAACAAGGCAAATGCAACGCAGATTGTAGATGTAGTTCATACCATTGCACCAAAATTGGCAGTTCCAATAGGCGTCACCTTTGAAGCAACTTCACTTGATAACAATACGATATCTCTAACCAAGCCAGATGTATCTGACATAGAGCCAGTTACCATAATCAGTAATGCCCCATCAGTATTCCCATTAGGAAAGACTACAGTAACATGGACTGCAACTGATGAATCAGGTAACAAGGCAAACACAACTCAAATTGTAACAGTAAAGGATACCGTTGCACCAAAGCTAACAGTTCCAGCTAATGTCACCTTTGAAGCAACATCGCTCAAAGACAATGCAGTACCAATCGGTAATGCAACCGCCACTGATATTCAACAAGTAACAATCACAAACAACGCAACAAAGACATTCTCA
>Ga0310813_10001126_pt1 | contig 16170 bp, 17 predicted proteins | sample YN3metagenome_FD_203086 | JGI IMG/M metagenome (GOLD analysis project Ga0310813, IMG submission 203086) | Soil microbial communities from experimental microcosm in Duke University, North Carolina, United States - YN3 | ecosystem: Engineered > Artificial ecosystem > Soil microcosm > Unclassified...
GATCACGACGTTGACCGACAAGCCGGTCACCACGCTGATCAACACGCATGGGCACGCCGATCACGTGAGCGGCAACGTCGAGTTCCCTGCGACGGTGGACATCATCGTGCAGCGGAACACGAAAAAGAACATGGAGAAGATGACCCCGGACAGCACTGCGACGGTTCGCAGGCCGGCGGGGACCATCTTCGAGGCGAACGGCGGGCGTGGGCTCGCCACGCGGACGTTCAGAAACAAGATGACGCTGGGGACGGGCGCCGACGAGATCGACCTCTACTATTTCGGCCGCGGTCACACGAACGGCGACACGTGGGTCGTGTTTCCCGCGTTGGGCGTAGTCGACATGGGTGACCTCTTCCCGGACAAGACCCTTCCACTTATCGATGCGAAGAACGGCGGCAGCGCGTTCGAGATCGGTGAGACCCTGAAGAAGGGCTACAACCGGATCAAGAACGTCGACACCATCATCACCGGCCACGGCCCCCTGATGCTGTGGGCCGACCTGAAGGAGTACGTCGCGTTGAACGAGGAATTCCTCGACGATATGTGGAAGGCGGAGAGCGCGAAAAAGACCGTCGCCGACGTGTCGGGGAGCTGGCAGATCTCACCGAAATACACGGGCTACACGCTCGCGGATCCAATCGTGGTGAGGAACAATGCGACGCTGGCGTACAAGGAAATCGTCATAGTGAGAAGCCTCTCGTACTTGAGCCTACCGGACTACGGCGACACACATCAGGCGACCACGCCGGCTGAAGGCATTGCACCGACACCGGCGCCCACGGCGCCGGAGCCCGCGACAGAACCCTGACAATCGGCTGCTCGCACAGAGGACAGACGCCTCATCGCGAAGAATTCCACAGTGATTGACAAAGTTCCGCAGACGGCCGGCTTGCCTGCGGGTCGGTGCGAATTGCTTGTCCGGAGCGGATTCCGCGGAAGCGACTGGGTCTGCACTATCCAATCGACGCTCTCACGACGGGAGAGCATCGGCACGCCACCTGCACCGTCACTCGCTGCCGTGTTCGACGGAACCGGTGGAGGCATCCATGAAGGTCTTGAATCGGAAGTGGTGGTTCCGGATCGGTCTCGGTGTCCTCGGGACGTTCCTCGTTATCCAGCTGGTCCCGTACGGGCGTGACCACACCAACCCGCCTGTCCTGGGCGAGCCCACCTGGGACGCGCCGGCAACGCGCGCGCTCGCCAAGCAGGCCTGTTTCGACTGCCACAGCAACGAGACCGAGTGGCCTGCCTACACTAGCATCGCACCTGGCTCGTGGCTCGTGCAGCACGACGTCGATGAAGGGCGAGCGGTCCTGAACTTCTCCGAGTGGATACGCCCTCAGAAGGAGGCGCAGGAGGCGGCTAAGGAAGTGCGGGAGGGCGAGATGCCGCCGACTGCCTACACGTTGATCCATGCACCCGCCCGCCTCAGCGCAGCCGATCGAGATCGACTTGCGCAGGGACTGGCGAACAGCCTGGGCGTGGGTCTCGAAGAGGAGGCGCGCCAGCGCGATCGCTAGTCGTTGCGTCGTGCGTGTTGCGAGCGTTTGCATGGAGCGAGGTGCGGCATGCCACACAGGGAGCGTCATCGAAGCGAGAGGATTGGCTGGCTGCGTGCTGCGGTACTCGGCGCGAACGACGGCATCGTGTCCACGGCGAGTCTCGTCGTCGGCGTCGCTGCAGCTGAATCCGCACGGCACGACGTTCTGATTGCCGGCGTGGCGGGCCTTGTCGCTGGCGCGCTCTCGATGGCGGCTGGCGAATATGTCTCGGTCAGCTCGCAGGCGGACACGGAGCAGGCGGATCTGAACCGCGAGCGGCACGAGCTGGCGACGGCGCCCCAAGCGGAGGAGGACGAGCTCACGAGCATCTACGTTCGTCGAGGGTTGGAGCCGGAGCTGGCTCGCACCGTTGCGCGACAGCTGATGGCCAGCGGAGCTTTGGCTGCACACGCACGCGACGAGCTCGGTCTGACGGAGGAACTCGCGGCCCGCCCGCTGCAGGCGGCGCTTGCATCGGCGGCAACCTTCGGCCTCGGAGCAGCCGTACCGGTGCTGGCGGTACTGGTGGCGCCCGTCAGCGCGCTCGCAGCGACCGTCGCCGCAGCGTCGCTGGTGTGCCTCGTCGTGCTCGGCGCAACAGCCGCGTCCGTCGGCGGTGCACCAATCGTGGTCGGCGCTGCGAGAGTCACGGTCTGGGGAGTTCTGGCGATGCTCGCGACCGCAGCCATCGGAAGGCTGTTCGGAACCGTTGTTGGCTGAACGACCAGTCGAAGGATTCTCACCGAACGTTGTTCGCTCGACAGCGCCGAGGTCATCCCCGACGGAGCGCGCCCAAACACCAGGGAAAACCGTCCATTCCGGGCACATACGCCGGGAGGTCGCCTCGCGCCGGGAACGAGGGTAGGATTGGCGCCAAGGAGAATCGTCAATGAGAACCAGGATCGTTGCCGTCGCAGTCGTGATGACTATCGGCCTCACGGCTGTCTCGAGCTTCGCTCACCATTCGGACGTTGCCTACGATCAAACGAAACGGACGACGCTCAAGGATGCGAAGGTCATCAGCTACGCATGGAGGAACCCGCACGGCATCATGGTTCTGGACGTCAAAGACGAAACAGGCGAGATCGTTCGCTGGACGCTCGAAACGGGCAGCCCCTCATCGCTGATGACCGACGGCTGGACGAAGAATTCGGTCGTCGCCGGCGACGTGATTACGGTTGATGCCAATCCCGCCCGCAACGGGACCAAGTTCGGCCGGATGCTCAGGGTCACGAAAGCTGACGGCACGGTGTTGACCTGGGGTGAACGAAACCGCGGGAACCAGTAGGAGGCGGAGATGAAAACCAGCGCCTCTCTGCGTGCTGTCATCGCGTTGTTGTTGATTGGCGCCCCCGCTCTTGCGCAGCGTCAACAGCAGCCGGCGTCCGCTGTGCCGAAGAATGCAGCACCCGCGCCTCGCCGCGACATCAGCGGCCATTGGTTGGGGCCAGTCTCGCCGCGGAAGGAACCGCCGCCGCCGATGACCACGTTGGGGCAGCAATTGTTCAATGCGACGAAACCGCTGCAGGGCCCGCGCGCGGTGCCCATCGCGGACACCAACGATCCGCTTGTGACGTGCAATCCGGAGGGGTTCCCGCGCAGCGCGCTGTTCGAAACCCGTGGGTTCGCGTTCGAGCACGTGCCACGCCGCACGCTGCAGTTGCTGCAGTATCAGCGGGTCTGGCGCGAGATCTGGACCGATGGACGTGCGTTGCCGACTAACGTCGGCGGGTCGGCGAAGGATGCGCGCGATCCGAGGTATTACGGGTATTCGGTGGGCACATGGGCCGATGACTATACATTCGTCGTCACGACCACCGGATTCAACGAAGACGCATGGGCCGATGAACAAGGTCATCCCCGCAGCATGGATGCGAAAGTCGAAGAGCGGTACCGTCGCATCGACCACGACCACCTCGAGGTCAGCGTGACGATTGACGATCCCAAGATTTACACGAAGCCCTACTTCGTGATGAAGCAGGTCTATACCTGGGCGCCCAATCAGGAATTCGAAGAACAGCTCTGCATCCCGTCGGAGGCGTTGGAGTATCGCGAAACGTTCCGCCCAGTGGCAGCGGGGAAGTAACAGCGATTGTCCTCAACAGTGGTGTGGGCCACCAGACGCAGAGGAGACGATATGAAGCGTCAAGTCATTGCGGTGCTGCTCGGCACGATCGCGTTTGTCTCACGTGTGTTGGCCGCGGACCCGCAGTACACGACGATCAAAATGGAGATCGATGTGGCGAGGCCCGCCGCGGCCGTCTGGGCCAGAGTCGGCGGCTACTGCGACATCAGCAAGTGGCTTGACGTTGACTGCATGATCAAATCCGGCGATGGCGGAATCGGAACCGTGCGTCTTCTTCGCGGCGGACAGGTGACCGAGATCCTCGTCGGCAAGACCGACCTGTCGTACGGCTATACGCAGCCTGTGCGCGAGGGGCAGTTCTACATCCTCTACCACGGCTTCGTCGAAGCCAAGCCGGTCACCGCCCAGTCGTCGAAGCTGTTGTACACGCTGATGTACGACATATCGGATAAGCCCGATCAAGCCGCGCGGCAAGCCGATATCGCGCAACGCCGCGCACGGTTCGAAGGCGCGCTCAAGAAGATGAAGGAGCTGTCGGAAGCGCCCTGATCGCTCCGCGCTCGTATATAGAGACGATGAGCAAACTTTCTCGGTGGAACCCGCGCGTCACGATCCTGTGCGTTGGCATTGCGATCGGTGTCGCTGCCCTCGCGCTCGCTCAAACGGCGCGCGCGCCGATTCCAAACTTCGCGCCCGACGATCGCACCTCCTGGTATCCGGACCGCCTCGACGGCGACAACTGGTTGCCTCCGGAAGGCGGCGGACCCGGTCCGATCCTTTCCACGCCGGATCACCCCTACGTCCCGAACGACGCCTCCGACCAGCCGACCTACCGCATCGCCGACTTGAGCAACCCGATCCTGCAGCCGTGGGTACGGGAACAGATGAAACGCGACAACGACGAGGTGCTGGCAGGCAAAATCCCGTTCATGGCGCGCGAGCGGTGCTATCCGCCGGGAATGGCGTGGAATGTGTTCCGCCGCGTAACGCCCCCCATGGTGTTTTTCGTGCAGCAGCCGACGTTCGTGCTGCTGATGTATCGGGGCGACAACCAGTTCCGTCACGTCTACCTGAACGTGCCGCATTCCGCGCATCCGAAGCCGTCGTGGAATGGCGAATCAGTGGGGCATTATGAGAACGGCGACACGCTCGTCGTCGACACCATCGGTGTCCTTGTCCACCGCTACAACTTCGTCGACAACTACCGGACGCCGCACACCGACCAGCTCCATGTGGTCGAGCGGTATCGGCTCAGTGCGGATGGCAAAACGATCGACGTGAACGTCCGCTTCGAAGACCCGGGCGCCTTCACGACGCCCTGGGAGGCGCGGCAGCATTACGCGAAGTCCGAAGAAGGCCCGCTGGAAGAAACGATCTGCGCCGAGAGCGCGGGTCGAGGAACTGACCTCTTCAACTGGGGTTTGACGCACGCCGCTGAATTGGCGCCGATGCCACAAGACGACACGCCGGATTTTTGATGCCATGACAATGAGAACGCTTGCGCTTGTTGGTCTCCTGGTCGCGAGTGCGGTGATGCCGGCTTCTGCTCATCATTCATTCGCCATGTTCGATCGAACCAAGACGATGACGCTGAAGGGGACCGTCAAGGAATTCCAGTGGATCAATCCGCACTGCTGGATTGTCGTGCTCGTCCCCAGCGCGCAAGGGCAGAAGCAATGGGCGATCGAACTCGAATCGCCGAGCGGTCTGGCGCGCAAAGGCTTTGTGCCGAAGTCACTGACTGCCGGGATGGAAATTTCGGTAGACATCCATCCTCTCAAAGATGGCAGCCCGGGCGGTTCGGGGACGGGTCTGTCGCTGAGACTTGCCGACGGGACGGTCAAGTCGTTATAGGACGAATGCGGTGAAGGACCTTCGCGTGTGGGCTGGCATCGCCATTGTCGTGGCTGGCGTGACGGCGTTCTGGTGGATGTCGGAACGGTCCATTGCGAAGGGTGCTGCTCCGGATATTTCGGGTACGTATTGGGCGACCGAGTACCAACCAAAGATTCAGCCAATTGGAGGCGGTGAACTGCCTCTCACCGAGAAGGGGCGCGCCGCTTACGCGAAGAACGTCGCCGGCCTGAAGGATGGCTCTGTCGAGGACCGCGCGCGAAAGTATTGCACGCCCGACGGGCTGCCTCGGGCGCTGGCCACACCGTACCCGTTTGAGATCATCAAGGCGCCGCCTGGTCAGATCCTCGTCGTCTATGAAATGAATCACATGATCCGCCGAATTGCGATGGACGCGCCGCTGCCATCCGCCGAATCGTTGGTGACGGCGCCGTATTACAACGGCCATTCGGTGGGGCGTTTCGAAGGCGACACGCTCGTGGTGCGGACGCGCGGATTCAAGGATGAAACCTTTCTCGATGCGACGGGCGCGCCGCATACGGACATGCTCGAGACTACGGAGCGGATTCGACGGATCGGCGCCACCCGGCTCGAGGATGTCATCACCGTGCACGATCCCGAGTACTACGCCACCGACTGGCAGGTTCGGTTCGCATACACGCAGCGCACCGACGTGCGCATCGAAGATTACATCTGCGGTTTTGAACACCGCGACATTTCCTCGGTGACGCGCCGACAGTAACGGGCTTGCGCGTCCGGTCCGCACGACGCGTCAAGGAAATATGTCGGAACCGCGCGCCGTTACCCGCCGACGCGATCGCCGTTTCCCGGGCGCATCGACATCGTGTGATGGGGCAGTTGACGTGGTTGCGGCGATAGTGCGATGTCGCTCCATCGCCGTTGCTCGACGTGCACGTGTCCGTAATGGCCCGGCACCTTCCAGAGAACTCGGTAGCCGGCGAGCTTGAACATGGACGACAGGCCGTCCGGATTCGACGATTGGAAATCGAGCGCCATGCCCGCATAGTGAGCGGATCCCCGGCTATGAATATGGTCGTTCGCGGACACAAGACGGACGGCTGCGGTTGTTCGAGCCGCCCAGATATCAGCCAGATTGAACATCCGCAGCGATTCGCGCGACGTGAAGTGGACCGGCACGCGAAGGCCCTGAATCACTGCGGCTTGCTTAAAGGGGGAAGCGTGTACCCCTGGGAGGCGAGGAGCGAGCGCACACCGTCCAGCGCTTTGCCCTGCTGTTCAACCGCATTGGCCAGACGCATGTTCGCGTCGACGAGTGCGGCCGTCGTTCTGCGCTGCTCCGTGATCAGGAACGCGATCACCGCACCTGCCAGAAGCCAGGGCAGGACGGCGTTTTTGAACTCGGTCCAGATATTCATGCATATCTCCCGATAGCGCGCGGTAATCTCCCCGCGCTGCACGGAATCATCACTTCCCGAATCGTTTTCGCTTCTGAGATCCAGCACACACTTTTGTAGACAAAATCCGGGGCGCGGGCGGTCGCAAGTCGTCCCTGCGAAAATCACGCCCGTCTGAAGGTTGTCTCCTGTCGCTCGCGCATGCGGGAACGCAAAGGTGACCCGACAATGCGACTACAATGCCGTCGCTTGGAGGACGAGTTATGAAGATCGCGCCTGCCGGCCTGTTGGCCATCGTGGTTGTGATCGCCAGCGCCGGTCACGCGTACGCCGGACGCACGTCCTGCGATGGCTTGACGAATCTGACGCTGGAGAAGGCAACGGTCACGCGAGCCGAGGTCGTGCCGGCCGGCGGATTCAAGGCGCCAGGTGGCGGTGGCAACGCGCAGAACGCCGCGCGATTCGCGCAGCTGCCGGCATTCTGCCGCGTCGCGGCGACGCTCCAGCCGAGCGCGGATTCCGACATCAAGATCGAAGTATGGATGCCCGCGGCCGGCTGGAACGGCAAGTTCGAGGCGGTCGGTAACGGCGGCTGGGCAGGGACGATCGGCTATCCGGCAATGGCGCAGGCGCTCGCGCGCGGCTACGCGACGACGTCGACCGACACTGGCCACAGCACGCCAGGCGGCAGCTTCGCGCTCGGACATCCGGAAAAACTGGTTGATTACGCCTACCGCTCCGAGCACGAGATGACGGTGAAGGCGAAGGCGATCGTCGATGCGTTCTATGGAAGCGCGCCGACGCGGTCGTACTTCAACGGCTGCTCGACAGGTGGCCGACAGGCGCTGACCGAGGCGACGAGGCACCCCGAGGACTTCGACGGCATCATCGCCGGCGCGGCGGCGAATCCGAAGACGCATCTCGACACGTGGCGCATCTGGATGGGACTCGAGACGCTCAAGGATCCGGAAACGCGCATCCCGAAAGAGAAGTATTCGGCGATTCACCAGCAGTGCTTGCCGCGTGCGATGCGCGCGACGGATTGAAGGACGGACTCATCTCCGATCCGACCACATGTCACTTCGATCCGCAGGTGATGGCGTGCAAGGGCACCGATGACGCATCGTGCCTGACGCCGAAGCAAGTACAGTCGGTCAGAACGATCCTTGGACCGTTCAAGAGCCCGAGCAGCGGGCAGGAAATCTTCGGGACCTATCAGCCGGGCACCGAGCTCGCATGGGGACTGCTCATCGGTGGTCCCGACCCATACGAGACGGCGCTCGATCAGTTCCGCTACATGGTGTTCGACGATCCGAAGTGGGATTGGCGAACGTTCGACGTCGATCGAGACCTCGCAAAGGCGGATCAGAAACTCAAGGGTCTGCTGACGGCGATCGATCCGAAGAGCCTCAGCGCATTCTTCGCACGCGGCGGAAAGCTGCTGATGTATCAGGGATGGAGTGATCAGGACATCTCCCCGCTGGCAAGCGTGAACTTCTATAAGAGCGTGCAAAGCACGATGGGCCCGGCAAACGCGTCGCGCTCGATGTCGCTGTTCATGGTCCCTGGCATGGGACACTGCGGCGGCGGCGAAGGGCCGAACACATTCGACATGATGCCGGCGCTCGAGCAGTGGATCGAGAAGGGACGGACACCCACGCGCGTCGAGGCCTCGCACAGCACGAACGGCCGGGTCGATCGTACGCGGCCGTTGTGTCCGTATCCGCAGGTCGCGCATTACAAGGGGAGCGGCAGCATCGACGTCGCGGATAGCTTCGTCTGCCAGTTGCCCTGACCGCGGGCGTTCAATTAGGCTCGCAGTCATCGCCGTTCATGAGGCCTTACCGATGAAGAATTCCGTCTCTCACTTCGAAATCTATGCCGATGACACCTCGAAGCTCGTCGACTTCTACACGGCACTCTTCGACTGGAAAGTCCAGGCGATGCCGGAAAGCCATTACACGCTGATCACGACCGTCGATACGAACGCGGACGGCAGGCCTGTGCAGGCGGGCGGCATCAACGGCGGCATCATAAACGTCCCCGGCTACAAGCCGGGCGCGTGGGTCAACTACGTGATGGTCGATTCGCTGGACGCGTCGGTGAACAAAGCCGTCAGTCTCGGCGCCAGGGTGACCAAACCGAAATCACCGGTGTCGGGCATGGGATGGTTTGCCATGCTCATCGACCCGCAGGGCAACGCATTCGCGATGTTTCAGCAGGACTCGCAGGCGAAGTAGATCATCGCCATCCGAGCGCCGGGGCGACGAGCGTGAGAATGCTCTCGATCGCGTGCGCGTTGTAGTCCACGCCCAACTGATTCGGGACGGTCAGCAGCAGCGTGTCGGCGGCGGCGATCGCCTCGTCGGCTGCCAGTTGCTGCACGAGCACTTCGGGCTCGGCGGCGTACGAACGGCCGAAGATCGCGCGGGTGTTCGCGTCGATGTAGCCGACTTGATCCTGGTCACGCGCGTCGCGGCCGAAGTAGGCGCGGTCGCGATCGTCGACGAGCGCGAAGATGCTCCGACTTACGGAGACGCGCGGTTCGCGGGTGTGCCCTGCTTCCTTCCACGCCTCGCGGAACGCTTCAATCTGCTTCCGCTGCTGCACGTGCAGCGGCTCGCCGGTCTCGTCATTCTTGAGGGTCGAACTCTGGAGGTTCATCCCCAGCTTCGCCGCCCACTCTGCGGTGGCATTCGAGCTGGAACCCCACCAGATGCGATCGCGCAGTCCTTCCGAGTATGGTTCGACGCGCAGCAGCCCCGGCGGATTCGGAAACATCGGCCGCGGGTTCGGCTGCGCGAACCCCGCGCCTTTGAGCAGTTCGAGAAACGCCTCGGCGTGACGACGGCCCATGTCGGCGTCGGTTTCACCGTCGGCCGGCGCATAGCCGAAATATCGCCAACCGTCGATTACCTGCTCCGGTGATCCGCGGCTGATCCCGAGCTGGAGGCGGCCGCCGGCGATGATGTCAGCCGCGCCCGCATCTTCGACCATGTTGAGTGGGTTTTCGTTCCGCATGTCGATAACGGCGGTGCCGATCTCGATCCGGTGCGTACGTGCCCCGACCGCCGCGAGGAGCGGGAACGGCGACCCGAGCTGGCGCGCGAAATGGTGCACGCGGAAATACGCACCGTCGGCGCCGAGCTCCTCGGCGGCCACGGCCAAGTCGATCGACTGGAGCAGCGAATCCGCCGCGGTGCGCACCTGGGAGTGGGGTGATGGCGTCCAGTGTCCAAACGAGAGGAAGCCGATCCTCTTCATCTAGACATTCAGCGCTCCGGACCAGACGCACTCGGCAGGTTGTACTTGCGTGAGCGCTGATTGAGCTCCTCCACCTGTTCGACTTTGTCCGTTGTCGCCCGATTCAACGTACCTTTCTGCGCTTCGGTCATCCGTCCGGTCGCCTTTAGTTCGGTGAGAGCTTTGTCGACGGCCCCGAGTGCAATGCCCATCATCGTCGCCGACTGACCGACGGAAATCCGCGCTGCCTTCATCGCCTCCACAGTCGCGGGGAAATTCGCGTTCCCGACCACAGCCATCAGCGGTTTCTTCACGATGCCCGCCGCCTTCACGTAATCGTTCGCGGTCGGCAATCCGATCCAGACGGCATCGGCGCCGGCTTCGGCGTACGCGGCGGCGCGGTCCAGCATTTCCGTGTACGAGTTGTTCGGGGTCGGGGCCAGGCAGCGCGCGATTAACACCATGTCCATGCGCGCGTCGGCAGCGGCGTGAATGTTGTCGATCATCCGTGCCTTGGGAAAGACGCCCGGCACGGTGTACGCCGTTGCCCGATTGATGGGCATGCGATCGTCGAACGCCGCGCAGCCGATGCCGGCCCGATCGGCCTGCTTCGCGAAGCGATAGACATTCAGCGGTGTCGCGCCGAAGTCGTCAACATCCGCGAGGATCGGAATGTCGACGTTGGCTGCGATGACGCTGTTGTAGTCGATGATCTCCGATACGGTAACGACCGCTTGGTCCGGCAGTCCGACCAATTCCTGATTCGCGGCGCTGCTGCCGACAAACACGGCCTTGAAGCCGTGCACTTCGCACAGGCGCGCCGACATCAGATCGTATGCGCCCGGACAGATCAGCGGGTCCGCGGCGTTCATCAACGCACGAAAGCGCGCGCCCATCGTCCTCGGCGTCGCGCGTGTCTGCGCTTGAGCCGCGGTGGCAAGCGGAGCCGCACCCACGATCAGTCCTGACGCCGTCAGTCCGGCTGCTCGCACGAAGTCGCGTCTATTCGTCTTTCTAGTCATGCGCGGACTATAACGGATTTTTCAGCGCCGGCGGTTATGATGACGCGCCATGGTCATTACCTCGCGAAAGATTCTGTTTGCTGCGACAGCCCTCGTTGCGCTTGCCTTCAGCGCGAACGCGATGTTCGCGCAGACGCGCGCCGGCGAGGGAAGCGACGCCGCCTCGCTCGTGTCCCCGAAGTACGGCACGTGGGGGTTCGACGCGAGCGGGATGGACCCGTCGGTCAAACCCGGTGACGACTTCTTCCGTTATGCAAACGGCAAGTGGGCGGACCGCACGCAGATTCCCTCGGACCGCACCCGCTACGGATACTTCGACACATTGGCGGAGCTTTCCGAGAATCGGATGCATGCAATCCTCGAGGACGCCGTAGCCGGGAGGATTAACGATCCCGACGCGTCGAAGGTGGCGGCGGCGTACGCGTCCTTCATGAACGAAGCGCGTGTGGATCAACTCGACGCCAAGCCGATTGAACGCGAGTTGGCGGAAGTTCGCGCTGCGACGACGAAAGACCAGATGACCGCTCTGATGGGCAAGTCGAACGCGACCGGTTTTGTCAGCATCCTCCCGGTCTACATCGGCGCCGATGCCAAGGCGCCGACGAAGTACGCAGTGATGGCGGTCACCGGCGGATTGGGCCTGCCCGATCGCGATTACTACCTGCAGCCCTCGTTCGCCACGCAGAAAGGCAAGTACCAGGAGTACGTCAGCAGGGTGCTCGGGATGATCGGGTGGGAACAGCCAGCGCAGAACGCGCAAGCCATCGTCGATTTCGAAACCAGGCTCGCGCAGGACACCTGGACGCGAGCCGAGAGGCGCGATCGCGACAAGACGTACAACCCGATGACGGTTGCGGAGCTCACGACGGCGATGCCGGGCTTCGACTGGAATCGCTATTTGGCGCAGAGCGAGCTGCCGAAGGTGCAGCGGATCGTGGTGACGACAAACACAGCGTTCCCGAAATTCACCAGAACCTACGCCGACACCCCGCTGAGCACGTTGAAGGCGTGGCAGGCGTTCCACGTCGCCGACGGCGCGGCACCGTATCTGTCGAAGCGTTTCGTCGACGCGTCCTTCGAATTCCACAACAAGACGCTGGGCGGACAGCCGGAGCAGCGGGCACGGTGGAAGCGCGCGGTCGCATTCGTTGACCGTGCGATCGGCGAGTCAGTCGGCCGCATGTACGTCGCGCGCTACTTCCCACCGGCAGCCAAGGCCAAGATGGACGCGCTGGTAGCCGACATCCAGACTGCGCTCAGGGCGCGCATCCAGAAACTGGACTGGATGGGCGCCGATACCAAGGCGCGCGCCCTCGAGAAGCTGTCGAAGTTCACCGTCAAGATCGGATATCCGTCGAAGTGGCGGGACTACCGCCTGCTGACGCTGTCAAACGACGATCTCTACGGCAACATCATCCGTGCCGCCGCGTACGAGTGGCACAGGGACGTGGCACGCCTCAACGAGTCGGTGGACAAAACCGAATGGGGCATGACGCCGCCGACCGTGAACGCCTACTACCAGTTCACCAACAACGAGATTGTCTTTCCCGCGGCCATCTTGCAACCGCCATTCTTCGATCCCGACGCGGATCCGGCGATCAACTACGGCGGGATCGGCGGCGTGATCGGTCACGAGATCAGCCACGGCTTCGACGACCAGGGACGCAAGTCCGACGGCGACGGCATGCTGCGCGAGTGGTGGACGATGGACGATGCGGCGAAGTTCACGGCGCAGGCGGCGAAGCTCGGTGCTCAGTACACGGCGTTCGAACCGCTGCCGGGTGCACATGTAAACGGCGATCTGACGATGGGTGAGAACATCGGCGACATGGGCGGTCTGTCGCTGGCACTGGATGCGTATCACGCCAGCTTGAGGGGCAGCGCCGCACCGGTCCTCGATGGCCTGACGGGCGACCAGCGGGTATTTCTCGGGTGGGCGCAGGTGTGGCGCGAGAAGATTCGCGACGAAACGCTGCGGCAGCGGCTGGTTTCAGACCCGCACTCGCCGGCGCGATATCGCGTGAACGGCGTGATCCGGAATATCGATGGCTGGTACGCGGCGTTCAACGTGCAGCCCGGCGACGCGCTTTACGTCGCGCCGGCCGATCGAGTCAGGATCTGGTAACCGCGTTAATTCCTTTCAGCAGCGGAGCTCCAGACAGCGTAGCGACAACGAACGGCCGGCCGTGCGGATCTCTGCACCTGTGGCTGTTCTGTTTTGGAAGGGTTCAGCGTTTTAACTAGAGGTTCGCCCAGCCTGCTGAACCCACCAAAAGGAGATACGCGTATGAAACGCTCCCTGCGTTTGAGCCTGTCGATTCTGGTTCCTGCGGCCGTTCTGGCCATTTTGCTTCCCTCGTCGCGCACGACGGTGAGCGCCGCGCCGACCCCACCGGTGACGCCCGTCCTCGTCACGAACACGACCGACCAACCCGTCCCGACGGTTGCGCAAGGCACAACCGCGGTGAGCGGGAATGTGGGAATCACCGGAACGCCGACCGTCGGTTTGGCAGGCGGATCGCAAGTCACGATCGCGAACACAAGCCCGTTGCTCATACGTGACTTCGACCGCCCGGCCGCACAGCCGTTCAATTACTTTGACGGCGACGGCGCATTCGTCCCCGGTTTCACGGCCGCAAATCCCGGCGGGATTGCGTTCACGGTCCCCTCCGGCAAGCGGCTCGTCATCGAGTTCGTGTCGATGTTCGCCCAGATTCCGCAAGGGCAGAACATCGTCTTCGGCAGGGTAGACACGACAGGCCAGTTCATTTACCTGCCGATGACCCACACCGGCACATTTACTCAGGCCGGAGAACAGGTCGAAGGTTTTGTCGGCTCGCAACGTATGTTCGTTGTGCTCGAACCGGGCACGCAGGTGGATCCGACAGCAGCCCGTGATTCGGGGAGCGGCAGCGGGCTTTTTCAGGTTCAGATCGCCGGATACTACGTGAACGTTTCGTAGGACGGGAAACTACTGGCCGGCGGCCGAAGACGACGGGCGGCGCAGTCTACGTCGCGCCGCCCGATCGAGTCAGGCTATGGTGAACTGAAGAGCGCGCGTTACTTCTGACGCGCGAACTTGTACGGACCTGAGATGTGCACCTCGATGAGGTCCGTCGCTTCTCCCTTGTCGTTGACGACGAACTCGTAGCCGAGCCCCGCGCCTTCGAACAGCGTCTGCGAGCGCGGCACCAGCGGCCGCAGCGCCTCCGGATCGAGGCCGACGGCGCCAAGGCCACCTTCGTCGACGACGCCGACGATCTTCATCATCAATTGATTGCCCGCCAACGTCACCTCCAGCGAGCGCTTTCTGCCGCCGTAGATTCCGCTGTAGACGCCGACGTACCGCGCGAGGATGTCTGGTGCAACGGACACGGACCCGTCGCTCATGTTCGACCAGTGATCGCTCGTGAGCTCGCAGACCTGCTCGATCATTTCCGTATCAGCGGCGAGCACCGTGGTCGTCTTGAAGCCCCACGGCTTCTTGAACGCATCCGCATCTGTGTACGTCACCTCGATGTCGAGATGGCCGAAGTCACGACGCGTGTAGCGCTCCGTCGTGCGCATCGCCTCGGTATGCGATACGCCGTAGCGGCTGGCCCACGTCTTGTCGTTGAATCCGTTGCTCTCGACGACCAGGGTGTTACCTTCCCAGTGCCCGACCGAATATCCCATCCACGTCGGAGCCGCGTTGTCCTCCAGTTTGCGTCCATCCATGAAGATCACGCGGTAGGTCTGGTCGTCATTCAGGATGGCGATCGCTGCCGGCGTCTGCAGGATGCGTTTCCAGCCGCCAAACCGCTCAACCTCGGGGCCACTCGGGCGACACTGATACATCGGGCGCCCCTTGTAGTACTCCTGTTGGCGCTTATCCACCTGCTCCAGGACCCACGGCTGCAGATTCGCGGGATCGGGACGGGCGGCAATCGTCGGACCGTTCCACACCCCGCTCAGATCGGGCTTTCCGTCGGGGCTGCGTGGCGCGGGGGCCGCGAGGTTCGGTTTGCCATCAGCCGTGCGCGGAATGCCAGGGGTTTTCCAATCCAGCCACTGGGCGTAGGCGGGAGTGGTCGCCACGACCAGGGTGAGCGCCGCGAGAAGCGTTCTCATACAGCCCTCCGATTTTCCGATTTCGTATCTTTGCTGCCGCCGCGGTTTAGACGGCCGGATGGTAACACGGCCTACCCCATATAGAGGATGGCAGCGAGGAGTAGACGGGTGTAGTATGGCCGCGTTTTTCGCCCTTCTCGCTTCGTCGGACAAGTAGCACCCCGGGAAACCCCAAAGGAGGTCGCAGATGAAAGCGGCGTCGATTCGAGGGCTCCTGATAGCGGTCGCGATATCACTTCTTCCACTACCGTCGTACGGTCAGGAAGCCACCTTCACGGGTACGGCCACAGACTCCACCGGCAGCGTGCTGCCGGGCGTCACCATCACCGCCGTTCACACGGCGACCGGCAACGTGTTCACCACAATCACCGATGAGCGCGGCCAGTATCGGCTGCCGGTACGCGTCGGCGAGTACACCATCAAGGCGGAGCTGAGCGGCTTCGGCAGCGTGATGCGTAGCACGCAGGTTCTCATTGGACAAACCGCTGCCATCGACATACGGATGTCGCCGCAGACGGTGCAGGAAAGCGTGACGGTGACGGCGGAGGCGCCGCTCGTGGACACGAAGGGCTCCACGGTCGCCGCGAACATCGATCCACGCCAGGTGGAGCAGCTGCCAATCAACGGGCGCAACTGGATGGACCTGACGCTGCTGGCGCCGGGCGCGCGGCGCAACGAAGGCGGCGGCATGGCGCAGTTCCGTCAGGGCTACTCGCAGACCAACGTCGACGGCCAGCAGATCACGATCAACTATCACTCGCAGACTGACAGCGAGCAGCCGGCGTTCAGCAAGGACGCGATCGCCGAATTCGAAGTCGTGGCGAACCGCTTCGATGCGACGCAGGGGCGCTCGCAGGGGATGATCGTCAACGCCATCACCCGGTCGGGAACGAACCAGTTCGCCGGATCGTTCGGCGGCTACTTCCGCGATGACA
>Ga0310813_10001128_pt1 | contig 16127 bp, 11 predicted proteins | sample YN3metagenome_FD_203086 | JGI IMG/M metagenome (GOLD analysis project Ga0310813, IMG submission 203086) | Soil microbial communities from experimental microcosm in Duke University, North Carolina, United States - YN3 | ecosystem: Engineered > Artificial ecosystem > Soil microcosm > Unclassified...
GTGTCGCAAACGCGCGTGCTCGGCGAACTGCATCACGCCCTCGAAGCCAACGCAGTGGATGCGCGCGCAACGTTCGCCGAACTGGGCCAGGTGATCGCCGGCCACGCGCCGGGCCGCACCAGCGACGCCGACGTCACGCTGTGCGACCTGACCGGCACTGGCGCGCAGGACACCGCGATTGCCGCCCTGGCGCTCGCGCGGGCGCAGGCGGCCGGCGCGGGTACGATTTTCCGCAACGAGAACACGCGCGGCGACGCGCGCTGAGAGGAGACGATGTCAGATTCGAAGCAACAGGAAGCGCAGCGCGCCGCGCCTGCGGTACGGCTGCCGTTCGAGCGGGCCGAATACGACGCACGGCTGGCAAAAACGCGCCGCGCGATGCAGAACGCGCAACTCGATCTGCTGATCGTGACCGACCCGACCAATATGGCGTGGCTGACCGGCTACGACGGCTGGTCGTTCTACGTGCACCAGTGCGTGCTGCTCGCACACGACGGCGAGCCAGTGTGGTTCGGCCGCGGCCAGGACGCCAATGGTGCGTTGCGCACGGTGTTTATGCAGCGCGACAACATCGTCGGCTATCCGGATCACTACGTGCAGTCCACCGAGCGTCATCCGATGGACTACCTGGCACGCGAGGTGATCGCGGCGCGCGGCTGGCAAAACGCGCGCATCGGCGTCGAGATGGACAACTATTACTTCAGCGCGGCCGCGTACGCTTCGCTGCAACGCAATCTGCCGCAGGCGACGTGGCGCGATGCGACCGCGCTCGTCAACTGGCAGCGCGCGGTGAAGTCGCCGCGCGAGATCGAATATATGCGGATCGCCGCGCGCATCGTCGAGAAGATGCATGCGCGGATTGTCGAGCGCATCGAACCGGGCATGCGCAAGAGCGATCTGGTGGCCGACATCTACGCGACCGGCATCGGCGGTATCGACGGCCACGGCGGCGACTACCCGGCCATCGTGCCGCTGTTGCCCACCGGCGCCGCTGCGGCCGCGCCGCATCTGACCTGGGACGACACGCCGTTTGCGGCCAACGCAGGCACGTTCTTCGAAATCGCCGGGTGCTTCAGGCGCTATCACTGCCCGCAGTCGCGCACTGTGTACCTGGGCAAGCCGCCGCAACATTTCGTCGAGGCGGAACATGCCATCGTCGAAGGGATCGAAGCCGGCCTCGCGGCCGCGAAGCCTGGCAACACCTGCGAGGACATCGCCAGTGCGTTTTTCGCGGTGCTGCGCAAATCGGGCATCGAGAAGAACAGCCGCTGCGGTTATCCGATCGGCGCGAGCTATCCGCCGGATTGGGGCGAGCGCACGATGAGCCTGCGCCCCGGGGACAAGACCGTCCTCGAACCCGGCATGACGTTTCACTTTATGCCGGGACTATGGCTCGACGACTGGGGGCTCGAGATCACCGAGAGCATCCTGATTACGGCGTCGGGCGTCGAAACGTTCTGCAACACACCGCGCAAGCTGTTCGTGAAGGAGTAGTGCGATGAGAGCATCGCCGATTCAGGCCACCGTCGATTTCAATGCGCCCGGCGAGCAGCATGGCTTTCTGAAGCTGCCGTATTCGCACGATGCGTCCGCGTGGGGCGCGGTGATGATTCCGATCACCGTGATCGCGCGCGGCGCGGGGCCGACCGTGCTGCTGACCGGCGGCAATCACGGCGACGAATACGAAGGTCCGATTGCGCTGGCCAAACTCGCATCGACGCTGAAGGCCGACGACGTCACCGGCCGCGTAATCGTCGTGCCGTATATGAACTACCCGGCGTTTCGCGCCGGCACGCGCACGTCGCCGATCGACCGCGGCAATCTGAACCGCAGCTTTCCCGGCAGGCCGGACGGTACTGTGACGGAGAAGATCGCCGATTACTTCCAGCGCTATCTGCTGCCGCTCGCCGATTACGTGCTGGATCTGCATGCGGGCGGACGCACGCTCGATTTTCTGCCGTTCGCGGCGATCCACGTGCTGGCCGACGCGGCGCAGCAGGCGCGCTGCGAAGCGGCGATGCGCGCATTCGGTGCGCCGTACTCGATGCGGATGCTCGAACTCGACAGCGTCGGTTTGTTTGACAGCGCAGTCGAAGAAGCGGGCAAGGTGTTCGTGTCGACCGAACTGGGCGGCGGCGGCACCGCGTCGGTCGAAAGCGTGGCGGTGGCGGTGCGCGGCGTGCAGGGCTTTCTTGCGTGCAGCGGTGTGCTCGCAGCGAATGGCCGCTACGCCGCGGCGGCGCTCGCCGCGCAGGCGACGCAGCGCACCACGACGCTGCTCGATATGCCCGACGGCAGTTGCTACACGACCAGCGAGCACGACGGTCTGCTCGAAATGTGCAAGGACCTCGGCGATACCGTCGAAGCGGGCGACGTGATCGCGCGTGTGTACGACGCGACCCGTACCGGTACGGCGCCGGTCGAATATCGTGCGCGGCGCGGCGGTCTGCTGGCGGCACGGCATTTTCCGGGGCTCGTGCGGATCGGCGACACGGTGGCGGTCGTTGCCGACGTGGTCGAAGCGGGTATTCCCGTTCATGCGCACACGTCGGAGCCGGCCGCCGCGGCGGCCGTTGCATAAGCAACCATAGCGATGAAACTCGACCGCTACGACCTCGCCATCCTGCGCATTCTTGCGCAGGATGGCCGCATCACGAAGTCGCGTCTGGCCGAGGAGGTGAACCTGTCGGTGTCGCCGGCATGGGAGCGTGTGCGGCGTCTCGAGGAGTGCGGCCTGATTCGCGGCTATCGTGCCGACGTCGACTGGCTGCGCGCGTTCAAGGGCAGCCGCATCATCGTCGAAGTGACGCTCGCGCGGCACACCGCACACGACATGCGCCGTTTCGAAGAACGGATCGCGGCCGCGCCCGAGGTCGTGCAATGTCATGCGACCGGCGGCGGCGTCGACTACGTGATGCACGTGATGTCGCGCGATATCGATCACTATCAGCGCTTTATCGATTCGCTGCTAACCGACGAGCTCGGCATCGAACGCTATTTCACGTACATCGTGACCAAAACTGTCAAGAGCATGCCGCAAGGCCTGCCGGACTGGGCCGACAGCGCAGCGGCCGACGACGCTTAAACACGCCACAACGGGCACGCCGCAACGCCACCGCAACACCGCCGCAAAAACCGCAACAACAGCCGCACATTACAGAAAAAACCGCCGCGCAGCCGCCGCCGAACCAAAAAAATCGCATGCCGGCCGCACGTACAGTAGCAGTAGAGGCTGAACATCAAGGAGGCAATCATGCTGCTGGGTCATCCGGTTCTTTTCAAATCGCTGTGCTATGTCGATGGACGCTGGGTGCATAGCGACAGCGCATCCACCGTCGCGGTGCAGAATCCCGCGGACCAGGAAGTGATCGGTCACGTGCCGATGCTCGAAGCGCCGCAGATCGAACAGGCAGTGGCGGCCGCGCATCGCGCGTTTGCGACGTGGCGCTACACGCCGGTCGCGAGGCGCGCAGCGCTGTTGCTGCGCTGGCACGAACTGGTGCTGCGCCATCAACACGATCTCGCGGGGATCCTGTCGCTCGAGCAAGGCAAGCCGCTTGCCGAAGCGCGCGGCGAAATCGCTTACGGCGCGAGCTTTATCGAATGGTTCGCCCATGAAGGAAAACGCCTGAACGGCCGCACCATTCCGACGCATATCGACGGCGCGCACCTGGGCACGATGCTCGAGCCAGTCGGCGTCGCCGCACTGATTACGCCGTGGAATTTTCCGCACGCCATGATTACGCGCAAGGCCGCGGCCGCGCTGGCAGCCGGCTGTACTGTCGTGATCAAACCGGCGCACGAAACGCCGTTTTCCGCGCTCGCGCTTGCGCAGCTCGCCGAAGAAGCGGGCTTTCCGCCGGGCGTGTTCAACGTCGTATTGGGCGAACCGCAAATGGCCATGGAAACGCTGGTGCGCGATACCCGTGTGCGCAGCGTCAGCTTTACCGGTTCGACGCGCGTCGGCGGCCTCGTGATGCAGGCGGTCGCACAGGCCGGCATCAAGAAAACGGCGCTGGAACTGGGCGGCAACGCGCCGTTCATCGTCACCGCGGATGCCGATCTCGAACAGGCCGTGCGCGTCGCGGTGGCCGCGAAATTTCAGACTTCCGGGCAAGACTGTTGCGCAGCGAACCGCATGCTGGTGGCGCGGCCGTTGTACGAAGGATTCGTCGAACGCTATACGCAAGCGGTGCGTGAGCTGCGCGTGGGTAGCGCATTCGAAGCGGGCGTCGAGGTCGGCCCGCTGATGCACCAGGCCGCCTTCGATGCGACCGCCGCACGGGTGGCCGATGCGCGCGCGAAGGGTGCGCGCATTACCGTGGGCGGTGCGCCGCATGCGCGCGGCGGCTGGTTCTTCGAGCCTACCGTGATCGCGGATGCCACGCCCGGCATGCGCGTCTACGACGAGGAAAACTTCGCGCCGATCTCCGCGGTCGCACCGTTCGATACGCTCGACGAAGCGCTCGAACGCGCGAACGACACCGAATACGGACTCGCAGCGTATGTGTGCGCAACCGATCTGAACACCGTGTTCGAGCTGCTGCGCCGGCTCGAATTCGCGATGGTGTCCGTCAACGGCGCGAAATTCACTGGCGCGCCGATTCCGTTCGGCGGCATCAAGGCGTCGGGGCTTGGCCGCGAAGGCGGCCTCGAGGGCTTCGAGCCGTTCGTCGATACGCGCTACTTCTGCCTCGGCCAGCTCGGCTTGCCGGTCACGACAGATCGCGATACCGCAGCGCGCTCGATGGCTGCGTGAACCCCCACATCATCTGACAGATTCAACGAAGGAGCACATCATGACCCAACCGATCGAGCAACTGCTAGCCGCCGACCGCGCGCACTTCATGCACCCATCGACGCATGCGCACGACCATGCGAGCGGCGCGCTGCCCGGCCGCATCGTGACCGGCGCCAAAGGCATCCGCATCGAAGACCATCAGGGCAAGTCGTATATCGACGCATTTGCCGGCCTGTATTGCGTGAATATCGGCTATGGCCGCACCGAAGTGGCGGAAGCGATCTACAAGCAGGCCAAGCAGCTTGCTTACTATCACACGTACGTTGGCCATTCGAGCGACGCGATCATCGAACTGTCGTCGCGCATCATCAGCTGGGCACCGGCCGGCATGAAGAAGGTCTATTACGGTCTGTCGGGATCGGATGCGAACGAAACGCAGATCAAGCTCGTCTGGTACTACAACAACGTAAAGGGCCGACCCAACAAGAAGAAGATCATCTCGCGGCAGCGCGGCTATCACGGTTCGGGCATCGTCACCGGCAGTCTGACCGGCTTGCCGGGTTTCCATCAGTGCTTCGACCTGCCGGTCGAGCGCGTCAAGCATACTGTGTGTCCGCACTGGTATCGCCAGGCGCCGGCCGGTATGAATGAAGCGCAGTTCGTCAACTATTGCGTCGAAGAGCTCGAACAGCTGATCGCACGCGAAGGCGCGGACACGATCGCCGCATTTATCGGCGAACCGGTGATGGGCACCGGCGGCATTTTGCCGCCGCCGGCCGGCTACTGGCCCGCGATCCAGAAAGTGCTGAAACAGCACGACATCCTGCTGATCAGCGACGAAGTGGTGTGCGGCTTCGGCCGGCTCGGCTCGAAGATGGGCGCGCAGCACTATGGCATCGAGCCGGACCTGATCACGATCGCGAAGGGCATGACGAGCGCGTATGCACCGCTGTCGGGCGTGATCGTCAGCGACAAGGTGTGGGACGTGATCGATCGTGCGTCGCAGGAACTGGGCCCGATGGGCCACGGCTGGACCTATTCGGGGCATCCGCTGTGCGCGGCCGCGGCGCTCGCCAACCTCGACATTCTCGAGCGCGAGAACCTGACGCAGCAGGCTGCCGATAGCGGCGCGTATCTGCTCGAACAGATGCATCAGGCATTCGATGCGCATCCGCTGGTCGGCGAAGTGCGCGGCGTGGGGCTGCTTGCCGCGCTCGAATTCATGGCCGACAGGGACGAGCGCCGGCCGTTCGAGGCTGCGCTGAAGGTGGGCCCGCGGGTCTCCGCAGCTGCGTTGCAGCGTGGCCTGATCGCGCGTGCGATGCCGCACGGCGATATTCTCGGCTTTGCTCCGCCGTTCGTGACGACCCGCGCCGACGTCGACGAGATCGTGCGCATCACGAAGGCTGCCGTCGACGAAGTGGCCTCGCAGGTGCTGACGAAAACTGCCGCGTAAGCGCCGGCCGGCGTCACGCCGCGGCGCCGCATGCGTAACAAACACATGTGGCGGGGTTCGCAGCGGCGCATTGGCATGTTATAAGCCCATGACAGTCTTTTCGTGAATCACGTAAACCTGTCATGGGGGACAGCCAATGAAGGCGAACAATAAAGCGAAACTCTCCATCACGGGCCTGGCACTTGCCGGGCTCGTGTCGTTTTCGAGCGGTTTTATCGAATCCACTCCGGCCTATGCGAAGGGGCCGGCGAAACAGCAGGTCGTGCTCGACGCGTCGGCAATCGCAGTGGCCGACAAATACAGCGCCGACGCGGCGGAACAGATCTTCAGGCAGGGCGGCAATGCAGTCGATGCCGCGGTAGCGATTGCCTTCACGCTGGCGGTTACCTATCCGGAGGCGGGTAATATCGGCGGCGGCGGCTTTATGACGCTGTACGTGAACGGCAAGCCGTATTTCATCGACTATCGCGAGCGTGCGCCGCTCGCGGCGACCCGCACGATGTATCTCGACGATCAGGGCAACGTGATCAAGGGCAAGAGCCTGGTCGGCTACTACGCGGTCGGTGTGCCGGGCACGGTGGCGGGCATGTGGGAAGCGCAGCGGCGCTTCGGCAAGCTGTCGTGGAAGCAGGTGCTGCAGCCGGCGATCAAATATGCGCGCGACGGCTTCGTCGTCGACGAGCAACTGCAGCAGCGTCGCGACAATGCTGCGAAGGAATTTTCCGGCAAGACCAATTTCGACACTTACTTCGGCAGCATGAAGGAAGGCGAGACCTTCAAACAGCCGGACCTGGCCGCGGTGCTGACGCGCATTGCCAGCAACGGCGCGAAAGAGTTCTACAACGGCAAGACCGCCGATCTGATCGCCGCTTCGATGCGCGGCCATGGCCCGATCACGAAGCGCGATCTGCAGGAGTACAAGGCGGTGTGGCGCCAGCCGGTCGAGGCGAACTGGAACGGCTATCACGTGATCACTGCGCCGCCGCCGAGCTCGGGCGGCGTCGGCCTCGTACAGTTGCTGAAGATGAAAGCGGACCTGAAGTCCAATTTCAACAATGTCGATCTGAACTCGGTGCAATACATTCACCTGATCTCGGAGATCGAAAAGCGCGTGTTCGCGGACCGCGCGCAATATCTCGGCGATCCCGATTTCTACAAGGTGCCGGTCGCACAGCTGATCGACGATCCGTATCTCGCCAAACGCGCCGCCGAGGTCAATCCGGATACGCCTTCCGATACGAAGAGCGTGCAGCCGGGCCTTGGCACGTCGATGCCGGAGAAAGCGGAAACCACGCATTTCTCGGTGGTCGACAAATGGGGCAATGCGGTGTCGAACACATACACGCTCAACGGCTATTTCGGCTCGGGTGTGGTGGCGCAGGGCACGGGCATCTTGCTGAACGACGAGATGGATGACTTCGCAGCGAAGCCGGGCGTGCCGAACATGTTCGGTGTGGTCGGCAGCGACGCGAACGCGATCGCGCCGAAGAAGCGGCCGCTTTCGTCGATGACGCCCACCATCCTGACCAAAGACGGCAAGGTGTCGCTGGTGATCGGCACGCCGGGCGGCTCGCGCATCTTCACGTCGATCTTCCAGGTGATCAACAACGTGTACGACTTCAATATGCCGCTGAAGGACGCGGTGTCCGCAATGCGTTTCCATCACCAGCTGCTGCCGCCGAACACGATCTTCTACGAGCCGTACTTCCCGATCAACGGTGAACGGGCCAAAGAGCTGGAAGCGAAAGGCTACGTGTTGCAGGGGCAGAACTTCAACGGCGACATTCAGGCGATCAAGATCAACGGCGAGACGCCTGAGCCGATGTCGGATCCGCGCGGCCGCGGCGTCACGCGGGTGATCCAGTAACGCATGCGCGTGCGGACCGCTTTGCGCGGTCCGCACGCGGCGCTGCGGTAAACTCGCGTAAATGCGCTGCCCCGCGGTGTCGCCGGATTGAAATGCGAGTAACAAAGTTGACATTTCGCGCTTCGATAATCGATCTTTCGGCGTTGCCGTTCGGGTGCGCAGCGCCTAACCGTGGAGAATCGCGATGAACGAATTTGACCGTGAGACCGAGGCAATGTCGCTCGCCGCGCGCCAGAAGCGTTTCGAGGAAGATCTGATCGACGCGTACGACGAGGAACTGGAAATGGAGGTCGACGACCGCCTCCTCGACGGTTCGGATGCGTTGTCGCAGGAAGCGCGCAGCCAGCGCAAGCTGTACTTCCGCGAGCTGTTCCGGCTGCAGGGTGAACTCGTCAAGCTGCAAGACTGGATCGTGCAGACCGGCCATCGCGTCGTGGTGATTTTCGAAGGCCGCGATGCGGCGGGTAAGGGCGGCGCGATCAAGCGCATCACGCAGCGCCTGAATCCGCGCGTATGCCGCGTGGCCGCACTGCCGGCGCCGAATAACCGCGAACGCACGCAATGGTATTTTCAGCGCTACGTGAGCCATCTGCCGGCCGGCGGCGAGATGGTGCTGTTCGATCGCAGCTGGTACAACCGTGCCGGCGTCGAACGCGTGATGGGCTTTTGCAACGACGACGAATACGAAGAGTTTTTCCGCTCGGTGCCCGAGTTCGAAAAGATGCTGGTGCGCAGCGGCATCCAGATCATCAAGTACTGGTTTTCGATCACTGACGAAGAGCAGGAAATCCGCTTCCAGGCGCGCATTCACGATCCGCTCAAGCAGTGGAAGCTGAGTCCGATGGACCTCGAGAGCCGGCGCCGCTGGGAGGCGTATACGCAGGCCAAGGAAGTGATGCTGCAGCGCTCGCATATTCCGGAAGCACCGTGGTGGGTCGTGCAGGCGGTCGACAAAAAACGCGCGCGCCTGAACTGCATCCACCATCTGCTGAGCCAGGTGCCTTACAACGAAGTGGATCACGAGCCGATCACGCTGCCCGAGCGTGTGCATCATCCGGACTATATCCGTCAACCGGTGCCGCAACAGATGATCGTGCCGGACGTGTATTGAACGTAGCGACGCGGCGCGCGGCGCCGCGGGGCAAATAAAAAACCGCGGCGGAGATCCAGTCTCCGCCGCGGTTTTTTTGTAGCCGGGTTTTGACGCGTGGTTGCAGCCTGCTTGCGGCCGCCTGCCAGAACACCAGCAGTCGGCCCGCCTTCGCTGCGACACGTCAGGACATCGTGCGGAACAGCCAGTACAGGCCTGCCGCCAGCGCGATCGAAGCCGGCAGCGTCAGCACCCATGCGAGCACGAGGCTGCGCACGGTGCCCCATTGCAGACCCGAACCGTTCGCTGCCATCGTGCCGGCCACGCCGGAAGACAGCACGTGCGTGGTCGAAACCGGCAGACCGTAAGCGTCCGCGGCGCCGATCGTCAGCATCGCGACCACTTCCGCGGATGCGCCCTGGCCATAGGTCAGGTGCTGCTTGCCGATCTTTTCGCCGACCGTCACGACGATGCGCTTCCAACCGACCATCGTGCCGAGGCCCAGCGCGATCGCCACCGCCACCTTCACCCACGTCGGGATGAATTTGGTTGCGTTGTCCATCTGTTTCTTGAAGTTGTCGATCGCCTTCCTGTCGTCGGTGGAAAAGGCCGGGTTGTTGGCCTTTTCCATCAACCGGATCGCTTCCGACGCGATGTACATGTCGTTACGCACGTTGTTGACCTTGTCTTGCGGCACATCGGCCATCGAACCGGACGAACCGACCTGCGCGCCGATGCGTTGCGTCAGCTGCTCCAGCGCCGGCAGCGTGGTGGCCTGCAGCTGATGGGTCTGCACGTAGCGCTCGACGTCGCTGCGCGGCGCCACCGACGGCGGCGCGCCGGCCGGCACGTATCGGGCGATCACGCCGGAGGCCTGCTGCGACACCGCGAGGAAGGTCTGTGTCTGGGCCGGCGTGACGGCCTTGTTCAGCGCGTAGGCGGTCGGCACTGTGCCGATCAGGATCAGCATGATCAGGCCCATGCCTTTCTGGCCGTCGTTCGAGCCGTGCGCGAACGATACGCCGGTGCAGGTCAGGATCAGCAGGCCGCGAATCCAGAACGGCGGCGGTTCGTTGCCCTTCGGCTCCGCGTACAGTTCGGGCACGCGCACCAGCGCTTTCAGCACGAGCAGCAGCAGCCCGGATAGCAGGAAGCCGACCAGCGGCGAAAACAGCAGCGACTTGCCGACGCCGAGCGCCTGGTTCCAGTCGACGCCGCTGGTGCCCGACGGGCCCTGCAGCAGCTGGTTCATCAGGCCCACGCCGATGATCGAGCCGACCAGCGTATGCGAGCTCGACGACGGCAAGCCGAAGTACCACGTGCCGAGGTTCCACACGATCGCCGCGATCAGCAACGCGAACACCATGGCGAAGCCCGAACCGCTGCCCACCTGCAGGATCAGCTCGACCGGCAGCAACTGCAGGATGCCGAACGCGACCGCGCCGGTCGACGTCAGCACGCCGAGAAAATTCCACGCGCCTGACCATACCACCGCGATGTTCGGCGACAGCGAATGCGTGTAGATCACCGTGGCCACCGCGTTGGCCGTATCGTGAAAGCCGTTGACGAATTCGAAACCGAGTGCGATCAACAGCGCGATGCCGAGCAGCATGTACGGCCACAACGACGATTCGCGCACCGGCTGCAAATCGCCGATCAGATTCACAGCGCAATACGCAGCGCCGCCGAGAATGATCAGCAGAAACAGAATCAGGCCGGCGCTGCGGCCTTTTCCGGATGCTGAGCCGGCTTGCTGGAATGACAGTTCGGGCATGGCCTTGACTCCGAAGAAAATCGTCGCGAGGAATCATCGATGCTGGGGGGCAACTGTGTCGTGACTATGACAAACGCATGACCGATATGCCCCTGAAAATACGGCGAAAATAGCCAGCAATCACCGCTGGTGATGGATGCGGATCAGGCGCGCCGCGCGCCGCATTTCGGGCCTCGCGGCATGTTGCGGGTTAGGGCTGGGGTTAGCACCGATTGCGCGTGCAACCATCCGGATCGTGCACCCCAAAAGCAAGCAAAATCGGCCGCCGATTAAGAACTGCTTAAATAAGCTGGTAGAATTTTTACCTCTATAGGCGCTCGGATTTGAAGTACAGATACGCCACGCAGACGGCGCTGCAACATCGGTTGCTGGTCGAATTTCGCAGTTCATTGCGCAGGTGTCAGATGGCGTCAGAAACAAAACAGACGGCGGGCCGGGGCAAACGCTTCGTCGAACGTATCTACCGGATGCGCATCGCCGGCTCCGCGCTCGGCTTTCTTTGCGTCGCATCGGTATTCGTCGAACAGCAACGCGGCGTTCTGCTGTGGGGCCTGCTGGTCTTTCACGGGTTTTTGTGGCCCCATATCGCGCGCCGCGCCGCGCTGGCCTGCCATGTGCCGTACCGCGGCGAACGCCGCAACCTGATGGTCGATTCGGTGCTGGGCGCCTTCTGGGTCGCCGCGATGCGCTTCAACGTATTGCCGGGTGTGCTGGTGTTCGCGATGCTCGGCATGGACAACATTGCGGCGGGCGGCACGCGCCTGTTCGTGCGCGGCCTCGGTGCGCATGCAGCCGGCCTTGCGCTGGGCGTGCTGGTGTGCGGCTTTGCATTCAGCCCGATGTCGACGATGACGACCATCGTCGCCTGCTTGCCGTTTCTGTTGCTTTATCCGCTTGCGCTTGGCTGGTCGACTTACCGGATCTCGCACAAGCTCGCTGCACGCACGGCCGAGCTGGAACAGCTGAGCCGCACCGACGGCCTGACCGGACTATGGAACCGGCGCCATTGGGAAGGGCGGCTCGCCGAGGAATTCGAGCGTTGCCGTGCGAACCGCTATGCGTCGTGTCTGCTGCTGATCGACCTCGATCACTTCAAGCGCATCAACGATACGCGCGGCCACCCGGCCGGCGATGCGGTGCTGGTGGCATTTGCGGGCATGCTGCGCCGGCATTTTCGCGCCGGCGACAGCATTGGCCGCTACGGCGGCGAGGAATTCGGTGTGGTATTGCCCGGCGCCACGCTGCGCGAAACCGAAGCAATTGCGCGCGATTTGCTGCTACAGGTACGCGAGCAGGCCAAAGACCCGCAGGCGTCGTGTCCGTGCACGATCAGTGCGGGCATCGCACAGCTGATGCCTGACATGCCTGACTATCATCGCTGGCTGATCGAGGCGGACCGCAGCCTGTATCAGGCGAAGGCGCAGGGACGCGACCGCATCGTCGTGGCCGGCGCAGGCAAGGTGCTGCCCGAAGCGGCGGATAGCGCGAAGATCTGAAACGCAATGCGCACCACGATGGCGCGCCCGGCGAAGCCCATGCAGATTACGCCGCCTGGCGCGGCGCGATACCGCGCAGTGTGATGTTGTCGCAGCGTTCGCCGCCTTGCGCGGCATCGAGCGGGCCGCCACCGCTCGGCGTGCGTTGCGACGGCAGCGGCTCGACCGCATACCCGCGCCGCTCCCATGCGTCGAGTCCGCCTCTTAGCGCGCGTACGCGCCTGAAGCCTTTGTCGCGCATCTGCTGCGACAGCACCCGCGCCGTCGCATGGTCGGGGCATACGCAATACACGACGGTGTTGTGCATGACGCTGGATACGTCCACTTCGTCCAGCGAATTGCGCTCGATATGCAGCACACGCGGCAGGCGGTAGGGTTTTTTCTGCCGTTCGGGTTCCGGGCGCGCATCGAGAATCATCGGCGGCATCGCGGGTCGCAGCATCGCGTCGATGCGCTCGGGCGTGACGTGCGCAAGTTTCAGCGGCGGCTGCGCGCGCCAGCGCCGCACGAGGCGATACACCAGATAGCCGAGCGCGATCACGAACAGCAGGTCGAGAATGGTGGCGCCGTGCGCACGCACTGCTTCGACGAGCATGCGCAGATGCCGCTCGAAGATCGCACCGCCGAGCAGCCAGAAGGTGGCCCATGCTGTTACGCCGAGCGCGTCCCACGCAAAGAAGATCAGCGGATTCACGCGGGTTGTGCCCATCAGCGGCGGCGTGATGATGGCGAGCCCCGGCACGAACTTCGATACCGCGACGATCGCCGGCCCGAACCGCACGAATAGCGCGCGCGCCCGTCTGACACGTTTCTCGACGCTGACCGACAGCCGCGCGAGCGCATGGATCAGCCGCCGGCCCAGCACGCGCCCCGCGGTGAACCATACGCCGTCGCCGGTCAGTGCGCCCAGCACCGCCGCAATCAGCACGTGCCAGAAGGTCAGCCGGTGGTCGACGATCGCCACGCCGGCAAACAGCAGCAGTGGCACCGCCGGAATCGGAATGCCGAGGCGCGAGATCAGCACGTTGAAAAAGACCAGCGCGCTGCCCCACGTTGCGATCGCCGCGGCCGGTAATTCGATCACGTGAAGGGCTCCTTGCCGGTCGCCGCGCGCTTGCATGCGCCGCGGCGGTTGAGTGGGGACCCGGGCATTGTTGCATGGAAAGCGCGCGCGGCGCAGCCTGGTACCGGAAGGTTGCGTGCGCACGTAATCACTGGCAGGCGGCTACCAGGGGGGCTGCCGGGCGGATCAGCGCGCCAGCGTGGCGATCAGCGTGACGGGTACGCCTTTGCAGCCCATGCTGCTGGACAGTTCGAGTGCCTGCCAGTCGGCTCTGCCATGAGCGGTAATCATCGGGTCGAGCTGCCGGTCGGTGCGCAGCACGTTGAACGGCCATGACGGGCGCAGTAGCCGCTCATGCACCAGCGAGCCGAGCCAGATCGGCGTGGCCGGTGCGTCGGCCTTTTGCCGCACCGCATAGCCGGACGGCCAGAAACGCAGCACGTCGCGTTCGTCGCGGCGCTCGCGCTCGCGTGCAAATACCAGTGGCGAAGGCTCGCCGTCGTTCAGCTTGGGCAGCACCGGCAGGTCCATCGCGGGCACGTCCGGCGAAATCAGCGAAAACAGACTGCGCACCGAAAAGCGCGTGCCTGCGATCCAGCCGCGGCTGGCGAGCTGCGCGGCGATGTCGTGTGCACTGCCGTTCCATTGCACGGTAATCGGCTCGCGACGGTCGCCCTTCAGGTCGGAGCGGTAGCACGGAAACGTCCGCCAGAGCGAATCGGTCCATTGCGCTTCGCTGACGACGATCGGCGCGCGGTTCGCCTCGCCGGGCATCGACAGTGACGCTGGACGCGCGTGATACTGCAGCGCGACGCTCGCGGCCAGCACGCCCAGTGCGACGAGCGGCATCAACGGACGCGAGCCCAGACCTTCCGGATGTCGCCACACGGCGAGCAACGCAACCAGCGCAACCCATATCGACGCGAATGCCGCGCCGCCGAGCGCGTCCGAAAACGAAAAGCGATCTGCATAGAGGCCCGCAAACGACGTGGCGAGCAGGATCGCCGTGCCGAAGGTGGTGACCATGATGCCGACGAATACGCCGGCGCGGCGCACCAGGATAAAACCGAGAAAGCCGTAGACGATCACGCTCGCCGCGACGTGATTGCTCGGAAACGCAAACGTGCCGCCGCTCGCGCTCCATGGCGGCACACGTTGCACGATCGACTGGATCGCGACAATCAGCAGCTGCGAAAATGCCACTGCGATCAGCCAGTAAGCGACGGTGCGCCAGCGGCGCTCATAGGCCATCCACACGACGCCGGTTGCGCTCAGCGCGATCAGCGTGGGCACCGACGCGAGCGCGGCGACGCACGACAGCGCCTCCGCAAGCCATGGTGTGCGGATCGATTGCATGAAGTGATGGACCGACATGTCGACCTGCACCAGCGGCTCGCCATGCACGACGTCCTGCAGTACGCCGAAGAAGATACCGGCACACAGCAGCACGAAGGCCGACATGCCGATCACGATGCCGATGCTTTGGCGGCGCGGATCGACGAGCCCCAGCACGAAGCGGCTGATGGGCCCGCTATGCTGCTGCGCCCATTCGACGATATGTGTCTGCGATGCGACGGCCCAGCTGCGCGCGTGCGCGACGAAGAAGCGCGTGACCACATAGATGAGCCAGATTACGCCGACCACGATCGCCAGCGCCGCGACGAGCCGGAACGATACCGCGCCGGCCAGCTGGATCGACGCGCCGAATACGACGCCTGGCAGGATGTGCGCGGGCGCCCATAGCACCGCGGACAGCACGTTCATCGCATAGAAACGGCCCGGCGGCATTTCGAGCATGCCGGCGACGACCGGCACGATCGCGCGCAATGGCGCGGCGAAGCGCGCGAACACGACGCTCTTCAGGCCATGCTTGCGAAAGTACTGTTCGCCGCCCTCGAGCAGCTTCGGGTGGGTGCGAAACGGCCAGAGCCCGGCGATCGTCGTGCGATAGCGATGCCCGAACCAGTAGCTCATGCCGTCGCCGGCCACTGCGCCGACGATGCCGCAGACGAGCAGCCAGCCGAGATTCAGCGTACCGGTGCCGGCCAGTGCGCCGGCGATGAACATCGCGGTACTGCCCGGCACGAAGGTGCCGATGATCGCGACCGATTCGAGAAATGCTGCCAGAAAGACGACGGCATACGTCCATCCAGCGTGCCCCGCAAGCAGGTGCAGCAACTGGACGTACGCGTGCTCCATATGAAATCTCCCGATGTTCAGGTGAATGCGGCTGCGGCAAACGGGCATGTGCGGTGCGCGCGGCGCGCCGGCATGCGACGAAAAGCTAACAGTCTAAGGGTAATGGACGATTGCGCGCACAACAGCAGGCAGCGCGGCAAGCCGGTATGTATATCGTGCAAGCCGCGTGCACGCGCATCCGGTGTGTGCGTGCGGGTTAGCAAGCGGGCAATGACGGTTTCGTTATTTGCCGTACGGACGTCGTATGCATCGTCTTTCATTGGCCATGCAAGGCTCTGGCTGAACGCTTGTTGAGGTTTGTAAAAGCGCGGCAGTTTTAATTGCCCTTCAAGCGTCGTTTGATGCGCGTGACGCAACCGGGCAAGCGATTCAATCAAGCCCTGCGGTTTGCGCGGTTCGGGTTGAGCTGCTTTTTTGAAGACATCGCCGGTCCGCTAAAAG
>Ga0310813_10001129_pt1 | contig 16126 bp, 13 predicted proteins | sample YN3metagenome_FD_203086 | JGI IMG/M metagenome (GOLD analysis project Ga0310813, IMG submission 203086) | Soil microbial communities from experimental microcosm in Duke University, North Carolina, United States - YN3 | ecosystem: Engineered > Artificial ecosystem > Soil microcosm > Unclassified...
AGCCCGTACCCCGCGTTCAACGTCGACCAGAAACGCGATGTGCTCGACTGGAACGGCGGTGCGCGTCTTGATTTCCAGATGGGCGCGCAGCAGCACCTGATGATCCGCGGAACCAAGTGGATTCGCACCGACCCTGCGTATGCCGGCCTGAACGGGGCGACGAGCCATCCCTCCGCGCAAGGCTACTCGTCAGCGAACTCCGACACGCTGTTTGCGACGTTCTCGAAAGTGCTTGGCAACCGCGGGCTCAACGAGCTGAAGGGGGGCTTCACGGGCGCCGTCGAGCGCAACCGCAGTGTCGTCACCTGGTCGCATCATCCGCAGGCGATCGTTGCCGGCGTCACCAACGGCGCGCCGCGCATCAATTTCAACGGCTACAGCTTCGGCAACAACAACACGAACTGGCCGCAGACGCTCGGACAGCAGGTCGTGTCACTGCGCGAGGACTTCACCTATTCGTTCAACCAGGCCGGTCGCCACGACGTGCACATGGGCGGCGAGTACCTGAACACCTTCTTCTATCTGTATAACTGCCGGCCGTGCGTCGGCATTTACGACGCCTCGACATCACGGCCCCCCGCCAACATTCAGCAGTTGATGCCCGTCTGGAACGATCCGGACACGTGGAACCTGAATGCGCTCAACCCGCTCATTCGTTCGTATCAGATTGGCGTCGGCGAGTTCGGCGGACAGGCGCGACGCAACACGGTCGCATCGTGGGTTCAGGACGACTGGCAGATCACGCGCCGCCTGACGCTGAACCTCGGGCTGCGCTACGACCTGCAGCCCAATTCATTTGCCAACTTCATCGAGGTCTATCCAATCCTGAAGGCAGGGCGGCCGAACGAGCAAACGGATTTCGGGCCGCGCACCGGCTTCGCCTACACGCTGAACGATCGCACGGTGATCCGCGGCGGCGTCGGACGCTACTACGGCCAGGTCATCGACAACCTGACATCGTTCACGCTGTCAGCCGCGACGACGTTCGTCGCGCAGGTGTTCAACGACGGACGGCCCGACTTTGCGACCAATCCATTCAACGGGCCGCTGCCAGGCCTGCAGGCGCTGCGGAAATCCGGCATCGATCAGAGCACCGGTTCCGCCATTGCCTCTCCGTACATGACGATGCCGTACAGCTGGTCTTCGTCTCTCGGCTTCCAGCGACAGATCGGCAGCACCATGGCGCTGACGTCCGACTTCAACTTCAACGGCGCGCGTCACGAGCGGCTCACGCTGAACAACCTCAATCTGACCTACAACCCGGCCACCGGTTTGAACTATCCGTTCACCGATGTCTCTCGTCGTCCAATTCCGGGCTGGGCGCTGACGCAGGTGTCGGTCAACACCGGACGTTCGAACTATCGCGGACTGGAGAGCTCGTTCACACGGCGCATGAGCAATCACTACCAGTACTCGGTCACCTACACGCTCGCCGGACTGTGGGACGATGACCCGCAACCTTACGCGGTGGACTGCACGCACGAGACCGCGCAGTCGTGGTGCACGATGGGCGCGCTGCCGTTCAAAGTGGCGGCGGATCTCGGGGGAGAGTACGGACTGGCAACGTCCGACCAGCGCCATCGTACGGTGTTCAACGGCATCTTCGAGCTGCCGCACGGCTTTCTCGTGAGCGGGCTGTACTTCTATGGGTCAGGAGCGCGCTTCGCGCCGACAGCAGGCGGCGATCGGCGGAACGTCGGATCGGCGACCGGCAGCCGTCTGCGCGCCGATGGGACGCTCGTGTCGCGCAACAGCTTTGTCGGCGATCCGATCCATCGCGTGGACCTGCGCATCTCGAAGACCGTGCAGCTGGTGGGACGAACGAAGATCGAGGGCTTCGCTGATTCCTTCAACCTGTTCAACCATGAGAACTACAACTCGTACACCGTGGTCGAAACCAGTCCGCTGTACGGCAAAGGATCGGACGGAAGCCTCGCGCGGCGGTTGCAGCTTGGGTTTAGGGTGATGTTCTGACGCGATACCCGATACCCTACCGTGTGGCCGTGGCCACGCTCTTGATCACAATCTTCTGCACACGCCAGTTGATCATGTCCGCAACGTAAACAGTGTTCTCATTCGGGCAGGCGAGACCGTGCGGCCAGTTGAACTGGCCCATGTCATGACCTGAGATGCCGAGCATCCCGAGGATCTTTCCGTCGAGCGACATTTTGTAGAGACGGCCAGGCTCGGAATCGATCACGAATAAGTACTGCGTTGGCGTGGGCGTGATGCAGAGCGCCCACGGCGCCGATTCATCCGGCGGATTGGCGGGAACCGGCGCCAGCGTCGGATGGTGCTTCTTGTCGTACGGCGCGTTCAGAAACAGGAAGTACTTGAAGTTGCCGTCGGTGTCGAACACCTGAATGCGGCGGTTGCCGCGATCCGCAACGTAGACGTTGTTGTTGCGATCGATCTGAATGTTATGCGGGTTGTTGATGCTGCCGGGGTTCTCGTTGGCGTGATCGCCGCCGCGCCCGAACTGCCCCCACGATTTAATCCAGTTGCCATGCTTGTCGAACTTGGCGATGCGCGAGTTCACGTAGCCGTCGCTGACGTAGATGTTGTCGTTCGAATCCCACGCGACATCGGTCGCGCCATTGAATGTCCCTTCCCCCGGTCTGGCGTCCGCCTGCGTCGGCCGCTCGTAACGCCAGCTGTCGTAACCCTCCGGCCGTCGTCCCAGGTTCAACAGGACGCGCCACGCTGGACCCGGGCTGAACTTCATCGTGGAGTTCGTGCCTTTGTCGACCACCCACAGGTTGTCGTACTTGTCGAACCGCACCGAGTGTGCGTAGCCGAGGCCGTAGACCCCTTTGCCGATCTCGCCGACGTATTTCCCCGTCTGGTCGAATTCGAGCAGGTTCGTCGTGGCGTTGCCGTAGAGCGGGCCGGACGTCGCCGTGCCCGGATGGTTCAGCACGACAACGGTCCCTTTCGAATTGACCGCGACGCTCAGGACCTCGCCAAAGTTCATTCCGGCCGGCAGCTTGAGCGGATCCGGTACCGATTCGAACTGGAGGATCGGGGGCTTGCTGTTGTCCACAGCTGGGCGCTGCTGCGCGCCGACCGGCGTAAGACCGACGAGAACCGTAAAAGTGATCAGGTACACGCGTCTCACGGCCACCTCCTTTGACGAGTGCGCGGATTATACGCCGCGGTGCCGCCTTCGGCAGGCGACGGCGGCCAAGTGGTGCGATGATCGGCGGATGGCGGAGCAACCCCCGAAACCAGACCTTCGCCAGGGCGTGTCACTTGCCACGCTTCGCGAAGGCCACATGCTGGTTGGGCATGTCGGTGATGAAGACGTCCTCCTTGCGCGCGACGGTAACGAGGTCTTCGCCGTCGGCGCACACTGCACCCACTATCACGGTCCGCTGGTCGACGGCATCATCGTCGACGGCACCGTACGTTGTCCCTGGCATCATGCCTGTTTCAGCCTGCGCACCGGTGAAGCTGTGCGTGCTCCAGCGCTCGACCCGATCGCCTGCTGGCGCGTCGAGCGGCAAGGCGATCGGATCGTCGTGGGAGAGAAGATCCCCGAAGCGGGTCTGACGGCCCGCGCCTACACCGCCGAGGGTGCGCGGAAAGCTCGTCCAGATTCTGTCGTGATCGTTGGAGGCGGCGCAGCCGGACTCGCGGCCGCGGACATGCTGCGGCGCCAGGGTTACGACGGAGCGGTCACGATGATTAGCGCCGACGATTCGCCGCCCGTCGATCGGCCAAACCTGTCGAAGGACTATCTGGCGGGCAGTGCGCAGGAAGACTGGATTCCTCTGCGCGGTCCGGAGTTCTACGCCGATAATCGCATCGAGCTGCTGCTCAAATCGCGAGTCACGTCTTTCGACGCCGCGCGCCGCGCGGTGCGGCTCGACGACGGTTCGTCGCGCTCATACGGGGCGTTGCTCATCGCGACAGGTGCGGATCCTGTTCGCCTACCGATTCCCGGCGCCGGCGCACCACACGTGCACTACCTGCGATCCTTCAGCGACAGCAAAGCGATCGTGCAGAAGGCAACCGGCAGCAAGCGCGCCGTTGTCGTCGGCGGAAGCTTCATCGGTCTCGAAGTCGCTGCCTCGCTGCGGCAGCGCGACGTCGCGGTCGAAGTTGTTGCACCCGAACGTGTGCCGCTCGAGCGCGTGATGGGACCAGAGCTTGGCCGATTCATACAAACGTTGCACGAATCGCACGGCGTGATCTTCCATCTGGGGCAGACGGTCACCTCGGTTGACGGGCCTCGCGTCTCGCTCAGCGGCGGGTCAACGCTCGATGCGGATTTCGTGGTGATGGGTGTTGGCGTTCGGCCTGCGGTCGCGCTTGCGGAGCAGGCGGGCCTGGCGGTGGATCGCGGCATCCTCGTGAACGAGTATCTCGAGACGAGCGCGGCCGGCGTTTTTGCCGCCGGCGACGTGGCGCGGTGGCCCGACCCGCATACCGGCGAGCGCCTTCGCATCGAGCACTGGGTCGTGGCCGAGCGCCAGGGGCAGGTTGCAGCGAAGAACATCCTCGGACGTCGCGAAGTGTTCGACGCGGTGCCCTTCTTCTGGAGCCAGCATTACGACATTTCCATTAATTACGTCGGGCATGCCGAGGCGTGGGACGAAGTGCGGATCGACGGGAATTTCGAGGCGCACGACTGTACGGTTACCTACCTCCGCGGCAGCCGCCGGCTCGCCGCCGCGACTATTTTCCGCGATCGGGAGAGCCTGCAGATCGAGCACGAAATGGAATCGGCACGCGCCTGACGCGGCGCTACAATGCACGCGCCTACGTGGAGGGTGGTGAGATGAGAAACGCCCTTGTCCTCTCGGGAACGATGGCCGTGCTCACCGTGTGCCTGCTCGTTGAGCCGCGTGCGCAGCAAGCCGGCGCCAACGCGAACGCCAACGAGGTCGTGGTCGGAACGCTCGCGGGCAAACCGGTCATTCAGCCAGTTCGACGCGGCGTCGACTATCGCGACACCATCAGCCCGACGGATGCGGCGATGAGTGGACCGGTGCCGCGCTTGCCGGACGGACATCCGGATCTCACCGGCCCATGGGAAGGCGGCGGTTCGGACAACGACATCGGCGTCGAAGGTGGACTCAAGCCAGGCGAGCTCGATGCGCTGCTCCTGCCCGCCGCGCGCACGCTGAAAGCACAGCGCTCGAAGGCGATCTATGGCGAGCCCTATATCTATTGCCTTCCCATGAGTGTGCCGCGCATCAACCCTTACCCGTGGAAGTTCGTCATGGGGTACACGGGGAAGGGACTCCAGTACATCTACCAGCTTCACGAAAACGGCGATGCGGGCGCGCATCGGGTGATCTACATGGACGGCCGTCCGCATCCGAAGCCCGAGACACTGATCGCAACCTGGTGGGGACATTCGGTCGGCCACTGGGAAGGCGATACGCTCGTCATCGATACCATCGGCTACAACGACAAGTTCTGGTTCGACGCGCCAGGTACGCCCCACTCTGAGAAGCTGCACACGATCGAGCGGTGGACGCGTATCAGTTACGGCACGCTGGTCAACGACTTCACCATCGACGATCCCGATACGTTCAGCCGGCAGGTGCAGCTCCGCTTCGTCGCGCGCATCGTCAAGCCGGGCGTCGAGCTGATGGAATACATCTGCGCAGAGAACAACCAGATCGGTATTGCCGGCGGGTACTTGAACAAAACGGATGCGAGTCCGATCGGCATAGGAGGTGGACGATGAAACGGATCGTGCTGGTCGCGTTCGGCCTCTGGTCCCTCAGCGTTGCTGCGTGGGCGCATCACGGATTCGAGACCGAGTACGACAACAACAAGGTGGTCGAGGCCACGGGCGTCGTCTCGAAGATCGAATGGACCAATCCGCACATGCATCTGTATGTCGATGTGACCGACAAGGGCGGCAAAGTCACGACGTACAATCTCGAGCTGACGAGCCCGAACGCCATCCAGCGGCTGGGATGGAACAAAAACGACCTGGTGGCGGGTGAGAGGGTCACTTTCAAGGCACACGCGGGAAAAGTTGTGGAAGAACGGGCCGCCCTTGATTCGCTGGTGAAGGTCGGCGCGCCAAATCAAGAGATTTTCAAGGGCCAGCGGCCGGACAACCTTGGCTCCAACTAGCCGAGGCGTGCTATAAGGATCCATTCCTAGGGGACTGGAAAGGAAGAAGGAGAAGGCATGAGGACCAAGAGAATCTCCGCAATACTCCTGGCGTTAGGCCTCATCGTGTTTTTTGCGACGACCTCTGTCCGCATGTCCGGGCAGGGCGGTGCCGCGCCCGCCATCGACAACGACGACATTGGCGGTGTTGTGACGGGGGCGCAAGGTCCTGAAGCCGGCGTCTGGGTGATCGCGGAAACGCGAAGCACACCGACGCGGTTGATCAAGAGCGTCGTGACCGACGATCGCGGCCGCTACGTCGTGCCCGATCTCCCCGCAGGCGAATATGACGTGTGGGTGCGCGGCTACGGACTGGTCGATTCGGCGAAGGTGAAGGCGCAGCCCGGAAAGATCGTCAACCTGAAGGCGACGCCGGCGCCCGACAAGAAGGCCGCCGCGCAGTACTACCCGGCGCTCTACTGGTTCTCGCTGCTGCAGGTTCCGCCCAAGAGCGATTTCCCCGGCACCGGTGACAAGGGCAACGGCATCTCGCCGAACATCAAGAGCCAGGGCGAGTGGATCCGCAACATCGTCAACACAGACGGCTGCACCGGCTGCCATCAGATGGGCGGCCCGGCGACGCGGACGATTCCCGCCAGCATCCTCGGCCAGTTCGAGGATACGAAGATGGCGTGGGATCGGCGCATTCAGTCTGGTCAGGCCGGCGGCGGCATGAGCGCCCGCTTCACGCAGGTGGGCCGCGCGCGTGCGCTGGCGATGTATGCCGACTGGACGGATCGCATCGCGAAGGGCGAGCTGCCCTCAGCGACGCCTTCGCGTCCGCAGGGCGTCGAGCGCAACGTCGTCGTGACGATGTGGGATTGGGCCGATCCGAAGGTCTACCTGCACGACGCGATCTCGAGCGACAAACGCAATCCGACCGTCAACGCCAACGGACCGATCTACGGCGCGCTCGAGGAGAGCGGCGACTATTTCCCGGTCGTCGATCCGAAGACGAACACGGCCAGTATGGTCAGGATTACCGCGCGTGATGCTGATACACCGAGCTCCGCGGATCAGCCGCCGGCTGCACCGTCGCCGTACTGGGCCGACGAGACGATCTGGAACTCGAAGACGACCGTCCACAGCTTCGCAATGGACAAGCAGGGACGTGTGTGGGCCGCCGCGCGCATTCGCAAGCCGCAGACGCCGGCGTGGTGCCAGGCCGGTTCCGATCACCCGTCCGCCAAGCTGATGCCGATCACGCAGGGGCAGCGCGGTCTGATCATGTATGACCCGAAGACGAAGAAGGTTACGCAGATCGATACCTGCTTCACGTGGGGCCATCTCAACTTCGACGACAACGACGTGCTGTGGTCCTCGTTCGGTCCAGCGGGCATCGAGGGCTGGTTCGACGTCAAGGCGTGGGACAAGACACACGACGAGAAGACGTCACAGGGCTGGAGCGCGTTTGTCGTCGACAACAACGGCAACGGCAAGCGCGACGCGTATACCGAGCCGAATCAGCCGGCCGATCCGACGAAGGACCGTCGTCTGAACTTCACGTTCTACGGCGATTCGCCGGCGCCGGATGGATCGGTATGGGGCACGGTGCAGGGCGTGCCGGGCGGCCTCGGCCACTTCGTTCCGGGTGCGCATCCGCCGGAGACGGCGCTCACGGAGTTCTTTGAAGTGCCGTGGAACAACCCGAAGGCCAGCGCACAGGGCTTCGCGCCGCGCGGCATGGACGTCGACAGCAAGGGCGTCGTCTGGACGGTGCTCTCGAGCGGTCAGCTTGCGAGCTTCGATCGGAAGAAGTGCACGGGCGCGCAGAATGGTCCGAACGCCACCGGCCAGCAGTGCGTCGAGGGATGGACGCTCTATGCGCTGCCCGGTCCGAACTACAAGGGCGCGGTCGAAAACGCGAGCGCCGAATCCGCCTACTACGACTTCGTCGATCGCTTCGACATGCTCGGTGTGGGCAAGGACGTTCCGGTGGCCGGCGGCAACCTGTCCGAGGGTCTGCTCGCGCTGGTCAACGGCAAGATCGTAACGTTCCGCGTGCCGTATCCGATGGGGTACTACACGAAAGGTCTCGACGGCCGCATCGACAATCCGAATGGCGGGTGGAAGGGGAAGGCGATCTACACGCCGGTCTCGACGCGCGCGCCGTTCCACATGGAAGGCGGCAAGGGTAACACCGCGAAGCTCGTGAAGTTCCAGGTGAGGCCGGATCCACTGTCCAAGTAGACAGGGATTCGGGGTTCGGGATCCGATGCCCGGCAGTTTCGACTGCCGGGCATTTTTTTTGGTCCTTACTTTTTCATTGCGATAGAGCGAATGTAGTTGACGACGTTCCAGATGTCGTCGTCCTTCAACTGATCCTTCCAGGGGACCATGTTGAAGTCCGGGCCGATGCCGTCCTTGATGTTGGTGAAGATCTCGCCATCGGTCGAGCCGTGATCCCACATGTCGTCGACGAGGCTCGGCGCCGCGGGAATCAGGTCGTTGCCCGGTCCGCCCTGACCGTTGGCGCCATGGCACGGTGCGCACTTGGCGAAGACCGTCTTGCCTTTCGCGATCGAGTCGGGCGTCGCCTCGATGGGATTCTTCAGCTTCGCCGCATCGGGATTGCCTTGCGCGGAAGTCACCATGCGGGCGCCGCTGACGAGCACCAGCGCAGCGAGAGCAGTACGGAACAGACGTGAATGCACGCGGGTTCTCCCTCTAAAGATGAGCGCTCATTTTAACAGAGGGTGTATAGTCGGCCCGCTATGCGTATGCAACGCCCAACTGCCAACTCCCGACTGCCAAAGCGGTTATTTCTCGCTGTGCTGGTTCTCGGCATGGCTGGCCTCGTAGACGCGGGACTTCAGGTCGGCCTGAACGCCCAGAACCGCCAGGTGCCGATCTTCGAGCCCGATCCGCTCTGGTCGCAGGCGCTGCCGAACAAATGGGCAACCGGCGCAGTCGGCGGCATCGCGGTCGATTCGCACGACAACGTCTGGGTTTTTCACCGCCCCGGGACGATTCCGGAAAGCGAGCGCGGCGCGTCGTTGAATCCACCTGCGTCGGAGTGCTGCATTCCGGCCCCAAGCGTCCTGGAGTTCGCGCCCGACGGACATTTAATCCAGGCCTGGGGGAAGCCCGGTCCCGGTTACGAATGGTTCAAGACTGAGCACGGCATTCTCATCGACGACAAGGACAACGTGTGGCTGTCCGGCAGCGCGAAGGAAGACAACCAGATCCTGAAGTTCACCCGTGACGGCAAGTTCCTGATGCAGATCGGCCACGCGGGCAAGAACACGGGGAGCGGCGACACGGAAAACGTCGGCGGCCCCGCTGGTCTCTTCCTCTACAAGAAGGCGAACGAGCTGTTCGTGGCCGACGGCTACTTCAATCACCGTGTCGTCGTGTTCGATGCCGAGACCGGCAAGTTCAAGCGCGCATGGGGTGCCTACGGGAAGAAGCCGGACGACAGTTACAAGTTCCCGCCGCGCGCGCAGCTCATTGCCGGCGATCCGCCGCCGCAGTTCAACAACCCGGTACACGCGGTGCTCGTGTCGAACGACGATCTGGTCTACGTCGCCGACCGCACGAACAACCGGCTGCAGATTTTCAAGCCGGACGGGACGTTTGTGAAGGAGGTGTTCGTTGCCCGAAACACACTCCAGCAGGAAGGCACGGTGTACAACTTCGTCTTCTCGCCCGACAAGGAGCAGCGATTCCTCTACGTCATGGACGGCTCGAACAAATCGATTCGCGTCTACGACCGCAAGTCGATGGAGCTGCTGGAAAGCATCGGCGGGCACGCGGGACACAACGCGCGCGAGTTCTTCCATCCGCATAGCTTCGCGGTGGATTCGAAGGGGAATCTATTCATCGGCGAAGTGAACGACGGGATGCGGTATTACCGCTACGCTTTCAAGGGCATGCGGGGTACGACGTCGACACAATAACCGGGCCTCACGAGCCACGGAGGCACAGGGACACGGAGCGTCAAAATGACACGCTTGTTCTGGGCCGGCGCGTTCGTCTCACTGGTTGTTGTCGCCGGTTACGCGGACGACACCAACAAGCTGCTGATGATCGATCATTCCGTCCGTGTTACGTCCCGCGTTCCAGCCATCGCGGGTCAGTCGGCGCAACTGTACATTCGTGAACGCGTGCTGGCCGAGCGCGGGCGTCGCGCCCCCACGTCCCGTGACGATGTCGTGCTGTTCGTGCATGGCGCAGGGACTCCGGCCGAAGTCGCCTTCGACGTGCCGTATCAGGACTACAGCTGGATGGCGTTTCTTGCGCAAGCCGGTCTGGACGTCTTCTCGGTCGACATGACGGGCTATGGCCGCTCGACACGGCCGGCGCCGATGAACGATCCATGCAATCTCTCGAAAGAGCAGCAGGCGGGCATCGTCAAGGCGCCGTGCGGTCCGACGTATCCGCACACGCTCACGTCGATGGTATCGGACTGGGATGATGTCAGCGCGGCCGTCGACTACATCCGCGCGCTGCGACACGTCGATCGCGTGTCGCTCGTCGCATGGTCACGCGGTGGCCCGCGCGCGGGTGGGTACGCGGCGCAGCATCCCGAGAAGGTGAATCGGCTCGTCGTGCTCGCGCCCGCGTACGACCGCATGACGAAAGCGGATGCAGCGACACGGACGATCGCCGACGGCGTACCGATGAACAAGCAGTCGCATGACGACTTCATCGCGAATTGGGATCGGCAGGTAGGCTGCAGCAATCAATACGAGCGGCCAGCGGCTGAGGCGATCTGGAAGGACATGCTTGCGTCGGATCCCATTGGGGCGAAGTGGGGACCTGGTGTCCGCCGCGCGCCGGAGACGGCAGGGAGCTGGACTCCCGAAATGGCGAAGCGGCTGACGGTGCCGTTCCTGATGGTTTCGGGTGCCCACGATAAGCAGGTTGCGCCCGAACGCGTGCGCGAGCTGTACGCGGATGCGGGCTCCGTTCAGAAGGTCTTCGTCGATCTGGCCTGCTCCTCGCACAACGCGATGTGGGAGCGCAATCATCTCTTGCTGTTCAACGCCTCGCTCGAGTGGCTGACGAAAGGAACGGTGAACGGCGCGAAGACGGGCATGCTCAAGGTTGGCTACGAGACGTCTCGCGCGACACGTTAGAATCGTTCCATGCCTCTGTTCGAATACCAATGCAAGTCGTGTTCGAAGGAATTCGAGCTGCTCGTCCGCGGATCTGAAACGCCCGAGTGTCCCTCGTGCCGCAGCACGGCCCTGCAAAAGCGGCTGTCGGTGTTCGCGGCGCACGCCAACGGCGGCTCGCGGACGATGAGCGCGGCCGCCCCGTGCGGCGCCTGCGGCGATCCGCGCGGCCCCGGTGCCTGTTCGATCGACTAACGACACGAACCTGCGATTCACGAACCGACGAACCGCCGCGCCCGCGGCGTGCTCAATAGTTCTGGCCCGGATCGGGCGCGGTGATCGCCGCCGAACCGTTGATCGTCCCTACCATCGACGGATGGATCGTGCAGTGGAAGCCAATCGTGCCGCTGCTTACCGCGATCGATCTCGTCGTTGCACCAGGAGAGACATTCCCCACGTCGGTGCCGTTGTCGAGCACGATGTGGTGCAGCGTGGAATCGTTGTTCCTCCAGACAACGCTGCTTCCCGGGGCAGCGCTTGCCGGGTTGGGCGTGAACGCGCCGCTGCCGGCGGAGCCGACAATCGCAATCGTGACCTGAGACGACGGCGCGGGAGATGGTGCGGGTGCTGGAGATGGTGACGGCGCTGGCGTTGAAGCCGGCGAGGGCGACGATGTCGCCGACGGCGAGCTGGGAGACGAGTATCCGCTTCCGCACGCGGAAACAAACAGCGCAATGAGGGCGGTGGCAACCGTGAAACGAGGGAAAGACATCGCGGGGTACCTCCTGGGATTCGGATGGCGCGGCGCCGGCATCGACGGGCCCGTCGAAGGTAACGGCAAGCGTCGCGCCACGTTGTACCCGCGCGAAATCGGCCGATGCGCGCCTCACGCGGCGTCTCGCTGTTACCGCGCGCGAAAGCCGTTACGCGCGACGCATCGCGCGTCGCGCTCGGAGCCTGTACCATTAGCGTCCTGAGCCCGCGAATCACAGCACCCGCGAACCAGCGAACCGTTGCACCGACGAACCTTCGAAGCCGCGGCGCGGTGTTCGTCGCCGCAGGCATCCTGCTCAGCCGCCTAGCCGGTCTCGTACGCCTTCAGGTGTTCGCGCACTACTTCGGCCTCGAATCTGACGCGGCGGATGCGTTCAACGCGGCGTTCCGCATTCCCAATTTCCTGCAGAACCTTTTCGGTGAGGGCGCGCTCTCCGCATCGTTCATCCCCGTGTATGCGACGCTGGTCGCGCGCGGCGAACGGAAGGATGCGGATCGCGTGGCCGGAGCGGTCGGGGCGCTGCTCGCGCTGCTCGTCGCGCTGCTCGTGCTGCTCGGCGTGCTGGCGACGCCGCTGCTCATCGATGCGATCGCGCCCGGATTCACAGGCGACAAGCGCGAGCTGACGATTCAGCTCGTGCGCATTCTTTTCCCTGGCGCCGGGCTGCTGGTGCTCTCGGCGTGGTGCCTCGGCGTTCTCAACAGCCATCACCGCTTCCTGCTCTCGTACGCGGCGCCGGTGATGTGGAATGCCGCAATGATTACGACGCTCATGATGTTCGGCGCCTCGTCATCGCTGCCGCGCCTGGCGATGCTGCTGGCGTGGGGCTCGGTCGTCGGCAGCTTTGTGCAGTTTGCGGTGCAGGTGCCGGTCGTGCTGCGCGTCGCGCCCGATCTGCGATTCGCCTTTGATATCGCATCGGAGCACGTGCGGACGGTGTCGAAAAATTTCGCGCCGGTGTTCATCAGCCGCGGGGTCGTACAGGTGAGCGCCTACATCGACGCGCTCCTCGCCAGCCTGTTGCCGACCGGGGCGGTCACCGGTATCGCCAACGCGCAGCTGCTTTATACGCTGCCCGTCAGCCTGTTCGGGATGTCGGTAGCCGCGGCGGAACTGCCGTCGATGTCCGGGGAAGCCTCCGCGGAAGCGCATGGCTATGAGGCGCTGCGGCAGCGGCTCGACGCGGGTCTCAAGCGAATAGCCTTTTTCGTCATTCCGTCCGCGATGGCATTCCTGGCGCTGGGGGATGTGCTGGTCGCCGCGCTGCTGCAAACGGGCCGTTTCCGGCATGAAGACGCGCTCTATGTGTGGGGCATCCTTGCCGGGTCCGCCGTCGGGCTGCTGGCGTCCACACTCGGCCGGCTCTATTCCTCGTCCTACTACGCGCTTCGCGACACCAGAACGCCGCTTCGCTTCGCCATCGTACGCGTTGTGCTGACGACAGTGCTCGGCTACTTCTTTGCGCTGCCCCTGCCTCGCCTGCTCAGCGTGCCGCAGTCATGGGGCGCAGCGGGACTCACGGCATCCGCCGGCATCGCCGGGTGGGTCGAAATGCTGCTGCTGCGGCGAACCCTCAACGAACGGATCGGCAAGACGGGATTGCCCGCGAGCTACGTCGCGAAGCTGTGGACGGCGGCAGCTGCTGGCGCTGCCGCGGCGTGGGGCGTGAAGCTGTCCATTCCGATGCTTCCTCCAGTTGTCGCCGCGGTTCTTATTGTGGGTCCCTTTGGTCTTGTCTTCCTCGCGATGACGATGTTGCTGCGCGTGGAAGGCGCGACATCCACGATGCGTATGGTCTTGCGGCGGCGATAGATATACGGCTCACCTCGGTCGGTGAGATATTGGCCCGGTCGATGCAAAGTCGACCGCGCATGTCGAACTCTGGCACCTTGCTCAATGAATCGCGGTCGCTTTGTCAGGATCATGACTGTCCCAGGTGCGGCGAGCACGATCACGTGACGGCGGAGCGCGTGCTGATTGGCGACCAGACGCTCACGCTGTGCCACTGCCGCTTGTGTGGCCATTCGTGGCATCCGCACGTCGAACCGAATCCACTGTAGCTGGATGATCAGGTGCGATAGTGACGACGGTGCAATGGTGCGGCAGTGCGTCCGAGGGTGCGCGGTTCGAACGTGCACCATCGCACTTCGCACCTTCGGACGCACCATCGCACCGCCGCACCATCGTCACCTCGCACGTCGTCGACGGTTGAACGCTGGATCGGGCCGCGGCGCTGCAGCCAGCAGCGTCTTGGAATAGGCGTGCTGCGGATGCTGATAAATCTCGTCCGCCGGCCCGATTTCGACGATGTTCCCCCACGACATCACGGCGATGCGGTTGGAGATGTGGCGCACGACGGAGAGATCGTGCGCGATGAAAATGTAGGAGAGGCCGAATTCCTCCTGCAGGTCCTGCATCAGGTTGATGACCTGCGCCTGGATCGACACGTCCAGCGCGCTCACGGGTTCGTCGGCAATCACGATCTTCGGATTCGTCGCCAGCGCGCGCGCGATGCCGATGCGCTGTCGCTGGCCGCCCGAGAACTCGTGCGGATAGCGGTTCATGTGTCTCGCCGACAGGCCGACCTTCTCGAGCAGCCATCGCACGCGGTCGGCGCGCTCGGCGCGTGACATCTTCGTGTGGATACGCAACGGCTCGCCGACGATCTGATCCACCGTCTTCCGCGGATTGAGCGACGAGTAGGGATCCTGGAAGACCATTTGAATGTCGGCGCGATACGGCCGCATCTGCTTGCGCGTGAGCGGCTGAAGATCCACGACGCCGGAGGCGTGGTGATACAGGATGCGCCCGCTAATCTCCACGCGATAGCTCATCGCGCGCAGGATGTTGATGATCGCCCGCCCGACCGTCGTCTTGCCGCAGCCCGATTCTCCGACGAGGCCGAGCGTCTCGCCGCGATGCAGCTGGAACGAGATCCCTTTGACCGCCTCGACTTCGCCGACGCGGCGCAGCAGGATTCCGCCGAAGACGGGAAACTTGACGACAAGATTCTCGACTTCGAGAAGGACGTCGCTCATGTCCTTGTAGAGCGAGCCTTGTCAGGCTCACCGGGGGGTGAGAGCGCGGGTTTCCCGCCGTTTGGATACAGGTGGCACCGCACCCAATGGCCCGGCGCATCTTCAATCAGCGGCGGTTCGATGTCGGGACAGGGCTCGAACGCGTACGGGCAGCGTGTCACGAACTTGCAGCCGACGGGCAGCGAATGGATGTCCGGCACCGAGCCGGGTATGACGGTCAGGCGATGCGCCTTCGTGCCCTGTACGCTCGGAATCGATCCGAGCAAGCCGTGTGTGTAGGGGTGAAAGGGCGCCTCGAACAGCGCGTCGATACCGGCAATCTCCTGAATCTTTCCGCCGTACATCACGGCCACGCGGTCGCACGTCTCAGCGACGACCGCCAGGTTGTGCGTGATGAGCAGAATCGACGCGCCCGCGCGCCGCTCCTTCATCTCCAGCATCAGATCGAGGATCTGCGCCTGTATCGTCACGTCCAATGCCGTCGTCGGCTCGTCCGCGATGAGCAGTGACGGATTCAGCACGAGCGCGATGGCGATCATCACGCGCTGGCGCTGGCCGCCGGAGAAATGATGCGGATACTGTTTCATTCGCTTCTCCGGCTCCGGGATGCCGACCTCGGTCAGAATCTCCACCGCGCGCCGATGCGCTTCATCTTTGCTCACCTTCTCGTGCGCCTGGATCACCTCCATCACCTGCATGCCGATCGTGAAGACCGGATTGAGGGAGGTCATCGGCTCCTGGAACACCATGCTGATCTCGTTGCCGCGGATTTTGCGGATCTCGTCCCACGAGAGCTTCAGCAGGTCGCGCCCCTTGTAGAGGATTTCGCCGGCGACGATGCGGCCGGGGGGATCGGGAATGAGGCGAAGGATGCTGAGCGCGGTGACGCTCTTGCCGGAGCCCGACTCGCCGACCAGCCCCAGCACCTCGCCCTGCGCGATGTCGAGATCGACACCATCAACTGCTTTCGCGATGCCGGACTCCGTATAGAAATAGGTCCGCAAACCCCGGATCGATAACAACTGATTCATCGGAGGCGCGAGAACTCTTTCGGATCGAACGCCTCGCGGATGGCTTCGCCGATGAAGACCACGAGCAGCAGGGTGAGGAACAGG
>Ga0310813_10001131_pt1 | contig 16106 bp, 13 predicted proteins | sample YN3metagenome_FD_203086 | JGI IMG/M metagenome (GOLD analysis project Ga0310813, IMG submission 203086) | Soil microbial communities from experimental microcosm in Duke University, North Carolina, United States - YN3 | ecosystem: Engineered > Artificial ecosystem > Soil microcosm > Unclassified...
CGTACACGTAGAAGCGCTTCAATTGCGGATGCTGCGCGGCAAGCTCGTCGATGAACTGACGGAACGCATGCACACCGCCATGGCGCGCCGCATGAATGAAGTGCACCGGCCGGGACGTTTGCAGCGCCGCGCGCAGCATCGCGAGCGTCGGCGTGATGCCGACACCGCCGCTGATCAGCACGAGCGGCTTGTCGCTGGCTTGCAGCGTGAAGTCGCCGGACGGCGTGAACACGTCGAGCGTATCGCCTTCGTTGACGCGGTCATGCAGGAAGTTCGACACGCGGCCATTCGGCTCGCGCTTTACGCTGATCCGATACTCCTTGCCGTTCGCCGCAGCCGACAGCGAATAATTGCGGCGCACTTCCTCGCCGTCGATCGACAGACGCAGCCCGAGATACTGGCCCGGCTTGAACTCGTACAGCGAGCCGCCGTCAGCCGGCTGCAGATAGAACGACGTGATTTCGTCGCTTTCCTTGACCTTGCGCGCTACCTTGAACGCGCGCGTGCCGCGCCAGCCGCCTTGCGCGTGTTCCTTCTCGGCATAGGCGCCTTCTTCGATTCCGATCAGCAGATCGGCAAGCTGCCCATACGCTGCGCCCCATGCATCGATCACCGCATCGGTCGCGATCTCCGGCCCGAGCACTTCGCGGATCGCGCGCAGCAGGCAGCCGCCGACGATCGGATAATGCTCGGGCAGCACGTTCAGCGCGACGTGCTTGTTGACGATCTGCGTGACGAGCCCGCCCAACTGCTCGAGCTGGTCGATATGACGCGCGTACATCAGCACGCCGTTGGCCAGCGCGCGCGGCTGATCGCCGCTTGCCTGGTGAGCCTGGTTGAAGAGCGGCCGCACCTGCGGATTTTCCGCAAGCAGCGTCTTGTAGAAGTGGGTGATCAAGGCTTCGCCGCCGCTTTCGAGCAGCGGGACCGTGGCTTTGATGATGGCGCGTTGTTCTGCTGACAGCATGAGACTTCCTCGTTGGTGACAGTGGTGAAATCCCGCAAGCGGGTATGCACCTGACTATGCACTTCTTGGGCCAGTTCTAAGTTGTCGTAAAATCATACAGTTACGAAACCATGTCGTTAATATGACCCGAGTCGAACAGACTGCATCAGGAGTCAAACTGACTGCGTCGACGGTGCTGGACGCACTGATCCCGCTCGTCGAGGACCTGTCGCACGACTTGCCGCAACGTGAACGCTATCGCCGTCTGTTGACGACGCTGCGCACGCTGTTCCCCGCCGACGCCGCCGCACTGCTGCGCCTCGACGACGACACGCTGGTGCCGCTCGCGATCGACGGCCTGTCGAGCGATACGCTCGGCCGCCGCTTTCGCGTGCACGATCACCCGCGTTTCGTTGCGCTGCTTGCGCGCCGCGAGCCCACCCGTTTCCCTGCCGATTCGGGTATGCCGGACCCCTATGACGGTCTGGTGCAAGGCGTGAGCGGTAATCTCGAAGTGCACGATTGTCTCGGCTGTCCGCTGTACATCGGCGGACGGCCGTGGGGACTGTTGACGCTCGATGCGCTCGACCCGGCGCGCTTCGCGAATATTGACATGGACACGTTGCAGGCGTTGGGCAGCCTGGCTGCAGCCACTGTCAGCGTGGCTGAGCGCATCGACACACTGGCGCGCCACTCCGAAGAAGAGCGGCAGCGCGCGGAAGCTTACCGGCGTGCAAGCGGGCCGAGCAGCCGCGAAATGATCGGCAGCAGCACGGCGCACCGTCAATTGCTGGACGAAATTCGCACGGTCGCGCAAAGCGAACTGACGGTGCTGATTACCGGCGAAACCGGTGTCGGCAAGGAACTGGTGGCCAACGCGATCCACATGCAATCGCCGCGCGCGGCAGAGGCGCTGATCAGCCTGAACTGTGCGGCGCTGCCCGATACGCTGGTTGAAAGCGAATTGTTCGGCCACGTGCGCGGCGCGTTTTCGGGCGCCTCGTCGGACCGCAGCGGCAAGTTCGAGCTCGCCGACGGCGGCACGCTGCTGCTCGACGAAGTGGGCGAACTGCCGCTCGGCGTGCAGGCGAAGCTGCTGCGCGTGCTGCAGAACGGACAGTTGCAGCGCATCGGCTCGGACAGCGAGCACAAGGTCGACGTAAGACTGATCGCCGCGACCAATCGCGATCTCGCCGAAGAAGTGCGCGTCGGGCGCTTTCGCGCCGATCTGTATCACCGGCTGAGTGTGTATCCACTGCGCGTGCCGCCGCTGCGCGAGCGTGGCCGCGACGTGCTGCTGCTGGCGGGCTTTTTCCTCGAAGAAAACCGCGCGCGGCTCGGCCTGCTGAGCATCCGCCTCGCGACCGACGCGCAGGCCGCGCTGCTTGCGTACCCGTGGCCGGGCAACGTGCGCGAACTGGAGCATATGATCGGCCGCAGCGCGTTCAAGGCGCTGGCGCGGCATCGCGATCGGCCGCGCATCCTGACGCTGACCGCACTCGACCTCGGCCTCGCGCCGGCCAGCCTCGAAGCCGCGCCGCGTCCCGGCGAAGCCGGCGACAGCCATGCGGCGGAAGCGGCCGGCACCGACTTCCGCAGTGCGGTGACCGCGTATGAGCGAACGCTGGTGGCCGACGCACTCGAACGCAACGACAACAACTGGGCGGCGGTCGCGCGTGCGCTCGGCATGGATCGCGCCAATCTGAACCGGCTGGCGAAGCGGCTCGGCCTTAAATAAGCGCCGCCGACGATGCACATCGCGCGCGGCAGCCACGACGGCCTTGGTAATATCTGATCCGTCAGTCAGCGCGCACGGTCGTGCAGGAGATTTCGCATGCGGCATTACACGAAAGACAACTACAACCTGACCGAAAGTGTCGGCTTCACGCTGAACAAGGCGCGCAACCTGATCACGATGGAGATGGACGGCGCGCTGAAAGATCTCGGCATTTCGTCGCAGCAGATGGGCATTCTGCTGTCGCTGAAGCAGCAACTGGCGAGCACGCCGTTCGAACTGTCGAAACTGCTCGGTGTCGATACCGGGCTGATGACGCGCATGCTCGACAAGCTCGAAAGCAAGGCGCTGATCGTGCGTTCGCGCGACACCGAGGATCGTCGTGTGGTCAATCTGTCGCTGACCAGCGGCGGCCGCGCGGTGGCCGCGCAGATTCCCGAGATTGCGCCGGCCGTGCTGAATGCGCGGCTGAAGAAATTCACCAAGGCCGAACTCGACGAGTTGCGCCGCCTGCTGCGCAAGTTCGTCGACGAATGAGTCGGCGCCCCCGCGCATTCCGCTGAAACCCATCTGATTGTCCGCCGCGTCGGCTTCCTGCGTCGAGATCCATTCGCGCATCGGAATACTCTTCTTGACGATATCTGACAGGTCAGCTATTGTTCGTGCAACGAGTGAGGAGTCAGAGATGTCGTTCTACACGCCGGAGAACTACCAGATGGTCGAAAGCGTCGGCTTCGCGTTGAACAAGGCGCGCAATCTGCTGACTGCGGAAATGGACGCGGCGCTGAAGGAGCTCGACGCAAAGGCCCAGCACATCGGCATCATGATGGCGCTGTCGCGCGGCATGCTGGCCACGCCGGCTGGTCTGGCGCGTCACCTCGGCGTGGACTCCGGGCTGATGACACGCATGCTCGACCGGCTCGAAGCGCGCGGCTGGCTGACGCGCTCGCGCGACTCGGCCGATCGCCGGGTGGTGAATCTGCAGCTGACCGACGCAGGCCGTGCCGCGGCAACGCGCATCGCCGAAATCGCGCCGGACGTGCTGAATGCGCGTCTGCACGGGTTTTCTGCCGAGGAATTCGACCAACTGAGCCGCTTGTTGCGCAAGTTTCTGAACGACTAGGCCCGTTTTTTTATCCATTTATCTGACAGGTCAAACAATGAACGGTCAATCAAATGTCGCACGCGGCGCGGCGCGCGGGTTGAAGGCAGGCGTGTCGGTGATATGCGCGGCCGTGCTGTCCGCCTGTGTGAACTACGCCGGCATCCATAGCGACCAGCAGCCGGCGCAAGCCGGGCAGTACGCGACGCAGCAGAGCATTCCGGCGCAGGGCGGCCGTTGGCCGTCGCAGGATTGGGCCGGCCAGTTTGGCGATGCGCAACTGCAGGCATTGATTGCCGAGGCGCTGCAAGCCAGCCCGACCCTCGACCAGGCGCGTGCGCGCGTGGCGAGCGCCGCCGCTTACAGCGAAACCGCAAGAGCCGGCACGCTGCCGCGCGTCGACGCCACCTATTCGTACACGCGTCAGCAGCTTTCTGGCGCGGCGTCGGTGCCGCCGCCGTATGCCGGCTCCTGGCAGTCGGAACACACGGGCTTGCTGAGCGCATCGTACGACCTCGATCTGTGGGGCAAAAACCGCGAAACGATGAAGGCCGCGCTGTCTCAGCTGCAGGCGAGCGAAGCGGATGCGCAGATGGTCAAGCTGACCTTGACCACCGCGATCGCGCGCTCGTACAACCAGCTGGCGCGGCTTTACGTGCTGCGCGACATCGCGCAGCAGGAGGTCGCGCAGCGCGAGCAGATCGACCGCCTGACGGCCGGCCGCATCGCCACCGGTCTCGATACCGAAGTCGAGCGCAAGACCGCGCAGGGCAATCTCGCGACGAGTCGCGCGGCAGTCAAGGCGCTCGACGGCTCGATCGTCACTACCCGTTATCAGCTCGCCGCGCTGCTCGGCGCGGGCCCGGACCGCGGGCTGGCGATGGCGCGTCCGGCGCTCGGCATCGGCGACGACGTGCAACTGCCGGACAATCTGCCCGCCGATCTGGTGAGCCGCCGGCCCGATATCGTCGCGGCACGCTGGCGTGTCGACGCGCTGACGCATGAAGTGAAAGAAGCAAAGGCCGAGTTCTATCCGGACATCAATCTGAGTGCCGCGATCGGTTTCGACGCATTCGGCTTCGGTCGCTTTCTGACGGCGGCGAGCCGCACCGTGTCGGCCGGCCCGGCGATTCATCTGCCGATCTTCGATGCGGGTGCACTGCGGGCACAGTTGAAGGGCCGCTATGCGGACTTCGACTACGCGGTCGGCGCGTACAACCAGACACTCGTCACGGCGCTTTCCGAAGTGGCGACTCAGCTTGCCGATGTTCGCGCAACCGACGGTCAACTGACCGATGCGCTGACCGCGCAAGCCGCGGCGCGGCGCGCCGACGAGCTGGCGCTGACGCAATACAAGGCGGGGCTGACGAATCAGTTGACGGTGCTCAACGCGGATATGAACGCGCTAGCCGCCGACCAGGCAGTGGCGAATCTGCGGATGGACCGGCGCGACCAGCAGATTGCGCTGGCCGCCGCATTGGGTGGCGGCTATACGGACCCCGCGACGGCACCGGCGCCAGATGCCGCCGCATCGAACGCAAGCGCGCCGGCCGCATCGCTTGCGACGCGTTGACGCAGCGCGCCCCCGACATCAACCGAAACGTCACCGACTTGCATGCGAATCGCCCCGGAGAATTGAAATGAGCGAAATGGACAACAACAAGCCCGTCGAACCGAAAGCCCCGCAGACACGCGCAACCGCCGACGCCGCCGCCGACCCGCAGCCACGCAAACGCAAGCTGCTGCTTGCGCTGCTGGGCCTCGCGGTGGTGGCCGCGAGTGCCGCCTACACGGCGTACTACCTGAGTTACGCGCGGTACCACGAGTCCACCGACGACGCCTACGTCAGCGGCAATCTCGTGCAGTTGACGCCGCAGGTTACCGGCACCGTGGTTGCGGTCAACACCGACGACACGCAGATCGTCAAGGCCGGCGACCCGGTCGTGACGCTCGACGCAGCGGACGCAAAGATCGCGCTCGGCAACGCCGAGGCGACGCTTGCGCAAACCGTGCGGCAAGTCAGCACGCTGTACGTGAACAACGACTTCTACAACGCGACGGTTGCGCAGCGCGAGTCCGACCTTGCGCGCGCATCGGCCGACTTGCAGCGCCGTCAGGCGGTGGCCGGCACCGGCGCCGTGTCCGCCGAAGACATCGCGCATGCCCGCGATGCGCTGGCTGCCGCGCAGGCCGCGCTCGATGCCGCACGCCAGCAGGCCCAGGCGAATCGGGCGCTGACCGATCGCACCACCGTCGCACAGCATCCGAACGTGCAGGCAGCCGCGTCGAAAGTGCGCGACGCGTATCTTGCCTATGCACGCAACACGCTGCCGGCGCCGGTCACCGGCTATGTGGCGCGCCGCTCGGTGCAGGTCGGGCAACGCGTCGCGCCGGGCACGCCGCTGATGGCGATCGTGCCGCTCGACGGCGTCTGGGTGGATGCGAATTACAAGGAAAGCCAGTTGCGGCAGATGCGTATCGGCCAGCCGGTCGAGCTCACCGCCGACGTGTATGGCAGCGCTGTCAAATATCACGGCCACGTAGTCGGCTTTTCGGCGGGCACGGGTGCGGCGTTCGCGGTGTTACCCGCGCAGAACGCCACCGGCAACTGGATCAAGATCGTGCAGCGTTTGCCGGTGCGTATCCAGCTCGATCAGCGCGAGCTCGACGCGCATCCGCTGCGCATCGGCCTGTCGATGCAGGTGGAGGTCGACACTCGCGACGCGAGCGGCCGTCAGCTCGGCGCAGCACTCAATACGACGTATCGCACGGACGTGTTCAACGCGTATGGCGCGCAGGCCGATGCGGAAATCGCGCGGATCATCGCGGAGAACACCATAGGCGATCGTGCGGCGACAGCATCGGGCACCGCGAAAAGCGCAACGAAGAGCACAGCGGGCGCAGCCGCGAAGCCGCGCTCGCTGGCCAAACGCGACACCGTACCGCACAGCGCCGGCTGACGAACACGCTCGACACACGCGCGGCTGCCTCCACTCCAAGCAGCCGCAATTTTGTTACTTAAATATCTGACAAGTCAGATTTATCCTGACATTCGCGAACAGGAATTCCGATGAACAAGCCGATCCAACCTGCCAGCCCGCCGCCGCTCACGGGCGGCAAGCTGGCGCTCGCGACGCTTGCCGTTGCACTCGCAACGTTCATGAACGTGCTGGATTCGTCGATCGCCAACGTGGCGATCCCAACGATCTCCGGCAACCTCGGCGTATCGGTCGACGAGGGCACGTGGGTGATCACGCTGTTTTCCGCGGCCAACGCGATCTCGATTCCGCTGACGGGCTGGCTCACGCAGCGGGTCGGGCAGATCCGCCTGTTCGTCGGCTCGATCCTGCTGTTCGTGGTGTCGTCGTGGCTGTGCGGCATGGCGCCGAACCTGGTCGTGCTGCTTGCCGCGCGCGTGCTGCAAGGCGTCGTGGCCGGCCCACTGACGCCGCTTTCGCAGGCGATCCTGCTCGCTTCGTACCCGAAGGAAAAGAGCTCGCACGCGCTTGCGTTATGGGCGATGACCGCGACCGTCGGCCCGATCGCCGGGCCGGCGCTCGGCGGCTGGATTACCGACAGCTATTCGTGGTCGTGGATTTTCTATATCAACATTCCCGTCGGCCTGTTCGCGGCGGCCGTCACGTGGATGCTGTATCGCGATCGCGAAACGCCGACGCGGCGTCTGCGTATCGACAAGGTCGGCCTGCTGTCGCTGATCGCATGGGTCGCCACGTTGCAGATCATGCTGGACAAGGGCAAGGATCTCGACTGGTTCAATTCGCCGGTGATCTGCGTGCTGGCGGTGGTCGCGGCGATCAGCTTCGTGTTTTTCCTGATCTGGGAGCTGACCGAAAAGAACCCGGTAGTCGACCTGCGGCTGTTTGCGGTGCGCAATTTTCGCGGCGGCACGATCGCGATTTCGGTGGCCTATGCGGTGTTCTTTTCGAACCTGGTGATCCTGCCGCAATGGATCCAGGGCTACCTCGGCTACCGCTCGGTGGATGCGGGCCTCGTTACCGCACCGCTCGGCATTTTCGCGGTCGTGCTGGCACCGGTGATGGCGAAGATCATGCCGAAGTCGGACGCACGCGTGCTGGCCACGATGGCGTTCCTCGGCTACGCGGCGGTGTTTTTCATGCGCTCGAACTACACGACGGGCGTCGACGCGTGGACGCTGGTGCTGCCCACGTTGTTGCAGGGCATTCCGACCGCGCTGTTCTTCGTGCCGCTGACGGCGATCATTCTGTCCGGCCTCGCGCCGGAACGGATTCCGGCTGCCGCGGGCTTGTCGAACTTTGCGCGCATCTTCGCGGGCGGCGTCGGCACCTCGCTCGCAACGACCGGCTGGAACGACCGCACGATCCTGCATCACGCACGTCTCGCCGAACAGACCAGCGTCAACAACCCGACGTTTACCGGTGCGCTCGATGCGGCACATGCAGCACTCGGTGGCGGGTCGAGTCAGGCGCTCGCGTTCTTCGAACAGTCGATGAACGCGCAAGCCGCGATGCTCGGCCTGAACGATATTTTCTGGTTATCGGCGATGATTTTTATCGCGATCATTCCGCTGATCTGGCTGACGAAGCCTGCGAAAGGCGGCGCGGGCGGTGCTGCCGCAGGTGCGCACTAGGCGCCGTGATTGCCGTTGTCGGCGTCGCTCGAGCTGCCGGATGGCGACGGCGGCACATGTTGCGGCTGCGATGCGGTCCATTTGACGTCGGTAGTCGCGGTACGTCGGACAGGCGCGCGCTGCGGCAAGCTTCGATTATATTTGCTGCACACTGCGGGCTCAGCGGCCGCGCCGGCTGCAGTGTGCAGCAAGCCGCCCGTGGCAGAGTGTGGCGCGGGCGGTATGTGCCCCGACACGGCCTCGATCTGTTTGTCGCTGCAGCCCCACGATTCCAGCAGCGAGCGGGCCATGTGCTTCTGGCATTGCGGACGATTCTGCGCAATGCGCTGTGCGACTTTCATCGATTCGGGGTCGTGCAGTGCGGTCAGCCGTTCATACGCGCGATCGGCCTGATTGACGTTCAGGTCCACAGCAAGCCGATACGCGTCGACTGCATCGGCTGCGAAAGCGGATTGCACCGTCGCCTCGGATGAATCGGCGGAGTCCAGTTGCAATGCGTCGCCGAGGTTCACATAGGCTTCCTGATACCCCGGGTCGGCATCCAGCGCTGCATCGAGTTCCACAATGGCCGCGTCGCGATGGTCTTGCGGCAGCAACGCCGGCAGAACTGGCGGGATGATCACCAGATCCAGGCCGCCGCCGCCCGGGTTGCTGCTGTTGCGGGGTTTGCTCGCGCCGCTGACGCGGCGTTCGGCGATCGCAGGCGCTTCGACTGTGGCAAGCGCGAGGAACGATCGTGCCAGCGCATTGTGAGCGGCCGGATCGTTGTCGGTACGTTCGGTAACCGACAGGCGCAGCACTTCGGCCGCCTGCTGATAGCAGCCCAGATCGTTCAGTGCGACGCCCCAGTTGTAGTACGCCCACGGGCGCACCTTTTTCCATTCCTGGTACTTGTCGCTGAGTTTGACGATGTCGCTGGCGAGTCTGACGGTGCCGTCGTAGTCGCCTTCATAGGTGGCGAGTTTCGATAAGGCGAGCTTGGCCCATGCGGCGTTTTCATGCGAGCCCTCGCTATGCGCGCCTGCCGCGATCTGCGCGAACAGGTTGCGGGGCTGCGTGAAGTTGCAGTCGCTTGCGCGTTCAAGGCAGTGTTTCTGTTCCAGCGCGGTCAGGTATGACGCGTAGAGCAGCGGACTTTGATGTTCAAGAATTTTCGCGGCGGCTTCGCGCAGCGCTTCCTTCAGCGTGGCTGCTTCCACGCCCTGCAGATGCGTGTTGCTTCCACGCTCCAGCTTGTCGAGCGTGTCGCGTGCCGTCTTGCTGTCGCTGTGCAGCGGGACTGTACGGCCGTCCGGCTCGCGCAGCGTGAGCATCACCGCAAAGCCGGATGCCGAATCGACCACGCTGCCATACACCGTCGAATCGCGCTTGAGCAGCGTGCGTGCGAGTTCGAGCAGCGGACGAAGCGACATGCCGGTGCCGGGCAGTTCGATGTCGGGCATCTTGAACTCGGACAATACCTTTTCCGTGTCGGCCTTCGGCGTCACGCCGGAGGCATCGGCCCGCAACTCGTCCAGCGCATCGATTAGCATCTGCTGCAGCGCGGCTTCGGAGTAGCCCTGTTTGCTCAGCGCTTCCGATACCTGAATCGGCTGCACGGTGGTGACCGGATCGAACAGCACGCCACACAGGCTGATCGCCTTCGGCAGCAACAGAAATCCTGCGAGGGCGATGACGAGAATCGCTGCGGTCGTTTCGGCGCCGTACTTCGCCTTGCTGAGGATCGACGTACCCGATGCCGTCACGTGCGCCCATAGGCTTTCTAAGCAGTTCATGTCGGTCTCCTTGCACCGCGCCTTGTCGATGCAGGTTGGCGCGTTGCTGCCAACAAGGCATTGTCCGTGCCAATCGTGTCGCGGCACGCAGGACTAAGGCCGGCAACGTGCTATCCGCTCGCCGGGGGCGTTGGGTTGTCGGTTGGGCCGCGACGCTTTGCGCGCACGTTGTTGGCCGCCGGCCATCACATCGGTATGCGCCGCGTGTGGCCTTCCGCCGAAGCGCGATGCTAAAGTGCAGCGTGTCCGATGAATGACTTGCATACAAAGCGCCGTGCTTCCGCTGCCGGGCTCGCGTGCCGGCAGCGCGGCAAGGCAACACTCACTGACTTGCACCGGCACGCGCAGGCGCACTGCGCCGGCCCGGAACGTCGAAGGATGTCAGCTTATGTTGAATGAACTGACGAAAACGATTCTTCTGCTTGTCACGGGCCTTTTCCCGATCATCAATCCACCCGCCTCCGGTTTCATCACGCTGACGATGGTGCCGCACGCGAGCCCCGCCGAACGTGGCGAGCTGGCGCTGCGCATCGCGATCAACAGTCTGTTTATCCTGCTCGGCTCGTTGTCGGTGGGCGCCTATGTGCTGTCGTTCTTCGGCATCTCGATGCCGGTGCTGCGCGTAGCGGGCGGACTCGTGGTGGCGGTGGCGGGGTGGAATCTGCTGCAGGCACCGGCAGAGGACGATACCGGGTCCGACGCACAGCAGGAAACCGGCGTCGTGCATGCCGCATCGTTGCGCGCGAAAGCGTTCTATCCGCTGACCCTGCCGATCACCGTTGGGCCCGGTTCGATTGCCGTGGCGATCGCACTCGGCACCGGCTCGCCGCGCGCCGGGCTGTCGCCCGTGCACGTAGTGGGTGTGGCAATCGCACTGCTGATCCTGTGCGCGAGCATCTATGTTTGCGTGCGCTTTGCCGGGCATCTGGAGAAGCTGCTCGGCGCGGTGGGCATGCAGGTCGTGATGCGGCTGCTCGCGTTCGTGCTGTTTTGCATCGGCGTACAGATCGTCTGGCTCGGTGTGGCGGAACTGCTGGAGTCGCTGCAACTGCATGCCAAATAGCGCCGCGGCGCGCTACCATTGGCTTCGCACGCACACGCCGCAAGACACCTGTCACGCCTGAACGGGAGACCATGCAAAGTGAGCCACGTGCTAGTTGCGTCGACCGCCTTCCTGTTAGTTTTCGCCAGTGCGCTATTGGGCCTGTATATCCGCGGCAGGCTGCCCGACCATCACCTGAGCGAAGAGTCCAGCAGCGCAATCAAGCTCGCGGTGGGCCTGGTTGCGACCATCGCGGCGCTGGTGCTGGGCCTGCTGATTTCGTCGGCGAAGGCGTCGTTCGACACCGTGAACAACGATTTCGTGCACAACGCGGCCGATATCGTGCGCCTCGATCTCGCGCTTGCGGAGTACGGCCCGCAAACTGCGCTACTGCGCGCCGAACTGAAGGAAAGCTACAGCGCATGGATCGAATTGCTCAGCTCGCCGCAGGAAGCGCGCACCGTGCGGCTCGACAATGCGGAGATCATCGGCAACATGGAGCGATTTCAGCACCAGGTGGCGCAGCTTACGCCGCATACCGACGTGCAGCGGCAACTGCAAGCCCGCGCGCTGAACATCACCGATGACGTATTCAATACGCGCTCACGCGCGCTGCTGCAGCGCGGCGTAGGGATTCCCGCCGCGCTGCTGGTGGTGCTGGTGCTGTGGCTGGCGATCATCTTCGGCACCTTCGGCATTCTGGCGCCGCGCAACGCGACGATTATCGTTGCGTTCTTCCTGTGCGCGATCTCGTCGGCGGGGGCGATCTTCCTGATCCTCGAAATGGATACGCCGCTGGCCGGCATCGTCAGGGTATCGATCGGGCCGATGCAGGAGGCGGTTTTGCGCCTTGGGCGCTAGCGTCGCGCGCGAACGTCGGGCGCGTCCGTGCCTGGCGCCGCCGCCTCGTTGCGTGCGCAACGGCTCATTTTTCTCTAATTGTCGGCGAGCAGAATGTCCTTGAACGATGCGAACCACGCAGCGCATCAGTGTTCAAGGAGAACAACATGAAAGGGATTCGCCAGATCGTCGTCGGGGCCGCGCTCGCGGGCGGGCTTATCAGCTGCGCACAGGCGCATGTATTCGTCGGTGTCGGCATTGCGCCGGTCGCGCCGATCGTACCCGTGGTGCCGGTCGTGCCGGTTGGCGCCGTGCCGGTTTATGCACCGCCGCCGCCGGTCTATTACGGGCCGCCGCCCGTCTATGCGGCGCCGCCGATGGTCGTAGGCGGGTACTGGGGCCATCCGCACGGGTACTACCGCTACTACGGCTACCGTTACTGGCCTTGAGGGGCCGCTGTCTGCACCTTGCGGGGACGCTGGGCAGGCCGCGCTGCCCGCCCGGGCAAATTCCTGAAGACAACTACGCCATTACGCTTCACACTTCATGTGGTGCGCGCGAGGCCGGCACGCGCTTTTCGCGGTTGCCGCGTGTCAATCCATGCCGCATATCGACGGCGCTTGCCGCATTAGCCGTTGCACGACCCGAAAGACGAAGACCGATGCAGTGCGCAGCCGCGCGAATGCGCCGCTGCGCAATCGCTGTTGCCCCGCAGTTGGCGTTGCAGTTGCCCTTTCTTCCACTCGTAAAAGGCACGCACGACGATGAAAACGGCCCTCGCATGTCTTGCTCTATCCGTCACGCTAGCGGGCTGCGGCACCGGCAACCTGCCGCCGGCTTCGCAGGCGACACCGGTGCTGACCGCGTCCGCGGGCATCTATAAAGGTTCGTTGTCCACGCATCAAAATCTGCTGCTGGCGATGTTTTACGACGGCACCGCCTATCTGTTCTACCTACCCGCGGGCGCGCAACGCACCATCGACGACGTAGTGGTGGTGCGCAACGGCACGCAGACCGACGCCGGCAAGTTCAGCGGCGTGCAGGGTACCCGCTATCGCTTCGCATCGCCGGGCGATGCGACTCCGGTCCAGGTGGCGATCGACTTCACGCACTCGCCGGCGGTGAGCGGCAGTGTGGCTGCCGGCGGCGATGCGGAGCGCACCACCTTCACCGCGAGCCCTGCGCAAATGTTGGGACAGGCATCGACGCGGGCCGCGACGATCGGCCTGTACAGCGGTAACGCGCGTTCGCTGCAAGGCACCGCCGCGGCGCAATTGACGGTCACCGCGAGCGGCCTGCTGGCCGGCACGATTGCCGGCGGCTGCGAGTTTCGCGGCACCTTGACGCCGCGTAGCGACCTGAATGCGTACGACGTCTCGGTGACCTTCGGCGCGGCGCCCTGTATCGATGCGAACGCAACCTTATCCGGCAGCGCCGTGCTCGACGAAGCGCAACTGCTGGTGGCGCTGCCGCGCCGCGATCGCGACGACGTGTTCGTGTTCGCCGGCACGCGCTAACGCGCAATCGGCGGCGCTCATTTTTCGCTAATTCTCTCTGGCTACGATGGTTTCCGTGGGAAGACACAACGCCTGAACCACGAAACGTCGAAACTACCTGGAGGGAACTACCATGAACTCGCTGATCAAATCCGTTGCTGTTGCCGCCGCGCTGATCGTACCGGCTGTCTGCTTTGCACAAACGGCGCCGCAAGCCGCCGCTGCGCAAAACGCGTCGCCCAACGACGAGTACGTGCAAGTGGTGCAATACGAAGAAGTCGACTATGTTCCGGCCGCAGCGCAAAGCCAGCCAGCCGCGCCTGCGCAGACGCATCAGATGCAGCCGGCCGACACCAGCGGCGTAGGCGGCATGGCCGGCGGACACTCGCAGTCGGGTGCGCCGTTCAATCCGAACGACAACGTCGGCCTGAAGTCGATCTACCTGCACAACTGAGCCGCATGGCGGCCGCCATCCGGCGCTGCATCGGCAGCGCCGCTCCTCTACAAGGGCGCACAGCACAGGCTGCGCGCCCTTCGCCTTTGACGCTTCTCCCAGCACATCCGTCGACGCCGTCGAACGCCGCATCTGCAAGAGCATCTTGCTGCATCGCTAGAGTAGAATCGTTTGCGCAACAAGCTCGCGCATTGCGTCGGCTTGCGCCGTTTCGCGGGCGGTTCTGCTGCTGGGTTGCCGATGGGCCTGGGCGTCTTTTCCAACGTCACTCTGTCGCTGCGTAGCCAATGATCAAATCCCTCAGAACTCAACTCGTGCTCGCGCTGTGCATCGTGGTCAGCATCGTCGGTGTCGTGCAAGGGCTCAGCTCTTATCAGTTATCCAAAGCGGGCTTGAGCGCGTTGCTCGATCTGCGTCTCGAGCAGGTCGCGAGCCGCATGCGCGGCGGCCTCGGCGATGCGCTGCCGTCGATCGCCGAGCGCGGTTCGCAACCGGAGCGCGATATCGTGATCACGATCTGGCGCGTCGATAGCGACGATCCGTTCCGTTCCACCGAACCGTCATTGCCGCTGCCGCGCGACGCGCAGTCTGGTTTCAGCTCGCAGACCGTGAACGGCGAGCAATGGCGCATCTATACGCTGCGCGACCTCGAGCGCGTGATTCAGGTCGCGCAGCGCTCGTCGGTGCGCCACGAACTGATCGAAGAATCCGCGGTGGGCACGCTGTGGCCGATCCTGATTCTGGTGCCGCTGGTGTGCGCGGCGGTAATGGTGGTCGTGCATTTCGCGTTCAGGCAGCTGAACCGGCTCGGCGCGCAGGTGCGCGCGATCGATGCGGCGCATCTGCAGGCCTTGCCGACCTCCGGCGTGCCGATCGAATTGCGCCCGTTCATCGACTCGATCAACCGGATGATCGAGCGGCTCGCGAAGTCGATGGAATCGGAGCGCAAGTTCATTTCCGATGCCGCGCACGAATTGCGCACGCCGCTCACGGCACTGCAATTGCAGGCCGACAATCTGCAGCGCGACATCGTGCCGGGCAATCAGGAGCGCTTTCAGGAGTTGCGCCGCGGCATCGCGCGCAGTGGCGCGATGATCGCGCAGCTGCTGCGTCTGGCGCGCGCCGACGCGTCGCTGCAGCGTGAGGCGATGACGCGCGTCGACGTATCGGAGGTGGTGGTCGCAGCCGTCGCGGAAGTGCTGCCGATCGCGATGAAACGCAATATCGACATCGGCGCGGAAGAAATGGCAAGCGCCTATGTGAAAGCCATCGAGGCGGACCTCGGCATCGCGGTGAGAAACCTGGTCAGCAATGCGATCCGCTATACGCCCGACGGCGGCACGGTCGATTTGCGCACCGAGCTGCGCAACCAGATGGTGTGGATCGAAGTGATCGATAGCGGTCCGGGCATCGCGCCCGACCTGCTGCCGCGTGTATTCGACCGCTTTTTCCGTGCTAACACCGAGATCGAGGGCAGTGGACTCGGTCTGTCGATCGTTCAGGCGATCACGGCCAAATACGGTGGCGGCGCATCGCTGAGGAATCGCGACGACGGGCATTCCGGCATTGTCGCGTCGATCGGCTTTCCGCGCGTCGAGTAAGCGAGCCTGGTGCGCGCTGCATCTGAAGCGTATCGCTCGCGCTGCTCATTCAGCGCTAATTCCGCAGGGCTAGTATCGAATCGTCTCCCGAGGACAGGCCTCCGAAGCGCGACCCCCGCGCCGATCCGGATTCGGCCCCTCAGATTCTGGCTCGGCGATCGGTGTAGGCCAGGATCTTTCGGCCGGCTGCAGGCGCAGCCGGCCTTTTTTTGCCTGCTTTTTGTGCATGATTGACGCGTGGACCGAACGCCCGGCCGCGCAGCGACGGTCGTGCGCGCAACCGCACACGCGATGCTGCGCAGCTGTCCTGAGCGCTTGCGAGTCGGCTATCATTCCGATACCCGGCGCAGCCACCCGCGCCGGCGGGCTACGGCCTGGCAACGGCAGCCACCTGCTGGCTCATGCCGACCTCGCGCCGCGAATCGACACAACGTTTTCGTTGCTGTGACACGACATCATGCGAGTACTTCTGATTGAAGACGATC
>Ga0310813_10001132_pt1 | contig 16102 bp, 11 predicted proteins | sample YN3metagenome_FD_203086 | JGI IMG/M metagenome (GOLD analysis project Ga0310813, IMG submission 203086) | Soil microbial communities from experimental microcosm in Duke University, North Carolina, United States - YN3 | ecosystem: Engineered > Artificial ecosystem > Soil microcosm > Unclassified...
GTCGTTTCATCGATTCGAATTGATCGGCGACCGGTCCGAAATTACGCGCAGTCATCAGATCCCGGATGGTGCGCATTTCGCGTCTTTCCTGTTTTACGGGATCCGTATCTTTCATTCCGGCGCCACGGTTATAGACGAGGCTGACAAGAGCGGTACGCTGCGGCTGCGTCAACTCGTCGACATGCGGAAACGCCGCGCGTACGTTCGCGAGAAATTCGGGGAGCGTCCGGCGAACGAAAACGCGCATCGCCGCCTCGAGCGGGACGACAACAGAGGTCACCTGCGCGGCCAGCGCGTCGGACCCGACGACTTTCACTACGCCGCACAACTTGGCCACCGCGTCCGCGTTCAACTCGTCGCCCCAGTCAGCGCGCAACTGACTGGTGTCGACAAACCTGCAGTCATAGCCGATGCCGATGGTGATGCCGCTCTTGCGGCCGGGCCAGCACGGCGTCTGGTATCGGCGGCGATAGTTTGCGCTGTCGGTCACTTCCTGGCGCGCCATGAAGGTCACGCCGGCAGCGCTCAGCGGAGGGAACGGGTCGGGCAATGCGGCAACCGCCGCCTGCAGCGCATCCTCGACTTCGTCGGAGGGCCCCGGCATGCTCAGCGACTGCCGCGCGTCAACGACAGCGGCTTCCGTGCTCTTGCCGAAGTCGCCGTCGACGAGCAGCATCGCGCCGAGTTTGTTGAGGCCGCGCTGCAGCGTCCTGACGTTGTCGCCGTTGGTTCCGCGTTTCAAGACCATCTCTCAAATCCCGTACTGCTCGGGGTCCCATGCGAGCCCGAGCTCTGATGGCGGCGCCATGTAACCAGCGAGCGCGGATGCAGCCACCACCGCGGGACTCGCCAGGTACCCTTCGCCGCCGACACCCATGCGGTTTTGCCAGTTCCGATTGAACGACGTGATCGCCCGTTCCCCTTTCTGTAAAGCGTCCGCACCCTGTCCGAAACACGGGCCGCACCATGATGCGCGGATTTCGCCGCCGACGGACCGAAATACTTGCGCGATCGATTCGCCGCCCAGTCTCGGGTCTGGCCGCTCGATTTGCCTACCTACGCCTCCCGACCCGGGAAAGACGACGAACGTGCGCGCCGCTTTGGTCGCGCCCAGTCGACGCGCGTTGTAGATCACAAGGGCGGCCTGCAGCAAGTCATCGTAGCTGCCATTCGTGCAAGACCCGATCAGTGCCTTGTCGAACTGAATCCGCTCGCGCGCGACTTCCTCGGCCGGGAACGCGTTGCCCGGGCTGAAAGGCTTGGCGATCATCGGACGCACCTCGTCGAGGGAGAGCGTCTCGTCGATGCCGTAGCGCGCGTCAATGCCCGGTGCAATGCGCGGGTACGGCAGGTCGCGAATACCCTTGCTCTCGTACCACGCATAAGTGATGTCGTCCGCGGCGAAGATGCCGTTGAGCGCTTCCGCCTCCGCCATCATGTTGGCGATGGTGTTGCGATACGCAATCGGCAGCTGCTGATTCGCATCGACGAATTCCACCGACATGCCCTGCGATTGCTGCACGCCCCATCGCCGCAACAGCTCCAGGACAATGTCTTTGCCGCTCACCCATGCCTGGAGCCGGCCGTTGAAAACGACCCGCCTCGCTTTGGGCAGCGTGAAGTAGACGTATCCCGTCGCCCACCCGAACCCGAGCGTCGTCGAGCCGACGCCTATGCCGACTGACCCGTATGCACCATAGGCGCGGCTGTGTGAATCGGCGCCCGGGATGAACTGGCCAGGCACCACGAGCCCCTGCTCGGGAAAATAGAAATGAAAGATGCCGTCGCCAGGCGTCGCGTAATACGGCTTCTGCAAGCCGTGCTCTTTGGCGAACGCGCGGCCGATGCTCGTCTGCTTCTCATCATCTTCGCGGCCGGTGAAGACGAAGTGATCGTTGGCGATGGCGGCCTGTCTCGGGTAAATCGTATTGCCGCCGGTGATCTGATTAAAGGTGTGGATCGCAAACGGCGCGGTGCCGTCGGATGCGGGCAGCAGATCGGCGTAGACCTGCAAGGTGTCGCCCGGATGCAGCTCGCGACGCGACTTGTCCACGCGATGCGCCCACACAATCTGCTCAGTCGTCGTCATTCGGCGCGCCAGATCCGGCGGCGGAAATTCCACCTCCGGCGCCCGCTCGATGGACGCATGGAACTCGCGACGGCCGATGGCGATGATGCCGCCGCTGCGACGGATCTCGTCTTCCTTCGCCGTCAACGGCACCGGGTCGTACGACTTGCCCTGCGTCAGGTTCGTCAACCGGCGCGTCTGCGGATCGAATTCAAACTGATCGTCATCGCGTGCATCCACGACGGCGTCGGGACTCTGTACAACCTGCAGTCCGAGGTTCAGCGCGTTGCGGCGGAAGATGTCACCCATGTTGTTGCCGCACACGATCACCATTTCGAGACCCGCTTCTTCGGCAACGCCTTTCAACCCCGCCGGGCTCATCTCCCGTGACGAGCCGATCGCGAATCTGTCACCTGCGATAATGAAGTTCTCGCCCCGGTGCACACGCTCGCGAAAGTTCGGCATGAGGTAGCGGAACGATCCCGCCTTCCACCGTTCATCCAGGGTTTCGAGACTTTCAGACACACAATCGGCAGCCGGGGTGATCTGGTCCGTATCGATGGCGTCGAGCTTTTTACCGAACTTCGTGCCCGGCAACTTGGGGTCCCAGAAGATCAGCGCCTTGCCGCGGATGACCCGCGGCAGGGTTTCGCCCGGATCCGCTGACGCGTGGGCGCGACTTCGTTCGTCCAGCCGGACGCCCGGCCTTAACCGCGCGGGACCGATCGACTGCATATTTCCGAATGTTACGGCAAGGACTCGCATGGCATCTGTCCTGCAGAGTTTTGGGTAGGAATTGACGGAAGGTTGCGAAGCTCAGCCGTGTTACATGCGTTTGGTATGATTCGCGACCCTTATTTCCTGCCGCGCTGATATGGATTCCCCCGCCGACGCATTAGTTCCCGAACGTAGACAACGGTCGGACCGCCGCTCGCGAGCGACGACCAGGCATAAGCCTGTGCTCCGCGTCATCCCGCCGCGAACGCCGGACACCAAGATCGATCCGACCGATCTCAAGAATCCGGCGCTGTATATCAACCGGGAGCTCAGCTGGCTCGAATTCAACCAGCGCGTGCTCGTGCAGGCGCTCGACGCGGCGCACCCACTGATCGAGCGCGTCAAGTTCCTGTCGATCGTCGGCAGCAACCTCGATGAGTTCTTCATGATTCGCGTCGCGACCACGCTGAAGAAGCTGCGTGAGGGAATCGAAGACGTCGCGCCGGACGGCTACAACACCGAGCAGCAGCTGGATGCGATGCGTTCGCGTGCACGCAAACAGATCGACGATCAGGCGGCGTGCTGGGACGACCTGCGCCGGCTGCTCGCAGCCGAGAAGATTACGTTCCTCGAGCCGGAGCAGTGGACGCCGCAGATTCGCGAATATCTCGCGGCCTACTTCACGCGGGAGATCTACCCGGTGCTGACGCCGCTGGCGTTCGATCCGGGGCATCCGTTCCCGCTCATTTCAAATCTGAGCAAGAACTTCGCGGTCGTCGTACGCCACGGGAACCGCACCAAGTTCGCGCGCGTGAAAGTGCCCGACGTGCTGCCGCGATTCGTGCAGCTGCCGGACACCGTCGCCGGTCGCGATGGACAGACGTTTGTTTTCCTGGAGGACGTCATCCACGGAAACATGCAGGAGCTTTTCCCGGGTACGCAGGTGAAGAGCGCGCACCTGTTCCGCATCATTCGCGACGCAGATCTGGAAATCGAACAGGACGAAGCGGACGATCTGCTCGAAACTGTGGATCGCAGCCTGAAGCAGCTGCGCCACGGAGCGATCTCGCTGCTGCAGGTGGACGCGGCCATGCCGGCGCGCGTGCTCAACATCCTCGCGGACAACTTCGAAGTGGGCGAGGACGTCATCATGCGGACGGCTTATCGCCTGGGTTTCAGCGAGTGGATGCAGCTGACGACGATTCACCGGCCGGAGTTGAAATACGCGCCGTTTTCACCGAAGAGCCTGTGGCGCCCGGACGAAGATCCGGAAGTGCTGTTCGACCAGCTCCGGTATCAGGACGTCCTCGTTCACCATCCGTATCAGTCGTTTGGGACCGTCGAAGCGTACCTGCGCGCGGCAGTGAAGGATCCGCACGTCATCGCCATCAAGATGACGCTGTACCGCATCGGTTCGAACTCGCCGCTGATTAATCTGCTCATCCAGGCGGCGGAAGCAGGCAAGCAGGTGGCGGTTCTCGTCGAGCTGAAGGCACGCTTCGACGAGCGGAACAACATCCTCTGGGCGAAGCGGCTGGAATCGCACGGCATCCACGTGGTGTACGGATTCGCCGACCTGAAGACGCACGCGAAGCTGTGCATGGTCGTGCGCCAGGAAGCCGACGGCATTCAGCGCTACGTGCACACCGCGACCGGCAACTACAACCCGGAGACCGCGAAGGTTTACACCGACCTCGGCTACTTCACCGCCGATCCCGACATCGTCAGCGACGTGTCCGATGTCTTCAACTATCTGACGGGCTACTCCAACCGGAAGGAATACCGCTCGATGCTCGTCGCGCCGGTGCAGCTGCGTCAGCGTCTCTGCGAATTGATCAATCGTGAAGCGGAGCATGCGAAGGCCGGCCGGCCCGCGCGGATAATCGTGAAGGTGAACGCCGTCACCGACGATCAGATGATTCGCGTCCTCTATCGCGCCTCACAGGCGGGGGTGCAGATCGACATGATCGTCCGCGGCATCTGCAGCCTGCGCCCGGGCATCCCAGGTGTCAGCGACAACATCACGGTGCGATCGATCGTCGGCCGCTTCCTGGAACACTCGCGGATCTTCTGGTTCCAGAATGGCGGCCATGAAGAGATGTACATCGGCAGCGCGGACCTGATGGAGCGCAATCTCGATCGCCGCGTCGAGACGCTGTCGCCGGTGAAAGACATCGAAATCCTCGAGCATCTGCGCGACGTCGTCCTGCATTCGTATCTGCAGGACACCGAACGCGCCATGGTGCTGGATTCAGCTGGTCATTACTCGAAGCCGGAATCCGCGACGGGACCATTCAACTCACAGCAATTCCTCCTGCAGCATTACACGGAGACTGTCGAGTAGCTCCAAGCTCCAAGTTCCAAGCTGCTTCGCGTTTTTCGTGTTCTTCGCGGTGAATATCGGGTTTCGTGACCTTCGTGTTACCGAAGGAGCCACCACGAAGCTGCGACGAGGCCGGCGAGGATCACGCCAAAGACAGGAAACGCAATCGCGGCGACGACCAGCAGTCCTGCGACCGTGATGGCGAATGCCAGCGGGCCTAGTGGCCAGAGGAGGGCGAGCCCCAGGCGCGTCGATACCCCGCCCTGGCTGGCAAGCAGCCCGACTAGGACACCAGCCAAATAGATCCAGCCGATCAGCATAGGCAGGTGACCGTCCAACAGGTGCTGCTATTCGGGACAGCCGGGGGTATCTTAGCTCCAGAACTAGACAGCGTGCAGATTTGGGCAGCCAGCGTGCACGAGCGTCAACGCAACGACGGACACCGACTGACGACCACACGAGGGCGGCCGATAAACGGGAACGCACGGGATTTCCGCGGTGTTCATGAACCACCGCCGTTCCCGCGGAGGAACTCTGATGAAGACATGCGTCCGGCTGTGGGCCGCTGCCGTTGTGGTGGCGCTGGCAGCCGTCCCCGCGATCGCGCAGCAGACCACGGGTTCAATTACCGGCCTGGTAATGGACCCGCAAGGGAAGGCTGTGCCAGGCGTGACGGTCACCGCGGTGAATGCCGCGACCGGCTTTTCCCGTACTGACGTCAGCGACGGCGACGGCCTGTATCACCTCAACGCGATGCCGGTCGGCAACTACGACGTCGCCGCGGAGCTGCCGGGGTTCACGCGTCTCGAACGCCAGGACATCCTCGTCGACGTTTCAGAAACGACGAACCTGAATCTAACGCTGCGGTTGGCGCAGGTTGCGGAGACGGTGACCGTCGTCGGAAACACTCCGGTGATTGCCACCACGTCCTCGTCGGTCGGACAGGTGGTCGATTTGACGCGCATCGAGCGGCTGCCGCTCAACGGACGGCAGTTCGCCAACCTGGCCGCCACGGTTCCCGGTGTCGGCATCGGCTTCCACTCCGATCCGACCAAGGCGACGGAGTACGCGCCGCAGATCAGCGGCGGCAACGGCCGCAACGTGAATTTCGTGGTGGATGGCGGCGACAACAACGACGACACGATCGGCGGCTTGACGCAGCTGTTTCCGCTCGAGGGCATTCAGCAGTTCAACGTGATGACGCAGCGTTTCGACGCGCAGTACGGCCGCGGCGCCTCCGTGCTGAACGTGGTGACCAAGAGTGGAACCAACGACATTCGCGGAAGCGGCTTCACGATGTTCCGCGACACATCGATGAACGCGAAGACGGAGAGCGAGCAGCTCAATCACATGCCGAAGCAGGACTATCGCCGCTACCAGTACGGCGGCAGCATCGGCGGGCCGATCGCGACCAACAGGCTGTTCTACTTCGCGGCGCTCGAGCGGACGCAGCAGGACACCAAGCAGACGGTCAACACGCTGGGCCTCTTTCCGTCAGACGATGGGGTGTTCGCAATTCCTGTACGCGAGAACCTGTTCACCGGCAAAGTAACCGCGAACCTGCGCGCCGGTCACTACTTCGCCGTCCGCTACGGGTACGACGGCAACTCATCGCCGAGCGGCGCGGGACCGCGCGCGGCGCATTCGACGTGGTCCACGAGCACCAACACCTTTCACTCGCTCAATGTCGGCGACAGCTGGTTGTTCGCCGGCACCAAGCTGAACGACTTCATCTTCCAGGTTTCCACCTTCGACAACGAGATTCCCGGCAGCACGACGCAGCCGGTGCTCATGTTCCCCAACGGCGTCACCGGTGGCGCAAATGCGTCGGCACCGCAGACGACCGAGCAAACGAAATGGCAGCTGCGGGACGATGTGAGCTGGAGCGCCCACCGATTCGGTGGCCTCGAGCACAACCTGAAGGCCGGCGGCAACTGGCTGCACGAGCCGCGCCTCTTCATCAGCGCGCAGTCGGGCCTCGCCGGCTTCTTCACGATGGGCGCAAACGATCTGAACGCGCCGGTGCAGACGGTGCAGGTCATTGGCGGCACGGTCGAGGTGAACATCCCGCTCGACTTCTACTCCGCCTACATTCAGGACGACTGGCGCGCGACGAGCAGACTGACATTCAACCTCGGCGTCCGCTATGACTACGTATCAGGCATGCCGCTCGACCAGAGCAGGAATCCGAACTTCCAGGTGATGCAGGCGGCCGGCGCTGCCGGTCGCTTCGCGGGGACCGTGCTCGACGATTTTGGCAAGTCGGCGAAGGCGGACACGAACAACATTCAGCCGCGCCTCGGCGTGGTCTACGACCTGCGGGGCGACGGCCACGACGTGGTGCGCGGCGGCTGGGGTGTCTATACCGACTTCGCCTATACGAACCAGAACGCGCTCAATGCGGCGATCGACGCGCAGGGCGGCGGCGGCATCGTTTTCCTCGCCAACAATCCGTCGGGCATCCGGAAAGCCGATGGCACGTTCTTCCGCGCCTCCGATCCGCTGTCGACGATCGCCAATCAGAATCTGGTGAATCCGAACCTGCCGCCGCTCGCTGGACAGGTGCAGTCGCCGCGCCTCCAACAGCCGTATACGCGGCAAGCGAATGTCGGCTGGGTTCATCAGCTCGACTCCTCCACGGCGCTTAGCGTGGACGTGGTGCGTGCGGACGGCCGCAACGTGAACACGCGACTGCGCATCAATCAGATCGTGAACGGCCGCCGCTATCTCGCGGACCTTCCGATTCAGCCGAACTCCAACGCATTTCGCGTTGCGCTGAGCGAGGGCACGAGCCTTTACCAGGCGCTCGTCGTCGGCTTGAACCGCCGCATGTCGAGGCATCTGGACGTCAGCGGGTCCTACACCCTGGCCAACGCCACGAGCGTGATCGGCAGCGCGGCCGACGAGACCGATGCGAACCTGGTGCAGGACGTGCGGGATCCATTCGGTGACGTGCAGAACGCACCGCTGACGCGCACCGATGCGCGCCATCGGATCTCGGCCAGCGCCATCGTCGAAGTTCCGTTTGGAATCAACATTGCGCCGATCTTCCTGTACCAGTCGGCGCTGCCGACGCACTCGTTCGAGGGCCTCGACCTCAATGCCGACGGCAACAACAACGACAAGACGGCACGCGCATACCGGTATACGGGCCTGAATGCGGATGGCACGGCGACCTTCAAGGAAGCCGGCGATTGTCAGACTGTTAACTGCAGCTGGCGGGCACCGTACTCGCAGATGAACCTGCGCGTCAGCAAGAGCTTCGCGCTCGGCGGCGCATCGCGCGTGGAAGCGATCGCCGAGGTGTTCAATCTGTTCAACGCGAAGAATCCGTCGATTCCTCTGACGACGCGGCGGCTCGGCGCAACCGGCGCGCCGCTCGCATCGTTCATGCAACCGACCGCGTACGCCGGCGACTTCGGTCAGCCCGAGCAGCGCGTCGGCCAGATTGGCTTCCGCATTACTTTCTGAAGTTTGAAGTTGGAAGTGGGAGGTTGGAAGTAAGTTCCAACTTACTTCACACTTCCAACTTCGCACTTCAAGCTTGTCTGAACTCCGACCTCTTCTCCGCCTCGCCGGCCCAGTCATCCTCGCCGAGATCGGCTGGATGAGCATGGGGCTCGTCGACACCGCCATGGTCGGACCACTTGGGCCGGCGGCGATTGCCGCCACCGGCATGGGCAACGGCGTTTTCACCGCCATCATGATCTTCGGCGCGGGGCTGATGCTCGGCGTCGACGCACTCGTCTCACGCGCGATGGGTGCGGGGCGTCTCGACGACGGCGTGCGGTGGCTGCACCAGGCGGTCATCCTTGCACTGATCGTCGCGCCGATCATCATGGCGGTCACGTGGATCGCGTTTCTGACGATCGGCGCCTGGGGGCTCAATCCGCAGATTGCGGTTCTGGCAAAGCCGTATCTTGCAGTCATCGCGCTCGGCGCGCCGCCGCTGATGCTCTACTCGGCGTTCAGGCGCTATCTCCAGGGCATTCATGTGGTGCGGCCGATGATTTACGCGCTTATCACGGCGAACCTGGTGAACGCCGGCGCGAATGCGGTTCTCATCTACGGCTTGTACGGCATGCCGGCGCTGGGCGTGGTCGGCTCCGCCTGGTCCACGTGTATCGCCCGCGTTTATCTGGCGGGGTTCTACTATGTGGTGATCCGTCGCGAGCATCGCAGGCGTGGCGCCGCGCATCCGTACGTGCCGTTTGCGATCGACGCTCACCGCCTGCGGCACCTTTTTGCGTTCGGCGCCCCAGCGGCAGGCCAGATTACGGTGGAGGTCAGCGTCTTCGTACTGGCGACCGCACTCGCGGCGCGGCTCGACGCGGTGTCCTCTGCCTCTCACCAGATCGCTTTGAACATCGTCAGTACGGGTTTCATGGTGCCGCTCGGACTCGCGTCCGCCGGCGCGGTGCGCGTCGGACACGCCGTTGGCGCACGCGACATGCGCCGGGCACGGCACGCGGGATGGACGGCGTTGCTGCTCGGCGGCACCATCATGGTGATGCTGGGCGCGGTGTTGTTCGCGTTTCCTGTGCTGATGCTGCGGCCGTTCACCACGGATGCGAGCGTGCTCGCGCTCGGCTCCCGTCTGCTGGCAATTGCCGCGGCATTTCAGCTGTTCGACGGCACGCAGGCTGTCACGACTGGCGTCTTGCGCGGCATCGGCGATACGCGAACGCCGGTGCTGATGAACATCATCGGCCACTGGGTGCTCGGCCTGCCGGTTGGCTATGCTCTGTGCTTCCGGTTTGGCTGGGGTGTACTCGGCCTGTGGATTGGCTTGTCGGTAGGACTTATCTTCTGCGCCGTGGCGTTGACCTTTACGTGGATCGCGAGAACGCGCGGTCTGGATCTCCCGCCCGACGTCCACACGCCCGAACCGGCGGAGTTGCTGTGACGATAAACGACGCGCACTGTCACTTCTTCTCGTCGCAATTCTTCAGCACGCTGGCGCGCCAGCGCGGCACCGTGCAGGTCGCAACTGAGATCTGCCGCGAACTGCAATGGGACGATCCCGGCGCCGCCGAGGCGCTGGCGGATCGCTGGATCGCCGAGCTCGATAAGAACAGCGTGAACCGCGCGGCCATCATTGCCAGCGTAGCGGGCGACGAAGCCTCCGTCGCGGAAGCGGTGGCACATCATCCGACACGGCTGGTCGGATTCTTCATGCTCGATCCGTCTGCTGCGGACGCAACACTTCGCATGCAGCGTGCGATCGACGAACTTCGCCTACGCGCGGTCTGTTTGTTTCCGGCGATGCATCACGTGCCGTTGAGCGACGACCGTGTCACGCAGATCGTGGAGTTCGCCGCAGCCCGTCCAGGAGTCGCTGTGTTCGTGCATTGCGGAATGCTGTCGGTCGGCGTCCGTGCGAAGCTCGGACTGCGCAGCCGCTTCGACATGCGCCTCGGCAATCCGCTCGAGGTAGCGCGGCTGGCGCTCGCCTTCCCGGATGTGCCGTTCATCATTCCGCATTTCGGCGCCGGGATGTTTCGAGAGGCGCTGATGGCGCTGGACGCGTGCAGGAACATCCACCTCGATACGTCGAGCTCGAACGGCTGGACGAAGTACCTGCCCGGCCTGACGCTCGATGCAGTGTTCGAGTCCGCGCTGGCGATTGGGGGCGCCTCGCGTCTGCTGTTCGGGACCGATTCCTCGTTCTTTCCACGAGGGTGGCAGAAAGGAATTTACGACACGCAGCAGAGAATCGTCGAAAGGCTGACGATCAGCGCCGCGGACAAGGAGCTGATCTTCGGTGGCAACTTCGAGCGGTTATTTCCCGCCGCGGGTTAGCTCGTCGTCGATCACCGACTGAAATACTTCAATCGGCTGCGCGCCGTTGATGAGACGGCCATTGACGAAGACCGTCGGTGTCGAGCTGATGCCGAGTTGCCCGCCGACGGCGAGTGCGCCCTGCACCCGCGCTTCGTACTTGGCGCTATCGAGACACTGATTGAACTTCGCGGTATCGAGACCAAGGTCGGCCGCGTACTTCTTCAAGTTCTCCGGCTGCAGCGCCGACTGATTGCCGAACATCTTGTCGTGGAAGTCCCAGAACTTTCCCTGCTCGCGCGCGCAGTTGCCCGCCTGCGCCGCGACAAACGCCTGCGGGTGGATCTGTGTCAGCGGGAAGTCCTTCCACACCAGCCGCATCTTGTCGCCGTACTTGCTGCGCAGCTCTTTCAGCGTTGGCATCACGCGCAGGCAGAACGGGCACTGAAAGTCCGAGAACTCGACGACCGTGACCGGCGCATCCGCTTTGCCTTGTGATGGATCGTCGGCGGCGATGCTGACCGGCGTTCGCGGTGCATCCATGACGACACGAATCGCGGGGCCCGCCTTCCTGAGCTCGGCAATAAGGCTTTCCTTCGCGTCGTTCTGCGCCTGATCCGCCAGGTAGCGCTGGATCGCGCCGCTCATCTGCTCGAAGGTGCGCCCTTGCATGCGCTCGCTGTTCTGGACGTAAAAGTTGCGGACATCGGTGTCATTGACAGGCTTCTTGCGCTTGTCAACCTCCGCCTGCACGTAGGCGTCAGCAGTCATGCCCTTGGCCTTCGCCGCCTGTTCCACGAGCATGTCGGCGATGATCGCGTCGAGCGCCGTCTTGCGGCCGTCATAGATCGCCTGTTCGGCCTGCGCTTTCTGCGCCGGCTCCTCTTTCTGCCAGCGTTCGTCCAGCTCCTTCACCGTAATGGCGCGGTCGCCGACCCGCGCCGCGACGTCTCCGGATTGCTGCGCCTGCGACGAGCAGGCCAGCGAAATCAACAGCAGGACGGCCAGAAGGGCTGTTCGCATGTCTGAATGATAAGCTGAATTCATGCGCACCTTTACGACCATCGCGCTGCTCGCTGCCGCCACGCTGACGCTGGGCGCTCAGCAGGAACCAACCTTCAAGGCGACGACGCAGATCGTGTCGGTGCCCGCCACGGTTCTCGATTCCCAGGGACGGCTCGTGCCGAATCTGGAGCAGGACCAGTTCACCATTCTCGACAACGGCAAACCGCAGGAAATCACGTTCTTTCAGAACGAAACGCAGCCGTTCACGGTGGTCGTCATGCTCGACTACAGCGCCAGCATGACCAGCAGCCTCGACCTGCTGCGTGCCGCGGCGGAGCAGTTCCTGCTGCGGATGCTGCCGCAGGACAAAGGACAGGTCGGCGCCTTCAGCGACAAGATCGAGTTCAGCGGCACGTTTACCAACGACCGCGACGATCTCATCTCCGCGCTGCGCGACCTGCAGTACGGCAATCCGACGCGGCTGTGGGATGCCGTCGATTCGAGTATCGACATGCTGAAGCCGATCGATGGCCGCAAGGTCGTGCTCGTGTTCACCGATGGCGACGACACCTACAGCAAGACCGGTTTCGGCACGGTACTGGATCACGCGAAGCAGAATGAAATCATGGTCTACGCGATCGGCCTGCAGTCGCAGTATTTCAACGGCCAGCGGGTGGTGCGCTCGCAGCCGGACCGGTCGCTGCGGAAGATTGCGGAGGAAACGGGAGGCGGCTATTTCGAGCTGAAGAAGACCGACGAGCTCGCACCGACCTTCACGCGTGTCGCGCAGGAGCTGCATTCGCTCTACACGCTCGGCTTCTCGCCGGCGATGCTCGACGGCAAGGAGCACAAGCTCGAACTTCGCATGAAGCAGCAAAGCATGACCGCGCGCGCGCGGAAGACCTACATCGCGTCGGCGAACCGGCTCTCGACGACTAACTAGGCCGACGTGAAGGTCGGCCCTGGCGGCGGGTCCTTACTCGCCTGCCCTCCAGAAATCGCGGGGACGATTTCGACGAGGTCGCCATCCTTGAGCGGGTGCCGATCGACGTCATGCAGCAACATCTCGTCGTTCACTGCAAAGTTGAAGATCGTGTCGCGCATCTGTGCCCCGACGCCGGGCTTCATCCGTTCGAGCACCACGACGAGCTGACCAAGCGTTTCCACCGGATCGGTAATCGCGAAGACTTCGCCTCCCATCATCGCGGGCAGGCGGACGCTAATGGACATTCATTGACGCCTCGAGCTCCCGGCGCCAGGTGTCGATCGGAATGCCTTCGTCGGTGAGATTCGAGATGCGATAGAAGCGCGAGAGGAGTGCGTCGAACTCCGCGCGGTCGATGTGTTCACCCTTGTACTGGCCGTACTGGTTCGGCTCGTCGAACCAGCGATCCGGCAGGGTATCGTCTTTCCGCCTCACGCCCAGGCGATAATTGATCATTCGCTCGACGCCCATGACATTCAGGCCGATGCGATCGAGCTGTTCCGGCGTCAGCTCGAATCCGGTCACGTTGGCGATCTGCGCTGAGAACTCTTCCAGTCCTGGCAGCGACGGGCTGTTGAACAACTTCGTCGTGAAGCGGCACATGCCGACCGAATCCCCGACGGCGTAGATGTTCTCGCACCGCCGCACCGCAAGCTCTTTGTCGGCGTAGATATTGGGCGCGGCGCTGACGACTCCGCCGTATAACTGCCGCTTGAACGCCGGGTCGTCGTTGATCTTTGCGTTGATCTCAAGCGTGACGCGATTGCGCAGATGATCCATGCCGCGCGTGGCAACCGCCAGGCCGAGCGCAAACGCCTTCAGGATGCGCGCGTCATGGGGATCGCTCTGCATCAGCCCTTTCACCGCCATCCGGTAACGCAGCGCCTCTTGCGGGTAGTGTCCCTTCTCCACCGCGCGCGTGCCGTCGGCGAGCACATTGCCGAATCCCTCGCGCTCGCGCGTCATGAACAGCAGCTTCTCGATCAGCGCCGGATCACCCCAGCGAAGTTCGAGGCCCTGGGTGTGGCTCGTGCTGATGATGCCGCGCTGGAACAGCTCCAACGCCCATCCGATCGCCGAGCCCGTTGAGGCGGTGTCGAAGCCCAGGTCGTTGCAGACGTTGTTCAGACGAATGACGCCTTCGATGTCGTCGATTCCGAGATTGGGTCCGAATTTGCCGAGGGTGACGTACTCGGGCCCATCGCCGCGCCCATATCGATCCGACGGATCGCGATGCAGGTCGTTCTGCGGCCGGCAGTTCACAGGGCACCGGAAGCAACCTTCCATTCCCGGCCGATACGGATCGATGTGCTCCGCATCGAGCGCATCCGTCCACGTCGTCTCCTGATTGTTCTTTGTTCCCATCGCGCCGAGCAGGCGGCTGGGTCGATACAGAAACGGCGTGCCCACCGTCGACAGCGCATGCTTCACGACGGACGTGCCAAGCAGCTTCTGTGCGATCTGGCGGTTATACGGCTTGTAGGGATGCGGCGTTGGGAACTCGTGTGTGTGGCCGATCGTCACGATCGCTTTCACATGCAGCGACGCCATCTTCGCGCCCGTTCCGCCGCGTGCAAAGATCGCCTTCGGCCCCCCCATGATGCCGGCCGTCAGCACGCAGTTCTCACCGGCTCGCGTGATGTTCGCCATCGACATGTTGCGTGTCCACACGCCGCCGAGATCGCCAGCGATGCGATCTCGCATGTCGATGTTGTCGAGCCCCACATACGGCGCCGCGTCGCGCCACTCGATCTCCCCCTCGCGAATCACCATCAGGGTCCACTGCGGGGCACGGCCGTAGAGCACGAGATGATCGATGCCGTTCATGCGCAGAAACGACGGGAAGTAGTCGCCGCAGTTCGAATCGAGAATCACGCCAGATTCCGGCGCCCACGATGTGCAGTTGCCGCGCGCGGCGCTCGGGACAATGCCGGTCAGGACACCAGAACCGAAGATCAGGGGAATATCCGGATGCAGCGGATACAGCGACTCATCGAGGAGACGATAGAGGTAGAACATGTTCGCTCCGCGTCCGGACAGCAGGGTTTCGAGGATGCGGCGCGGCGTGTAGCGCGACTGAACACCACGCGTCTCGACGTCGACGAACAGCGTCCGCCCCTGCGCCGGATACTGCGGCTCCTTCGGCAGCTCGGACACGAGACGTGCGACGCGGTCGCGGATGCCCATAAAGTTATTCTAAGCTCCAAGATCCAGGCTCCAAGATCCAAGCTCCAAGATCCAACGGCTGGAACTTGGACCTTGGATCTTGGAACTTGGAGCTTGGAGCTTACATGACGCTCTCCGAACAGGATTTCCGCCTGCAGGCCGACCACGCCCTCGAACGCGCACAGCGCTCGCTGCTGCCGCTCGCCGACGACAAAGGGTTCGAAGTTGAGCTTCAGAACGGCGTGCTGCAGGTGATCTTCGAGGAGCCCGCAGCCGCGAAGTTCGTCGTCAGTCCGAACGCACCGGTACGGCAGGTGTGGGTGTCGGCGATGTCGAAAAGCTACAAGCTGGCCTGGTCGCCCGTCTCGTCAGCATTTCAGCTCGATGGCGAGACGCTCGAGGCGCTGCTGATGCGCCTCGTGCATCAATTCCTGGGATCGTAGGTCCGCCTTCAGGCGGACGGTGCGGCGCGCCGCTGGCGTGTTCGCGCCGCCTTCTTCGCGGCCGCGCTTCGGCTTCTGGCGGAACGCCGGCGTGCCGCGCTCTTCGCCTGCCGGGACAGCGCCTTCCGCGACGCGGCGCGATGCCCCTCGCGCCTCAACGCGTTCGTGACCGCACGGGATCGGCGCGGTGCCGGCTTCGCCTGACGCCGGCCGGCGCGCGCGGCCGATGCTGCGCTGCGCCGCGTGCTCGCCTTTGCGCCTTTCGGTGGCGGCAGTTTCACGCCCGCGCGGCGTGCCTTCGACAAGCCGATGGCGATGGCCTGCTTGGTATTGCGTGCGCCATGTTTGCCTTCACGAACGTGATGCATCTCCTCACGAACGAATTCCCCGGCCTGCGTCGATGTGGACTTGCCGGCGCGTTTGTCCGCACGCGCCCGTCGCAGCGTTTCCTTCTCAGGCATAACTCTCCTCTCCCCCGATCCCGCCATGCAACGCAACCGCGATGCCACCCTCGGGCACGCGCATTGCGAACGGAGCGATACTCGACGCGTACAGTTGAGGCACTGCGTCCATGAGTCACCAGACACGTCTCGCCATCCTCGTTGCCGGAGGCC
>Ga0310813_10001133_pt1 | contig 16100 bp, 15 predicted proteins | sample YN3metagenome_FD_203086 | JGI IMG/M metagenome (GOLD analysis project Ga0310813, IMG submission 203086) | Soil microbial communities from experimental microcosm in Duke University, North Carolina, United States - YN3 | ecosystem: Engineered > Artificial ecosystem > Soil microcosm > Unclassified...
CCGAATACACGACCACCAATGGCGTGAAGGTGCACAACGGCGACATCCTGATCGCCGCGATCACGTCGTGCACCAACACGTCGAACCCGAGCGTGCTGCTGGCCGCGGGCCTGCTGGCCAAGAAGGCGGTCGAAGCCGGCCTGACGGTGGCGCCGCACATCAAGACCTCGCTGGCCCCGGGCTCGCGCATAGTCACCGAGTACCTGACGAAGACCGGCCTGTTGCCGTACCTCGACAAGCTCGGCTTCACGCTCGCCGCTTACGGCTGCACGACCTGTATCGGCAATGCCGGCGACCTGACGCCGGAACTGAACGAAGCGATCACGAAGAACGACATCGTCGCGGCCGCGGTGCTGTCGGGCAACCGTAACTTCGAAGCCCGGATTCACCCGAACCTGCGCGCGAACTTCCTCGCGTCGCCGCCGCTGGTGGTGGCCTACGCGATCGCCGGCAACATCACGCGCGACCTGATGACCGAGCCGGTCGGCCAGGGCAAGGGCGGCAAGGACATTTATCTCGGCGACATCTGGCCGACCAGCGACGAAGTCAACGCACTGCTGAAGTACGCGCTGGACGCCGACGCGTTCCGCACGAACTACTCGCAGCTGACCAAGAAGGGCGACCTGTGGAGCAAGATCGAAGGCGCCGAAGGCCAGATCTACAACTGGCCGAAGTCGACCTACATCGCTGAGCCGCCGTTCTTCGGCAAGAACTTCTCGATGGAGCCGTCGTCGTCGGTGGCAGCCGTCAAGGGCGGCCGTGCGCTCGGCGTGTTCGGTGACTCCGTGACGACCGACCACATCAGCCCGGCAGGCTCGATCAAGGAAGATTCGCCGGCCGGCAAATGGCTGAAGGAAAACGGCGTGCAGAAGGCCGACTTCAACAGCTACGGCTCGCGCCGCGGCAACCACGACGTGATGATGCGCGGCACCTTCGCGAACGTGCGGGTGAAGAACCTGATGATCCCGGCGAAGCCGGACGGCACGCGCGTCGAAGGCGGCCTGACGATTTTCCAGCCGAGCGGCGAACAGATGTTCATTTACGACGCCGCGATGAAGTACATCGACGAAGGCACGCCGACCTTCGTGTTTGCCGGTGAAGAGTACGGCACGGGTTCGTCGCGCGACTGGGCAGCCAAGGGTACGCAGCTGCTGGGCGTGAAGGTGGTGGTCGCACGCAGCTTCGAGCGGATTCACCGTTCGAACCTGGTCGGCATGGGCGTGCTGCCGCTGCAGTTCAAGGGTTCGGACAGCATCCAGTCGCTCGGCATCACCGGCGAAGAAACCTATGACGTCGAAGGCCTGACCGACGACTTCAAGCCGCAACAGGACGTCACGCTGGTGATCCATCGCAAGAACGGTGAAACCACGCGCGTGCCGGTGCTGCTGCGTGTCGATACGCCGATCGAAGTCGACTACTACAAGCATGGCGGCATTCTGCCGTTCGTGCTGCGCTCGCTGCTTGCGGCGTAAGCGTTTTTTTGCAGGTGCCGCGCTCCTTGTGGGCGCGGTGACTTTAGAAGCCCAGCTCAGCTGGGCTTTTTTTTCGCCTGCTGGGTGACCTGCCATGTGGCCCGCTGTGCAGCCCGCTGTGTGGCCTGCTTTATCGCCCACTGCGCCCGCAACGACCTCAGACAGCCGGCGCAGCCGTCGCGTCGAGTTGCGCGATCAATGCGCGCATCCGGGCCGTCAGGTCGTCGACGAGGCGCGCATCCGCCACCGGCTGCATCGCGCTCGCGTTGCGCAACGCAGCCATCAATTCCCGTGCGCCGATCAGCCCCACCGCACCACTCAAGCGATGCAGCGTCGCGCGCACGCCGGCGGCATCGCCGCTCTGGCTGCGCTCGCGCAGCAACGCGAGATCTTCGTGCATCGTGCGTTGCCAGCCGCGCAGCATGTCTTCTATATCGATGCCGCGCGCGGACAACGCGTCCAGATGCGACCGGTCCATAGACTCAGCGTGCGCCGCTTCATCTTGAGCTGCGCCATCATCAATGACGCGCGCCGCGAACAGCGCGTCGATACACGCCCGCAGCGCATCGAGGCTGGCCGGTTTCGGCAGCAGCGCTGCGAACAGCTCACGCGGTATCGCGCCAGGCTCGCCGATCCCGCTCTGTCCGCTCATCAGCACAATGGGCGTCGGAGGCAGCGACGCACGCATGCGCTGCGCCAGTTCGACACCGGACAGCCCCGGCATATGCAAGTCGGTGATGACCAGATCGAAGCACTGCTGGCCGAGCGCCGCCAGCGCGACATCGGCGTTCGCCGCGGCCATGGCCATATGACCGAGCACTTCGAGTTGCCGCTGCAGGACCCGGCGGTTGATCTCGTTGTCGTCGACGATCAGCACGGTGCGCCGCTGCTCGCGAGGCGCTGTGCCGGGATTGCGCCGCGCCGTATCGGCGGCCATCGTCAGCTGCGGCCAGCGCATGTCCGCGCCCTCGCCGTTGCCATTGCCCGCACCATTACCTTCGCCGCTACCCGCTTCATACGCGTCGCACGCTTCGTCCATTCCGCAAGCGCGCTGCACCGCGCTCCACGACAGCGGATTGATCGATAGCTCGACCCTGTCCCGCACCACACGCAAGCCGCCGGCGATAAATGCGTCGCGCACCGCGACGACCCGCGCGGCCCCCGCCTGCGGCGCGGCAGGCCGGTCGGTAAAGCGTAAATGGACGCGCGGTGGCGCCGGCGAACCGCTCGGTGCGACCGACACGCCAAGCTTGTCGAGCAGATCGACAAGCGCCTGCCGTTCGTCGCGATCGTCCAGCTCGACGACGGCCTGACGCGGCTCGCGCCGCGCCGGCCGATGTGCCAGCGTTTCGATCGTAAACGGCGCAGTGAACGCCGCACAGACGCCGAATACCCCGGTGTCGCCGACCGTCAGCGCACCACCCATGCGCTGCGCCAGCAGCCGGCACAGCGCGAGATCCGCTTCAGCATCGACGGCAGGACTTTCTGCAGGCGCGTCGTCCGTGGAATGCGCGGTCGAACCCGCGGCGGCATCCGCCTTGTCGCGCGTACCCGACACGCCGATCGAAATGCGCTGCGATGCCGCGTTGAGCGCCTGTGCACGCGCAGTCAGCGTGACCTGCCCGGTCTTCGTCGATGCGATCGCATAGTCGAGCAGATCGAATACGATCTGCCCCACCCGCATGCGGTCGGCGAGCACCTGCGCGGCAACCGACCGGTCGACCCGCACCCGCAGCCGCAAACCTTGTGCACTCGCGCGAGGCGCCAGCAGCACGACCGCGCCATCGATCACGTCGCGCACATCGACAGGCGTTTCGTCCAGCACGATGCGGCGTGCGGCGACTGGAACGGGGTCCAGCGCATCGGCGGCCGTTTGTGCAAGCGTGCCCAGCGCTGCATGCAGCAGCGCCAACGGCACGCCGCGCAGCGACGGTTCAGCGCTTGCGTGGACGCTCACCGGCGGGGCTGTCGCATCGAGCAGTTCTGCAACCGCACGCAACGGTTCGCCGACCAGCCGGCGTGCCTGCAACGCACAGCGCGTCGTCTCACGCGCGATGTCGGCCGCGCCCTGGCGCCGCGCGAGCGCGAACTCGGCGTCGCCGCGCAACTGCTGCCGGCGGTTCTCGGCGCGCAGGCGCGCGGCCTCGTCCTCGCAACGGCGCAGCCGCTCTAGCGTGTGCGCCTGAGCGGCGCTGACCCGCAACCATGCACACATGGCAGCCAGCGCGGCACCCAGCGCCGGCGCGCCGAGCAGCGCAAACGCACACAGCAATGCCAGCGCGGCTGGCTGGCGGCTGACCGCGGCGTACGCCGCGGCCGCAATGCGCCCGTACCGCACGCGCGGCTGCGCACGCGCGCCCGCATGGTTCAAAGCCGTCATCGTCGTACTCCGCGGCGCTAGTCGATCAGCTTATGCAGCGCGGCGAATTCGATAATGCCGGCCAGCGACGTCAGACCGAGCTTGTCGCGCAAACGGGTCTTGTAGGTACTCACAGTCTTGTCGCTCAACTGCAGGCGGCTCGCGATGTCCTTGTTGCTGACGCCGCGTGCGAGGTACTGCAGCACTTCCACTTCGCGCGGCGACAGACAGTCGAGGCCGCCGTCCTTCGCAATGCTGGGCGCCTCCGCCGGAAAACAGTCGTAGCCGAGCAGCACGGTGCGCGCGGCGGTAAACAATTCGCCGATTTCACGCACTTTACTGACATAACCATTCGCGCCGGCCAGCCGCGTATGTCCCGCCATCAGATGTTCGGGTTTGGCCGATAAAACCAGCAGGCGAATCGTATCGTTTTGCGCGCGAATCCGGCGTATCAGCGAAAGACCGTCGAGTTTCGGCAAATCGAGATCGAGAATGGCGAGATCGGGATTTTCGCCAAGAATCGTTTTCAGGCCGTCCTCGCCATCGCTGCATTCGCCGACCACCTGCCATTCTGTATCCGCGCGCAGCATATTGGCCACGGTGCCGCGCACCATCGGATGGTCATCGACAATGACGATTCTTTTCATTAATAGCCCTCAATTCGCGACGGCTCGGTTCAGTGCGATAAAAAGCCCGATTCGAATCGGGCCGGCCACCTGCAAAAATCAGGTAGGATTCTAGCAAATAGACACAATGCGGATTCCTTATCATACGACGCGATAAATCGGTATTAAGCGTATGAATTTTCCTACACAAAAGCTCTGAAACTGATAAATCAATCATGCAAATGCCGCGCTTCAGCATTATGGTTATCGACGATCATCCCGCCATGCGCCGGGCACTGCGCCAGATATTCGGCGAAACCGGCGAATTCGACGTGACCGGCGAAGCGGGCAGCGCCGCCGAGGCATTGCAGCTGATCGCCGCGCTCGCGCCGCAGTTGGCCATCGTCGATTTGCGGCTGCCGGATCTGGACGGCATCGAGCTGATTCCGTCGTTGCTCGAAGCGCGGCCCGACCTGCGCATTCTGGTGTTCTCGTCGGTGGATGAACGTATCCACGCCGTGCATGCGCGCCAGGCGGGCGCGCACGGCTTCGTCAGCAAGGTGCGCGAGCCCGCCGAACTGCTGGCTAGCGCGCGGCTCGTGCTGGCCGGCTATACGTGTTTCGCTTCGGATACAGCGAAAAAACGCGGTGTAGCGCTGTCCGAGCGCGAAATGTCGGTGCTGCGGCTGCTGGTGCGTGGTATCGGTAACGTCGATATCGCCGCGAAGCTCGCGATCAGTCCGAAAACCGTCAGTACCTACAAGACGCGGCTGTTGCGCAAGCTGGATCTGCGCAACCTTGTCGATCTGGTCGAGTATGCGAAGTCGAATGGCCTCGCGCATTAGCGCAACCTGCAAGCCGCGAGCGCCAAACGCCAACGCCAATGCCAAACAGCGAGCGGCGAGCGGCCGGCGCGCCGGCACCAGTCCACCGCGCTGGCCGCTGCGTCGCCGCATCGGCCGCTTCCGCTCAATCCTCGGTGTCGTCGTCCTCCAGCATCCGCATCGCCGCCTGCTCCGCATTCGCCACGTGCAACTGCGCGATGCGTTGCGCGGCTTCACCATCGCGCCGCTGCAGCGCCACGGCAAGCTCGTCGATTTCGCCCAGACTATGCGCGAGGCGCTCCGGATGCATCAGCGAAGTGGTGCGCAGCAGATTGACCCGCGAATACAGGCTGTGCAGGATCTCCTTGACGATTGAATTGCCGCAATTGTCGAGCAGCACGTCGTACAGCGCGGCCTTTGCGCGCAGCACACCCTCTTGCCGCTGCGCGAGCGCCGCTTCGCGCAACTCGCGCGCAGCGGCGGCAAAACGCACCAACGAGTCGTCGCTGCCGAGCCGAGCGAATTCGTGCGCCGCAAAGCCTTCCAGCAGCCCGCGCAGCGCATATAGTTCATGCGCATCGTGTCTCGACATCACCGCGACCACCGGCCCCTTGTGCGGCACGTTGCGCACCAGCTTTTCGGCTTCGAGCCTGCGCAGCGCCTCGCGCACCGACGTGCGGCTCACGCCGAGCGTCTCGCACAATTCGCGTTCCACCAGGCGCGCGCCGGGCGCATAGCGACCGCTGACGATCGCCTGACGCAACACGTTTTCCACCTGATGGCGCAGCGTCTCGGGCCTCACGAGGCCCAGGTCCGCCGCCGCCATTGCCATCTCCCCGTCTGACAAGATTTCCTCCGTTTTGCAGGCAAAAGCCCATGCACCGCGCCGTCAACGCAGCACCGGCAACCCATCGAGCGGCACGCGCGACGTGATCGCCAGCGTTGCATCGAAAGTAAGCACCAGCGGCTGCGCGTGCGCGACTTCGAGCGATGCGATCGCTTCGTCGCCGATCTGGTCGAGCTGCTTGAACAGCGCGCGCAGCGAATTGCCGTGTCCCACCAGCAGCACCGTCTGCGCGCGCACCAGTGCCGGTGCGACGCAGTCATCCCAGAGCGGCAGCACGCGCCGCAGCGTATCGCGCAGGCTCTCGGTGCGCGGCAGTGAAGCGGCGCTCGGCATCTGATCGTCGCTGAGTGCGCTGACCAATGCATCGTGCGCAGCGGCATCGAGCGGCGGCGGCGCAACATCGAAGCCGCGCCGCCACGCGCGCACCCGCTGTGCACCGTACGACTGCGCGGCATGCTCCTTGTCCATGCCGGTCAGCGCGCCATAGTGCCGGTCGTTGAGCCGCCATGAGCGCACGATGCGCGGCGCCGTCACACCGTGCGCTTCCAGCAGATGCGTGAGCGTGCCGGTCGCACGCGACAGCGCGGAAGTCACCGCGAGATCGAATACGAAGCCGGCGGCGCGCAGTTGTGCGCCAACCTGCCGCGCATCGGCCACGCCCTGCTCCGACAGGCCGACGTCGCTCCAGCCGGTGAAGCGGTTCGCGCGGTTCCACACCGATTGGCCGTGGCGCAGCACCACCAGCGTGGCAGCGGGAGCGCTCATCTGCAGGTCGGCATGCTAGTTGTAGCCGAGTATCGCGACCGCGCGCACATGCGCGTGATCGTTATCGTTCGCTGCCAGCGCGGACAGCGGCGGCCTTTGCATCGCGCGATACACGGAGCTGCTGCGCGCGCTCTGAACCGTGCGCTGCGACGCCGCGGCGTGCTGCGCAAACGAGCGTGGCTGCGACGCGCGCCCCGCGTCGGCCGATGGTTGGCGCGCATGCGCAGCCTCGAAAGAAAACCGTCCGCTGCTACGCATGCGCGCTCTCCTTACCAATGCCCGCGCGCGCCAGCGCCGCTTCGAGCAACGGCGCGCCGAGCTCGGCACCATGAATGCCCGTCACACTGACGATTTCCAGCAGCTCCATCAGCTCTTCGGCGGTCGCGCCGTAGCGCAGCGCATTGCGCATATGCAGCTTGAGGCCCGGCACGTACAGATGCGTGGCCGACGCATCGAACGCGCAGTACATGAACTCCTTCAGCTTCGGACTCAGCACGCCGTGACGCCACGGCACCGACGAAAATTCGACATACGCTTCGAACAGGTCCGGGTCGAGTTCGAGCAACCCCTCCCACGTCGGGTGCCAGTAGCCGCGGTTCTTTTCGAACGCGCTCTTCAGCGCCGCGCGCCGTGCGTCGAGCGGCGCGGGACCGTTGCGCAGACCTTCCTCCTGCAGCACTTCGAGCAGCACCGGCACGCCGACGTTACTGGTATGGATGCCGATCGTGCTGATCAGTTCGAGCACTTCGACCAGCTCTTCGCGCGTCGCGCCGAACTTCAGCGCGCGCTCGATATGCCGCGCCACACCCGGCGCGTACAGCTGTGTTGCGCAGGCATCGGCGGCGAGCGCGATAAAGGCGCGCGTCTTGTCGTCGAGATGGTTGCGGCGCCGCGGCACGCCGGCGAATTTCAGATACGCATCGACAAAACCGGGCGCGAGGCGCACGAGGCTATCCCATTCGGGACTCGCGCTGCCATGCAGGTCGACGAGTTCGTCGCGCAACCGCGACGGGTCGTGAAGCGGGCTCGAATCAGACATGTGAGCATTCCATCAGGTTGGTCGTGCGGCGCCGCTGCCGGATTGCCGAAGCGGCGCACACGCACGTGCAAAACAACACCATGCGGCGCGCGAATACCGCGCCGCAGCGGCACATCACTAGCGCGCGAGGCCCTGCGGATAGTCAGCGTCCGCGACTTCTTCCTGCCACGTGTTCTTGCCGATCGAAGTCGCGATATGCACCATGTAGCTGCTATCGCTCGCGCCATGCCAATGGCGCTCGTTCGGCCCGATAAACACGATGTCGCCCTGCCGGATCGGCTGCGGCGCTTCGCCATCCTTGCAGATCCAGCCCTGGCCGGCCGTCACGGTCAGCACCTGGCCTTGCTCGTGCGCGTGCCAGTACGTGCGTCCGCCCGGTGCGAAGAACACCGTATTGATCGTGACACCATCGGTGGCGGGCATCACCGGATCGGCGTACACCGTGCCGGTGAACGTATCGCCACGACGCTCGGACTCCGCGCCCGCCGCCCTGCCGTGAAAAACCTTCATGCGTGTTTCTCCTTGGGTTGTCCGTCGAACAGCCGCACGCCGCCCGACACGTCGCCGATCGCATCGACGACACGGTTGCTGATCACATCGCCATAACCAAGCGCCGTGCCGAGACCGAAGCTTGCCAGCGGCCCCGCCGCATTCAGCGACATCACGCCGAGTTCGCGCGCGCGGTCCACGTACAGCACGACGTCCTTGGTCATCAGCTTGCCGGTCAGGCCGCCTTCCAGATAGTCGCCGTCGACGATCTTCGGAAAGCGGTTCAGCGTCGCGAAGTTCACACCGCTGCTGCTGTTCAGCACGTCGAGCAGCAGATGCAGATCGAGGCCGGCCTTCTTGCCGGCCACCATCACCTCGGCGCTGGCGGCAAGGCTCACCGCGTTCAGGAAGTTGTTCAGCAGCTTGGTGGTGTGGCCGGCGCCGCTCGCGCCCATATGGGCCACCTTCGCGCTGATCGGCTTGAACGCCCAATCCAGTTGCGCGACGGCTTGCGCATCGCCGCCCACCATCAGCGTCAGCGCGCCTTTTTCGGCCGCCGCCGCGCCGCCGGAAATGCCCGCGTCGACATAACGCACGCCGCGTTCCGCAAAGCGCTTCGCGAGGCGAATCGTCGAACTGGCCGCCGCCGTGCTCAGGTCGACGACGATCTGTCCGGCACGGCAATGCGCGAGTACACCGTCGTCGCCTTCGACCACCGCTTCGACCACCTTGCTGTCGGGCAGCGACATCATCACGACGTCCGCATACTCGACCACCTCGCGCACTGCGCCGGCCGCCTTTGCACCGGCGCTCTCGACGCGTTCGCGCGCGGTGTCGTAGCCGAGCACCGCAATGCCCGCATCGACGAGGCGCCGCGTCATGCGTCCGCCCATATTGCCGAGACCGATAAATCCGATCCGTTCGTGGTTCATGAATTCCGTTCCTCTGTTAGCCAACTAGAAATCGACATGCTTCGTTTCCGGCCCCAGCAGCGCGCCGATCGCACCGATCAGACCGCCCACGCTCAGCAGCACCACCGGCGTCAGATGCAGCGGCATCACCGCGCCGAGCCAGTTCATATAGAACGCGTAAAACGAAGGGATGATCACCGACAGACTGAAGCCGACCCCGAAACCGGTTGCGCGCACATCGGTCACGAAGCGTTCGTTGATGTACGTGACGATCACGCCCCACGGCGAGGTCACCAGCACCGCGAGCAAGCACACCACCAGAATGATCGTGGCGAGCGACAGGCCCTGATTGGTCGACAGCACGTACAGCAGCGCCGAACCGACGGTGGCGATCAACGGCCCGACGATGACGAAGAAAGTGCGCCGACCGATGCGCTGCGCCAGCAGCCCCGCGCCGATATAGCTGAAAAACAGCACGAAGTACGTGATCATCAGCGTGGTGGTCATCTGGAAGCCGGTCAGGTGCAGCGTTTTCACCAGCAGGCCGGTCGGCAGAAAGATGGTGATGATGTTCTGCGTGAGCCAGAAGCCCGTCATCATCACCAGCACCTGCAGCAGGTTGCGGCCGCTCTTGCCGCGCAGCAGATCGCTAAGCGGCAGCTTTTCGACCGCGGCCGGCTTGTCCGCCGCCTCGCTCTGCCAGATTTCCGATTCCGCGACCTTGCGCACGTAGTACATCGTCAGCAGCCCAGCCAGCGCGGCGCCGATCACGAACGGAATGCGCCAGCCCCATTGCGCGTACGGCGAATGCATGCCGTTCAGCGGAAACAGCGCGAACATCGCCATCGCGACCAGATTGATCGTCACGTACGCGGCCGGAAAACCGGCGATGATGAAACCGCCGACAAAGCCGCGCTGCTCCTTCTTCGAATATTCGATGGCGAGCGGCATCGCCCCGGTATAGCCACCGCCGAGAAAAATGCCGTCCACAAAGCGCAGCAGCACCAGCAGCCAGTACGACACGATGCCGAGCGTTTCATAGCCCGGCAGCAGCGCGATCAGCAGCGTCACCACACCAAAGCCCGACACCGACCAGATCGACGCCATACGGCGCCCGATGCGATCGGCGACCATGCCGAACAGCAGCGCGCCGATCGGCCGGCCGAGCAGCGTCGTGATGAATACCAGCGACGCAAGAATCGTCTCCATGCCGCTCGACAGATGCGGCGGCTGGAAGTAACCGAGCACGGGCGACATCACCACTACCGGCAGGTAGATGTCGAACATGTCGATGAACTCCGAGAAGAACGCGCCTTTGATCGCGTTGCGCCGTTTCGTTTCGATCGACTGATCCAGCTCGGTCTGCGCCGCTTCGTTTGCGGTCAACGCTTTCATCTCTGTCTCCTATCGTTATACGCACCGCGTGAAGGCGGTGCGGTTTTCCTCGGTCGCGGGGTGCGAGCCGCGCCGGCTGGCCGCTTGTTGCTGCCGCTTGTTGCTGTTGCTTGCTGAACGCCGCGTACGTGTGCCGCTGCGCGGCAGATCACGCTTTCGCAGTCTCCGCGTCGTACGCCTTCATTGCCTCGGTAGCCACGCGGAACGCCGCGAGACCCGCCGGCATGCCGCAATAAATCGCCGCCTGCATCAGCGCCGCGCGAATCTCGTCTTTCGTCACGCCGTTGCGCAGCGCGCCGCGCACATGCACGCCGAGTTCGTGGTGCTGGCTCATCGCGGTCAGCATGCCGATGTTCAACAGGCTGCGCGTGCGGAACGGCAGCGCCGGGTCGCCCCAGATGTCGCCCCAGCAGCTTTCGGTGACGAACTGCTGCATCGGACGATTGAATTCGTCGGCATTGGCCCACGACTTTTCGACGTGCGCCGCGCCCAGCACTTCCTTGCGGTTTTCAAAGCCCTTGTTGAAGCGATCGTTCATTTCCATCGTTATTCCTTTGCGTTTCGTGTTGAAGTCGATGCGGACTCAGGCCGCGCCGTAGCCCACCATCGACTTGGTTTCCAGGTATTCGCGCAAGCCCGCTTCGCCCCATTCGCGGCCGTTGCCGGAACGCTTGTAGCCGCCGAACGGCGCGCCGAAATCGGCGGGCGGGTAGTTCAGATGCACACCGCCGGCGCGCAGCGCGCGTCCGACCTTGCGGGCGCGTTCGAGGTCGGCGGATTGCACGTACGCGGCGAGGCCGTAATCGGTACCGTTGGCGATGTCGATGGCCTGCTCGACCGTGTCGTACGGCATCATCGACAGCACCGGGCCGAAGATTTCCTCGCGCGCGATCGTCATCTGCGGCGTGACGTCGGCGAACACCGTGGGACGCGCGTAGTAGCCGTTGTCGATGCCGTCCGGGCGTCCCGTGCCGCCCGTCACGAGCCGCGCGCCTTCGTCGATGCCGCGCTGGATCAGCGTCTGCACGCGCCTGAACTGGTTGGCGTTGACCAGCGGACCGAGCTGCGTCGCCGGGTCTTCGGTCGGGCCGACGCGGTATGCTTCGGCCGCGCGCCTTGCGATCTGAGCGGCGTCGTTCATCAGCTGACGCGGCACCAGCATGCGCGTCGGGATCGAGCACGACTGCCCGGAGTTCGTGAAGCACGCAGCCACGCCGCGCGCCACGGCCTGTTCGAGATCGACGTCGTCGAGCAGGATGTTGGCCGACTTGCCGCCCAGCTCCTGCGCGACCCGCTTGACGGTTTCCGCCGCGGCCTGCGCCACCAGCACGCCAGCGCGCGTCGAGCCGGTGAACGACACCATGTCGATGCCGGCATCGCGCGCCATCGCTTCGCCGACACCCGGGCCGTCGCCGTTGACCAGATTGAACACACCCGCCGGCACGCCGGCCTCATGCAGCACTTCGGCAAACAGCAGCGCACTCAGCGGCGAGTATTCGCTCGGCTTGAGCACCATCGTGCAACCGGCCGCCAGCGCCGGCGCGATCTTCACGACGATCTGGTTGATCGGCCAGTTCCACGGCGTGATCAGCCCGCACACGCCGATCGGCTCGAGCACGATGCGCGTCGAGCCGCGCTGCTCCTCGAACTCGAAGCGCTCGAGCACGTCGATCAGCGCATTCAGATGCGCGGGACCGCGCACCGCCTGACCATTGCGCGCAAATGTGATTGGCGCGCCCATTTCGACGCGCATGGCTTCGGCGAACTCGCCCTGACGCCGCTCGTAGATCGCGACGATGCGCCTGAGCAGCGCGACGCGTTCGGCCACGCCAGTCGCCGACCATGTCGCAAAGGCGCGGCGTGCGGCGGCGACCGCGCGCTCGACGTCCTGCGCATTGCCGAGCGCGAGCTTGCCGTATGCCGTTTCGGTTGCGGGATCAACCAGTTCGAACCATTGCGCGGCGGCTGGTTCGACCCATTGCCCGTCGATATAGAAGTGCGCCGTTTGCGGCAACGTAAATGCAGCAGCGGCGCTCATCGTTTGGCTCCCGGCAACAGGCGATACAGTTCGGTATGGTCGGTCGCCGGCGTCGACTGTTGCGCGGCATCGCTCCATACGTCGACGCAGGTGCGGCCGAAACGCATCGGATGATCGACCGCTTCAGCCAGCGCATGCGCGATCTTCAGGTCCTTGTTCATCAGCTGCAGCGCGAAGCCGGAGCCGAAGGTGCCGCTCAGCATGAACTGCTTGACCTTGTTTTCCGACGTATTGCTGCGGCCTGACGAAGCGTTCAGCACGTCGGTCATCACGGCCGGATCGATACCGAAACGCTCGCCGATATGCAGCGCTTCGACGGTGGCCGCGAGGCCGGCCGCCGACACGTAATTGTTCAGCGCCTTCGCCGCATGTCCGCTGCCGGCGCCGCCGATATGCAGCACGCTGGTGCCCATTGCATCGAGCAGACGCTTGAAGCGCGCCAGCACGTCGGCGGCGCCGCCCACCAGAATTGCCAGCGTGCCTTCCCTGGCGCGCTTGACGCCGCCGGAAACCGGCGCGTCGAGATACGCGAGGCCGCGCGCGTGCAGCGTCTTGCCGAGCTCGCGCGAGCGCTCCGGTTCCGACGAACTCATATCGATGACGGCCGCGCCTTTCGCGAGCCGCGCCGCCCAGCCCTCGCCAGGCCCTTGCCCGAGCAGCACGGCTTCGACGATCGCCGAGTTCGGCAGCATCGTGATCAGCGCATCGAGCGAGCCCGCGTGCCCGGCGGTCAGGCGCTGTGCGCCGGTTTGCGCGGCAAGCGCGTCGGCGCGCGCCGCATCCGCATCGTCGACAAACAGCTCGAAGCCCGCTTTGCCCAGGCATTGCACCATCGGTGCGCCCATCATGCCGAGACCGATAAAACCGATCCGTTTTGCTTGTGTCATATGCGCGCGCCTCCTAGCGCAGCGCCGAGAAGTCGGTCGGCGTCAGGAAGTGGTTTTCGATGCGCTCGACGATCGGCTTGTCGGCTTCGGTTGCGGCGCGCTTGGCGATCCAGCTTGTGTCCGCCTGGAACGCATTCCATTTCTGCTCGCGCTCGGCGAGGCTGTCCCATTTCAGCATGTAGGTCAGCGCGTGATTGCTCGGACCGATCAGTGTGGTCCAGAAGCCGATCTGCTTGATGCCGTATTTATCGAAGTAACCGAGCGTGGTCGACGTAAAGCGGTCGAGCAGCGCGGGCAAACGCGTCGGCGCGCAGTGATAGATGCGCATTTCAACGATCATCGTGACTCCTTTTTTCTGTGTGTGAAGGGCGGCGTCGCAGGCCGCCTGTTGTTTGTGCTGGTTGCTGTATTACGTCTGTTTCGCGACGTTTTTCGACCCGGTACGGCGCGCGGCACAGCCTGCAGCCGCGATAAAACCATTACCGCTCAGTCCGGCAGTCCATCGCGCGACGACCAGCGTTCGACGTAGCGCACCAGCTCGGTCATGTCGCGCTTCGCACCGTCTTGCATCGCCGCGTAATTCCACATCTGCCGCGCGACGCTGCCGACCCACATCGGCACGCCGAGCGCCTGGCATTCGTCGACCGCAAGACCGATGTCCTTGCACACGCTGCCCACCGGAAAGCCGAAATCGAAGCTGCGCGGCAGCACGTGCTTCGGGAACTTGTCCATCGTCGCGCCGTTCTTGCCGCTGCCGGCGTTGATCACCGACATCATCACTTCCGGGTCGAGCCCGCCGCGCATGCCGGCGACGAAAGCCTCCGACGTGATCGCGAAAGCGGTCGACGAAAGCATGTTGTTCAGCAGCTTCAGCAGTTGACCTTGCCCCGGCTGTGCGCCGACCACGAACAGTTTGCCCAGCACCTCGAACAGGCTGCGCACCTGGTCGAGCGCTGCCGGCTTGCCGGCCGCCATGATCGCGAGCGTGCCCTTGGCCGCGCCTGCGGCGCCGCCGCTGACCGGCGCGTCGACCGTGTCGATGCCCTTCGTCAGCAGGCCGTCCGCGACTTCCTTTTCGGTGCGCGAACCGACCGTCGACAGGTCGACCACGATCTTCACTGCGCTGCCTTCGATCAGCCCCCCCGCGCCGAGCGCGACGTCCTTGAAGATCGCCGGCGTCGGCAGGCTCGTGAACACGATGCGCGCGCTATCGGCGACTTCGCGCACCGACTTCGTTGCGCGCGCACCGAGCGCGGCGAGTTCGGCCATCGCCTGCTCGTCGCGATCGAACACGACGAGGCTGTGGCCCGCGTCGATCAGACGCCGCGCCATCGGCCGGCCCATCACGCCCACCCCGACGAAACCAATGCTGCTGTTGTTGCCCGAATCACTGCTCGACATGACTGTCCTCGTACGTTGGAGATCTTTTCAAAGCGCCCGGCGCGGCGTGTGTGCATGCATCGGCCGGTCGCTGCGCGGCACCATCCATGCTGCGTAGCGCTCAGGCCGCGGCGGCACACGCGAGCCGCATCAAAGCGCCGGCATCCGCCGCGCTGTCGAAGCGCCACAGCGCGTCGATCAACGGCTGCGGCGCGACGCCGGAACCGCCGTAGGCGGCGAGTTCTCGCAGCTTCGTAGCCAGTTCCACATCCGCGAGCGGCGCAGCGAGACTGCCGCGCGCCGCGTGAATACGCATCGCCGCCGTTTCGCCCGAGCGCAGCACGACCGTGACGTGCGCGGCTTCGACCGCCATCGAGGGGTCGTCGATAAAGCGCAGCCGTGCGCCGAACGCGCGCAGCCGCTGATCGGCCACCGCGGCGTCGCTGAATTGCTCGAGGCCGGCCTTGCCGGTTGCTAGCGTGATGGCCACTGCATGCTGCGCGCTCACCTGCGATTCGCGGCCGCTGCGCACATCCGGACGGTCGGTGCGTTCGCGCAGCAGCGGGTGTCCGGTCAACTCGACGCGCTCGACGTCGTCGAGGGTCCAGCGCGCATCGCGGCGCAGGTCCAGACACGCGTCGATCACCGGATTCAGCACGACGCCGCACGGATAAGGCTTATAGGTATTCGCAAGCAGCGCCCATTCCTGGCCGAGCGCCTCGGTCAGCGCCGCAACATCCGGCTGCGTGGCGCTCACGCGCAAGAAGCCGCGCACGCCTTCGAGCGGCGCATCGGGCCCGGAGAAACCGTCGGCTGCGAGCAATGCGGCCAGCAAACCATTGCGCGCCGCGTTGCCTACGCTGATGCTCTTCGACATCGTGCCGAGCGTCTCCACGAGGCCGCCCGTTTGCACCGACGCATTGCCGAGCGCCCACGCGGTTTGCTGCGCATCCAGACGCAGTGCGCTGGCGACGGCCGCGGCCGCGCCGAATACGCCGCAGGTGGACGTGATGTGCCAGCCGCGTTGATAGTGCTCGGGCGATACCGCATTGCCGATCCGGCATGCCACTTCGATGCCGGCAATCAACG
>Ga0310813_10001134_pt1 | contig 16099 bp, 13 predicted proteins | sample YN3metagenome_FD_203086 | JGI IMG/M metagenome (GOLD analysis project Ga0310813, IMG submission 203086) | Soil microbial communities from experimental microcosm in Duke University, North Carolina, United States - YN3 | ecosystem: Engineered > Artificial ecosystem > Soil microcosm > Unclassified...
CGCTCCGCAGGACGGGGTTGAGCGGTCCCAGGTTGGAACCAGCAAGGTGGCCCCGTAGAGAGCCAGTTGAATCCAGCCGAGAGCCGTCATCAGAACTTCTCCGGTTTCATCAAGGCCACGAACAGATAGGCCAGCAGGGCGACCGACACCGCCAGCCCGACCCAATGAATGGCCGTCATTGCTGCCTCCTTACTGCCGATCGCAAAGCTCGATGAGCCCGAAACTCAAGCCGACGAGTACCGCCATCACGGCAATGGACGCGACCTCCATGGCGAAGCCTCCTGTCGTTTCTCTGCTGCCAGTAAACCCAACTCGCGCTTCGGGCCGCATCAAAGGTAGGCCGCCCGGCATAAAGGCCGCATAAAAGCCCGGAGGGCGGATCTTTATAACTTCCTTATGGACGGGGGCTTGATCTTGATGCGGTCCTGACCGGCCGGTGTGGTCTACTCCCCCCATGGAAACGTCTCCGTCTCCCCCAACCCCCAAAGCCCCGACCTCGCTCGGGGCCCGACTGAGACATTTGGTCATTGGTAAGCCGCGGGATCTCGCGGACCGCTCGATCTACCATCATCTGTCGCTGATCGCGTTTCTGGCCTGGGTCGGCCTGGGCGCGGACGGCCTATCCTCGTCCGCGTACGGCCCCGAGGAGGCTTTCAAGACGCTCGGCGAGCATTCCTACCTCGCTTTCGGTCTGGCGGGCCTGATGGCCATGACGGTCCTAATCATCTCGGCCGCCTACAGCCGCATCATCGAGGCGTTCCCTCACGGCGGCGGCGGCTACGTCGTCGCGACCAAGCTCCTCGGCAGGGGAGCGGGCGTGGTCTCGGGCAGCGCGCTCCTGGTCGACTACGTCCTGACGATCACGGTCTCGATCGCGGCCGCAGGCGACGCCCTCTTCAGCCTCAAGCCGGAATGGGTGCAGTGGAAGCTGCCCTCCGAGATCTTCTTCATCATCTTCCTCACGATCCTCAACCTCCGAGGCGTGCGAGAGTCCGTCATCACGCTGACGCCCGTCTTCCTGATTTTTGTCGTCACCCACATCATCCTGATTACGGGCGGGATCCTGGCCCACACATCCCAGTTCCCCGAGACGATCTCCCACGCGAGGAGCGGTCTCTCCAGCGGCCTCGCCACACTCGGGATGGGCGGACTCCTGCTCCGCTTCATCCACGCCTACTCGCTGGGCGGCGGCACCTACACCGGCATCGAGGCCGTCTCGAACGGCCTCGCGATCATGCGGGAGCCGCGGGTCCGCACCGCCAAACGGACCATGCTCTACATGGGCACGTCCCTCGCGTTCACCGCGTCGGGCCTGCTCTTCTGCTACCTCCTCTGGCACGTCGAGCCTGTCGAGGGCAAGACGATGAACGCGGTCCTCACCGAACGCTTTGTCCAGGTCGTGCCGCTGGGCACGGCCTTCGTCTTCCTGACCCTGGTCTCGGAGGGCGCGCTGCTGGTGGTCGCCGCCCAGGCCGGCTTCGTCGATGGCCCGCGCGTCCTGGCGAACATGGCCGTGGACTCCTGGATGCCGCGGCGCTTCGCGGCGCTTTCCGACCGCCTGACGACCCAGAACGGCATCGTCCTGATGGGCCTCGCCTCGCTCGCGGCGCTGATCTACACGCACGGCGACGTCGGCCACATCGTCGTCATGTATTCGATCAACGTGTTCCTGACCTTCTCGCTCTCGATGCTCGCGATGTTGCTCCACACCGCGCGGACCAAGGGCGGCATCGGCCGGATCCTCCTGTTCACGGCCGGTCTCCTCCTCTGCGTGACCATCCTCGTCATCACGATCATCGAGAAGTTCCTGCTGGGCGGCTGGGTGACGCTCGTGGTGACCGGCAGCGTCATCGTGCTCGCCTTCGTCATCCGCAAGCACTACGAGATGGTGACGGGCAAGCTGGGCAAGCTCTACCAACAGCTGATGGACATCCCTAGGACGGCGGCGACCGCTCCCGAGGACCCGGATCCGAAGCAGCCGATCGCCGCCATCCTCGTGGCCGGCTATGGCGGCCTGGGTCTTCATACGTTCCTGACCCTGTTCCGGCAGTTTCCCAACCACTTCAAGGGGGTGGTCTTCCTCTCCGTCGGCGTCATCGACTCGCGCGAATTCAAGGGCGAAGGCACCGTCGAGGCGCTTCAGGCCAGCGTCGAGGACAACTTGAAGAAGTACGTCGAGTTCGCTCGGGGCCAGAGCTTCCCGGCGACCAGCCGGATGGCCATCGGCACGGACGCCGTCCAGGAAGGCGAGAAACTCTGTCTGGAAGTAGCCCGGGAGTTCCCCCAGATCACCTTCTTCGCGGGCAAGATCCTCTTCCAGAAGGAGAAGTGGTACCAGAACCTGCTCCACAACGAGACTGCCATGGCGATCCAGAAGCGGCTCCAGTGGGCCGGCAAGACGGTCGTGGTCGTCCCCGCCCGCGTCCCCTGATTGCGGCGTCCGTGTCGAACCCGCGTCACAAAACCGCGGCCCTTTTCTCTATTTCCGGAACCTAGAGAGGGGGAAGCGCATGAGCAAGCTCGGAATGCTGTTGATCATCGGGTCGGGCCTCGTTCTGCTGGGCCTGGCCGCCCTGGCGTTCGCCATCGGACAGGAATCCCGCCTGCTGCCGGACAACCGGATCCCGGAATTCGCGATGAAGGCCTTCGCGGCCCCGACCGCCTCGAAAGCCGGCCTCTTCATCACCAAGGACGGCGCCATCACGCGCTACGCGGTGCACCTGGGCCGGGAGGACGTCCCGGTTTACCTCCACTCGATGGCCGACGAGAAGATCGGCAAGGGCGAAGACATCACGTATGAGGCCGAGATCTATCCGGACGGCAGCGAAGTCTACGAGATCTACCGCCGGGTCGAGGGGAAGGAAAAGCAGCTGAGCGTGCTCCACCGCGACCGCAGCATCAAGTACGTCGGCACCCAGATGGAGGAAAAGGAGATCCCCGAGAAGATCCAGGCCGCGATCAAGAACGTCAAGGGCTTCACGTTTGAGAAGTGCATCTTCAAGGAAGGGTCGCGCTTCGCAGAGTACCACGTCAAGGGATTGATCGCCGGCACTTCCTACCGCGCGCGGATCGGTCGCGAGGGTAATCTTTTGTCGCTGCAGCGCCGCATCGCGGGGGACTTCGAAGTCGCGGTCCAGGACTGAGCCGCGGAATCCTTTCTGTGGTCACCGCTCCCTAGCGGGACCGCAGGACGATCGCGGTCGCCGAATGGGCCGGGAAGCGCCAGCGAAACGTGCGGCCGACGTTCTCGATCCGGGAATCCCGGATCTTGACCGTGCCGGGCGCGTCCTCGTTGTTCGAATCCCAGACCGCAAACTGCTCCTCGGTCTTTCGGGAGGCGGCCGTCACGCTGCTGTTCAGGGTGTGCACGCTACCGGAAGTCTCCGGGAGAAATCCGTTGAGCTCAACGCGGGTCTCCCGATCCTGGTAGAGGTCTCGATTGATCACGATGAGGGAGAGGGTCTTGCCGTCCGCGGACAGGCTGGAGTGCGCGCTCAGAAGCGGGATCCCCTCCTGAGCGGCAATCCTGGACCAGTAGACCCCCTCCTTCGGCCAGTCGTCCCCTTGGGGGAACGGGATGGCGAACGTTCCGCAGCGGACGTCCGTCGTGAGCAGCGTGCTTCCGAAGTAATGGGTCCAGAGGTACAGCGACCAGTACGGGGAACGGACGCTGATCGCCGAGGCATCGCGACGCGCGAAGGAATGCTGCAGGAAGGCCCAGGGATCATCGCCCTGGAGAAAGAACAGGTTCGCGCTGGCGAGCCCGAGTTCCCGGGCGTGCTCGACCATCATGCCGATCAGGTCCGCGTCATAGACGCCGACGAGCACCGTGTTCTGCGCACGGGCATCATGGACCTCCAGATGGAACCCGTTCTCCGTCAGGCAGAGCGGGATCGAGCCCCCGCGGGTCGTCCGCTTCAGTTGATCCCGAAACCATCGCCAATCGGAGCACGCCTGATGGGCGCCGGCCATGATCATCTTGTAATAGAGTTCCTCGACCTGCAGGCGATCGAGGTTCGTCGTCGCCTTCACGTATCGGCTGTTGCGCGGATAAGCGAAGGGGTAATAGGAGTGGGCGATGAAGTAATCCGCGAAGTCGCCTCCCTCCTCGGTCACCCGGACGCGCCAGTCCTGGTTCTTGATCGGGGAGCAATCCAGGTTGAGGCCGCAGCGGACGCCGGGATCGACGGCCTTCATGGCCTTGACGACCTCCCGCGTCGCCTCGAGGTAACTGCGGGAGTCGCGGTTGAATCCTCCGTCCTTCAGATAGTTTTCGTTTCCCAGTTCGAACCAGACGACCTCATAGGGCTCGGGGTGTCCGTGCTGCGCGCGGAGCGCCGCCCAGTAGCCTGCCGTCCGATAGTCCCGGCCGTTCTCCTTCGAGACTCCGAGGACCCTGTCTCGCCCCTTCGGGTCCGCCGGGAAATTCAGATAGGCCACCAGGGCGGCGCCCTGTTCCGGATTGCGGGGACTCACGACGAGGTGGCACGTCGACGCGTCCCCGATCACCGTGCGCTGGAAGGCCATGATCTCGTCCACGCCCATGACCTTCTGGCGCGCGGGGTCGTCTTTCCGGGCCCCCATGGGGCCGATCCCGTCTTCCCAGTTCCAGCTCCCGCGCATGAACTTGTAGCGCATGAAGCCCGGCTGCAGCGGACGCACCCAGTCCATCACCGCGGGCTGGAAGTCGTTGGCCGCGCCGCGGAGCCCGGTCATCAGGCCATCCGCTCCCTGGGCGCACTTGATCTCGGTCCCGAAGAGCTCGCGAACGACGGTCCCCTTGGATTTGTCGGCCTGGACCAGAATCCTCGCCTCTTCCTGGGCGGCGACGGTCGTCGCCCCGAGGACCAGCAGCGCCGGCAGCCAGAAGAGCGCCCGCGTCACTTCTGCGCGCCCTCGTGCCAGGCCGGATTGCGCAGCACCACTTGCGTGCGCGAGCGCACCTCGCCGGCCACCTCGGCCATCTTGGGGTTCAGCGTCATGAGCAGCCCGGCCCGCTGGCGCAGCGCCTTCACGACGCCCCGGCACTCTGCAACGAGCTCGTCCTGATTTCCGCCGATCTCGACCAGGGCGGCGGTGTATTTCCGGCACGCCTCGAGCGCCTCCGGGCCCTCGTGGTCGACGACGTTTTTCCGGAACTCGTCGTTCATCGCAGCGACCTCGTCGGGACTCTTGATCTTGGGCCCGCGCTCGGCCTGATGCCGGTCCATCTGGTCGAGGATCTTCACCAGCTCGGCGATCGGCGCCTCGAGCTCCGGGTGAGCCTTACGCTGGCCCGCGAAATACTCGCGCAGCTTTCGGCCGAACTCCAGATAGAGCGCGACGCGGCTCCGGATGTGCGTGACAAACGTCAACCCGTCCTTCAGGCACTTCTCAACGTCGTCGTGCCTCTGCTTCTGCTGGCTCTTCGAATAGATGTCGTTGAGGATGTGCCGCACGCCGCAGGTTGCGCGGCCCTTGTACTCGTCCTTGTGGCCCTCGAGGTCCAGGATGTAGTCGCAAGGCCCCGATCCCAGGCAGTTCCTTGCGACGTCGACCACCGTGAACATCTCCGCGGGCGTGTCCGCCGTTCGATTCAGCGGGTAGAACGTGACCGGCGCCTGCATGGACCGCGAGAGAGGCATCACGGTGACGACGCCGTCGGGACCCGTCCAGCACGGGAAGTAGCCCTTCTGCACGCGATCGGCCGGGACCTTCTCGGGAGCCCCTCCGGAGTGGACGTCGCCGGTGAAACTCGGCTTGATGTAGTCACTGCTCTTCGGGTCCTGGAGCAGCAGGGTGAAGCTGCCGACGGCATCCTCGGAAGCGAAATCCGCGCGCCACTGGGCGCGGTACGGAAGCTTCCAGTCGATCGCGGCCGGTTTCTGCACGTTGCCCACCTGCGGGAGCACGCGCCAGATCTGTGGCGACTCCAGCAGGCTGGCCCAGATCTTGCGTCCTTTCCCGAAGCGGATCTCCGATCCGGTCACGACGCGCTTGTCCCCCTGGCCCGACAGCGTCAGGCGGACGTCCTGGTCCCGGTTCTCGAAGACCCCCATCACGATTGCGTTGCCGTCCTCCGAGGGATGGAGAATGAAGTTCTCGCTCGGGACCTCGACCATGTTCGGCACGGTGCGGACGGCGTCGATGCGGATGTCGTCGGAGAAGAAATCCGGAAGGATCACGAAGCGGCCCGGGCACTCGAGGCGGATGGAGTTCGCCCCGATCCCCGGCTCCGCCTCAAGTGCGACGTCGCCTTTCTTCAGGCTGAACTTGGCGGCGAGCGAGCCTCCCTTGGAGGTCTGGTACGAGGCCTCCAGGCTGCTTCGACTCTTGCCGTTCTCGACGAGCGCCAGGCGGACGAGCCGGACGGCGCCGCCGTCCTGGCTCTGAGGGACGCAGCGGAAGCGCAGGAGGTTCCCTTCGCCGCCGGAGTACACCTCGACGCCGTCGCTCTGCTTCCGGAAGACGACCAGGATTCGGCCGTTGCTGACGACCACGTCGCCCTGGAACGAGGAGGGCGTCCGATCCTGCGCGATGGCGATCCAGCCTTTCCGTTCCGAGAAGGCCGCCGCGCCCAAGGGGAGCTCCGACGGCTTTCCCGTATCCCAGATGCCGACGCCGGCGCGGGGTTCCGGCGCCGCTTCCCCGGACGGCGCCATCGCCGCCGCCATCACCACGACCCCTGCGGCCCATCCCCAGCTCTTCATGGTCATGCCCTCATCCGCCTACCCCGGACCCGGGAAGCGACGCGCCCCCGGTCCTCTCCATTTCGGCGTCCGGGGGCGCGTCAACCCCGAAAAATGAGCGGAAAAGCGGATTTTCAGCGGGCGTGCTCCAGCTGCACGTTGAGCACATGGAGCTTGTCCCTCAGGGTCCAGGACAGCTCCCGGAGCTGCCGCAGGGCCTGGGCGTCGACGACGTGCTCGATCATGGCTTTGGTCGTCGGCTCCAGAGGCCGGTCCAGGTGCAGGGCTTCGCTGATGTATTCCGCCCACCCTTCCAGCTCATGCAGCCGTTCCAGGACCGGGATGCGCTCGCTTGCAAGCATCGTGGGCCTCCTTACTCAGTGGACGATCAGGGTGATCGAGGTCGAAGAGTGGTTCCCCAACGTGTCGAAGCCTTTTGCGGTCAGGGTCATGGTCTTCTCCCGGTAATGCTTGGTGTTCAGCGTGAACGACCAGGGCGCCCCATAGAGCGTGGTCTTCAGGGTCCCGTTGACGCTGAACTCCACGCGCTGCACGCCCGACGGATCCGAGGCCGTGATCCCGACCTCGATCTTCCCGGAGACGCGCTGTCCGTCTGCGGGACTCACGAAGGCCAGAAAGGGCCCGCTCGTGTCCGCCGGGGTCGGATCCGGAGTCGGCGGCGGAGGAGGCGGGGGCGTCACGGAGGTACTGCCCGCGACCGGAAGGGCGCCGATGCAGGTCCCTCCTTCCCCGGCCTTGGCGATCGGGGAGGCGGCCTGCAGCGCGAGACCGTCGTCGGCGCTGAAGTACTTGCCGTCGGGCCCGGCGGGATTGGCCGGATTGACGTAGAGGGGATCGACCGAAAGATCCGTCGCATCCACAAAATACTTCTCGGGATAGCCGTAGTTCGTGCCGCCGTTGGCGACTACGTCGTTGTACTTAATCGTGAACGTTCCCGTTCCCGAGGAGGGCAGCCAGCCGCCCATGCCGCCGCCGGGGCAATGGGTGATCAGGTTGTTGATCGCCTCGAACGTGCTGGCGGTATCGAGATTGCCCAGGCAGAGGCCGGACCCGCAGTTGTAAACCGTATTGTTCGTGATCGACGTGTGGACCGGTTTGCCCGCGTCATCACAGGCGTAGATGCCGCAGGAGTTCGTGTTGAGGATGATGTTCTTCACGATGACGCCCGACGCCCCGAACGTGATGCCCTTGCCTCCCGGCAGGTTGTAGACGACGTTCCCCTCGGCGGTCAGGGGCGACAGCGACGTGATCCCGTTCACGTTCGTCGTGCCCACGTTGTCGTGGCAGACGTTGTTTCGAACGATCACGTTGGCCAGGCCCGCCTTGAGGTCGATGCAGTCCCCTTCGCCGCCCCAGCGGCCGGCGTTGTAGATGTGGTTGTTCTCGACCAGCACGCCGTCGAGGTTCGTCGGAGAACCGACCGTATACGAGTTGCCGCCGATGTAGATCGCCTCCCCGAAAGTGTCGTGGATGACGTTGTTGCGGATCGTCAGGTCTTTGCTGCCTGGGGCGTCGCCGAAGCCCACGCCGGCGCCGATCACGGCCGAGGAGGCCGCGCTGAACTCGTTGTTCTCGATGACGACATGGCTCCCGCCGCGACCGTACTGAAGCAGTTGGCCCCCCGTGCTGATGACCCGGAAGCCCCGGATCGTTACGTAGTTCTGGGGAGCCGTCACATCGTAGGTGCTGATGGGATAGCCGCCCGTGATCTGGAAGCGGCTCGACCCGCTGTAGCTCTGCCAGGAGGGGTTCAGATCGTTCGTGTTGTAACGGGACATCCCGTCGAGCGTCAGCCGGGTGCTCGACGTGTTCGTCCGGTACAAGTAAAGCTCCCAGGTCGCGGCGTCATTGGTGTCCGACCCCGCTTGCCGCGCGGAGAAGTAGATCGTGACGTCGCCCGCGGCCAGGGCCTGGTTGATGGCCGCCCACGCCGCCCCGGAGCCCCCTCCCAGGGTGCTCCAGGGCGTCGCGGCCTGCCCGTTTTGGACTGAACCGTTGAAGTCCGGGTCGACGTAGAATTCGGTGACGGTCGCTGCCGCGCGACCGTAGCCGACCGAGGAAACCGCCAGAAGGAGACAAAGGATCCCCAGGTGCCTCATAACCCACCTCCTCAAGTGCGCTATAATTCCCTCACACTCGGGCTTTCCTCCTGTTCGGCGTCGACGGCCGGGTGAACCGAAAAAAATAGAATGAACCCAGGAGATACGAGCCTCGGAGGAACGCAGCGGGACTTCGCGAAGACGGTCGGGGGCATGGTTCAGCGCGCCTGCGACCCCTCGGCCGCGGTCCGCCAGGAGGGGCTCAACGACCTGTGCCGGCGCTACTGGAAGCCGGTCTACTACCATCTTCGCGTGGGATGGGCCAAGTCCAACGACGCCGCGAAGGACCTGACGCAGGCCTTCTTCCTCTGGCTCGTCGAGGGGGGCGCCCTCAGCCGCTACGAGCCGCAGCGCGCCAGCTTTCGCACCTTCCTCAAGTCCCTGCTCCGCCACTTCGTGCAGAACCAGGACGAGGCCCTCGGCCGCCTCAAGCGCGGCGGCGGCGTAAGCATCCTCCCTCTGGAGGATCCCGCGGCGCCCCTGGATGGGCTTCTGGCGAACCCCGGCAGCGTCGATCCCGACGAGGCCTTCCACAAGGCCTGGCGCAGCACGGTGATCGCCCGCGCGGTGGACCGCGTGCGGACGACCCTGCTGGCCGAGGGGAAGGATGTCAAGTTCCGCGTCTTCGAGGCGTATGACCTCCGCACGGAGGGAGAGCAGCCCACCTACGGAACGCTGGGCCAGCAGTTCGGCCTTCAGGGCAGCGAGGTGCAGCACTATCTCGCGGACGTGCGGGAGATGGTCCGCGGCGAGATCCGGAAGGAACTGGGCGAGACGGCATCGAGTCCCGAAGAGCTCGAGGAGGAATGGAATGCCTTCTTCGGCTCCTGAGGACTGGACGGAGAAGCTCTTCAAGCGGCTCCAGGAGCACGAGAGCCGCCGGGAGACGCTGGGGTTCGGCAAGCAGACCGCGGCCGAGGACCCCGGACCGCGCCCCGCGCCCTCCGAAGGGGCGCCGGACATTCCCCGCTACGAAATCCTCGAGCGCCTGGGGCAAGGTGCGACGGCGATCGTGTACCGCGCGCGCGACCGGGAGCTCCATCGCCTGGTCGCGCTCAAGGTGCTGCGCGAGGCGACGGGATTCAGCGAGGTCGCCCGCCAGCGCTTCCGCCGGGAATCGCAGGCCGCCGCCTCCCTCGCCCACCCCAGGGTCATCACGGTCTACGACGCAGGAGAGTTGGAAGGCCGACTCTACCTCGTCATGGAGCTCGTGGAGGGCAGGTCCCTGGGCGACCTCCTCACGAAGAAGGAGCTGAATCTCGACGCGCGGCTCCGCCTGCTCGAGAAGGCGGCCCGGGGCGTGGCCGCGGCCCACGAAAAGGGGATCGTCCACCGCGACCTGAAGCCCGGCAACATCATGGTCGATTCGACCGGCGAGCCGAAGGTCGGCGACTTCGGGCTGGCGCATCTCGTCGATTCGTCGCAGGAGCTGACCCGGGCGGGCGCGGCCCTCGGCACGCCGCTCTACATGTCCCCGGAGCAGGCGGAGGGGCGCGTCGCCGACATCACGCCGCGCACGGACGTCTACGCGCTCGGGGCCATCCTCTACGAGATGGCCACGGGCGCCGTGCCTCATTCGGGCGAGACGATGATGGAGCTCTACGGCAAGATCGTGAAGGGCGACATCGCGCCGCCCCGACGCCTGCGCCCCGACGTGTCGCGGGACCTCGAAACCGTCATGCTCAAGGCGCTGGAGAAGGACCCGCACCAGCGCTACGCCGACGCGCGGGAGTTCGCGGACGACCTGGCGCGCTTCCTCGCAGGGCAGCCGGTCCTCGCCCGGCCGGTCCCGCCGCTCTGGCGCGCGGCCCGACGAATCCTTCGGAACCGCGCCCTCGTGGGAACGACGGCGGCCGGCGTCATTCTCCTGAGCGCCGCCCTCTGGTGGTTCAGCCGCACGCAGTCGGGCTTCGAGCAGTACCACGCCGCCTACCAGTCCGGCATGGATCTCTGGACCCACGCCGCGCGCGTCGATCCGGCGTCGCTCTCCGACGTGGCGAACAATGCCCACGCCCATTTCCAGAAGGCGGCCGAAGCGCTGCCGGCCCGTCCCGAACCCTGGCTCATGATGGGCCGCTGCCGCCTGCTGGCCGGCGACGGAGCGAAAGCCGTCGCCGCCTGGGACGAGGCGCTGCGGCGCGATCCCCGCTTCGGCCCGGCGCTCTTCGAGCGCGGCAAGTACTATGCCGGCAGCTATGCAGGCCTGCGGACGCCGCCGCCCGCCAGAGCTGGAGGCGGCCGCGTCCTCTTCGGCGCGCCGGAGCCCGAGTCGCCGGAGCAGCGGGAGCGTCGTCTTCAGGGAGAAGCCGCCCTCCGCGAAGCCGCCGGCGCTGGCGGCCTGGGAGCGGCGGAGCAGGCGTACCTCAAGGGCATCCTCGCCTACGGAAAGGGATCCTATTCCGAAGCGGCCGACGCGCTGGAGACCTATGCCGCGGCAAGCCCCTGGGATGCCCGGGCCTTCGCGCTCCTCGGCAATGCCCGCTATTACGCGGGAGACTTCGCCCGGGCCGAGGCCGGCCTGAGCCAGGCGCTCCGTCTGGATCCCCATCCGCAGGTCTTCCGCGCCCGGGCCTATGCCCGCTACAGCCTGCGGAAGTACTCCGAGGCGCTGCACGACATCGACGCCTGCCTCCGCGCCGAGCCGGAGAACGCCGAGGTGATCTGCGATCGCGGCCTTCTCCTTCAGGCCCTGAACCGCCTTGACGACGCCGAGAAGGAGTATGACCACGCGCTCGACGGGCGTCCCAAGATGGCCCGGGCGCTCAACAACCGCGGGACGGTCCGCGCCGCGCGGCGCGACTTCGAGAAGGCGACGGCCGATTTCGAGCAGGCCATCTTCGACAACCCTCTCAGCAGCGAGGCCTACAACAATCTGGGAAACGTCCTCGTCGCGCAGGGAAAGCTGGATCGAGCGGTCCAGGAGTTCACGACGGCGATCGACATCAATCCCGAGGGCGCCGAGGCCTATGCCAACCGAGGACTCGCCCGCATGATCAAGTTGGAACTCGACAAGGCGTTCGAGGATTTCAAAGCGGCGGCGACGCGCGATCCCCGGAATCCCGACGTGCGCTTCTATCTGGCAGAGGCGCTGGAAGGGCGTGGCGACCGCGCGGCGGCGGTGAAGGAGCTTCGCGAAGCGCTGCGCCTGGCCGATCCCGCGTGGCCTCGCCGCGCCGCGAGTGAAGCCCGCCTCCGATCCTGGGGTGAAAATCCCTAGCTACTTGAGCTCCATCACGATGAGGTCGTCCACCCAAAAGATGGCGTCGTAGCGCTCCGATTGGGTATCGGCTTCGATGGCGACCCGAAAAGGGAAATCGGTATCGGGCGTGAAAACGCCCGTGCAGCGCAGCCACGTCTTCTCCACGGCCTCCGCGGTCCACCGGGGACCGCGCCTGGTACCGATGGTGAAGTAGGGCCGGACCGTCCCGGCCCGCGTTTCCTGACGGACGTACGCACGAAACAGGTACTTCTTCCCCGGCGTCAGGCCTACGCCCTGCTTGAGGCCCAGCCAGTTGGCGGGCTTGCTCCCGAAAAGCCGATTGCTCACTTCCACTCGCGCGCATTGACGCCCGCTGTGGCTCAAACCGCTCTCGAGCGTCACCGCGTCCTTGCCGTCGACCTGTTCGACGGCCCAGTCTTTCAATCCCTCCTCGAACCCGGGATTCTTGACCAGGTTCAGGGACGCCATGGCCGCCGTGAACTCGCTCGCGGCCTTGTCGACGTCCGCCGGCTTCGGATCCGACGGTTTCGCCGTCTTCTCCGCGCTGCTCTCCTGTCCCGGCTCCAGCTTCACCGTTCCCAGGGAGTTCACGAAGTTCAAGGGTTCGTCGACCGCGAAAACCCGGGTCTTCTTTCCGTCGACCTGCACGACGCAGCAGGCTTTTCCTCCCTCGACGGTGCCGTTGGGCGTCTCCACCCGCAGACCGGTCTGGAACGTCTGGACCGCGAGCTTCCCCTTATACAGCTTGATCACAAGCTTGTCCTTCGTCCGCTCCAGGGCAAGTCCCTTCTCGCGCCCGACCTCGACGTCGCTCAGGCTGATCAGCGATCCGTCCTGGGTGGCCAGCATGGCGTGCTTGTCTTTCCGCGTCCCGATCCGATCCAGGGGAGTGACGCGCTGGGATTCCGTGACGGGCGCGACCTTGTCCTTGGAGGAGCTCCAGACATGAAGATCGCCCTCGACCGCGCGGATCGTGGGCAGTTCCTCGCTGGTGGTGCCGGGATCCTGAGCGCCGAGCAACGCGGCACCCGCCCAGACCAAGGCGATCAATCGGCTCGTGAGGATCTGCACTCTTCTCCCTTTGGCAGTATATCCCTGTTGATTACACTACGGCCGAGACGACCGGAATTCCGCGCCGGCAGCGCCGCATTGCGGGGTTGGCCCCGGACGTGTCCTCCCCTAAAATGGAGGGATGAGCAAGGCTGAGCGTCGGGATCCGGACTCCGTCGATGACGTCTTCGGAGAGGATCATCAGGTCCTGGGCGCCCTCCTCGAACGGCTCCGCTCAGCCATCCCGGAAAGGTCGCCGGAAGCGCTCGCTACCCTGGAGGCCTTCACCCTGGGATTAAGGGCCCACATGAGCTGGGAGGAGGAACTGCTCTTTCCCGCCGTCTTCGCCCACGCGACCTCCGCTCAGAAGCGCAGCATCGAGTCGCTCGAGATCGACCATGAGCGGCTCCGGGAGACCCTGAGCAGCCTCCACTCTTCCCTGGCCGCAGGGGATTTCGCGACGGCACGCACGCTCGCGGACTGGCTCGAGACGCTGCTCCGCGGCCACAACTACGATGAAGAGCACGGCGTCTATGTCGAGGCGGACCAGTACCTCACGGAGGAACTGCGGCGCCGGCTGATCGAGCAGTTCCGGCACGCTTCCCGGAAGCCACGCCCATGAGATCCCTGCTCGAGATGATGGACGTGCACGCGGAACTGCACGAGTTGTTCGCGGTACACCGGGACTATGTCGTGGGCCTGGAATTCGACCGCGCGCTGCAGGCCCTCGAGCGCTTCGAGGCGGCCCTTCGAAGCCACATGGCGATCGAAGAGAAGCATATCCTTCCCCTTTACGAGCGTCGCGTCGGCCACGTCCTCGGCGGCGACCCCCAGTTCTTCTACCTGGAGCACAAGAACATCCTGCGCAACATCGACAGCGCCAAGGAGGAGCTGCGACGTCTTGCGCAGGACCCGAAGGCCGGCCGCCGCCAGGCCCACGAGTTCATCGACCGGGAAGGCATCCTCCGCCACCTCCTGGAGCACCACGATTTGCGCGAGAAGAACGTCCTCTATCCCAAGCTGGACGAGGCGCTCACTCCGGAGGAACGGGCGGAACTTCTGAAGGTCTGCGGTCTCCGGGAGAAACCGGAAGGTCAGCGATAGAGGCGCTCTTCCCGGGGCAGGTCGTCGATGCGCCACGGGCCCGCGAAGATCCGGAGGTAGCGCTTGGGCCGGTAGCCTTCCAGGAGCGGATTGGGCTTGATCGTGAGCTGCACGCCGGAGCTGCCGGGAACAGGAGGAACCGACTTCGTTCCGACCACCGGACCCCGCCGGACATCGTTGTTCTGATCGTAGGTGCGCAGCGACTCCTCCGCGACCGCCGCCGCGACGTACTCCGCCTTCTGCACTTCCTTGAGCACGGCGGGATCGACGGCGTCGAAAAGCGTGACCGTCACGGTTCCGGCCTGATTGTCGACGGATTCGATCCAGCAGCCGAGCCCGTGCTCGCGCTGGAACAGCTTGTGCACCTCGAACTGACGCTCGCGCGCGACGGCGCGGCTCTCGTCGTCAAGCCAGAGGTCCACGCAGCGCCCGGGCCCCTTCAGGGTGCAGACCGTGAGGTTCGCCAGGATCTTGAGGCCGGGAGCGAGGTCCTTCAGCGTTCCGAAGCCCCGGCCTTTCCATACGCGCGTCGCCGCGCCGATCTGCAGGACCGTCGGCTTCGCGTCGGCCGCGCCGTCTTCGGCGACGCCGGTGACGGTGAGCTTGCTCTTGTCGATCTCCACCGAGTCGACCCGCCAGGACCGCTTCAGGCGCGTGAAGCGGCTGAAGTCGTCCTCCAGCTGCAGCACCCGGTTGAAGACGGGCTTCTGGTTCTTCCCCGGAGCGTCCTGGACATAGAAGAGGCCGTGCAGGTGGGTCCCGATGGGGACGTCCCGCAGCTCCGCATACGCCCCGTGGAGCATCGTTTTCGCATACGGGAGCAGCGTGAACGGGAGCGCGGCGTCGTAGTCGTCCGTACGCTGCGAGTCGTTGCGGTCGGCCCGCAGCGTCCCGCTGCGCGTTACGTGATCGAGCCCGATCAGCTCGCCGGAGATCTCGCGCGCGCTGCCCGCCGCCGGGAATTCCCCGGGCCTGGCCTGGGTCCAGGCCGGAGGATCGTCGGGCGCGACGAAGAGACAGAGAAGGAGCAGGGCCCGCATCAGGTGAGCTCCGAGATCGGGCCCAAGCTGTCGACGAACGACTCCGTCTTCACGTCCATCTTCTGCATCAGGGTCAGAAGCAGGTTGCTGAGGCGTGCCTTGCCGTCCACCGGCTTGTGGCAGAGGTTGTAGTGCTCGCCGGCCTTCGTCAGGTCGTAGGCCTTGATGATCGGCAGGTTGTAGTCGATATGCTTGCCGTGCTTCAGGCCCAGGCCCGCACCGCCCGCCACGATGGTCGGGAGGTTGGCGTTGCCGTGGCTGTGCCCGTAGCTCATGCCGCTGCCGAACAGCACCATCGTGCGGTCGAGCAGCGCGTCCTCGCCGTCGCGGACCGCCACGAGCTGGTCCAGGAAGTATGAGAACTGCTGGGCGAGGAAGGCGTCGCTGCGGCTCAGCCGCGCCATGATCTCGGGATCGCCGCTGTGGTGCGACAGTTCGTGGCGGCTCTGGCTGATGCCGAGCTCGGGGAGCGGTAGACCGTTCCCCTCGGTGCCGCTCATGTAGGCGACCACCCGCGTCATGTCCGTGCGCAGCGCCAGCACGATCAGGTCGTACATCGTCCGGTAGTACTCGCCCGCCTGCTGGCGCGGGACGTTGCGCGTCACGCGCTCGGTCGTCGCGGCGTCCACCTTGGGCTTCGGCACGTTCAGCCAGGCGTCCAGGCGCTCCGTCCGGATCTCCACCTCGCGCACGGAGTGGAGGTACTCGTCGAGCTTGCCCCGGTCCGTGGTTCCGAGCGACGCTTTCAGGGTCTTGGCGTCGCCCAGCACGGCATCGAGGACGCTGTGGCGGCGATCGAGCTTCCGACGGCGCTGCTCAATGCCGCCCGGCTCTTCGCCGAAGAGACGCTGGAAGACCGTGCGGGGATTGTCCTCCGCCGGCAGCGGAATGCCGTCC
>Ga0310813_10001135_pt1 | contig 16086 bp, 6 predicted proteins | sample YN3metagenome_FD_203086 | JGI IMG/M metagenome (GOLD analysis project Ga0310813, IMG submission 203086) | Soil microbial communities from experimental microcosm in Duke University, North Carolina, United States - YN3 | ecosystem: Engineered > Artificial ecosystem > Soil microcosm > Unclassified ...
TTTAACTAGTATTTTGTAGTTTACAAATATAATCTTAAAGAAATGCTTATGTTTCCGGAGAGGCGAAACGCCGTACCATTGAAATTTTCTTTTTCTCGCCTCATACCCGTTCTCCTTCTCTTAAATATATTCATCGTGAGTTGTAAAGATCATTCGGAAGAAGAAGACGAAGAGAAATTGGAAATGGACGGCATGCAAAAAGCGATGCGCCAGGAATTTCTTATGACCCGTGACCCGGCATTGAATTTTGTACCCAAAGAACGGCTATTAGCCACGATGAGATTTATGAGTACTGCACGCACAACTCAAATTGCTGATCTTGCCTGGATTGAAAGAGGACCCAATAACATCGGCGGAAGGTCGCGTGCCATTTTCATTGACAAAAGAGATCCAACCGGGAATACTGTATTTGCGGCTTCGGTTAGTGGTGGAATTTTTAAATCTACAAATTTTACTTCTCCGTCAGCAAATTGGACAGTCGTAGATGATCACATGGCAAACCTTGCAGTTACGGTTTTGGTGCAGGATAGAAATAATTTCAATATCATGTATGCCGGTACAGGGGAAGGGTGGTTCAACGTCGATGCCGTGCGAGGCGCCGGTATCTTTAAAAGTATCGATGGGGGTATCACGTGGAACCAACTTCCGTCAACGGCCCAATTTGAATACGTTCAGGATATTGTGATTGACAACAACGGCAATGTATATGCATCGTTGCGAAGCCTTACATCTAATAACCGCGGCGTGGTTCGTTCGGTAAATGAAGGTGCTTCATGGAGCCAGGTTCTTGGAACTCCACTGACAGATCTCGCATATACGACCAGCCGTGGTGCCGATCTTGAAGTAGCTTCCAACGGGGATTTATATGCCACTCTCGGCATTTTTAGCCGCACGATGGTTTTGAAATCAGCTTTTGCAACTAACGGTGCAAATACAGGTGCGGCAGGAACCTGGACGGATATTACGCCCACGCATTCCAATACTACGTTTCGTGGCGAGATCACTGTGGCTCCTTCTAACCCACAGAGGCTTTACCTGATGATGCAGGACAGCGCCACCGATAAAGTATTAAATTTCTATACATCAAGCAACGGCGGCACCAGTTGGACGTCAACATCTGTAGCAAGCGGTTCACCGCTAGACGATGCACTGAATAATGGCAGCAGTTCACAAACATGGTACGATCTTATTTCAGCCGTTGATTCGGCTAATGCGAATGTCATTGTCGTAGGTGGAATAGAACTGGCAAAATCTACTGATGGGGGGTCTACCTGGACAGCCGTTTCGACGGCAGGATCGGTTCACGTAGACCAGCACGCATTGGTTTTCTTAAATTCGTCAAATCTATTAGTGGGAAATGACGGAGGGATATATCATACGTCAAACTTCGCGAATGCAAACCCAACTTTTTCTCAAAAAAATAATGGGTTCAGTGCAACGCAGTTTTACGGATGTGACTTTCATCCTACCGACGGAAATTATTTTTTAGCCGGCGCACAGGATAACAATACACAAAAATTCACTTCACCCGGCATCAATTCAACCACACCAGTGATCGGAGGTGATGGGGCCATACCCCATATCAGTCAAACAAATGGACAACTGCAAATAGCAGCCTCCACCACTAATACCTATTATCGTTCGACAGATGGCGGTAATACCTTTAATTCGCTGGGAGGTTCCATAAACAATGGCAGAGGGCAGTTTATCAATCCAAGCGATCTTGATGACAACCAAAAAGTTTTATACGCCGGAGACGATATTGGAAAATATTATTGCATTACGGGTTTGGATGGTACTCCTGCTGCGTCGGTCAAGACAATCACGGACATGGCAGGTCGGGGGTTAACGGCAGTTAAAGTTGACCCTGTTGCTGCCAATACAATTTGGGTGGGTGCTTCCAGTGTTGATGGTTCACCGAGTTTGCTTCCACCGCTTCTGATAAAAATTACGAATGCCAGTAGTGCAGCTCCGGCGGTATTATTTACCACCACCATTCCAGCAACTAATGGTTCATATATTTCTTCTATTGATGTGGATCGTTTTAATCCGAATAATGTGCTTGTTACCTTTTCCAACTTTGGAGTAACGAGTGTTTGGGAAAGCACTGATGGCGGAGCTACTTTCACCAGCATTGAAGGGAACTTGCCGGACATGCCGGTCTTTTGCGGAATATTTGCTCCACCTGGGGCGCAACTTAGCGGTACAACAGGTGGCGGAATTATTTTAGGAACGGATCTTGGTATTTGGACAGCATCGTCAGTCAGTGGGTTCACCCAATGGATATCCAATAACAACGGATTGGCGAATGTACCCGTATACATGGTAAAATACCGTTCCGCCAATACTTCCCTCGTAGCTGCTACGCATGGCCGGGGATTGTTTACAACTACATTAGCAGGCATTGATACGGGTGGTTCAAATAATGTCACCTCAAAAGATTTTATTAAGTATATCTCAGCGGACGCGGCGCAATTATTAGTTGTCAAAGGCGATTTAAACACTCTGAACATGCAGGTACAGATCTTCGATGCCAGCGGAAAATTGATGTACAATAAAGAACATCCGTATCAAAATCTTTCGATTCCTATTTCTACGTTGAGTAAAGGGAGTTACGTTATGAGGATACAAGGCAATAATAAAGAAAATTTTGTGCAGCAGTTCGTGAAGCGATAATGATTAAGGCACAAGAACAACATACAATATGCAAGCAGCGTAACATTGTAGTCCTGATCCTTGAACCTTGTGCCTTGCGCATCATTTCCTATCTTTGCACGCTCCATGAGTGTACAGGATTTGTTGCTTCAATATCAGAACACCCCCCGTCTTTTTCAATTGACGGACAGACTATCTTTTTCCCAACCGCAAAAAATTTATCTTAAAAACCTGCAGGGAAGCTCATCGCAGTTTGTTGTTGCTTCTGTTTTTACCCATCCATTGTGTTCCCAACTAAATCATTTGATCATATTGAACGATGCTGAACAGGCGGCCTATTTTCACAATACATTAGAAAGCCTTACCCATGCGCTAGATATTTTTTATTTTCCTTCTTCTTTTAAGAACAAAAAAAATTATAGTATTCTCAACAGCAGTCACGTTATGCTTCGTACTGAGGCACTAACCAAAATTGCTTCAGTCCAGGGCAATGCAAACAAGAAGATTTTTGTTACTTATCCTGAGGGCTTGTTTGAAAAGGTGATTGTTCCCGGTAAACTTTCTTCTAACATTATTCACATAAAAGTCGGCGATGCTTTAAATACTGACGAACTTCTTTTAAAACTTTCTGACCACGGTTTTGAAAGAACAGATTTTGTATATGAACCCGGCCAGTTTGCTATTCGTGGTGGTATACTTGATATTTATTCGTTTGGAAATGACAAACCGTACAGAATTGAACTTTTTGGAAATGATGTAGACTCTATTCGTATTGTTGATCCCGAGACGCAGCTGAGTGAGAGAAAATTGCTGCAGGTAAGTATTATTCCCAACGTTGATTCACAATTTCAGGATCAAGAAAGAATTTCGCTTCTTGATTTCCTTCCTCAAAATACAGTTGTCTGGGCACAGGATCATGATTGGTGTAAGGAAAGGCTGTTCGATTGTGAAGAAGATCTTCATCTGTTTTTAAACAAGGGAGATAACAGTGAAAAGATAAAAGATAATACTGATGACAGGTTGCTAAAGAAAAATGTGACAGCTGATGATTTCATTTCGGCAAAGGAATTTGAAGAAAAAATTGTGGATCGTCACTTTGTTGAATTTAGTTATAAACCTTCATCCATAGGTCACCACTATGAGATCGAGTTCAACACAAAGCAACAACCTGCCTTCAACAGGCAGTTTGACATGTTGATCCGTGATCTCAAACATTGGGAAAAGAGCAGGTTTCAGCTCTTCCTTTTTGCAGAAAATCCAAAACAATTGGAGAGGCTTTACAGCATTTTTACCGAGTTGAAGGCCGAAATAAATTTTAACCCTGTCGCCACTGCCATTCATGAAGGGTTTATCGATGAGGATCTAAAGATCGTTTGCTATACCGATCATGAAATATTCCAGCGTTATCATAAGTATAATGTCCGGCAGGCTTACAACAAAAGCAAGGCGATAACCCTTCGTACCCTTCGTGAACTACAGCCCGGCGATTATGTAACGCACATCGATCATGGAGTGGGTGTATACAGCGGGCTACAGAAAATAGAGAACAACGGTAAATGGCAGGAAGCAGTTCGCATTATTTATAAGGATAACGATATTCTTTATGTCAATATAAATTCATTGCACAAGATCGCTAAGTACACAGGTAAGGAAGGGAGTGTTCCTAAAATAAATAAACTCGGGAGTGATGTTTGGAACCGGTTAAAAGAAAAGACCAAAACAAAAGTCAAGGAAATTGCATTTGACCTTATTAAGTTATATGCTCAGCGTAAAGCACAAGAGGGCTTTAAACATTCGCCAGACACTTACCTGCAGACAGAACTGGAAGCCAGCTTTATTTATGAAGACACGCCTGATCAAAGCAGAGCGACAGGCGATGTAAAAAAGGATATGGAGTCCCTTTCACCTATGGACCGTTTGATCTGTGGGGACGTCGGTTTTGGAAAAACGGAAATTGCAATCCGGGCTGCTTTTAAGACCTGTGTAGATGGAAAACAGGCGGCCGTATTGGTGCCCACCACCATTCTTGCCTTTCAACATTATCAAACCTTTAGCGAACGACTCAAAGATTTCCCGGTTACAATCGATTATGTAAATCGATTTAAGTCTTCAAAAGAAAAGAAGGAAACGCTCAAAAAATTAGAGGAAGGAAAAGTAGACATCATCATTGGTACCCATGCTTTGCTGGGTAGAGAAGTAAAATTCAAAGACCTTGGCTTGTTAGTGGTAGATGAAGAACAAAAATTTGGGGTCGGGCATAAAGAAAAGATCAAAACACTTCGAACGACAGTTGACTGTTTAACACTTACAGCAACGCCAATACCCAGGACACTTCAATTCTCTTTAATGGGGGCCAGGGATCTGAGCATCATCAACACGCCACCGCCAAACCGTCAGCCAATTCAAACGGAAGTGCAGGTATACAATGAGGATGTGATCCGGGATGCGATCTATTTTGAAGCAGAAAGGGGAGGCCAGGTCTTTTTTATATTCAACCGTATCAGTAGTCTTCCAGAGATGGCAAATATCATCCAGGGCCTATGCCCGGATCTCAGCATCGGCTATGCGCACGGGCAAATGGAAGGTCATGATCTTGAAAAAAGAATTCTTGATTTTATCAACAGAAAGTATGATGTGCTCGTTTGCACCAATATTGTGGAAAGCGGTGTTGATATCCCGAATGTAAATACGATCATTGTAAACAATGCGCATCAATTTGGATTGAGCGATTTGCATCAATTGCGGGGGAGAGTGGGTCGAAGCAATAAAAAAGCATTCTGTTATTTGCTGGCTCCTTCCATGAGCACCTTACCGGCAGATTCAAGAAAGCGTTTGCAAACTTTAGAGCAGCACAGTGACCTGGGAAGTGGCTTTCAAATTGCCATGCGCGATCTTGATATCCGGGGTGCCGGCAATTTATTAGGGGGAGAGCAAAGCGGTTTTATGGCCGAGATAGGATTTGAAATGTATCAAAAAGTCCTTAATGAGGCCATTAAAGAATTAAAGCGTACTCAATTCAAGGAATTATTTAAGGAAGAGATTGCAAAACAGGATGATTTTGTTCAGGACTGCACGATTGATACGGATCTTGAAATTTTAATTCCTGATGAGTATGTAGAAAGCATCACTGAGCGGTTATCATTATATACAAGACTGGATAATTCCGAAACGGAAGACGAACTTCAACAAATGAGTGAAGAGATGATCGACCGCTTTGGTCCTATTCCTTCCCAGGTGGAGGATCTTTTCACCACTGTGCGATGCAGAAAACTGGGAGTAGTGCTTGGTTTTGAAAAAATGCTGCTAAAGAATGGCAGCTTAAAATGTTACTTTATCAATAGGCCTGATTCTCCTTATTTTGAATCCGAAATATTCAAGCGAATCCTTTCTTTCATCCAGACCCAAACAAATAAAGCGCGGCTGAAACAGGTCGGTAAACTATTTCTCCTGATCGTGGATGAGATGAGCACCATGCAGGATATCCACTCGTTTCTTAATCGGATGAATGAGCATGTGGCTCATGATCTTGCCGCAAAAGTCTAGCCTATTTTATTTACCGTTTTTTATATATACATTTATTGCCCAATTCATACTATGAAAATCCGTAAGGTTCTTTCGATTACCGCTTTGGTGATACTCTCTCTTCATGGAATATCCCAACAGGATTCTGCCTATCGTTTATTTCTCAAAAATGGGTCTCTTATCCCCCCAAAAAATATCAATGCAGATTTTGCGCGTGAGTTTAATCGCAGAAGCATACGATTTGAAGGACAAGCCTTCGCGATTTTGCAATTTGAACACATCCCTACAAAGGAAGAACAACTACAGTTATTAGGTGCCGGCATCACGTTGCTGGATTATATCCCAAACAACACGTACACTATAAGTATAAAAGGCTCCATAAATGAAAAGATTCTGAAACAGGTGGGAGCAAGGTCAGTCATTGAATTAAGGCCGGAGCAAAAAATGGCTCAACCTTTGACTTGGGGCCTTGCTCCACCGTGGTCGGTTAAAGTACCGGGCACAGTTGATGTGTGGATACGGTTTTTAAAAAATCTTTCTTCTGAATCTGTGTTGACAGCCTTGCGCCAAAAAAACTTTGATGTTCTTTCAACTGATTATAAAGGTTATCACATTATCTCACTTCGCGTGCCCTTACAAAGGTTGAAAGAACTTGCCTCATTGCCATTCATTGAATATGTACAGCCAGCGCCGCATGAAGATCAACCATTGAACAATGTGGATCGTGCTGACGGACGGGCAAATTTTTTAAATGCAGCCATTGGTGTGGGAGGAAGAAACCTCAATGGGGAAGGAATTGTAATTGGAGTAGGCGATGACGCAAATCCTTCAGTTCATGTCGATTTTACAAATAGAATCATTAACAGGACCTATGCTCCCCCAAACGCACAGCATGGTCAACATGTTACCGGAATTGCAGCAGGGGGCGGCATCTTGAACGAACTATATAAAGGCTATGCTCCCAAGGCGACGATCATCACTCAATATTATGGCGGAATCTTGCAAAATGCTGCAAGCTATATACAGGATTACGGGATGGTGCTCACCAACAATTCTTATGGAGCCGTCTCCGACGATTGTTCCTACAGTGGACTTTATGACTTTTATTCAGCCATTTTGGATCAAATGGCATTTGATTTTCCCTATCTCCAAAATGTTTTTGCAGCAGGTAATGACGGCACTAATGTCTGTTCTCCTTATCCTACCGGATTTAAAACCGTATTAGGCAGCTACCAATCAGCAAAGAATGTTTTAACTGTAGGTTCAACCGATTCAGCGGGAGTGATGGGAAATTCCTCCAGCAGAGGTCCTGTAATAGATGGAAGAATAAAACCAGAGATTGCTGCTATGGGCGTGCGGGTTTTTTCCACAGGTTTTGGATCGTATTGGTATAACAGCGGAACAAGCATGGCAAGCCCGGGTGTAACAGGGGGACTGACCTTATTGTACCAGTTATATAAGCAACGAAATGGTGGAAGCAATCCAAAGAGCGGATTAATGAAAGCGATAGTTTGCAATAGCGGCCGTGATATGGGAAATGCTGGACCCGATTTTTCCTACGGTTTCGGTTGGCTGGATCTTCAAAGGTCAGCCCTGGCTATAGAGAACAACAGGTATTTCAATTCGACCATTGCAAACGGAACACAAAATACGCATTCGATTACTGTCCCTTCAAACGCGGCGCAGCTCAAAGTGATGCTCTACTGGCACGATCCTCCCGCATCATTATTATCAAGCCAAACCCTTGTGAATGACCTTGATCTTACCGTGCAAACGCCGGCTGCTGTAACTGTATTTCCAAAAATTCTTGATACTATTCCTTCTAACGTTACAAACCCTTCAGCGGAGGGGCCTGATCATATCAATAATATTGAACAGGTCATTATTGATAATCCTCAACCGGGATCATACACGATCAGGATAAATGGAAATTCTGTAACTCAAAATTCTCCGCAGGAATATTTCATTGCGTACGACGTTGTTCCGGACAGTACGAAACTTAGCTTTCCCATTGGCGGCGAAAGCTTTTCAACTAACGATTCCTTGCTGATACAGTGGGATGCATATGGCAACGGTTCAACATTCACATTAAATTATTCAACCGATGACGGCGTGACGTGGATACCAATAGATAACAACATCCCCAGCGGGAAGCGTCAAAAAAAATGGAAGGTGCCAAACATTTCGACTGATAAAGCCAGGATTCAATTGATCAATAATACAACCGGCGCTGTAAGCACTGGAGGTGCATTTACTATTTTGGGATTGCCGGTTGCAACCCTCGATCCCGTTCAATGCGAAGGATATTTTAAAATTAATTGGGCAGCTATCCCCAATGCCACCGACTACGAAGTGTTTATGCTAAAAGGGGATGGGATGCAATCAGTGGCAACGACAACAGCCCTCACTTATACTTTTAGTGGGTTATCAAAAGATTCAACCTATTGGGTAGCAGTACGAGCAAGGCTTAATGGTAGTCCAGGTCGAAGGTCTGTAGCTCTTTCTCGCAAGCCGAATTCAGGAACCTGTGCCGGAAACATTTCAGACAATGATCTGAAACTCGACTCATTGGTTCAGCCGATCACAGGACGCCAATTCACCCTTTCTGAGCTCGGAAACGCAGTGCAAATCAAGGCGCGGGTAAAAAACCTGGATGATGTTCCAATAAGCAATTTTGATATCAAATATTCAGTGAACGGTGGAGCATGGATCAGTGTAAATATTCCCGGACCTTTAAACGGAGGGGCTACAGTCACCCAAGTCTTTGCTACTACCTATGATTTTTCCGCAGTCGGATCATATACAATAAAGGCAGTTGTTGACTACGGGTCCGATCCGGTGCGTGCAAATGATACATTGACCGTCATCGTCAAACAACTCGATAATCATCTTATTGATCTCACTACGCCATATGTTGAAAATTTTGACGCAGTTCCTCAACAGGAATTTTTAACGGCGCAAACAGGTTTAACGTCCCTTGATCGATTTGATTTTACTAATTCGAGTATCAGCGGCCGTGTGCGCAGCTTTCTCAACACCGGTATTGCACACTCCGGTAATAAGGCGATCACACTGGATGTAGATCATTACATAGGCCCTACTGTCAATACCAATTTTCTGAATGGAACGTTTAATCTTGCAACTTATAATGCAAGCACCGATGACATACGGCTGGATTTTTATTACAATAATCATGGTCAATCTACAGGTGGCAATAACCAAGTTTGGATAAGAGGAAGCGAAACGTCTCCCTGGATTTCAATTTATGACCTATATGCCAACCAAAATGATCCTGGTATTTACAAGAGAACATCAAGTATCGAATTATCTGATCTGCTGACGAATGCCGGGCAAAACTTTACTTCGTCTTCTCAAATACGCTGGGGGCAGACGGGCTACGCACCTGCCACGGACAAGATAAATGCGGCTGGCTATACATTTGATGATATTCATTTGTACAGGGCAATAGATGATATTCAGATGCTCAGCATTGACACGCCCATTGTACGCAGTTGTGGATTGAATGGAACAACACCAATAGGAATCTCAGTGCGGAACAGCGTGAATACTACTATCACAAATATTCCAGTTAAGTTTCGCGTAGACGGAGGGCCGGTGACAACAGAAACTATTTCATCAATCAGCGGTAATACAATAATTCAGTACACATTTTCAGCAACGGCTAACCTTGCATCAAATGGCGCACACACCATTGAGGCCTGGGTCGATTTCCCAACTGATAATTACAGGGCGAATGATACGGCCGTTATCAATATATTTAATTCTAGCCTCATCAGTTCATTTCCGTACCTGGAAAATTTTGAATTGAGTAACGGGTCCTGGTACCCTGGGGGAACTGGAAGTTCATGGGAATACGGTACACCAACTTCAAATAAAATAAATTCTGCTGCCAGCGGAAGCAAAGCATGGAAAACGAGACTTGCAGGTAATTACAATGACCTTGAGTATTCGTTTCTGTATTCACCATGTTTCGATATCAGTGGAATGACAAATCCAACGCTAAGTTTTAGCCTTGCGCTTGACCTTGAAGATTGTGGAACCAGTTTATGTGACGGTGCGTGGGTTGAGTATTCTGCTGATGGTTCTGCGTGGAGCAAATTGGGAGTTCTGGGGAGCGGTACAAACTGGTATAACAAGAATTACCTCGGGAATGACGTCTGGAACATTCAAAATTATACAAGATGGCATGTAGCTACGACCGCTCTTCCTACCGGGCTGTCAAGATTGCGATTACGATTTGTTTTAAATTCTGATCCTGCTGTAAACCGCGAAGGAGTTGCAATTGACGATATTCATATTTACGATAACACGATGGGAATTTATGATGGGGTTACCATGAGTTCACCGGTGACGCAAACGATTTCGGGCGGTACTTCATGGATCAATTTTGTATCAGGGGGTAAATTGGTTGCTTCTATTCAACCCAATGGACAAAATATGGGCAGCACCAACGTACAGGCATTTATTCATGCAGGTCCCGTACGATATACATCTACGCAATACTATCACGATAGAAACATAATCGTGATACCTGCAAATAACCTGACAGATTCCGTAGCGGTTCGAATGTATTTTCTAGAAAGTGAAACGGACTCGTTGCTCAATGCTGCCGGTTGCGCTTTGTGCAGTAAACCTTCAAGTGCTTACGGACTGGCAGTATCGAAGTATAGTGATGTCATAAACCGTTCCAGGGAAGACAGTACAATTTCGAATGATTCGCAGGGATTCTGGACCCTTATAAGTTCATCAAACGTAGCAAAAATTCCATTCGACAAAGGTTACTATGCCGAGTTCAAAGTGAGAGATTTCTCTGAGTTTTGGTTAAATAACGGCGGTCCGTTTGGAACAATACCGTTACCGGCAAAGATGCTTTCATTTAGCGCAAGTAAACAGGTTAATAATGACGTGTTGCTCGAATGGAAGATTGCCGAAGAGGTAAATATTGATCGCTATGAAATTGAAGTAGCCAAAACGGATGGTGATCTCCAATCAAGTCATTTTGAAAAAATAGGAAATGTACAAGGTCGGGGCACGTCCGGATCAATGCAGACCTATGATTTAATTGACGCAGAGAACAACAAAATAGGGGTGAGGTATTATCGCCTAAAGATTATTTCAATTGATGGCAGCTTCACTTATTCAGATATCAGGCCTGTTATTTTTGATGAGGATGTGACCTGGCAAGTTTATCCTAACCCGTCTTTCGGACTTTTCTCTTTCATTTTCAGGGAAAATAGTGGCGAGACAATAAGCCTCAAAGTTTACAATCTAAAAGGGCAGCTCGTGAAGCAGGCAACAACCATTGCCAGTGGCTTTGTGCAAAAAATTATCATCGACATGCAGCAAAGCAACTTCCCCAGCGGCATGTATATGATAATGGCTGAAGGCACAGTTACAAAAACATTTAAGGTTGTAAAACAATAGTTCGCAGAAGTTCTACAGAGGGGGACCTTGGCGCGTAGTAGGTCTAAACAAACCATTACCAACCTTGCTTAGCAATACCTGCTTTGATTGCGGCCATTGCTTTTTCCTCGTTTACCAGGGTAGTGAGCTTATTGCCCTTGCCGTCATGTCCTTGAACCATATAAGCACCTTTCGCGGTTTTCGTGATAACTGCATCCTGGATAGGAACACCTTTTTCTTTCGTTTTTACGTTGTAAGCCGTAAGCTGAACATCTGCCATGATATAGATTTTTTGGGGTTAGTTCCAAAGGAATTATCCGAAGGAATCCTTCTGACCTTTGGGATAATACCTCAAATTACTGATTTTGGAGGTTTTAAACGGGAGAAAGTTTTTAACAGCCACTAAAAACGATCAATGTGCGCGGATTTGACCTATTTTAATCTGCAAGGATTATACGTCAAGTTTTGCGTATCGAGCATGGCTTTCTATAAAATCGCGGCGTGGGGCCACCTCGTCCCCCATGAGCATACTGAAAATCCGGTCTGCTTCTGCCGCGCTTTCGATAGTTACCTGTTTCAGAGTCCTTGTGTCGGGATTCATTGTTGTGTCCCAAAGCTGATCTGCATTCATTTCACCCAAACCTTTGTACCGCTGTACCCCAACGGACTCGTCCTTGCCGCCACCAATTTTCTCAACAAGTGCTTTACGTTGCTCCTCGTTCCAGGCATAGGCCTGCTCTTTTCCTTTCTTTACAAGATAAAGGGGGGGCTGTGCTATATAGACATAGCCTTGTTCCACCAGCTCCTTCATATAGCGATAGATGAAAGTAAGTATCAGCGTGGCAATATGACTGCCGTCTACGTCGGCATCGGTCATGATAATGAGCTTATGATAACGAAGCTTATTCAAATTCAGGGCCTTTGGATCTTCTGGTGTCCCAATAGTCACTCCGAGCGCAGTGAACATATTTCTGATTTCTTCGTTTTCATATATCTTATGTTCCATCGCCTTCTCTACATTCAAAATTTTTCCGCGCAACGGCAGGATAGCCTGGAAGCTTCTATCACGACCTTGTTTGGCAGTACCCCCCGCACTATCGCCTTCAACCAAAAATAATTCGCAACGTTCGGGGTCACGGTCAGAACAATCCGCCAGTTTTCCGGGTAACCCACCTCCGCTGAGTACTGATTTTCTTTGTACGAGCTCCCTTGCCTTTCGGGCCGCTGCTCTTGCCTGGGCGGCAAGAATTACTTTATTGATAATATTTTTTGCCTCTCTCGGATTTTCTTCGAGATGGGCTTCAAGTACTTTCGAAACGGTCGAATCAACAACACCCATTACCTCACTGTTCCCGAGCTTAGTTTTCGTTTGTCCTTCAAACTGCGGCTCGGGGACTTTTACGGATATGATCGCACTAAGCCCCTCGCGGAAATCATCCCCCTCGATCTCAACTTTTGCTTTATCAAACATGCCTTGCCGATCACCGTAACTTTTAAAAACTCTCGTCAATGCCCTGCGAAAACCGGAAACATGAGTGCCACCTTCAATCGTATTGATATTATTTACGTACGAATAAATGTGTTCGCTGTAACTATCGTTATAATTGAGCGCTACTTCAACGGCAACATTTGTAGTTTCATCCTTTCCTTCAACAAAAATGATCTTTGGGATCAAAGGATTGCGACCCGCATTCGCGTCAAGCATTTCTACAAATTCAACAATGCCGCCTTCGCTATAAAAAGTTTTTGAGTATACGATATTCTCGTCTTCTTTTTCCCGGAGATCGTTCAGAGTAATGCGCACACCTTTATTGAGGAAGGCAAGTTCACGCAGACGACCTTCCAGGATATCTTTCTTGAAAACAGTAGCAGTGAAGATCGTATCATCGGGCCAGAAATGGATGGTGGTACCCGTTATATCACTTTTGCCTATGGAGCGAACAGCATACTGCGGAATTCCTGTTTTGTATTCTTGCTCAAAGATTTCTCCTTCTCTGTATATCAAGGCATGAAGTTTTTTACTTAATGCATTGACGCAACTCACGCCCACACCATGCAGACCGCCCGAAACTTTGTAAGAGTCTTTGTCGAACTTGCCACCTGCGTGCAACACTGTCATGACCACTTCCAAAGCACTTCGTTTTTCCTTAGCCATCATTCCCGTCGGAATTCCGCGGCCGTCATCCTGTACCGAAATGGAATTATCCTCATGAATAATGACGATAATATTTTTACAATAGCCGGCTAATGCTTCATCGATCGAATTATCTACTACTTCATATACCAGGTGATGTAAACCTTTTTCACTAATGTCACCAATATACATGGCGGGCCGCTTACGAACGGCTTCTAACCCTTCTAATACCTGGATACTTTCAGCACCATAACCGTTTGTAGGTTGTATTTTTTTTTCGTTTGTATCTACATTCATAAAGGGGGAAAAATCTATCATTTTTGATCCTTCCAAAGAGACTTCTTTGGAAAAGAAATTGAGACCTGCAAATGTACGAAATTGAGAGGGGTTAAATGGCTTTTAAGGAAGAATTATTAAGCTTTTTTCGTCAAATTTTTGCAAACAAAAACCGGCTGAGATCAGCAACGTTCAAGTGGTATTTATGGGGGAGATGGAACAACTATTTTTTGACGATTTGCGCTACCATTACCGCTTCAGTACAGATTTTGCCACCTGAATATACCGTTCCTTTCATTTCAACAATGCCACGGCGGATGGGCGATAGTAATTCCATTTTCAATAGTAAGGTGTCACCAGGTTTCACCATATTTTTGAACTTACAGCTATCGATCTTTAGAAAGTAAGTATCATATTGGCCCTCGCCGCCGGAAAGGTTGATAGCGAGTATACCGCCTGTTTGCGCCAGCGCCTCGACCTGTAAAACACCGGGCATTACGGGATTGCCAGGAAAATGGCCCTGGAAAAACCACTCATTAAAAGTTACGTTTTTGACACCGACAATGTGTTTGTCGCTTATTTCAATGATCTTGTCCACCAGCAAGAAAGGAAAGCGATGGGGCAACTTACTTTCTATATATTTCAGATCGTAGATGGATGGTTTGTTTAAATCGTAACAGGGAATGCCCGGATTGTTCCTGTTCTTTTTCACGTAATGCTTTATCTTTTTTGCAAATTCGACATTGCTGCTATGACCGGGGCGGTTAGCAATTATATGTGCCTTGACGGGATACCCGATCAGGGCAAGATCACCAACTATATCCAATAATTTATGCCGCGCAGGTTCATTGGGAAAACGCAATTCGATGTTGTTTAAATATCCTTCACTCTTTACTTCAATTTTTTCTTTGCCGAAAACCTTTGCGAGCCTTGACATTTCTTTGCCGCCAACTGGCTTGTCAACGACCACGATCGCGTTATCAAAGTCTCCTCCTTTTATCAGGTTGTTATCTAGCAACATTTCCAATTCATGCAAAAAGCAAAACGTCCGACATGGAGCTATCTCATTTTTAAAATCGCGGATATGTTTTAGCCCCGCATGCTGCGTGCCTAAAACAGGCGAGTTAAAATCGATCAGCGTTGTTATGGAATATTCATCAGCCGGTACGGCGATCAATTCCACATTTTTTTTATCGTCTTTGTAAACAATGTTCTGATCCAGCGTATACCAGGTTTTTTCTGCATCCTGCTCCTCAATTCCGGCCTTATCAATCAGCTCAATAAAGGGCTCTGAACTTCCATCCATGATGGGTACTTCCGGGCCATTCAAAGAAATAAGAACATTGTCAATACCCATTCCTACCAATGCGGCCAGCACATGCTCAACCGTATTTATTTTCATTCCATTGCTTTCCAGCGTTGTGCCGCGGCTAGTATCGGTGACAAGGTCACAATCTGCTTTAATAACAGGTTGATCTGCGAGATCAATTCGTTGAAATTGGATACCAAAATTCGGGGCAGCCGGTTTTAATATCATATCCACCTGCACCCCGGTATGAATACCGGTACCGGAAATACTTGCCTCCGATTGGAGAGTATGCTGCCGATCCGGATTGAAGTCTGCAGCCATCTTCTCATTAATATAGGTTTTCTTTTTTGGCTCTGTTATCATGCAAACAAAGATAGGGAGAAGTGACTAGCCAAAACATGGAACGATTCACAAAAAGAGGAGATAATTATGCTACGAGTAGCCTGCTTTTTAATGAGGGGAATGGCCTATTTTAGAAATGCAAATTTCGTGGCTCAGGCTTTTTCTTTAAGAATCTCCTTTATCAATGCTTCCAGCTCTTTTACCCTTTTTTCCAACTCCGGGAGATTGCGGCCAATGGCCTGGCTTCGGAGAGCGGCCGTGTAATCTTGTGCGGGTGAGCCTGTAACCGCTTTGCCGGCTTCAATGGATTTGCTCACTCCACTTTGTGCATTTATTTTGGCGCCATCTCCGATCTGCAAATGACCTACCACGCCGGCCTGCCCACCGATCATGACGCCTTTGCCAATTTTAGTACTGCCGCTAA
>Ga0310813_10001136_pt1 | contig 16070 bp, 12 predicted proteins | sample YN3metagenome_FD_203086 | JGI IMG/M metagenome (GOLD analysis project Ga0310813, IMG submission 203086) | Soil microbial communities from experimental microcosm in Duke University, North Carolina, United States - YN3 | ecosystem: Engineered > Artificial ecosystem > Soil microcosm > Unclassified...
CCTCCCGTCGTGAATCGTGACTCGTAGTACGTCGCGATCCCTTCGGTCACCCAGCTCGGCTGGTACTGATTGGGGAAGAGGCCGGGCGCGCGACCGAACACCGACTGCAGCGCGCCCCAGATCCCGAGCGAGCGATCGAGATGGAAGACGTGCGTCAGCTCGTGGACGATCACGAGCCGCTCCCAGCTGTCGTAGGTCTGCAGGCCGGGATCGGTCACCGGCGGGACGAGCAGAATCGTGAAGCGATTGGACGGGTACGTGCTGGTGAAGCCGTTCGGCGTGTCGTAGTCGTCCGACAGCGTGACGTCCACGATACCGCGCGGCGGATGGAGCTCGGTCGACAACAGTCGATAGGCACGCTCCGCCTCGTTCGCGGCCTCGATCGCCTTGGACCGATAGGCCGGATGAAAGTGGATGCGAAAATGTTCGGTGTGAATTGTTCGCCAAGATCCGGACGGATCAACCTGAGATGCGGCGGGCGTGGTGAGCAGCGCGAGCAAAAACAGCGTGCGCCGTGCGCCGTGCGCCGTGCGCCGGATCAACGTGCCGCTTCCCGGAAGAAGTCTTCGATCCCCTTCGCGAGACCACGCGCATATCGCATGCGCCCTTCCGGGCTCGCCAACATCGCCTCTTGATCGGGCAGCATCATGAACAAGCCTTCGGTCAGTGCGGACGGGAACCACGGGTCACGCACCAGCGCGTAGTCCCCACGCCCCATCCCCAGGTCCCGCACGCCGAGCTCGGCAACCAGCGCGCGGTCGAGCGCGCGGGCCAGGCCGGCACTCCGCGGATGGAAGTAATACACGCTCGTGCCGTTGTTGGTGAACGGATTGATGCCGTCCGGCAATGCGTTCGCGTGAATCGACACGAGCACGTCGGCGTCGTGCAGCTCGGCGAAGTGCGTGCGTGGATAGAGATCCACCGGCAGCGAATCGACGCGCGTGAGCAGGACGGTCGCGCCGGCCTGCTCGAGCAGCGTCTTCGCCTGCTGCGCGACGGCGAGTGTAGCGACCGGCTCCCAGAGTCCCGTCGGTCCATGGGCGCCCACGGGCGGATGACCGGGGTCGAGCACGATTGTGCGACCGGCGAGCGGGCGGCGCGGATCGATGATCGGCGGCCGGCGCACCTCGAGAACGAGATCGCGGCCGCTCCAGCGCGTGCGATAACCCCACACCGGACCGGCCAGCGCGAGCGTGATCGTCACTTCATCAGCGGCCGGCTGGGCATAGCTCATCCGTGTGACATATGGATCGGTGCCGCCGTGCTGCATCCAGTTCACGTCCGAGGCGACTCCGTACAGTCGGAGTGTCAGGCTCTGCTCGCCTTCCTCCACCTGGAACGGCACGCGGCCCGGCAGCGGCACGCGCAGCTCGAGCGAGCGGGCACCAGCGCTGAGACGCACGGAGCCCACGGTGCCGCCCGGCGGCGGCGTTCCTGGCGCGAGCGGGATGACGTCGGCGCTGTTCACCCAGGCGACGGCACTGCGGGACAGCTGGAGGCGCGTCTGTCCGTTCCAGCGCGCGCTCGCGACAGCAGTTGTGCCAAGCGGAAAGAACCAGTTGTACGTCCCATACGGAACGGCTTTGCCTACGGTTAGGCTGTCGCTCGTGCCGGTGTGCGCCGTGTCGTCGTTGAGCACCACCACCAGCGGATGCGAGCGATCGAGCGTGTCGAGGACGAGCGGCCAGATCGCGCGCGCCGTGTCGTTCCCAACGATCGCTTCGACAATCGGCTCGCACAGCGGGCGCGCGGGCAGCCACGCGACGTAGCGATCGGCGGCGGCAGGCAGACGGTAGGCGGCCGTATCGGTGCCGAACGCGCGCACGCCCCACGCCGGCTCTTCCGGCAACGTGTCGGGCACGAACCACGTCACGTCGCGCTGCCCTTCCATCCGCAGGCGCACGCGCGCTCCCGGCGTCGCGCGCACCGACAAGCGAATGCCCTCTCCTGCCGGAAACGCGAGCGAGTCGCCGGGGGAGAAGCTCGTCGTGTCGATCCAGGCGACTGCGCCTGCGGGCGGACGAAATCCTTGCGCGATTCGCGCCACGAACGTCGTCTCCTGCCGTTCACCGCTGGCCTGCGCGACGATGTCGAAGCGCACGATCGAGTCGGCGGGCAGTGGGACCCATGCGAGCCAGCCGCCGGTCGGCGCGACTCTCACGGGAATGCCGTTCACGGTGAGGGCCACGTCGCCCCGACCAGGGCCTGCGCTGCCGAATAAGAAGGAAGAGTCCTGCGCCTGGATCGGCACGGCCGTATCGGGATACACGATGGTGATGTGCAGGGGAGCGACACGGGACGCCGGACGAGGGACGGGAGACGAGGTGATCGACGACACGCGCGAGGCGCAGCCGAACGTCACGGCGACAAAAAGCAGAGGCCAAACGGGTCGCATGTGGCGCAAGCTACCAGAGAGCAATAGATTGGGCCACCTTACTTTATGGCATCGAGCGCCTGCCACTACTGCGGTCGACAGAACGAGCCGACCGCACAATTCTGCTCAGACTGCGGCAAGCCATTGACGCAGGCGGCTGCCGCCCGGGCGGCAGCCATGGCCGGGGCAGGCATCGTGTCGCGGACGAGCGCGCCGCCGACGCCGGGCGGCGGTGGGCAGGCGGACGCTCCTGGAGCGGCGCCGTGTCCCCTCTGCGGATCGGTCGCTGCTGCCTCCACAGCTGCCTCGGCCGGCTACGACCGGCGCCTCACGCCAGACCGGCGCTCCGATCATTCCTTCACCCTGGTCCTGATCTCCGAGATGGCGACGGAGGTCGCGCGTTTCGATCGCAAACATGCCGCCACGACGATCGGTCGTACCGAAGGCGACATCAAGTTCCCCGACGATCAATTCCTCTCCCCGCTGCACGCCAAGGTGTCCTGGGAAGAGGGCCGGCTCGAGGTCCGCGATCTCGGCAGCCGCAACGGCACGTGGGTGTTTCTCGAGGAGCCCTACCGGCTGAACGACGGCGACCTGTTGTTGATCGGCTCGCAGGTGCTGCGTTTCCGGCGGCTCGGCTACCCCGGGCCGCACGCCGCCGAAGCGGACGCGACAAAGCGCATGGGCAGCATGACGCCGAGCGCTGACATCGCGAGTCTGACGCAGCTGCGGAGCGACGGCAGCTCGCGCGACGTCATCCAGCTGTCGCCCGGCCGTGACGTGCACATCGGGCGCGAGCGCGGCGACTGGATCTTCCCCTACGACCCCTCGATGAGCGCGCAGCATGCGACGGTGCGCTCCGAGGACGCGGACTTCGTGCTCGTGGACGACCACAGCCGCAACGGCGTGGCGATCGCCGCGCGCGGCGCGATGACATTGCGGCACGCGTCGCGAATCATGGTGGGCGACAAAGTCTTCCGGATCGACATCCCGGGCGCCGCGCTTCCGGACGGGATGGAGCCGGCATGAAGATCTGTCCCGTCTGCTCGACCGAGTATCCCGATGACGTGAAGTTCTGCCCCAACGACGGGCAGACACTCCGGGCCGCGGCACCGGCCAATAACCTCGTCGGTCAGGTCGTCGCGGATCGCTACCACGTCGTCAAGAAACTGGGTGAAGGCGGGATGGGTCAGGTCTATCTCGCCGAGCATGTGAAGATGGGACGGCGGAGCGCCATCAAGGTGATGAACCCTTCGATGGTGCACGATCCCGACGCGGTCGCGCGCTTCAATCGCGAAGCGTCGAACGCCAGTCGCATCACGCACCCGAACGTCTGCGCCATTTACGATTTCGGCGAAACGCCTGACGGGCTCATCTACCTCGCGATGGAGTTCATCGAAGGCGAGCCGCTCACGGATCTGCTCGAGCGGGACGGCGCGCTGCCGGTCGCGCGCGCGACCGCAATCTTCCAGCAGACCGCCGACGCGCTCCAGGCCGCGCACGACCTCGGCATCGTGCACCGCGACTTGAAGCCCGACAACATCATGCTGACCAAGGGCCGCGGTGGCACCGACATGGTGAAGGTCGTGGACTTCGGGATCGCGAAGGCGGTCGGCGGCGACGAAGCGGGTCAGAAGGTGACGAAGACCGGGCTGGTGGTCGGCACGCCCGAGTTCATGAGCCCCGAGCAGCTCTCTGGCGACAAGCTCGACGGCCGGAGCGATCTCTACTCGCTTGCCCTCGTCTATTACCGGATGCTCACCGGCAAGCTGCCGTTCGAGGCGACGACGGTGCAGGAAACGATGATCAAGCGGCTGACCGACGAGCCCACCAAGCTCGCCGACGCTCGGCCCGATCTCTCCTTCCCTGCCGGCCTGCAGGCGGTGCTCGACACCGCACTCACGCGCACGCCGGCCGAGCGCTACCAGAGCGTGTCCAAGTTCGCTGCCGACGTTGCCACCGTCACCGGGAAAGGCGGATCGGCAACCGCGGCGATGCCGCGCACGCGCGCGGACACCGAGGGCAAGACCCAGCTGATCGACAGCTCGGCGCGCGCCGCGCCCACGACGCGGATTTCGGCCAAGTCGGCGCCGCCGCCAGGAGCGACGTCCAAGAAGCGCTCGCTCGTGTTTGCCGGCGTGGCGGTCGTCGTCGTGTTGGCAGGTGGGGGAGCGTGGGTCGCGCTGAACGGCGGCAGCAAGGCTAGTCCCCCGCCGCCACCCCCACCCCCACCCGCGGACACGACCTCGCGTGTGGCGCGCGACACGGCGGTGAATTCGACAACTCGCCAGAATCGTTCCGTGCCACCCCCGGTTACACCGACCAATCACAACGCGTCAAACGGCGGCAGCGCGAAGGCCCGGTTCAACCTCGCTGCCGCGGGTGACGCGCTGAACGACCTGCTCGATTCCATCGACGTCTACCCGACCTCCAAGGTGCGCGACTCGGCGCTGGCGCTCTTCAACGCGCCGGGCATCACCTCACGCGACAAAGCGATGGCCGCATTCGTCACGGGCAATACCTACTTCAAGGGAGGCGATAGAACGCAGGGGTGCGATTGGGTGCGGCGTGCTTCGACGACTGATCCGACCACGCCCACGTATTCCCGCTTCGTCAACGAGCAGTGTAACTAGCATGTTCGGACGCTCTTCCAAGTCGATCAAGATCGAGATCTTCGGCAAGACCGACCTGGGCCGCACGCGCGAGCACAACGAGGATCGCTTCCTCGTCGCCGATCTGACGCGCAAGGCGGCGTCGCTCCAGCCCGAGGTTCGCAAGCACGACATCGGGCCGCGCGGCACACTGCTCGTCGTGGCGGACGGCATGGGCGGCGCCGCCGCGGGCGAGCTCGCGAGCGAGATGGCGACCGACACGATCTACGATCATCTCGTGAAGACGCTCGCCGAAGAAGGCGAGATCACGCCGCAGCGCTTCGCCTACCGCCTGAAGGAATCGGTCGAGGTCGCGAACTCGAGTATTCACGCGCACGCCAAGGCGCATCCCGAAGTGCGCGGCATGGGGACGACGACGACCGCCGCGGGCGTGTTGAACGATCATCTCTATCTGACGCAGGTCGGGGACAGCCGCGCCTATCTCATCCGCGGCGGCCAGGCGTTCCAGATCACGAAAGACCAGTCGCTGATGCAGCGGCTCGTGGAAGCCGGCGAGCTGACCGAAGAGGAAGCCGCGCAGAGCGAGCGCCGCAACATCATTCTCCAGGCGCTCGGCCCCGACCCCAAGGTGAAGGTCGACCTCACCCACCAGGAGGTGCGTCGCGGCGATGTGCTCGTACTCTGCTCCGACGGTCTCTCGGGTCAGGTGAAAAAGGACGAGATCGCGAAAGTCGTGTCCGAGGCGAGCGACCTGAGCGCCGCGTGCGACAAGCTCATCGCGCTGGCGAACGAGCGCGGGGGCCCCGACAACATCACCGTCGTCATCGCGCGCTTCGACGGCGACGGGCTCCGGTTTTCCGGCAGCAGCAGCACCGAAGAAGACGGCGTCGGCCATCAGGTCTTCCCGCTGATCGACACGGAGACGAGCACCGAGCCGGTGCCGGTTTACAAAGGCAGCCGGCCGCCCAAGCCCGCGAAGGAAGTGCGCAAGCAAACGTACACGCGGGCGATCGTGCTGGGCCTGATTGCCGTCGCCGCGGCACTCGCCTGGTATCTGCTCTCGCGGAATCCGTGAAAGCGCAATTTCGGTTCCTCTCCGGGGCACGCGCCGGGCAGGTCGAAGCCTTCCGCAAGGGATACATCGGGCTGGGCCGCCATCCGCTCTCCGACGTCCGCTTCGACGCCGAGCGCGACCTCGACGTCTCGTCGCGCCAAGCCGCCATCGTCCGCAAGGCCGAAGGCTTCGTCGTGCAGGACCTGAGCAGCCGCAACGGCACGTTCGTGAACGGCAAGCGGATCACCGGCGACACGCCGCTCCAGGACGGCGACGTCATCGGCTTCGGCGCCAATGGACCCGCGGTCGAATTCCATGTGCTCGCGACGGACGACTTGCCGCCGACCGCGGCAGCCGAAGGGCTCGCGGAACGAATGTCGTCTCCGCGCGAGACCGTGCCGGCCGCGGACGCCCGACCGTCGGTGTCGCGTCAAAGCACCGGCGTCCGGATTCGCGCCGAGGTGCTGCGACAGACGGCGCAGCTGCGCCGCACGACGAAGATTCTGATCGTGCTGCTGCTGGTCGTGGGCACGGGATTCACGTGGATGCAGTGGGACGGCCGGCGGCGCGCGAGCGAGCTGCGCGCGCTCCAAGTGCGCGCCGACAGTCTGTTGAACGAATCGCGCACCCTGTCCACGCAATTTCAGTCGGAGCTCCAGGGCGTGCGAGACGCGCTCAAGACGTCGCAAGACGAGACCACGCGGCTCCGGCGCGAGCTGGCGGCCTCCGGCGGCGACGCCACGTCGGTGTCGCGACTCCGCACGCAGCTCGACGACGCCGAGCGGCGCCAGCGCGCGCTGGCGGGCGCCGTGGGCGGCGTGGATTACCGCGCGCTCTCACATCAAAACCAGGACGCCGTGGCGATCGTGCTGGTCGAGTACACCGACGGCGAGCGGTTCAGCGGCACCGCGTTTTCGGTCGACTCGATGGGCACGATGGTCACGAACAAGCACATCCTCGCGGGCGAGGACGGCACGAAGACGCCGCGCCGCCTCGGCGTGATCTTCTCCGGGAGCACCCAGTTCTGGCGCGCCGAGATGATCGGCGTTTCGCCGGATGCGGACATCGGCGTGCTGCGCGTGTTGATCAAAGGCGGCACACCGCGCGTGCACGGCCTCGCGCGCTCGCGCGAAGGGCTGGAGCGCGGGGACCCGGTCGCGATCCTCGGCTATCCGTTGGGCTTCGATCTGCCGATGGAATCGCAGGGCGGCAATCCGATCGCCGAGCCGACGCTGACGGTGGGAACGGTGAGCAAGACGCTGACGTCGGTCGTGCAGGTCGACGCCTACGGCGCGCCCGGCTCGTCCGGCAGCCCGATCTTCGATCGCAACGGCAACGTGATCGCGGTGCTCTACGGCGGCGAGCGCGAGTCGAACGGGAAAATCATCTTTGCGGTCCCGGCGTACGTCGCGGCGGATTACTTGAAGAGCTTGAACCTGATGCACTGAGCGCCGAGTTATGACGTTTAGGGCGCGAAGGCTTGCGCCCGTCTCAAACTGCCAAATGTTGTCCTACAGCACCATGCGCCATCTTCACAGCCCTGCCTTCGTTCTGCTCGCGATCACCCTCGGTGCCTGTGGTGAATCGACGGCGCCCGTCCGTCCGATCCATCCGACTATCACCGCCGGCGTGGCGCACAGCTGCATGCTCACGGAGACCGGCGCCGCCTCGTGCTGGGGCGAAAACTCGTATGGCGAGCTCGGCAACGGCACGAAGGTGAGCAGCGTCAACCCCGTTCCGGTCGCGGGCGGAATCGAGTTCACGACCATCAGCGCGGGCGGCGCCTTCACCTGCGGCCTGGATCGCGCCGGGGCCGCATACTGCTGGGGCACCAACTTCAACAGCCTGCTGGGCAACGGCACGGCGGTCCAAAGCGCGTCGATCCCGAGCCCCGTGTCCGGCGGTCTCAAATTCATCAGGCTGGCGACCGGCCAGACGCACGTCTGCGGAATCACCGACACGGGCGCCGCATACTGCTGGGGCCGCGACGACAACGGACAACTCGGGGACGGCGATACCGCGACCAAGAGCGTCCCGACGCTCGTCACCGGTGGGCTCTCGTTCAGCGCGATCGCGGCGGGCGACTACCACACCTGCGCGCTGACGACGAACGGCCAGGCTTACTGCTGGGGGATAAACGGCTCGGGACAGCTCGGCAACAACGGCGCACCGACGCCGAGCAGGGTGCCGGTCCCGGTCTCGGGTAGCCTAACCTTCACCGACGTCGCCGCGGGAGCGTATCACAGCTGCGGGATCGGGTCCTCTGGAGCGGCCTACTGCTGGGGCGGGAACAGTTCCGGTGAGGCCGGCAATTTCGCCGTGCTGTACACCGCGCCGACGCAGATTCTCGGGACGCAACTGTTCACACACATCACTGCCGCGGGCTTGCACACCTGTGCGCTCACGAGCGGCGGGACGGCGTACTGCTGGGGTTATGACCAGAACGGTGAAGTGGGCAACGGACCAGCCGTGCAGCAGTTCGGACCGAGTGCCGTCTCGGGCGGTCTGAGCTTCAGCGTCATCGCGGCGGGCTACTCTCACACCTGCGCGCTCGCCAACGTCGCATACTGCTGGGGCAGTAATCTGTACGGCCAGCTGGGCCACGCACGGCAACACGTCGCGACGCCGACGCTCGTGGCGGGATTGACCGGCGTCACGCAGTTGGCAGTCGGCGCAACCGGCTCGCACACCTGTGCGCTGGTCGCCTCGGGTGCCGCATACTGTTGGGGCCGCAACGCCGAGGGCCAGCTCGGTGCCGGCTCGCTCCAGCCGGCGAGCGGGACTCCGGATTCCGTGCACGGCGCGCAGTACGGCTCGATTGGCGCCGCCTTCCAGCATACGTGCGCGGTGACAACGGCGGGCGCCGGATATTGCTGGGGTGCCGGCAACCTCGGCCAGCTCGGCACCGGACAGAATGGAGCGCAGAACCAACCCGCACCGGTCGCCGGTGGTCTGACATTCGCGGCGATCGCCGGCGGCCTGTGGCACAGTTGCGGACTCACGACCGCCGGCGCCGCCTATTGCTGGGGCTCGAATATCGCCGGTGAGCTTGGCGACAGCACGATCGCCTCTCATAACTCTCCGGGCGCGGTTCACGGAGGGCTCACGTTCGACTCGATCTATGTCGGCGTATTTATTTCGTGCGGTCTCACCAGCGCCGGTGCCGCGTATTGTTGGGGTGTGAATTCCGGCCAATTCGGCGATAGCTCGACGGCGAGCAGCATCGTTCCGGTCCACGCGGCGCCCACACTGACGCTCACGACGCTGTCGATCGGAGACGCACACGTCTGCGGGCTGGTGAGCTCGGGCGCCGCGTATTGTTGGGGGCAAGGCATATCGGGTCAGCTGGGTAATGCGACCTATGATACCACCAGCCGGGTTCCGGCGACCGTTTCGGGCGGACGAAGCTTCAGCACGATCTCGGCCGGCGGCCAACACACCTGCGCGCTGACTACGGCCGGCGCGGCGTACTGCTGGGGCACGAATCACAACGGTGAGCTCGGCAATGGCAGCGCGGACTCGACGAACGTGCCAGTCGCCGTGTCGGGCGGTCTGACCTTTGCCGCCATTCAATCGGGCGGGGGCTATACCTGCGCGCTGACCGGTGCTGGAACCGTCTACTGTTGGGGCGATGACTACTACGGTCAGCTCGGGCGTGGCGTGTACGGCTTCTCCGACGTGCCGGTCGCCGTGATTCCTTAGTCAGACCGCGGGACGACTGATCCGGACGCGCGGGCGGCGAGAAACACCGTCGCCGCGATGAGCACCCACGACAATAGCGGAACTAGCAGAAACCGCGACGCCGGCTGCGGCATCGGCGGTCCATAGGCGACGCGATAATAGACGAACAGCGAAACGACGCTCACGACGAGCGCCGTGATGTACACCATGACCTGGCCCGCGGGCAGCCAACGCGGCGACACGATCGCCCACGCCAGCGCCGCGAATGGCGCGACGTCCCAGCCGAAGAAGAGCACGAGCAGCAGCATGGACTTCTGATTGTGGCCGACGTGGAGCATGAACACGACCGCGCCCACCGCGCCGGCGATCACGGCGAGCAAGGCGACGACGCGCAGGACCCGCATGATCCTAAGGCTTGGCGGGCGCTCTGCCCGAGCACGAATTCGCCGCCCCAACGTTCTCGGCGCTGATGCCGCCCATTTGCAGCCAGCCGGCCTGCCCCGACGCAGGGTCGGTCATGTGGACCCACCACCGTTGCACCGGTTCGTGGATCAGATGCAACGCGCCCCACCCGACGTCGGACTCCTGACCGCTCGACCGCACATGGGCGACCTTTGCGCCGGTATACGTGATGACCTCCACCGTGTCCCCCACCGGAAGCCCTGCGTGATTGGACGTGTCGGGAACCACCACGGCGATGCCGGGCGGGTGGAGCACCATCGCGCCTTCATCCGTTTCCACGGTGGCGCCGTCGGCCACGCTCGCGACGCTGTCGGCGTCCGCATTGGGCTCCGATCGCAACACGCCACCATGAAGGACTGTCCAGCCGGGGCCGTACTTGCAACACTCGAATGGACAGGCGCCGCGGACGATGTACTCGGCGGGTTCAGGCGCCGCCGGCGGCGGTGGCTCAGCCGCATCCGGCGCCGGTGGAGGCGCGGCCTCGGACGTGTCTGCAGTCGAGTCCACCGCAGCAGCCGCTCGCTGGTCCGGCCGCCCGCCGCAGCCGGCGACCACCAGGACCAGCGCCGTTACGCACCACCAACCGAATCCGCGCATCAGAGCTCCCCCTTGTGGGTGCGCTGCTTGACCGATCAGATGGGTAGCCGTACAATGCCCGCTCATGGCGTGCAAATTAGCGCTCGGCGCGGCGATTGTGCTGGTCGCAGCGCCGGGCTGCGGCAAGACCGCAACGGGACTCGACGAGCTGCCGGTGACGCTGGAGACGGCGCAGGCGGCGGTGGACCTGTTCACGACCGGCTCGATCTACGTCCCCGCGAACTGTGCCGCCACGCCGGCCCTCAATTGCCCCAACGGAGCGGCAGCCAATCCGGCGCCCATCAATCTGACCCGCGACAGCGTCAGGATCACTCCCGGGGGCACCGGCGTGTACGACTTCAGCGCCTGGGGCACGGCGGTGACGCCCAACGACATCCCGATCACGATCCTGGGATCGCAGTGCGGTCTCGCGATCAACAGTACGTCCGGCACCGCGACTGAAATCGGCATCTCGGGCACGCTGATCTTCACCAGCCAGACCGTCGACGGGCCGATCAACCGGATAGACATCACGAACGTGAACCTGACGGGTCTCGAGCCGGCGGATGTCGCCTTACACGGCAACGCGACCTGCCAGGGTACGAGCTTCGGTTTGAGTTACTATCTCTCGACGATCACCAACGCGCTCGATCAGTCCGCCGCGCTGTGCGGCGCGCCGGGTGCAGCGCTGTTCGAAGTCTGTCCTTCACAAGCGACGGCCTCCGCGAGACGGTCGGGCTCTTAGCGGCTGGGGCCGGGAGCTCGCGCGGTGAGTCCCTGCGCGCCGAGCCAGTTGTAGAAGTCGTCGATCCAGTGATCGCTGCTCGTCCCCTGTTTGCGCAATCCGAAGCCGTGCCCGCCCGCGCTGTAGATGTGCACCTCCGGCTTCTGCCCGCCTTTGCTCAGCGCGTCGTCAAACCGCACCATGAAGCTCACCACCTGCGGGTCGTCCTGCGCCCACACAAGAAATAGCGGTGGCAGTTTGGCGGGGATCGCCGGCATGCGACCGAGCGGCGCGCCATAGATCATTGCGGCGAAATTCGGACGGGCCGCCGAGTCGGCCTGGAGCACTGTTCCGCTCGCCACCATGCCGCCGGCGGAGAAGCCCAGAAACCCGATCCGATCGGGGGCGACGCCCCACTCCGCCGCGTGTTGACGTACGACCCTTAGCGCTTGAATGCCGTCGGCGATGCCGTAGCGGCCCGCCGTATCGAAATCCATCTGCGGAATGCCTTGGCTGCGCTTCTCGACGACCCGGTATTTCAGCAAGAACGCCGCGATGCCGTGTTGCTGCAGCCACTGCGCGACCGGAACGCCCTCGAGATCCCAGGCCAGCGCGACGAACGCGCCGCCCGGGGCGACGATGACGCCCGTACCGGTCGCCTTGGCGCGGTCGGGGAGGTAGGCCGTGATCGTCGGCGTGACGACATCCATGAGCACTGTGCCGAGCGGCGTGTTCTCAATCTTGAGCTCTTGCTGGGTCCAATGCTCCGAGCCGGGCGCGACACCAGGCCAGAGGTTCAGCGTTTGCGCCTGCACGACGAACGGCAGGCACGCGAGCGCGAGGACAACGAGCGGTTTCGTAGCCATGCTCTCAAGGTAGCGCATATGCGATATACGTATCGCTGGAAGCGGACCCCAATTTTCCACCGCCCGCCGCGATCACGACGTACTGCTTGCCGCCGACCGCATAGGTGCATGGCGTCGCGTAGCCGGGCGCGGGCAGCGTCGCCTCCCAGAGCAACCGGCCGGTGCGGTTGTCGAACGCGCGAAACTTGCCGTCCATCGTGGCCGCGATGAACACCAGCCCGCCGGCCGTGACGATCGGGCCGCCGTACTGCTCGGTGCCGGTTGGCGATCCACGGCCGCCTTTCACCGCCGGATGCTGGCCGAGCGGGATGCGCCAGCGGTATTCACCGGTGTTCAAATCGATGGCGCTGAGCGTTCCCCACGGGGGCCGAATCGCCGGCAAGTCGCTGGAGTCACGCCAGCGCTCATAGCCGACGAATTCGTACGGCGACAGCGAAGGCGACGGCGGCGCTGGCGGCGGTGACGCCGTATCAGGCAACGGCGGCAACGAAAACCCCAGGAACTGAATCACCGCGCGCTTCTCGGCCTCGGGCAATCCCGCGAACGACGGCATGAAGCCGCGACCGCGCTCGATGATTTGCCGGACGTCGTCGGCGGACAGTCGCGCCGGCAGATCGATCAGCGGCAACGCGCGACCGTGGCCCTGGCGCTCGGCGCCGTGGCAACGCGCGCACACCGCGGCGTACACCGCCGGTCCTTTGCGCGGCAGACCGGTACGCGGTCCCAACTGCGCCGCTGCGCGCATCGCCGCGATCCAGGGCACGTCGCTCGCATTGACGTATAACACGCCCGCCGTGTCCACTGCCGCACCGCCCCATTCGCCGCCGCCGTCGAACCCCGGCAACACGATGCTGCCTTCGGCACTCGGCGGCTGGAAGAACCCGCCGCGTCTGAGGGTCTGGAATCGCTTGCGATCGACCACGTCGGAATCGCTCATCACCTGCCGCGCGAACGGCGCCGGCTTGACCGGGAATGGCTGCGTGGCCCATGCCTGCTCGCCGCGTAGATCGGAGGCGGGCACGGCGCGCTCCTCGATGGGAAAGATCGGCGTGCCGCTCGCGCGGTCGAACACGAATACGAAACCACTCTTCGCGATCTGCGCCACGGCGTCGATGCGGCGGCCGCCCTGCGCGAGCGTCACGAGGTTCGGCGCCGCCGGGAGGTCGCGGTCCCAGAGATCGTGGTGAACGGTCTGGAAGTGCCAGAGGCGCTTCCCGGTCGCGGCGTCGAGCGCGAGCAACGAGTTCGCGAACAGGTTAGCGCCGATCCGGGCGCCGCCGTAGAAATCGGGGGTGGCCGAGCCGGTCGGGATGTAGACGATGCCGCGCGTGACGTCGACCGACATCCCCGGCCACGAGTTCGCGCCGCCGGCCGTCTGCCAGGCGTCCGCGGGCCAGCTGTCGTAGCCGAGCTCGCCTGGATGCGGAATCGTGTGGAACGTCCAGCGGATAGCACCGGTGCGGACGTCATACGCCCGCACGTCGCCCGGCGCGGAGCCCTCTCCTTCTCCGACGCGCGTCCCCTGGATCAGCAAGTCCTTATAGATGATGCCTGGGCTGGTTGCGACGAGATACGCATCGCCGACGGCACGCGACAGTCCGTCGCCGAGATCCACGGAGCCGGAATCACCGAACGAGAGAATCGGCCGTCCGGTCGTCGCGGCGAGCGCGTAGAGCCGCCGGCCGGCGGTAAAGAAGATCCGCGCGCTCCGGCCACTGCCCCAATACACGACGCCCCGGTTGACGTGACGATCCTGGAGGTGCGGATCGAAGCGCCAGAGCAGCGTCCCGCGGTCGGCGTGCAGCGCGACGACGGCCAGCGCCGGCGTCGTCGTGTAGAGCGTGCCGTTCACGACGATCGGCGTGGCTTGGATTTCCCCGTGTCGGTCGGCCGGAAGATCGCCGCTGTGAAAGATCCAGGCGACCTGCAGCCGGGCGACGTTACTGGTGTCGATTTGCGTGAGCGCGGAGTAGCGGGAGTTGCCGGGATCGCCGCCGGTCACGCGCCAGTCGGCGGCGGGCGCCACGCCGCTGCTGCACGCGGCGAGGAGCAACAGCCAGGCGAATCTCACCGCGCCGCTGGGGAAACGGCGACGGCGACGCGCGAATCCGCGGTGCCGTAGTAGAGGAACCATCGCCCCTGAAAATGCACCAAGCCTTCGACGAACGTGGTTCCCTGGACGTACTGGCCGGTCCGCTCGTAGCGCTCCGTGGGACGCATGAACGGCGTCTTCGCGCGCGCGATCAGCCTCGTTGGATGCTCGGCATCGAACAGAGCTTGTCCGGCGCTGTAGACGTGCGCGCTGTCGCCGGCATTGTAGAGCACGAGGATACCGGCCGCGGTCAGTAGCGCAGGCGGACCGCCCTCGACCAGCCAGCCGTCGAAACGACCGGGACGCGGGGACAGCACCTTCACCGCTTCACCGGCGGAGTCCTCCACCGGCGTCCAGTCGATGAGATTGTCGGACGTCGCGATCCGGATGTCGGGGACGCCGTAATACATCCAGTACGTTCCATTGACGCGCGTCGCGATGAGGCGGTCGCCCTCGCGGCGCGTGAGAATCGCGCCCGATTTCGACTCATGGCGCAGGTACTTCCCTCCCGCGGCGTGCGCGAACGCCGGCCCATGCTTCACCCACGTAACGAGATCGCGCGAGGTCGCGACCGCGAGGCGCGGCACGTCGCGATTCCACTGGGTGTAGGTGAGCACGTAGGTGCCGTCCTCGGTCTCCACGATGCGGGGGTCTTCGACGCCGCCGGGCCATTCGTTCTGCCGTTGCGCGTCGGTGTCGGGATACAACACCGGCGCCGCGCGTCGACTGAAATGCAAACCGTCCCTGCTCTCCGCGAGGCCGAGGCGTGACGTGTGCCCGCCAATCTCGCTGCGGCCGCTGGCATCCTCGGCCCGGTATAAGAGGAAGATCTTCCCGTCGCGCACGACCGCGGCGGGATTGAACGTCGCGAACGCTTCCCACGCAACGACGCTGTCGTTCATGGGACTCGAGAATCGGGATTCGGCTTGCGGCGTGATGACAGGATTGACGCCGGACGGCTTGGTGAATGGTCCCAGCATCCAGGATTGCTGGACCGCCAGAAGGAGCGCGAGCCAGTTCAGGGCTGAACGAGTTGTGCGGCGAGGATCATGCGCCGTCCGGCAGCGGCGTCGGAGACGCGATCGATGCGACCAATTTTCCAGTCGCTGAACCGGCGCTTGGCAAGCACGCGCAGAAAGTAGTTGCTATCCGCCGCCGCGACGAGCGAGATGGTCTTCTCGCCGTGACTCGTGACCGCGATTTCATGTGGTCCGGGGTCGACCTCGATCATGCGGAACGCTCCCGGACTCGTTGCGCCTACGGGGCGACCGTCGACGGCGATCTCGAGCTGGGGGTAGGCCGCATAGACCATGGCACGCTGCGCGACGTAGATGCGCGCTTTACCGGAACTGGGCGCAAAGGTGAGGGCATCCCTTTCCCGTTCCGGCATCGCGACCCGCAGCGGCGTCTGCCAGCTCTCCGAGCGGCATCGCACACCGGTCACCGGTCGTGGGACCAGGCGATGCTCCATCGTGTCGATGGTCCACGCGCGCTGCAGCTTGGTGAGGAACGGACCGCCGTCGGGAGAGTCCCCGACGGCGACGACGCCGCTGTCACATGTCGTCAGGAATTGATCGCCAATGCCCGGCCCAGGAATAAGGAACGCTCGTGACGGTTTCCAGACGAGAT
>Ga0310813_10001137_pt1 | contig 16064 bp, 15 predicted proteins | sample YN3metagenome_FD_203086 | JGI IMG/M metagenome (GOLD analysis project Ga0310813, IMG submission 203086) | Soil microbial communities from experimental microcosm in Duke University, North Carolina, United States - YN3 | ecosystem: Engineered > Artificial ecosystem > Soil microcosm > Unclassified...
ATGGCTCAGGGAGCGAAGGTCAAAGGACAGTGGTCAGATAGCAGATGGCGAAACGTCTGTCTCCGTCCTCTGTCTTTCCTCAACCGCCTTTTGATCTCGCCGTCTTCGCGAGCGCAACGAGAGTATCGCGCGCTTCGCCCGGCGTCGCGATGCGGCGCTCGAAGTCGAGGCGGGCCGTTCGGTTTTCCGCGCGGAGATCGCAGCCGGCCGGATCGATGCCGGTCATGCGCCACGCCGCGGCGGATTGCCCGAGGAGGCGTGTCGCGTAGAGGCCGACGGCTTCGCCGTGATCGCCGTTCATATGGGCCACGATGCCTTCTTCGGCCTCGGCCAGCGCTTCGGCGCCGGCGACATCGAGCAGCACGTCACGCACCGCGAGCGTGCGCGCGCGGGCAAAGCCGCCGACAAGGTGAACATCGGTAACCGCGCCGACATGGATCTTGAAATCGGGAAGTCCGGCATAGAGTTCCGCCTTGGGATGGCGGCGGAGATAGCGCGCGCGGTCGAACGGCGCGTCGGAGCGTTCGCAGCGGCCGCTCAGCGTCACGCGCGCGCTGTCCATGGGATCGCCTTCCGCCTTGGGCGGCTCCGCGATCAGCAGCGAGAACCGCGGGTCGCGCGCGAGGTTGCGCGTATGTGCCGCCAGGCCGGAGAAAAAGAAGATCGGCGCCCCGTCGAGGCGCGTGGCATAGCCGACGAAGGACGCATAGGGCGCGCCGTCCGCGCCGACGGTTGCCAGTGTGGCGGTCAGCCCCGTGCGCAGCAATCGGCGCGCGGCGACGATGTGCTCGGGATCGGGGGCGGCTTGGCGCGCGGGCTCGCTCATGCGCGGAAATCTGCCACGCGCGCCTCTATTCGTCATCCTGAGCCTCTCGGGATGACGCGGTGACTGGCCTCAGTCCTCGAGCCGGAAGCGGATGGGGACAGTGGCGGTGCCGGGAATGGGCACGCCGGCGCGGCGCGCGGGCTCGAAGCGCCAGCGGCGCACCGCGTCGACCGCGGCGGCGTCGAGCAGGCCGTGGCCGCTGCTCTGGCTGATGCGCACGCTCTCGGCGCGTCCGTCGGCCGCGACGGCGATGCTCAGCAGCACGACGCCTTCCCAGCCCTGCTCGCGCGCGGTTTCGGGATAGCGCGGGATCGGATTGGCGGCGCTGCCGAAGCCGTAGCGCGGCGGCGATGTGCCAGTGTCCGGCCCCGATGCCGGCGCCGCATCGGCGGCGACGATGGGTGCCGCGGCGGTTTGCCGGCGCGCCGGCTGGCCGGCCTCGCTCGAGCGCGTCGACGATTGCGCGAGGCGCGGCGTCTTCGCCGGCGGTGGCGGGATGCGCGCCGGCCGCCGCAGCGCGACTTTAACAATCCGCCGCTCGGCGACGATTTCGGGCACCGCCGGTTTCGCCGTGTCGGCTGTCGGCGTCGGGCGAACCGGCGGAACCGGCTCCGGCCGCGGCAAGTCCTTTGCAAAGCGCGGCGCGTCTTTCGCGCGCTCGGGTGCCGGCGGCTTCGGCGTCTCCGCCAGCGGCGGCGTGGTTGGCGCTGGCGCGCGCACCGCACGCGGCGCCTCGGGCGCTTCGACCGCAGTCGGCGTGGGCGCGGTCTCGGGCTTGGCGGCTTCAGACGCGCGGGCCGGTTCGCCGAGGGCGGCCTGCGCGGTGCTGGACCGCGCGGCGCCGGCATCGGCCACGATCTCGACGCTGACCACGGCGCCCACCGCCGGCTGCGGCTTCTGCTCGACCCAGAGCATCGCGGCCAAACCGATATGCGCGCCGAGCGAAAGCGCGAGCGTCAGCGCAAGCCAAGGCCTCCGGCGCCGCGGCTCGGGCAGACTTCGCGCGATGCTATGCAATCTCTGCGTCACCGAACCCGCTCCGTTTGCCAGAAGCTGGCGGCGCTCTTGCCGCCAGCGACTGCGTCACCGCAAACGTTGCTCCGTCCCGCTTCCAGATCCCGGGAAACGGCGGGTGACGCCCGAGGCGGCCGGTCTCCTGGCTTGCGGGTCGACGCCGTTCGGCCGGCCTTCCCAAAGGACAATCCTCTCGGATCGTCCGACGGTGGCATGGTCTGGCCGAGGGCTCGCCGCTCACAGTTGCGGGGACAGCCGCGGAATTGCACCGCGTTCCCAATGCCCCCGAACCCGGGGACACCGCCTCGCCGCCAACGTTAGGGGCGGTCGCCGCCCCGGTCAATCGCGCCCGGGCGCCGGATCAGCCCGGGTATTTGACCGCGACGAGATAGAGGCCGTCGGCCGGAGCGGTCGGTCCGGCGGCGGCGCGATCGCGCGCTTCGAGCGCCTTCGCGATGTCGGCGACGTTCCACTTGCCTTCGCCGACAAGCTTCAACGTGCCCACCATGTTGCGCACCTGGTGATGCAGGAACGAGCGCGCGCGCGCCGTCACCTCGATCTCGTCGCCGAGCCGCGCGACGGCGAGCTCGTCGAGCGTCTTCACCGGCGACTCGGCCTGGCAATCGGCGGCGCGGAAGCTCGTGAAATCGTGGCGCCCCACCAGTAGCTGCGCCGCCGCGTGCATGGCGCCGGCGTCGAGCGGCATCGTCACGCGCCAGGCCCGGTCGCGGTCGAGCGTCAGCGGCGCGCGGCGGTTCGCGATGCGATAGCGGTAGCGCCGCTCGATGGCCGAGAAGCGCGCGTGGAAATCCGGCGCGGCGGCGGCGCAATCGAGGATCGCCACCGGATGCGGCTTCAGGTGGAAGTTCACCGCCTCCATGAGGCGGAACGGCTCGGCCTCTTTCGCAAGATCGAGATGCGCCACCTGCGCGAGCGCGTGCACGCCGGCATCGGTGCGGCCGGCGCCATAGACCGTTGCGCGCTCGCCGCAGAATTTCTCGACCGCGTCTTCGACGACCTGCTGGATCGACACGCCCTCGCTCTGGCGCTGCCAGCCGACGAACGGCGTGCCGTCGTACTCGAGCGTGATCTTGTAGCGGGGCACGAGGGCGGTCAGGCCTTCTCGATCGCGTCGCGCAGCAGGCGGCGGTGGCACTGATCGGGCTTCTCGCAGGTGCAGAGAAGCGTGATCGGCCGGCCTTCGTCGCTCATGAATTTGAGCGTGCGCAGCAGCGATTTCTGCCGCGATACTTCTTTCCTGTAGGCCGAGGCGAAGCGCCTCCAATCCAGCTTGCCGGCGAGGAAGCCCTTAACCAGCGCTTTTGACGGCGCCAGATCGGTGAGCCACAGATCCCAATCCTTCTTGCCGAGCCCGTAGGGCTTGAAGCGCGTGACGAGCAGGCGCAGGCCGTCCTCCTTGCCCGCGGTCGAAAAGGCGCTTTTCTCGATCAAGAGCGGCATGATGATCTCCCTGCGCGAGCGAGGCCGCGCGGCAGCGTGTCGGAGCGGGTTTTAAACCCGCCCCTGGTGCGTTTCCACCGGCGCAGCGCCGGTCAATCCAATCGCGTTCCCGGCGCCAGCGCGAAGCCGCGCAGGAAGGCGTCGGCGGGCATAGGCGCCTTGCCGGCGCGCTGCAGTTCGACCAAGCGTAGCGCTCCTTCGCCGCAGGCGATGGTCGGCAGCGCATCGAGCACCGAGCCGGGCGTCGCGCCAGCGAGTGCCGGCGCCACACGCGCCCGCAGCACGCGAATGCGTTCGCCCTTGGCCGCGAACCAGGCGCCGGGCACGGGATGGAACGCGCGGATGCGGCGCTCGAGCAGCGGGGCGGGCGCGTGCCAATCGAGGCGCGCCTCTTCCTTGGCGATCTTCTTGGCGTAGCTGACGCCCTCGGCCGGCTGCGGCACGGGGATGAGCGATTCGTCGGCGAGCCCCGCGACCGCGCGCACGATGAGCTTGGCGCCGAGCGCCGCGAGCGCGTCGTGCAAGGTGCCGGCGGTCGTATCGGCCGCAATCGGCACGTTCTCCTTCAGCAACATCGGGCCGGTGTCGAGGCCCTCGTCCATCACCATGATCGTGATGCCGGTCTCGGCGTCCCCGGCCTCGATCGCGCGCTGGATCGGCGCGGCGCCGCGCCAGCGCGGCAGCAGCGAGGCGTGGATGTTGAGGCAGCCCTGCAACGGCGCATCGAGGATCGCCTTCGGTAGGATGAGGCCGTAAGCGGCGACAACCGCGAGATCGGCGCGCAGGTCGGCAAATTCCGTTTGCGCGGCCGCATCGCGCAGCGACTTCGGGCTGCGGACGGGGAGGCGGTGCGCCGCGGCCGCGCGCTGCACCGGCGAGGGCTGTTCTTTCTGCCCGCGCCCGGCGGGCCGCGGCGGTTGGGTGTAGACGGCGAGCACCTTGTGCCCGGCCGCGATCAGCGCCTCGAGCGCCGGTATCGAAAAGTCGGGCGTGCCCATGAAGACGAGGTTCATTGCGGGGGATTAGCAGAGCGCGTGTGCGTGTGCATCTCCCGCGCGGCGCCGGAGGCTCTCTGCCGGTCAGAGCGAATGCTGCGGCGACCCCTCGGGTTTCTCGTCTTTCTCGTCGCCGCGCTCGGCCGCTTTCTTCTCTTTCAGCAGCTTCCTGAGGATCATGTTGCGCTTCAGCGCCGAGAGATGGTCGATGAAGAGGATGCCGTCCAGGTGGTCGATCTCGTGCTGGAGGCAGGTGGCGAGCAGGCCTTCGGCTTCGACGAGGCGCTCGGCGCCGGTCTCGTCGAGGTAGCGCACCTTCACCGCACGCGGGCGCGCTACCTCGGCGTAGTGCTCGGGCACCGAGAGGCAACCTTCCTCATAGGTGTTGTCGTCGTCGGAAACCCAGACGATCGCGGGATTGACGAGCTTCATCGGGTTCTTGGGCTCGCCCTCGCGCGCCACGTCGAGCACGAGCACGCGCTTGCCGACGCCGACCTGGGGCGCGGCGAGGCCGATGCCGGGCGCGGCGTACATCGTCTCGAGCATGTCGGCCATGAGCCGGCGCACGCCGTCGTCGACTTTCTCGACCGGCTTCGCTTTCTTCTTGAGCCGCGGATCGGGCGCGGTCAGGATCGGCAGCAGGGCCATGGTACTCGCACTAGGGAATTCTCAATCTCGGTCAGGTAGTTAGTGTTCCCCTCGCGCCGGGTCAAGGAAGTGCGGCGCAAGACCACGAGCGATGACCGGCGCGGGCGCCAGTGCTATGCTTCCGCATCCGCCGTCCGCCATCGTCCGGCGGCGAAGAGGGGCAAAGGGGCTTTTCGCCATGCCTATCGACAATCCCGATCTTGTTCGCGCGCTCTACCTTGCCGGCGGGGTGCTATTGGTCGTGCTCGTCCTGTTTGTGTTCGTCATCCTGCGCCAGGAGCGGTCGCGCACCGAGCTCGCCACGCGCATTGCGCATCTCGGCGAAGGCGCCCAGGCGGCGCAGGGGATGATCGCGCAGCGCATGATCGACCAGGAGCGCGCGATCCAGGAGCAGCTCGACCGGATCTCGATGCGCGTCAGCCTGTCGGTCGACAACGCGGCCAACCAGACGAAGGAGACGCTGACCAGCCTGCGCGAGCGGCTGGCCGTGGTCGACGAGGCGCAGCGCAACATCACCGCGCTCTCGAGCCAGATGGTCGGCCTCCAAGACATTCTCGCCAATAAGCAGGCGCGCGGCGCCTTCGGCGAGATGCAGCTCCGCGACCTCGTCGAGGCGGTGCTGCCGCCCGACGCCTATGAATTCCAGGCCGCGATCGGCGAGGGCCTGCGCGCCGATTGCCTGATCCGTCTTCCCAATCCGCCGGGCCCGATCGCGATCGACGCCAAGTTCCCGCTCGAGTCCTATCAGCGCCTGACCGGCGCGCAGAGCGATGCCGAGCGCATCCAGGCCGCGCGCGATTTCTCGGCCGACGTGCTGAAGCATGTGCGCGCGATCGCGAGCAAATACATCGTGCCGGGCCAGACCGGCGACGCCGCGCTCATGTTCCTGCCGAGCGAGGCGATCTACGCCGAGCTGCACGCGCGCTACGCCAACGTCGTCGAGCAGAGCTTCCGAGAGCGCGTATTCATCGTCTCGCCGACGACGCTCTGGGCGACGCTCAACACGATCCGCGCGATCTTCCGCGACGTCCGCATCCGCGAGCAGGCCGGCCTCTTGCAGAAAGAGCTCCACGTGCTCATGGAGGACATCGGCCGGCTCGACGAGCGCGTCGAAAAGCTCGCGATCCACTTCCGCCAGGCCAACAAGGACATCGAAGACATCCAGACCTCGGCCCGCAAGGTCACGCGCCGCGCCGAGCGCATTACGACGATGGATCTGGGCGAAGAGGAGCATGCGGCGCCGCTCGACGCCGCGCGCGGCACGCAAGCGCGCGCCTGGATCAAGGGCGGGAGCAATCCCCAAGCCGGCGAATAGGCCGGCATGCGCGGAATGCGCGGCCCGGGCTACTTCCAGCTATAGCTCATTATAAGCTAGCTTATTATATCAGCGCGCATGAAACATGACCCGAATACCAGCCTGGGCGCGCTGTTGAACGACCTCGCGCGCCTGATCCGCAAGAAATTCGATCAGCGGGCCAAGAACTTAGGCCTCACGCGCGCGCAATACTACCTGCTCGCGAAACTCTCGCGCCACGAGGGCATCAACCAGGTGGGGTTGGCCGATCTGCTTGAGGTGGAGCCAATCTCGCTCGCCCGCCTCGTCGACCGCATGGAGGCGGCCGGCTGGCTCCAGCGCCGGCCCGATCCCGCCGACCGGCGCGCGCGCCGCCTCTATCTCACGCCGAAATCGCGCCCGGTCATCGATCGGATCCGCGTCATCGCGGTCGGCATCTATGACGAGGCGCTCGCGGGCCTCGACCGTACGGCGCGCGATCAACTGATCGCGTCGCTGGTTCACGCGCGGCGTAACCTGAGCGAGCCGGTTTCGGCTCAAGCCGCGCCGCTGGCGTTGACCGGGACCTGATACGATGGACCGTCAACCCGACCAAGCGGACACCATGCGCGAGGAGAGATCCCGCACCGAGGCACGCGCCGACGGCCCGGCGAACAAGCCGGCGCCGGAGCTCGCGCCCTCGCTCTACACGGCATCGATGACGCCGCAACCCGAGCCGTCGCCGCAGGGGCGCAGCTGGCGCGCCGTGCTGCGCCGGAAGAGCACGCGGCGCATTCTCATGTGGGGCGTGCCGCTGCTGATCGTCCTCTTCGGCGCCTACTCCTATCTCACCGGCGGCCGCTACATCGCGACCGACGACGCCTATGTCAAGGCGGGCATGGTCACGGTCTCGACCGACGTGGCGGGGCGCGTGACAGAGATCGCAGTGCGCGACAATCAGCGCGTCCATAAGGGCGACGTACTGTTCAGCATCGACGACCGGCCATACCGCTACGCGGTCGAAAAGGCCGAGGCGAACCTCGCGCAGTCGCGCCTGCAGATCGAGCAGCTGCGCGCGAGCTATCGCCAGAAGCAATCCGAGCTGCAGGCGGCGAAGGACACGCTGGATTTCCAGAGCCGGCAATTCGAGAGGAGCCGCGCGCTGGTCGGGAACAAGACCGTCTCGCAAGCGACGTTCGACCAGGCGCGCCAGGCGGTGCAGACGGCGTGGCAGAACGTGGCCGCGCTCGAGCACCAGATCGCCGGTATCCTGGCGAGCCTCGGCGGGGACGCGAACATCGCCACCAACCTGCATCCGGTCGTGCGCCAGGCCCAGGCGCAGGCGGACCAGGCGAAGCTCGATCTCGAACGCGCCGTTGTCCGCGCGCCGGTCGACGGCATCGCGAGCCGCGTCGAAAGCCTGCAGGTCGGCCAATATCTCAATGTCGGCGCCGCGGCGTTCGCGCTGGTGTCGACGCAGACCTGGGTCGAGGCGAACTTCAAGGAAACCGAGCTCACGCACATGGCGCCCGGAAACGCGGCGACCGTGACGGTCGACACCTATCCCGGCAAGACCTTCGCCGCGCGGATCGAAAGCATCGGCGCCGCGACCGGCTCCGAGTTCTCGATCCTGCCGCCGCAGAACGCGACCGGGAACTGGGTCAAGGTCACGCAGCGCATGCCGGTGCGCATCGTCATTCTCGATCCCGATCCGGCACAGCCGCTGCGCGCCGGCATGAGCGTCACGGTCGAGGTGGACACGCAATATCGCCGGCCGGCGCTCGCCGTCATCGAGAACGCGTTCGCCGGCGGCGCGCGCTAAGCGCCCGAAAGCGATGGCGGCCGCCGCTCCCGCATTCACTCCGGTGCCGAATCGCGGCCTGATCACGGTCGCGATCATGCTCGCCACGATCATGCAGGCGCTCGACACCACGATCGCGAACGTGGCGCTGCCGCACATGCAGGGCAGCCTCTCGGCGTCGCAGGATCAGATCGCGTGGGTGCTGACCTCCTACATCGTCGCCGCCGCGATCATGACGCCGCTCACCGGCTGGCTCTCCGGCCGCTTCGGGCGGAAGCGCGTGTTCCTGGTCTCGGTCGCGGGATTCACGCTGGCCTCGATGCTGTGCGGGGCCGCCGCCAGCCTCGAGCAGATCGTGTTCTATCGGCTGCTGCAGGGCGTATTCGGCGCGGCGCTGGTGCCACTCTCGCAGGCCGTGCTGCTCGACATCAATCCGCGCGAGAAGCACGGCCAGGCGATGGCGATCTGGGGCGCCGGCATCATGGTGGGGCCCATCTTGGGTCCGACGCTCGGCGGCTGGATCACCGAGCATTACAGCTGGCGCTGGGTCTTCTACATCAACCTGCCGGTCGGCATACTGGCGCTGGCCGGCATCGTGCTGTTCGTCAAGGAAAGCGACACCGACCGGGACCGCCCGTTCGATCTCTTCGGCTTCGCGTTTCTCTCGCTCGCGATCGGCGCGTTCCAGATGATGCTCGACCGCGGCGAGCAGAAGGATTGGTGGAACTCGACCGAGATCGTCGTGGAAGCGGCCGTGGCCGTGATCGGCGTCTGGGTGTTCGTCGTCCACAGCCTCTCGGCCAGACGGCCTTTCGTCGATCTCGCGCTGTTCAAGGACCGCAATTTCGTCGCCGGCATCATCCTCATGTTCCTGACCAGCGGCATCACCTACGCGACGCTCGCGCTGCTGCCGCCGATGCTGGCGATGCTGAACTATCCGGTGGTCGATATCGGCATCCTGATGTCGCCGCGCGGTGTCACGACGATGATCTTCATGATCGTGGCCGGGCGCATCATCGGCCGCGTCGACGTGCGCATCATCCTCTCCCTCGGCCTGCTGATGATCGGGATCTCGCTCGGCATGATGACCGGGTTCTCGCCGCAGATGGACCAATGGCCGGTCATCGTCGCCGGGCTGCTGCAGGGCGCCGGCCTCGGCTTCCTCTACGTGCCGCTCAGCACGGTGGCGTTCTCGACTCTGTCGCCGGCGCTGCGCGCCGAGGGCAGCGGCATCTTCAGCCTGTTGCGCAACATCGGGGGCAGCATCGGCATCTCGGCCTCGGTCGCGATGCTGAGCCAGAACGTCCAGGTCAATCACGCCGAGCTTGCCCAGCACATCACGCGCTTCAACCCACTGCTGCAAACGCCGGCGATCCAGCAATTCTGGCCGCTCGATGGCCAGCGCGGCCTCGCCGTACTCGACGCCGTCGTCAATCAGCAGGCGGCGATGATCGCGTATTTGAACGACTACAAGATCATGATGCTCGTCTGCTTCGTCGTGATTCCGCTTCTCCTGCTGCTGCACCCGCTGAAGCACGCCCCGCGCGGCCCCGCCGCCGCGGCGGCAGCGATGGAGTAACGCGCGGAGAGCGTCGTCACGTCCCAGGCAATGTTGGGCATTGCCCGAATCGTGAGGGCCGCTTCAGCCGCTCTAGAACTTCACACGCACGCGGAAGGTGAGCTCGGCCTTGCCCTTGGCCGGCACGGGCACGCGCCACTCGACGAGGTTCGAGGTGACCTTGGTGTGGCGGTGGCTCTCGGAGAGAATCGCCCAATCGGCCGGGATCGTTTCCGAGATCGTGACGACGACGGGATCGGCCTTAGCGTTGTTGAGCTCGACCTTGTAAGCGCTCTCGTAGACCTGCCAGCTCACCTCGCTCTTGAAGTCGGTCTGGGTGCGGATCCCCGAGACGTCGAACGCTTGACCGACCTTGAGGCGCACGCGCTCGCCCTCGGCGGTGTGGTTGATCTGGTCCTCGCCGACGAACACGGCCTTGCCGGCGCTGTCGCGCTTGTAGACGCGCACGACGCCGCGCGGCAGCGGCAGGCCGAGATTCGATTTCTTTTCGTTGGCGAAATGCAGCCAGATCTCGGCCTTGACCGTGCCGGGCGTGGCGTAGCGGCTGCGGTAATACTGGCCGTAGCTGGTGAGCAGATACTGCTTTTCCACCATCACGCCGGCGGCAGTGAGCAACGCCACCTGCTTCTGCTGGTTCTCGGCGATGGTGGTCGGGCGTTCGAGCTCGTAGAGGTGATAGTCGAACACCGCCTCGGTGCGCATCGCCGATTTCGGCGCCGGCGCCGGGCGCTCCTCCATGCGGTCGCGTTGCATGCCCGCGCGCACGCGGTTGGGATCGCCGGCGACGAGCTGCAGCGTGGCGTCGCGATAGGTGGTGCCGCTCCGGTTGACGAGCGTCACCCAGCCGTTCAAGTCGAGCCGGTCTTCCTTGTCGTTCAACAGCGCCACGTAGTCGGCGTTCCAGGAGAGGCCGGCGGTGAGATAGGTAAGCTCGACCGGAATCGTGCCGGCGCGATTCGATTCGAGATCGATCGTCAGCGTCGGCCGGTCGCGGAGATTGGGCGGCACGCTGTCGAACACGATGCGGCCCGGCGGCGTGGTGTGGATCTCGTTGCCGATCTTGAGGACCACGCCGGACGCGGTGCTGAGCACGAGCGCGCGGATGCGCGTCTCCTCGCCGGTCTGGGGGTGGGTCTTGACGATCGTCACTTCCTTGCCGACGGATTTCTCGAGCAGCTTCTGCGGCGTGAGCAGGTCGAATTCGAGATTCTGCTCGAGCGTGCGGATCTCGGCGCCGCCGCCGGCGACGAGGAGTGCCGTCTCGGCGCGCAGGCGCCCGCTCACATCGACGAGCGCCAGGCGGTTGCGGCCCTGGGCGAGCGTGATGCGGCGCGAATCGCGCACCAGCGCCAGATCATCGTTGTAGATCGCGACGGCGACGGCCGTTTGGTCATCGAGCGTCACGCGCCGCTCGGCCAGCGACTGCGCCAAGGCGGGGTGGACGAGCGCGGTGCCGGCGAGCAGCACGCCGACAAGCATCGTGCGCCGCGAGAGCGCGGCCGGAGCGGGGAGGGGCATGGGGATTCCTCAGGTTGCAGGCGGATCGGTGCCGGAATGGACCCTGCAATCGTGGCGCGCAAGCGGCACACGTGCGGAAAAGCGTGGCGGGGTTGGGGCGGAAGGCACCGCGGCATTAACCTCTGCCGAGCTTAGCGTATTGGGACCGCGCGCCATCAGACGCGCTGTTGATTCCGGTGGCGCGGAGAGCGCGCCTGATGGCGCGCGGTCCCGGTCCGCTCACACCTTCCGCCGCGCCTTCAGCGCCTGGAGCAGCGTGCCGTCGTCGAGATAGTCGAGCTCGCCGCCGACCGGGACGCCGTGCGCGAGGCCGGTGACGGCGATACCGCTGTCGGCCAGGCTTTCCGCGATGTAATGCGCGGTCGTCTGGCCCTCGACCGTGGCGTTGGTGGCGAGGATCACCTCGCCGACCTTTTCGCGCTTGGCGCGCGCCACGAGCGCCGGGATATGCAGATCGTCGGGCCCGATGCCGTCGAGCGCCGAGAGCGTGCCGCCGAGCACGTGATAGCGGCCCTTGAACTGCGCGGTGCGCTCGAGCGCCCAGAGATCGGCGACTTGCTCAACGACGCAGATCGTCGCGGCGTCGCGGCGCGGATCGGTGCAGATGGCGCACGGATCCTGCGTATCAATGTTCCCGCACGTGGAGCAAATGCGGATCGTGGCCGCGGCCTCCGTCATCGCGCGCGCCAACGGCTCCATCAGGCTTTCCTTGCGGCGGATGAGATGCAGCGCCGCGCGCCGCGCCGAGCGCGGGCCCAGGCCCGGCAGCTTCGCGAGCAGTTGGATGAGGCGATCGATTTCCGCGCCGGCCATGGCGCGCGGAAACTAGAGAAGCGGCGGCACAAAGAAAAGCGGGCGCGTCGCAAGCCAGAGCGTTGCTTCGAGCCAAATCGCGCCCCGGCGCGATTTGGCCGAAAGCTCTGCGCTTGCCGAGCGGCGGCGGCCGCCTCCGATTCGCGGCCGGTCAGCGTCCTTTGCCCTTGTCGTCCTGCTTTGGCCCCGGGCCCGATTTGGCCGGCCCCTGTTTCGGCGGCGGGCCTTGCTTCGGCGCCGCGTGCGGCTGCGCGCGATACTGCGGCGGCGCCCCGGGTGCCACGCGCGGAGGCTGCTGCGGCCGCGCGAAATGCGGCTGAGGCTGCGGACGCGCGAAGCGCGGCGGTTGCGGGCGGGCGAACTTCGGCTGCGTCTGTTGCGGGCGCGCGAAACTTGGCGGCATGCTCCGCGGCGCTGCGCGTTCGACACGCTCGCGGCGCTGTTCGGGGGTCACGACGCGCGGCGTCCGCGGCTGCGCGAAGCTCGGCGGCTTTGCCTGCGGCTGGCCGGGCGCGGCACGCCGGAATTCGCGGTCGCGGCGCTCGCTGGGCTGCGGCACGCGCGGCTCGGCGATGCCGGGCCGCTTCGCGCCCGGCGGCTGAGTTGGTTCCGGGCCAACGCGGCGCTCGTCGCGTCCGCGCCGCTCCTGCGGCGTCGCCGTGCGCGGCGCCGGTGGGCTGCCCGGGGCCACGGTCGATGGCGGCGCACGGCGATCGGAGGGCGCCACGAGATCGCGCCGGACCGCCACGCGCGGCCGATCCTGGGGCTTTGCGCGCACCGAGGCCGGCGGCGCGGCGTTGCGCGAGAGGCGAACCTGGGGCCGGAACACGTTCACCGTGCGGTCGCCACGCCCCGGGCCGACGCGACGCGGACTGTCGACCGTTTTGATGCGCGCCGCCACGATGCGCCGGCCGAGCGCGGATTCGAGGCGCTTCGGCTCGATCGAGCGGTTGAAGACGCCGCGTCGGCCGCGCTCGTAGTGCGTCACGTTTCGCGTGTGCCGGATGAGGTCCGCGTTGCGCACGGAAGCGAGGGCAAATCGGCGCAGGCGGTGCGAGAGAAAATCGCGCCGCGGAACGAACATCCAGCGGGGCACGTAATAGCTGGCCTCGAGATCAGTGTAGGCGACGTCCCAATCGTAATCCGCATAGAGCGTCTCGGGCGGCAGCGGCGCCCACCCGACGTAGTCGTCGCTGTAGCGATAGGCGACCCAAGCGGGGCCCCAGTCGCCGCCGGGAATCCAAATCCAGCCATATTGCTCGTCATAGGCCCAGCGGCCGTAGTGATAGACGGCCCAGCCGAACGGCTCGTCCGAAACCCAGTACCAGCCATATTCGTCGGTCCACACCCAGTTCCCGCGCGAATAGGGGCGCCAATCGGCGCCGACATCGAGCGGGAACCACGCCCAGCCCCAGCGCGGATGCTGGAACCAGCGTCCGTGCGGCGCGAGCTGCTGATAGAAGAGGGAGACGGAGACCGCGCTTTGCGCGGAAGCCGGCGTTGCCGCCGGGCCGAGATTCATCGCGCCGGCGGTGGCCAGCGCAACAACAAGGGCCGCCAAGAGTTTTCGCATTGTCGTACCCGCATAAGCTTGGCCCCACCAACGCCTATACGGAAAATGAAACGCGCTTCCGCCTAATCCGTTCCGATTTGTCGCGGGCGTTCATTTGGGGTTCAGTTTCGCCGCGCGCCGCGCGGAAATTTGCACGCATTACCTCGGCAAAAATACGGGCGCCGCGATACGCGGCGCCCGTCGTTGCTCGTCTTTCGCAATGGTCGTTCAGCGATTTGGGTTTTGCTCCTTTTTGTCTTTGTCGTCGCTCTTGCGGGGCGCGGTGGGGGCCTGTTGCTTCTGCTGGCCCTGCGGCTGGCCGCGCGAGGGCGGCGCACCCGGAGCGACCTTCGGCGGCTGAGCGGGCGTGGCCGGCGTGGCGCCGCGCTTCTGGTCGGGCTCACCGCGAGACGGCGGCGCGCCCGGTGCGACCTTGGGCGGCGTCGCAGGGGTTGCCGGCGTCGCGCCGCGGCGATCTTCCTGCGTGCCGCGAGACGGCGGTACGCCGGGCGAAGCCTTCGGCGGCTGCGCCGGCGTCGCGCCGCGGCGATCTTCCTGCGTGCCGTGAGACGGCGGTGCGCCAGGCGCGGCCTTCGGCGGTTGCGACGGCATCGCGCCGCGTCGATCTTCTTGCGTGCCGCGAGACGGCGGAGCGCCAGGCGAGGCCTTCGGCGGCTGCGCCGGAGTGGCGCCACGCCTGTCCTCCTGCGTGCCGCGAGACGGCGGAGCACCGGGTGCGGCCTTCGGCGGTTGCGCCGGCGTAGCGCCGCGCTTGTCGTCCGGCTGCCCGCGGGAGGGTGGCGCGCCGGGAGTCGTGGTGGGCGGCTGCGCGGGTGTGGCGCCGCGCTTGTCTTCCTGGCCGCGCGGACCGCGCTGCTGGTCGCGGTCGCGATCCTGCTGACCGGTACTCGGCGGCGCGCCCGGCTTGGTGCGGTCGTTCGGGCCGGCGCGGTCGCGCCGCTCCTCGGGCCGCACGAACTCCGGCTTCACCGCCACGCGCGGGCGGTCCGTCTGCTTGGCGCGAGCGCGCTCCGGCGGCGCCTGGTCACGCGAGACGCGCACCTGCGGGTTATAGATGTTGATCGTGTTGATCTGCGTCTGCTGGTTCTGCTGGATGTTGATGCGGTTGGCGTTCTCGACTCGCTGAACGCGCACGGTCGGCACCTCGCGGCCGATCACGGCGCGAATCCGCTGCGGCTCGAACGAGCGGTTCACGAACACGTTGTTCTGCACCGTGATGTTGGTGACGTTCCGTGTCTCGCGGATGAAGGTCACGTTGCGGTCGATCGGCGCCACATGGCTGAAGATTTGCGGATCGGCGAAATAGCGCGCTTCGACGAACACCCAGCGCGGCTGATAGTAGTTCGCCGTGATGACGCCTTCGTCGATCGTCACCGAGCCGGTCACGTGCAGCGTATCCGGCGGCAGCGGCGCCCAGCCTATGGCGCGGTCGCTGTAGCGGAACGCCACCCACGACGCCGCCCAGCGGTCGCCGGGCACCCACACCCAGCCATACTGCTCGTCATAGCCCCAGCGGCCGTAGTGATAGGTGGCCCAGCCGAACGGCTCGTAGGACGCCCAGTACCAGCCATATTCCTGCGTCCACACCCAGCGGCCTCTCGTGTAGGGCCGCCAATCGCGGTCGACGTCGGCCGGATACCAGACCCAGCCCCAGCGCGGATGCTCCACCCATTTTCCGTGGGCGGAGAGCTGGTCGTAGAAGAGGGAAATCGAAACCTCGGCCTGTTGCGCTTGCACGGGCGCGGTCGGCGCGAGAGTGGTCAGCGCGGCAACCGGCGCCAGCGCCAAGAAAACGGCCGTCAGTGATTTTCGCATCTCTCGGAACCCGCTCTGCTGATTGTTTTGAAGATCGCGGCGCCGCTCGTATTTCAAAGCAACAGCCACGACTTCCGAACGGCGGTTCGAGGCGGGCGTTCCGATTTTCACGCCAACGTGTCATCACGCGCGCATTCAGCGGCCGCTCAGCGACGCGCAGCGGCGTGCGGTGTCGCGAATCGCGGCGCAACGTCGCGCAATGGAACTCAAACGGAATTGGCGCGTGGATTGGAGTCAGAGCGGCGGCGCCGAATGCGCCCGGCCGCGGTTTACATCGGCAGCTTGAACCCCGGCGGCAGCGGCAGGCCGGCGGTGAGCTTGCCCATTTCCTGCTGCGCGTGGGCTTCGACCTTGGTCTTGGCGTCGCTGAACGCGGCGACGATCAAGTCTTCGACGATTTCGAGATCGCCGGGCCCGGACATGGCGGCGGGATCGATCTTGACGCGGCGCATCTCGCCCTTGCCGGTGAGCGTGACGGTGACGGCGCCGCCGCCCGCCGTTCCGCTGATCTCGGTGGCGGCGAGCTTGGCCTGCACCTCCTCGGCGCGGGCCTGAAGCTGCTGCACCTGCTTCATGATCTGGCCCATGTTCTTCATGCGAAATCCTCGTCTTCGGGGCCGGCATAGTCGGCGGGGTATTCTTCGGCCGGCGGCGCCGCAGCATCGCCTTCTGCGCTTGCAGCCGGCTCTTCGGCCGTCACCGGCGCATCGAGGCGCTTCACCTCGACCTTGGCGCCCGGAAACGCCGC
>Ga0310813_10001145_pt1 | contig 16007 bp, 13 predicted proteins | sample YN3metagenome_FD_203086 | JGI IMG/M metagenome (GOLD analysis project Ga0310813, IMG submission 203086) | Soil microbial communities from experimental microcosm in Duke University, North Carolina, United States - YN3 | ecosystem: Engineered > Artificial ecosystem > Soil microcosm > Unclassified...
GAAGTGGTACGGCACGAGTGGCAACAGCTTCGTCGCGGTGGTCGAGTTCGGCGACAGCGTCCGCGCGCGTGCGGTCACCGCGGGGGGCGAGAGTGGTGATCCCAAGTCGCGCCATTTCAATGACGAGGCCGAGCGATACGCGACGGGCAATTTGCGCGAGGTGTACTTCTATCCGTCGCAGCTGAAAGGCCACACGGAACGAGTCTATCACCCGGGTGAATGACCACTCACCGGTATCAAATCGCTTCCTAAGGGGTCAGACTCCAATTACAAATTGGAGTCTGACCCCATTCGCCGCGGTTATGGTCCGGAGGGTTCTCTTTTGAACCGGGTATGAGCGCAACGGTCGTCGCAGTGTCTCGAAGCGGCTCGCACAGCTTCAGCAAGCAGAATCAATCATCGATTCGGCTGATCGAAGGTCTTGGCGTCGAAGGCGACGCGCATCAGGGTGTCACCGTGAAGCACCTGTCGCGCGTGACGCGCGATCCGACGCAGCCGAATCTTCGCCAAGTGCATCTCATTCACGCTGAGCTCCACGAAGAGCTGGCTGCGGCGGGTTTCATGGTTCAGCCGGGGGATTTAGGCGAGAACATCACGACGACGGGCATTTCGCTGCTCGCCTTGCCCACCGGCACGCGCCTCAAGCTTGGATCGTCGGCGATCGTCGAGGTCACGGGGCTGCGGAACCCGTGCGTGCAGATCGATCGCTTTCAAGCCGGCTTGCTCGCGGCGGTCGTCGGACGGGACGCGAGTGGAGCCGTGCAGCGCAAGTCAGGCGTAATGAGCGTCGTCGTCGCGTCCGGTGTGGTCCGGCCGGGCGACGAAATCGAAATTGAGCTGCCCGATGAACCGCATCGGCCGCTCGAAGTCGTGTGATCGAATCACTTGCATCGGAGCATGACATCATGATTGCTCGTCGCATCGCGCTGGCGACAACTGTTCTCGCCTCGACCCTGGGCACGGCGTGCTCCTCGGCGTCCTCGAGCGGCTCCACGCTCCCGTCGCCGGTAACGCAAGCGGGCCGGCGCGACAACGGGCCGCTCGTCGAGTTCGAGATGATGACGTGGCCGGAGGTGAAGGCCGCGCTCGCCGCCGGCAAGACGACGGCGCTCTTCTACACCGGCGGCACCGAGCAGCGTGGCCCGCAGAATGTCAACGGCGGCCACACGCTGATGGGGAAAGCGACGGTGCGGGCGATCGCGCTTCGGTTGGGCAATGCGATCGCGATGCCGGTGCTGCCGTACACGCCGAATCGCGCGTCGGCCACGCTCCCCGGCACGATCGGTCTCACCGACACGCTGCTCACGGCGATTCTGGAGCGGGTCACCGAAGAGGCGATCACCACGGGCTTCAAGAACGTCGTCCTCATGGGAGATCACGGCGGCGGACAACCGAACGCGTACCGCGACGCAGCCAAACGGCTCGATGCGAAACACGCGAAGGACGGCGTCCACGTCTTCTTCTGCGACTCGGTGTACTCGAAGGCCAATGCGGACTTCGACAAATGGCTGACCGATCACGGTTATCCGACGAGCTCGCACGCCGGCATTCCCGACACCTCGGAGATGCTCTATCTCGGCGGCGAGTCGTGGGTGCGCTCGGCGTTGCTTCCCACGGCGGTGGGCGACACGACGCCGCGTGGCGCGACGCGCGATCCCAACGCGCCGCGCGTGAACAACGGCATTTCCGGCGACGCGCGCCGCTCGACCGCTGAGTTGGGGAAGATGATTTTCGACATGAAGGTCGACTACGCGGTGAAGCAGATTCAGGGCTTCATCGCCAAGACGCGCTGAAACGCTCGTGACCGCGGCGACCAATGGCTCGGATGTCGAGCGAGCGCTGACGACGATCGTGACGCCGATCGGTGAGATGGTCGCGGCGGCGACGAGGACGCACCTCGTCCTGTTCGAGTTTGGCCATCGACGGATGCTGCCATTGCAGCTTCAGCGCCTCGAGGCCGCGCTGGGAAGCGACTTGGTCGCCGGCGAATCGCCGATCATCGCCCAGCTTCGCCGCGAGCTCGACGAATACTTTCGTGGAGAGCGCCGCGAATTCACCGTTCCGCTCTACGCGCCAGGCACCCCGTTCCAGATGAAAGTCTGGGATGAGTTGCTGCGCATCCCCGTCGGAACGACGACCACCTACTCGCGCGTCGCGTCGGCCATCGGCCGGCCGGCCGCCGTGCGCGCCGTAGCGCGGGCGAACGGCGACAACCGGATCGCGATCCTCATTCCTTGCCACCGCGTGATCGGGTCGGACGGATCGTTGACCGGCTACGGCGGCGGACTGTGGCGGAAGAAAAAGCTGCTCGATCTCGAGGCCCGGGCGACGGAGCTCAAGCTGGAGTTGTAGTCAGCGGCCGGCTGCCTTCTTCCCGATGTCGACCGCCTTGAACCCCTGCTCGCCCCAATTGATCACGAAGACGCTGAAGCCTTGTCGCATCCGCTCTTCGATGTCGTTGGCGTTCGCCGGATAGCCGCACGGAACTTTGAACTCCTTGCAGGCCGCGAGCACTTGCTGGATCGCGGCTTCCCAGCCCACGGCGTCGAAGACTCGTTTGCCCGTCGAATCGACGGACGTGAAGACGCCGCGCAGCGTGCCCGCACCCGGGAAAAGCACGGCGATGCCTTTGACCGCCGCGATCTCGCGGACGTGTTTCAAGCCTTCCTTGCTCTCGACGATCGTCCAGTTCGTCAGCTCGCCATTCGGGTTGAGCGGCCACACGTCCGCCTTCGTGCGGTACTCTTGCTCCGTCATCCCCCAAACTGCCGGCGCTGAGCCAACGGAGTCGGGCCGCGTGCCACCGTTCGACTTGAAGCGCATCGCGGCCAGTCCTGCCTTGACTTCGTCCGCGCTCTCGACGCCGACGAACACGATGCCGCTCGCGCCGAGGTCGAGCTGCTTGCCGATGCGTTGTGCGGCGAGCACCGGATCCGGGGCGATCTCGTGCGTCTTCACGATCACTGGGTGATGCAGGCGCAAAGACGGCGACCGGTCCACGGTTCCAGCAGCCGTCAGCCCCTTCATGAACTCGGCGAACGCGGGCAGCGCGGCATCGATGTCCCCTTCCATGCTGCCGTCGAAGAGGTAATCACCCGCCTTGTACTGGAGAGCGTCCTGCGCGAGTTGCGCCGGCGTTTTCGCGGCCTGCGGCGTCGCTTCGGGGGCCGCGCCACCGCGGCCCGCTCGCGGGTTTCGAGGCGCGTACACGCCGAACACCGGCTTCCTCTGGGCGAGTAGGTCGACCACGGGGTTGAGGTGTTGCTGGCCTTGGACGGCTGTGACGCCGCCAACGAGAACGAGAGCGAGTGCGCAAAGTGCGATTGGCTTCACCGGACACCACGGGAGGGGGAGGGGGAGGGGGAGGGCCGAGAATGCAAAGGCGTCCTGCGGACGTCAAGTGCGCAAGACCGTGTGCATCCACACTATACTTGCCGCATGCGCGACTCTCTTGCCGCCGTCGCCGTCGAGGACGCCAAACCGGCGACGAAGACGATCGAGTGGGTAGGACCGTTCGCGATCTTCGCGATTTGGCTGCTCGTCGACAAGAGACTGCCGATCGCCAATCCGGCGAAAGAGATCGTTCGCGATCTCGTGCTCGTCGCCGCGATCGTCGTCTTGTCACGCCGCGTGTTGCCGCGCGCGGCGCCGCGGTGGTTCGCGAGCATCGCGGTCGGCCTCGGCGTGTTCGTCCTGTGGGTGGCGCCGGATTTCCTGATCCCGGGCTGGCGACAGAGCGTGGTCTTTCAGAACGGCGTCACGGGGCGAATCACGACGTCTATCCCTCCGAGCGAGCTCACCCTGTTGATGCTCGTGCTGCGAACGACGCGCGCGGCGCTCATCGTTCCGATTCTCGAAGAGTTGTTCTGGCGCGGCTGGCTGCCTCGTTGGATTCAGGACAGCGACATCGATCGCGTTCCGATGGGGCAATACACGCCGTTGGCCTTCTGGGGGACGGCGGTGCTCTTTGCCGCGGAGCACGGTCCATTCTGGGAGGTCGGATTGCTCACCGGGGTGATCTACAACTGGTGGATGCGCCGAACGCGCTCCCTGGGCGATCTGATGCTTGCCCACGGCGTGACCAATCTCGCGCTGTCGGCGTACGTGATCGGAACGCGTCAGTGGGGTTTTTGGATGTGAGGACGCGAAAGTCCCTGAGAATTCCCGGCGAAAAGTAGGGGTTTACCTCACGGCTTTCGCCAAAACGTCGCATAGCTTCGGGCCGACACCCAACATCGGTACTCGAGGCTCACCATGAACCACAACTTGCGCCTGGTCCGCGGCCTCGCCGCCCTCGGCATTCTCATGACGCCGGCTGTCCGCGTCGCCGCGGAAGACAGCACGCACGCCAAACCGCGCGTCGTGAGCGTCACCGCGTACGATTACCGCTTCGAGTCGCCGGCGACGGTCCCCGCCGGGACACTGACTTTGCGAATGAAGAACGCCGGAAAGGAGGTTCATCACCTCTGGGTCGTGAAGCTCGACAAGGGAAAGACATCGGCCGACTTCCTCCAGGCGATGAATTCCTGGGGCTCGGCGCTCAAGATGCCCGACTGGGCGACAGACGTCGGGGGGCCGAACAACGTCGGCGCGGGGCAGACGGCGAGCGCGACGATGACGCTCGACGCCGGGACATACATGCTCGTGTGCTGGGTTCCGTCTCCCGATGGCCGCCCACACGTGATGAAGGGAATGGTGAAGCCGCTGACCATCACCGCCAAGGGTGCGAGCTCGCCCGACGAGCCGACGGCCGACGTCACGATGACCCTCGACGATTACAGCTTCCGACTGAGCGGCCCGCTCAAGGCTGGAACGCGGACGATTCGCTTCGAGAATCAGGCGACACAGCCGCACGAAGCGGTCATCGCGCGCCTGCTGCCCGATAAAACGATGCTCCAGGCCATCGTCTGGATGAACTCGGGGCAATCCGGTCCGGCGCCCGTTGCCATGCTCGGCGGCGCCTCGGGCATCGCGAAGGGTCGTCACATGTTCGTAACGGGCGATTTCCAACCGGGCAAATATGTGCTGCTTTGCTTCATCCCGGACGTCAAGGACGGCCGGCCGCACTCCTCGCACGGCATGGCGACGGAGATCACGATAGAGCCGTAGCCGGAACGCCGCGCGGGGTTCCGCCGAACCCGCGCGCGAGTAGAATATCGGCTCATGCGCGTCCGTGTCCCGAAGCCCGTCGCCATCGCCCTCGCCGTTTGCTGCGGCGCCTGTGGTGGAGGCGGGCTTCACAATGCTCCCCCGCCCGCACCGTCAGCGCCGAAGTCGTGGACGATCGGTGTTGCGCCGGGGGTATCGCTTTACGTCGAATCGCTGGGGAGCGGCAAGGACACGCTGGTGCTCCTCCACGGCGGCCCAGGGCTCACCGCCGCCAACGTGCTGCCCGATTTCGCGGCGCTCGGTGACCAGTTCACCGTCGTCAGCTACGATCAGCGCGGCGCCGGCCGATCGACGCTGGTCGATGACTCGACGCGGGTCACGGTGGGAGCGCACGTCGCCGACCTCGAGGCGTTGCGCTCGCAGCTGCATCTCGACCGGATGACGTTGGTCGGGCACTCGTGGGGCGGCGGACTCGCGGTGCGCTATGCCCTCGCGCACCCGACACGCGTGAAGCGACTGATTCTCATCGATCCGGTCCCACCGCGACGCGGCACGTTCATCACGGAATTCTCACGAAATGTCGCGGCCTGGATGGATAGCGCGGCGCGCGCGAAAGTGGCGGCGGCGAACCAGCTCTGGATCTCGGGCAGCGACCCGATAGCGGGGTGTCGGGAGTACTGGTCGATCTTTCAAAACGGGTATTTCGCGAATCCGCGCCAGCACAAACCGATGAAGGGCGAGTGGTGCGTCGGATCGGCGGCGGGCGTGCGCGCGTTCACGCGCGTGAATCGTTGGACGTTCGCGTCGATTGGTCGCTGGGATTGGACCGCGGAAGCCAAAGCGCTGCTGATACCGACGCTGATCATCCACGGCGCGCAGGATCCGCTACCGGTCGCCGCCTCACGCGAGTGGCTCGTCGCGCTTCAGCAATCGCGACTCTTGGTCGTGAAAGACGCCGGTCACTACCCGTTCGTCGAGCAGGCCGAGGTCGTTCTGGCCGCGGTTGGAGCCTTCGCCCGGGGCGTCTGGCCGACGGGCGCCGTCGCCGCTCCGTAGGGCAAGGCGTCCGGACTCGCCAATCAGAATGAACACCTCGGTTCCTTGCGTCGGGAAATTCCTCCGACGCTTCCTTGCATGCGGCGGCGAGCGTATGTTGGCGGCGGCGATGCGGCCATGAACACCTGTTGTCGCCGACGCGCATCGCGCCCCGACATTCGGAGATCCGCGCAATGATCGCCCGCCCTGTTGTCCTCTCCGTGTTCCTCTCGGCAGCCGTGGTTGCGCCCATGCGGGCGCAGAGAGGTAACGCTTCTACCGCCGATCGCGCCGCTCAGGCCTCCGGCCCCGCTACTCGTGCGACGAGCGACACATCCAGTCCGATGTCCACTATCCGTCGCCTTCGCTGGCGTTCGGTCGGTCCGGCCAACAACGCCGGCCGCATCTCGGTCGTCGCCGGGGTGCCGGGCAACCGTGACGTCTACTACGTCGCGGGCGCGAACGGCGGCATCATCAAGACGACCAACGGCGGCACCACCTTCAGACCCATCTTCGACCGGCAGAACATCGCGTCGATCGGAGCGATCGCTATTGCGCCGAGCGATCCGAACGTCGTCTACGTCGGCACCGGCGAGGAGAATCCCCGCAACAACGCGTCGATCGGCGACGGGATGTACAAGTCGGTCGACGCCGGCGAGCACTGGACCAAGATCGGCCTCGAGAAGACCGACAAGATCGCCCGCATCGCGATCGACGCGAAGAATCCCGATCTCGTGTACGTGTGCGGCCTCGGTCGCGAGTGGGGGCCGAACGAGGAGCGCGGTGTCTTCAAGACGACGGACGGGGGCAAGACGTGGAAAAAGATTCTCTACGTCGATCCGCAGACGGCGTGTTCGGATGTCGCCATCGACCCGGGCAACTCGAACATCGTCTATGCCGGCATGTACACGTACCGTCGCTGGGCCTGGCACCTCGAATCCGGTGGCGGAAACACGGCGGTTTATAGATCTGTGAACGGCGGCGACACATGGGAACGTCTATCCGGTAAGGATCGCGAGCGTGGGCTGCCGAAGGGCGACATGGACCGTATCGGCATCGCCGTCGCGGCGAGCGATCCCGCCGTGCTCTATGTGGTCAGCGAGACGAAGAACGAAGGTGAGCTGTGGCGCTCCGACGACGGCGGCGATCATTGGCGCACCGTGAACCGCGATCCGAACATCAACTTCCGTCCCTTCTACTACTCGGACATTCGCGTCGATCCGAAGGATCCAAACCGGGTTTTCTCGCTCTCGGGATCGTTGTACATGTCCGAGGACGGCGGCGCCAACTTCCGCACGATCGCGCGCGATGTGCACGGCGACCATCAGGCGCTCTGGATCGATCCGACGAACCCGAAGTACATCCTCAGCGGATCGGATGGCGGCTGGCAGGTGAGCTACGACGGCGGCCGCAACTTCGAGGTCGTGAACACCTTCCCGTTCACCCAGTTCTATCACATCAACTACGACATGCAGAAGCCGTACACGGTGTGCGGCGGTTTGCAGGACAACGGCAACTGGTGCGGCGCCAGCCAGACGCTGTCGGGGCAGGGAAATCGCAAGAACGATTGGTATACGGTGTCCGGTGGCGACGGATTCTTCACCGTCCCGGTGATGGACAAACCCTGGCTCGTCTACTCCGACGCGCAGGGTGGCATGATCAGCATCACCGACACGCGCACCGGCACGCAGCAGTCGATCTACCCATACCCGAACCGCGTCGGCTCCGTCGGCGACGCGATGATCTCGCACAAATACCGCTTCAATTGGAACTCGCCGATCGCGCTGTCGCCGCTCAATCCGAAGGTCGTGTACTTCGGCGGCAACGTGCTGTTCAAATCCACCGACTACGGCCACTCGTGGACGCCGATCTCGCCTGACCTCACGACCAACGATCCGAAGAAGCAGGAGAGCTCCGGCGGTCCGATCGTCGTCGACAACACGGCGGCCGAGTTCCACTGCACGATCATCACGATCGCGCCGTCGCCGGTGGACTCGAACGTCATTTGGGTCGGCACGGACGACGGCAACGTTCAGGTAACGCGCGACGGCGGGAAGACGTGGAGCAACGTCTTCACCAACGTGCCGGGGCTCAAGCCGGCCGCGTGGATCCCGACGGTCGACGCGTCGCACTACAACGCGGGCACGGCGTACGTCGCCGCCGATCACCACCAGGACGACGACTACACGCCGTACGCGTACATGACGACCGACTACGGGAAGACGTGGAAGCGGATCACGGGCGATCTCCCGAATTCGACCGCGTGGGTGCACGTCGTCCGCGAAGATCCGAAGAATCCGAATCTGTTCTACATCGGCACGGAGATGGGTCCCTGGGCGTCATGGGACAAGGGGGCGCACTGGGTCTCGCTGCGCGGCGATCTGCCGGTCGTCCAAGTACGCGACATCCAGGTCCATCCCCGCGACAACGACCTCCTGCTCGCCACGCACGGCCGCGGCCTCTACATCATGGACGACATCTCCGCGTTGCAAGGCCTCGAGTCGGCGCAGGCGAGCGACGCGGTGTTGTTCGACGTCCGTCCGGCCACGCGCTGGTCGATGTGGAACCGCGACGGCAACCTCGGCCAGAAGAAATGGACCGGAGAAAACCCACCCGCCGGCGCGCTGATCACGTACTACCTCAAGACACAGCCGCCCGGTGAAGTGAACATCACCATCACCGACAAGAACAACCGCGTTGTGCGACGCATGCGTCGTGTCGCCGACGACGCCGGCATCAACCGCGTCGTCTGGGATCTGCGCCACGACGCACCGGCGGGAGCAGGCGGTGGTGGACGCGGTGGTCGCGGCGGTGGCGGTGGCGCCGCGGGCGCTTCAACCGAGGGCCCGCAGGGTGGCGCCGCGCCGGATACGTCGCTCGCCGCGTTCCGCGCGCGTCGTGCGGCCGAGGCCGCGCTCGGCGAAACCGAAGCCCAGCCCGGCCCTGAAGAGGGCGGATTCGGCGGACGCGGTGGTGGCGGCGGACTCGATGTGCTTCCTGGTGTCTACACGGTCTCGCTCTCCGTGAACGGCAAGCAGCTCACGAAGCCGGTGCAAGTCGATCTCGATCCGCGCTCGGACATGACGCCGACGCAACTGACCGCTCAATTCGAGACCGCGACGCAGTTCAATGATCTCGCTGCCCGCGTCAACCGCGTCATCAGCGGCGTCGACGATCTACTCACGCAGCTGACGTCCTTGCAAGGCCAGATTCGGCGCAGCGCGACGACCCCGCCGCCGCCCCAGCAACTGCTCAGCGACATCGGCTCGACGATCGGCGAGCTCCGTCACTTCCGCGATTCCGTGCTCGCGCGCCCGCTGGCGGGACTCGGCTACCGCCAGTATCCGAGGCTTCGAGAAGAAGTACAGACGGTGTCCGGCATGGTCAGCCGCCCGTTGATGCCGCCGACCGCGGGCGAACTGCTGCGCATGGGTGAGCTCAAGACGGAAGCCGATCAGGCGCAAGCGCGTCTTGACGCCATCGTGCAGAATCGCATATCAAAGATCAATCAAGCCTTGTCTGGCACACCGCACGTCATCGTCCCGCAGCGCGCCGGCCCAATTATCCCGTAACCGGAGAGGTCATGCTGACACACGTGAAGGTCATTGGCTGGCTGCACATCATTTACGGTCTGTTCACCGTGTGCATCGCGCTCCTCGTTTTCGGCGGGATGATGGTGGGCAGCATGTTTTCGGGAAGCGTGATGGGAATGATCGGCGGCAGCATTCTTGGCGGCTTTCTCGGCCTTTTTCTTGGCGCGCGTGGAGCGGTCGGGCTCATCGCGGGGTGGGGTCTGCTCAACCTTCGGCCGTGGGCGCGCATTCTGACGATCGTCCTCGGGATCCTCGCTCTGTTCAGCTTCCCGTTCGGCACGGCGCTCGGTGTTTACACGCTGTGGGTGCTCTTCAGCAATGAGGGCGCCGCGCTCTTCAACGGGCCACGGCCGAGCGTTACCTACTGAGGCTAGGTCTCGGCCATGCATCCACGCCTGACCGAACTCCTCGACTACGTTCACGCGCAGACGGACGACCTCCGGAGCGCGTACGATGCCGTGCCGCCTGAACGGCGGGCGGTGCGGCCGGAGCCGGAGCGGTGGTCGCCGGCCGAGATCGTTCATCATTTGGTGATCGTCGACCGGCGGATCAATCAGCGCCTCAGGTCGCTGATCGAGGAAGCGCGCGCGCTGCCGCCCGAATCCGACGACTCGGCCATTGTCGCGACGATCGCGCCGCGAGTGACGACGCGCGATCGCCGATTCAAGACCTCGGAAGCGAGCGAGCCGCGTGAGACGGACCCCTCGCGGATTTGGGATGATCTCGGCGCGGTGCGACGCGAGTTCGAAGAGATCGTCGCGACGTGCGACGGTTTAGCGCTCGGAAAGGTCTTCGCGCCGCATCCGGCGCTCGGGCCACTGTGCGGCTATGATTGGCTTGCGTTCGTCGGCGCACACGCGGCGCGGCATGCGGACCAGATTCGCGAGCAAATGCGTGCCTGAGCTGGTTCGGCGCTGGACCACTGACTGACGTGGTACAGGTGCGACAGGGCAGCGCTGGAAAAGATCGCGGGCTAACGCGGACACGCGCGGGCTAACGCGGATCGGGATGCCGCGAGGCGCCATTTTTCAGGATTCAACTCGCAAATAGAGATTGAATTTTTTTGATGAACAGCGCCGGGATGCCCTGGTGATTGGACTCTCCCGGGCCTGTCTCAAAGTCATTGTCGACTCGTTGGGAAGGGAGCCGGCCCGAGCCCGCGTTAGCCGCGCGTGTCCGCGTTAGGCCGCGACTCCACCTGCCGGATCGTCCCTAACTACCAAGCATATGCAGTCGGCGATCGGCTTTCAGGGAGCCGATAACAACGACAATGCCATCTCCTGCACTCGCCGCTGCGCTGCGGTCGCCGGAGACGCCTCGTTCGTCGTGTTGAACACGGCGATCACCCCGGCCTTCGTCGCGGGATTAAAGAAGTAGAACGAGCGGAAGCCCGCTTGGCTCCCGGTGTGGCCGACGATCCTCGTTCCGCCGCGATCGAGCACGAAAAAGCCCAACCCCATCCACTCGTTGGCGGACGATTCGTAGCCCTGCGACATCGGCTTCCCCGGCTTCCACATCTCGTCGAGGCTCGGTCGCGACAACACCACGTCGTATCGCTCGCGCGACATTCCGGGGAGCAGCGCGTTCGTCAGAAACGCCACGTACTTCACGAGGTCACCGATCGGCGCGTTCCACGCCCCGTTCGGCGACGTGATGCCGGGATCGAACTCCGCGCCATTGTCGACGAGCTGTTCTCGGCGCGAGGAATCACGCTCGACGTAGTAGTTGTGCGAACGGTGCGGCGCGAGGTAGTAGGGAGTCGAGCGGAAGTAGCTCCACCGGAGCTCGAGTGGCGCGAAGATGTTCTTCTGGACGTAATCCTCCCACGGATCCCCGCTGATCTGCTCGACGACGCGCGCGAGATAGATGAATCCGGGGTTCGAGTACCCGTAGCGCGAGCCGGGGCGGAACTCGAGCTGCTGGTATGGCATCATCGCCACGAGCTGGTTCCACGTCGTCGGCTCGAACGGCTCCCACGGTCTGCCCTTGCTGTACGGCCACGTGCCGTTTTGGAAGCCGGCGGTGTGCGACAGCAGCATGCGAATCGTAATGCTGTCCATCATGCCGTACGGATCATGCATCGTGCGCAGCTCGGGAACCCACCTCACGATCTTGTCGTCGAGCGACAGCTTGCCGCGATCGCGCAGCTGCATGATCGAGATCGCGGTGAGCGATTTCGTGATCGAGCCCCAGTGGAAGATCGTTTGCGAATCCACGCGGACGTTGGCGCCCTTGTCCTGCATTCCGACATCGTATCGCTGAGCCACGCGACCGTCGCGGACGTAGACGACGCTCGCGCCGACGACTTTGTCGCTGTCGGCGTACGCTTGAAATGCCCGAGTGAACTCGGGCCAGCCGGCGGGAGCTTGCGCCGCGACGGGAACGGCGGCGCACAGCGCGATTGCGATGAGGTGTCGACGCATGCGCCAAGTCTGCGCCGCGCTGTCGCGCCCCGCAACTATTCGCTGCGGAGCGCGACGGTCGGTTCGACCTTCGCCGCCCGGCGCGCCGGAATCAGGCTCGCCAGGATCGCCACGCCGAGCAACGTTCCGCCGACGATCATGAAGACGTACGGATCACGCGGCGATTCGTCGAAGAGCAGCGGCTTCACCCACTTGGACGCCCACAGGGCGACGACCATCCCGATCGCCAGGCCGGCGATCGAGAGCCGGAGCCCGTCAGTCAGCACGAGGCTGATGACGTCGCGCACCTGCGCTCCCAGCGCGACGCGCACCCCCAACTCGTGCGTCCGTTGCGCCACGTTGTAGGCGATCACCGAGTACAGCCCGATCGCCGCCAGCACCAACGCCAGCACGCCGAACGTCACGAACATCGTCGCGCCGAGATGCCACGAGCGAGTCTGCGAGCCTATGATGTCCGAGATCGGTGAGATCGTCACGTACGAAGCACCCGGCATCTCGCGCTGCAGCCGCCGTCTCACCGTCTCTTTCATGGTCGCGGCGTGTCCGTGCGTGCGCACGAACAGCCCGCCGTTCCCCGGTTGGTGCTGCGTCCAGGGGAGATAGTAAAATCCGCCCGAGTCTGGGCCGAAGCTGTTCTCCTTGATATTCTCGGCGATGCCGACGACCGTCGTGCAGGGCATCGTATCCGACACGACGCGCATGCACTGGCCGATTGGATCCTTCCCCGGCCAGAGCAGCTTCCCCATGTTTTCGCTCACGACGGCGACGCGAGGCGTTCCGGCTTGATCCGCGTCCGTGACGCCGCGACCACGGATGATCCGCGTCCCGAACGTCGAGAAGAACTCGGGCGAGACCGTCTGAAGGTCGAACTGGCCGAGACGGCTCACCGTGTCGATCCCTTGAACGAACAGCCCCCTGCTCGACGAGCTCCAGAAAGGCACGGTGGCCTGCATGCTGGCATTCTCGACGCCCGGGATGGTCTTCGCCGCCGCGAGCAGTTGGCGTCGCAGGTTGACGGTCGCCGTGGAGTCGAGCTTCACGCCGCGCATATTCAGGTTCACCATGAGCACCGGATCGACGTCGTAGCCGAGTCGAATCGACTCGACGTTGCGCAGACTGCGCACGAATAACCCGGCGCCGACGAGCAGGATGACGGACAGCGCGCCCTGCAAGACGAGCAGCACCACCCGCGCCCGTGACCGATGGTAGGTTCCTTCGCGCGATCCGGTCTTGAGATCGCCGGTGAGATCGGCGCGTCGTGCCTGGAAGATCGGCGCGAGGCCGGTGAGCAGACCAATCGCCACCGCCGCGCCGAACGCGAACAGAAGCGTCCGCGGATCACGGAAACCCGCCGCCGCTTCGCTCTTGTCGAGCAGACCGGCCCGCAGCGCCGCGCCGCCCCAGTGCGCGATCATCATCCCCGCGACGCCACCCAGCAGAGCGAGGATGATGCTTTCGGTGAACAACTGCGAAAGGAGGCGTCCCCGGCTCACGCCCAGCGCGATGCGCAGCGCGATCTCCCGCCGGCGGCGTAGGGCGCGGGCGAGCAACAGGTTCGCCACGTTCGCGCATGCAATGAGCAGCACGATCACCGAGACGCCACCGACCCACGTCGCCACCTTCGCCACGCTCGATGCGTTCGGCCCACGATCGGCGAGGATCGAACCGACGCTCGCATGCGACTTGGTCAGCGCGAGCGGCGTGTTCTTCGGCTGCTCCACGAGGTGCGCCTGGTAACTCTTGATGAACGCCTGGGTGAGATCGGCGTTCGCCGTGGCGATCGACACCCCGGGTTTGCGCCGCACCATCACCGACATCCATCCCCAGCTATATGTCTTCCACCAGCTCACCTTCGTGAACTTGAGCGTGTTCCCCTGTTCGGCGCCGTACGTGGTGATCGGGATGAACGCCGCCGGCGGCCGATCCGACCAGAGCCCGACGAATCCGCGCGGCGACACGCCGATGACCGTATAGATCAGTGAGGCAATCTGGATCTTCGAGCCGAGGACGTCGTTCCGGCCGCCGTAGTGCAATTGCCACATCGAGTAGGAGAGAACCGCGACGGGGCTGCCATTCGGGATGGAGTCCTCCATTCGCGAGAAGTACCGGCCGAGGACCGGCGGGGCGTCGAAGAACTTGAAGAAGTTGGCGCTCACGACGCCGATGCGCATATCGCGCGCGGCGTCGCCGACACCCACCGCGAGATCCCGCGGCGCATACCCGGCGACGTCGGAGAAGCTCGTCGTCCACCGCTCGATGTCCTTGTACCGCGCGTACTGGCCGCCCGACGACGCCCGCTCCTTGCCGCGGAACGTCTGGAACAGGTAAATACGGTGCGCCGTCGCCGGGTCCTTCATCAGCTCCGGTGGTCGGAACAACAGCCGGTCGACGATGCCGAACATCGCCGAGTTCGCCCCGATGCCGAGGCCGAGGGTCGCCACGACCGCGATCGTGAAGCCGGGCTTCATTCGCAGGCCGCGAATGGCGTATTGGATGTCCTGCATCAAGTTTTCGAAGACCATGCGCATTGGACAACGCCCCTGGCAGAACGGTTCGCTCGCGGGCGCCCGATCATGGCGCGCGGCCTATATTCCACCTCGAAGCATGCCTCCCCCTCCCCCTCCCCCTCCCCCTCCCCCCTCCTCCTCCCTCTTCGCGCCGCCAAGTCGAGATGTCCGAAACGCCGCGATCGGCAACCGAAGCAGCCTACTGCGCTCGCGACGCCGGTCGCCTCGCGCCGCGGGAAGTCGCGTGGTGGTCGCTAGACGGTGGGCGGCGCCGCCGCTTGCTGCCGTTGGCGGCGATCCTCTGCGCGGCTGCGCTCGACATCGTATCGGGGGCGTGCCTGCCGCTCATCACGCGTGATCCCCAAGTTCGTCCCGGCCTGCGGGGGAGCGTGTCGGGAGCGCTGCCGTTGCGAAGCCACGCCGACGAGTTTGGCACCGCCCCCATTCCAGAGTTTGGCGTCGCGCGGATTGCTTATGGCTGGGCCAGTGACCCTGAGCGCAAAGCAAGCATCGAGGTCGGCGCGAATTTCTTCCTCTTCCTTCCCGAGCCGGACCTGTACGTTCACGTGCCACGGCGGGCGACGCTCGGGCTCGACCTTGGGTTCGGCGCGCAATACGCGACCGCATCGAGCGCGGTGGTGCCGTACGCAGTGCTGGGTGGTCTCAACGCGCGCGGAGCCGGATGGGTCGCGACCGTCGGCCACATGAATCGCGCTCGGGTCGGCGGATACGCCTCAGGCTCTGACTACCACGACGTCTGGCTCTCGACGCTGGGCTTCCAGCTTCCCGATGACATGTTCCCGCGCCGCGTGTTCCTGCAGGACATTCACACGACCCAATCGCGAACGTGCTTTCCGCCAGAGCCCTGTTCGGCGCCGCGATCGTGGTCCCTCCTGGCTGGCCTCTCGTTCGATTCCCCCCTTTTTCATCGTTGATCATTTACGTTCTGTGAATTTGGAGCCTTAATGACCCACCGACGCACCTTCCCCGCGTGCCCCGCAGCGCTGACCCTCTCGGTCTCGCTCATCCTGTCGTCGTCTGTTGCACCTCGCGCGGCATATGCCCAGGCCGGGGGCGACCCGAATATGGCGCGTGCGCTTCGCGTCCTCCGCACAGCGCCCGTCATGGACGGGCACAACGATCTTCCCTGGCGCATCCGCGAGGACAGCGTGCACCCGATGGACGTCGAGGCGTACGACCTCCGGAAGCCAACCCCGGGGATGACCGACCTCGCGCGCCTCAAGCAGGGACACGTCGGCGCGCAGTTCTGGTCGATCTACATTCCGGGCGAGCCCACCGACGGCGCGTACAAATCGAAAGGCGCCGTCGCCAGCACACCG
>Ga0310813_10001146_pt1 | contig 16005 bp, 11 predicted proteins | sample YN3metagenome_FD_203086 | JGI IMG/M metagenome (GOLD analysis project Ga0310813, IMG submission 203086) | Soil microbial communities from experimental microcosm in Duke University, North Carolina, United States - YN3 | ecosystem: Engineered > Artificial ecosystem > Soil microcosm > Unclassified...
ATCGATCAAGGATGCGATCGCCTTCGGAGAGAAATGGGGCATTCGCGTCGTGATTCAGGGCGGCGGTGAAGCGTGGAAAGTCCGCACCCTGCTCGCGCAAAAGAACATCCCGGTGGTGCTCGGCTCGATCGAGTCGGCACCCGGCGACGAGCAGCCGTACGACGAGGTCTACGCGCAGCCCGGTCTTCTCTACGACGCGGGCGTCAAATTCGCGTTCTCCACCGGCAATGGTTCCAATGCGCGCCACGTACCGTTCCACGCGCAATTGGCCATCGCCTACGGACTGCCGCCCGAAGGCGCTCTCAAGGCGCTCACAATTTGGCCGGCGGAGATTTTCGGCGCGGACAAAGACATCGGATCGATCGCGCAGGGCAAGCTCGCGAATCTCGTCGTGATGTCCGGCGATCCGTTCGATCTCCGCACCCAGGTCACGAATCTCTTCATCAAGGGCCGACTGGTGCCGGCCGACGATCGTCAGTCGCGGTTGTATGAGAAGTACAAAGGCCGGCCGGGACAGGTCATCACGCCGTAGCCACAGACGCGACGGGCGTCGGTCACTGCCGAAGCCAGACTTCGGCGTCGACGCCCCTCGCGCCGTCGTTGGTCGTCGACCACAGGAGTAGGCGTCCCGTTTCGTCGTCCGGCGCGCCGAACACGCCGAAGTCCGACGTGTCGAACGTCGGGCGCCGGGCCTTGAAGTGAAAGCGGGCGATACGCTCCGGCGAGACCTGCGTCTCCGCGAGCTCGAGTAGCAGCGTCGCGATCAGCGGTCCGTGGACGACGAGCCCAGCGTAGCCTTCCACCTCGGTCGCGTAGCGCCGGTCGTAATGAATCCGGTGCGTGTTGAACGTCAGCGCCGAGTAGCGGAAGAGCAGCGTCTCGGTGGGGTGAATCGTTCGCTGCCACGCCGCGACGGTAATTCCAACTTCCGGACGCGCCGCGCCGGATGACCCGGCACTCGAGGCCCCGCGGTACACGAGATCCTGTTCTTCTTCGATCGCCACACCGCTCGCGCCGAGCAACTGGTGCCGCACGGTCACGAACACGAGCGGCGATTCCTTACCGCTCTTTTCGCTGATCGATGCGATCTCCGACACGCGCTCGACGCGCTCGCCGACGCGCAGCGGATGAAGAAACGAGACCCGGCTCCCCGCCCACAGCCGACGCGGCAGGGCGACCGGCGGAAGAAAGCCGCCTTTCCGCGCGTGTCCGTCGGGTCCGAGCTCCGACTCGCGGGCAGTCGGCTGTCCGAGCGTCCAGTGAAACCCCAGCGGGGCGGGATCGCCATCGCTCGGCGGATCTACCCCGTGATCGAGCGTGGCGTGCCACGCCGCGACGCGACTTGGCGTGATCCAATCGTTAGTTCGCTGGGTCCGGCCGATCCATTCCTCGAGCACGACGCGGATTCTCGTGCGAACGTCGAACAAGGGCAAGCCCGCTCGCTATCCGATCGCAACCGTGTCGTGGCATATTCGAGGCGCCATGAGATGAGGAAATGACGTTGTCGCGCGAGTCCTATCCTGAAATCAGAGAATCGGTCCGAGCGCTCTGCCTCGAGTTTCCCGGCAGCTACTGGCAGCGACTCGACGCCGAGCAGCGATATCCCGAGGAATTCGTCGAAGCGCTGACCTCGGCCGGCTGGATGGCGGCGCTCATCCCGCAGGAATACGGCGGCGCGGGACTCGGTCTCGCCGAGGCATCCGTAATTCTCGAGGAGATCAATCGAACGGGAGGAAACTCCGGCGCCTGTCACGGCCAGCTCTACAACATGGGGACGGTGCTCAGGCACGGTTCCGACGAGCAAAAGCGCGCCTACCTGCCGCGCATCGCTCGCGGCGAGCTACGCCTCCAGTCGATGGCCGTCACCGAGCCGACGACCGGCACCGACACGACGAAAACAGCGACGTTTGCCGTGCGACGCGGCGATCGCTATTTCGTGAACGGACAGAAGGTCTGGCTGTCTCGCGCGCACCACTCGGATCTTCTCGTCCTCCTCGCGCGAACGACTCCGCTCGCCCAGTCGGCGCGAAAGTCCGAGGGAATGTCGCTCTTTCTCGTCGACATCAAGGCATCGCTCGGCAAGGGCCTCGAGTTGCGCCCGATCCGCAACATGGTAAATCACGAGACGAGCGAGGCGTTCTTCAACGATCTGGAGATTCCGGCCGAGAATCTGATCGGCGAAGAAGGGAAGGGGTTCCGCTACATCCTCGACGGACTGAACGCCGAGCGCACGCTCATCGCCGCCGAGTGCATCGGCGACGCACGGTGGTTCATCGAAAAGGCGACGGCCTACGCCAACGAGCGCGTCGTATTCGACCGTCCGATCGGCCGCAACCAGGGCGTGCAATTCCCCATCGCCGAATGCCAGATCGAGACGGAGGCGGCGGATCTCATGCGATGGAAGGCATGCACGTTGTTCGACAATCACGAACCGTGCGGCGCCGAGGCCAACATGGCGAAGTATCTCGCCGCGAAGGCGTCGTGGGAGGCGGCGAATGTCTGTCTCCAGACGCATGGCGGCTTCGGCTTTGCCGCGGAGTACGACGTCGAGCGCAAGTTCCGCGAGACACGTCTATATCAAGTGGCGCCGATCTCGACGAACCTGATCCTGTCATACGTCGGCGAACACGTGCTCGGGCTCCCGCGCTCGTTCTGAGGCGGGAGCCTTGGATGAACGCGGGAGCTCAACCGCCCGTGACTCGTCGCAACTCGGCGCGGGCGAGTCGGACTTGCAACGTCGCCGCGAGCGCTCGCGTTTCACTCTCCGCCATATCGGCTTCGGCGGCGGCGAGCGCTGCCTCGGCGACGAGGCCGCGTGCCGCACGGTCCTGCGTGATTCGCGACGCGGCACGACGCGCATCCAGTGCCGCGCGAGCGACCTCCGCGCCACGCTCGGCGCGTTGCACGTCGCGATACGCGCGCTCCACCTCGACCGATACGCGGTCGCGGGCCAGCGCGACGCCGATCGATGCCGCGTTTTCTTGCGCCGCGCGCTCGCGCGACAGCGCGCCACGCTTCCCCCAATCGAAGATCGTCCACGAACCTTGAATGCTCAGCCCTACGGCGTGCTGTGGCAGGAAGCTCACGCCGCTGAGCGTGGTCATCGTCACGCCGACGCCGAGATCGGGGATGTAATCAGCGCGGGCGAGCGCGGTCGCATGGTGAGCCTGGTCCAGCACGGCAGTCGCCGCCGCCACTTCGGGACTTGCCGCGAAGCCCCTCGCGGTGTAGACGTCGAGGGTCGCCAGCGCCTCGCTCGAGACCTCGGGCACGACCAGCTCGAGACGCGTCCCGACGGGAAGCGCGAGCGCGCTGCGTAACTCGCTCTCGGCATCCGACGCCGAATCCGCCGCGGCCAGCACGACATACTTCGCGTCGAGGGTCGACGCGGTCGCCCCGAGCGCCTGTGCCGACACATCGATCCCCGCGGCAACCGCGTGCTCGATATCCACGCCTTGCCGTGAGGCCACGCGCATCGCGAGCTCCGCGGCGTGCTCGCGCGCTCGCCCGATCAGCGCCGCGGCGTACAAGCGCTCGACCGTCAGCCGCACATCGGCTTCCGCCCGCGCCCGTTCGGCGACGGCACCCATCGTCTGCGCCGCGGAGAGCTGCTGCGCCTGTCGAATGCGCCACAGTTGCGTGACCGGCTGCGTGAGCGAGAGTTGCGTGTAGGTGAGCGCCGCCGCCCCCTGATCGAACCGGCGATCGGTGGCGGGCAGCGGCGATCCTGACGACTCGTTGCCGAGCGCACCGCGCGGAACGACGATCGTCGTGCGACCACTCGAGCGCAAATGGTTGCCGGTCACCGACAGTTGCGGCAACATGTCCGCCGCCGCGCCGCGCTCGTGGGATTCCGCCGAGGCGACGCGGGCCGCGGCGAGTCGCGTCGCGTACCCTTGCTTCAGGGCGAGTGAGACAGCGTCGTCGAGCGTCAGCCGCATCGCCTGCGCGTCCGCCCGTTGCGGCGCGAGAGATAACGTGAGTCCGAGCCCGACGACCAACGCGGCGGTCGTAACCGGGCTCATTGCCGCGATGCCCGCCGGAATCTTCACGGACGCCGGCAAAACGACTTCCGCGTCGAACGACTCATGCTGTCGTCGCGCGGCACGGCGCTCATGGCGACGCTCGATGACGACGTAGAGCACCGGCACCAGAATCAACGTGAAGATCATCGAGACGACGAGTCCGACCGCGATCACGCTCGCCATCGGTGACCAGAGTGGCGACCGCGAGAGAATCATCGGCGTGACGCCAAGCGCGGCCGCCATCGTCGTGAGGAAGATCGGACGCAAGCGCCGCCGGCCGGCCAACAGCGCGGCGGTCTCGATATCGATTCCGTTGCGCCGCAATTCGTTCGCGTAGTCGACGAGAATGATCGCGTTTCGGACCACGACGCCGGTGAGCGCGTTGAGTCCGAGGTTCGCGGTGTAGGTGAACGGATTGGCGGTGATCACGAGTCCGAGCGCCGCGCCGACGACGGCGAGCGGGATCGACGTCATGACGACGAGCGGATGCCGCACCGTGCGGAATTGGAACAGAAGAATGAGGAAGACGCCGATCAGCGACGCAAGCAGTGCGACGTTTACCGCGCCCTGGACCTCCGCCGACCCCTCCTTTTCGCCGCCGAACTCCATGCGCATGCCGGCGGGCAGCTTGAGGGCGGCCAACTTCGGCGCGGCAGCCTTGAGCACGACCGACGGCAAGATGTCCGGTCCGGCGAAACTGCGAACCGTCAACGTGCGAACGCCGTTGCGGCGAACGATCCGGCTTGGGCGAAACTCCGGTGAGACATTGGCCACTTCGCGAAGAGGAATGCGCGCGCCGGTCGTCGGCGAGACGAGGTACGCCGCGCTCACGTCATCCATGCCCGAGCGCTCGGCGCCGTCGAGGCGGAAGGTGACATCGAGGTCGCGCTTTCCCTCCCAGAAGGTCGAGATCGGCGCGCCGGCGAATGACCCGGCCAATTGCGACGCAATGTCCGCGTCGCTCAACCCGAGCCGAGTGGCGACTTCCGGTTTCACGTTGAGGCTGAGCGCGAGCTCTTCGTCGCGCCAATCGGTGTGGACGTAGGCGCTACCCGGCGTGTGCTCGAATATGCGAGCGACGCTGTCGCCGTAGGTGCGGAGCAGTCGTGCGTCGTCGCCGACGAGACGAATCTCGTTCGGTGCGGCAAATACGGGTCCCTGCTGCAACGGCTTCACGTAGACCCAGCCTTCGGGAACGATCTGGTTGGCCCGGTTGTGGAGCCGGTCCACGAGCGTCGTCGTCGCTTCGGGCGACTCGGTGTTGATCAGCAACTCGCCGAAGTTCGGCGTCGGGGGCTCAGGGTTGTGATTGTAGTAGAAGCGCGGCGCACCCCCGCCGGCGAACGCGGCGACGGAGCGGACGCCGGGCTCCTTGCGGATGGCCTCCTCGAGGCGCCGCAGCGACTCATCGGTGCCGGCCAAGCGAGTGCCGGCGGGCATCCACATGTCGACGATGAGCTGGTCGCGCTCATTCATCGGGAAGAAGCGGTACGGCACCGCCGACATCAGCGCGAGACCGGCGAAGAATGCAACGACGGCGCCGACCATCGTGAGCCGTTTGCGAGGCATCGCGACGCCCATCGCCCGCTCGTAGACCGACTGCATCATATCGAGCGGCGTACGGCGTGGGTTCGTGTTCGTCGTCGCCGTGTTCGGTTGGTGCAACCCGGTCTTCACCAGCGTCAGCGCGAGCATCGGCGTCAGCAGCATCGCGACGGCGAACGACACCATCAAGGCGATTGCGACGGTGAACGACATCGCGCGAATGAATTCTCCCGGCGCGCCGGGCAGGTATGCGAGCGGGAGGAATGACGCCACGATTGTGAGCGTGGCGGCGAGCACCGGCACCGCGAGCTCGGTTGGTGAGCGCCACGCCGCCTCGAGCCGGCTCATGCCGTGGTCGAGCTTCTCGACATAGTTGTCGACGACGACGATCGCGTCGTCCACGACGATGCCGAGTGCGACGACGAGGCCGGCGAACGTCACCTGGTGCAGCTCGATGCCGACGGCATTGAGGATGGCGACGGTGATCGCGACGGTGATCGGAATAGCCACGGCGGCGATTGCGGCGACGCGGAGCGGCAGCAGCAACACGGTCACGAGGATGACGGCCGCGAGCGTGATGAGAAACTCGCGCCCGAATTCGACCATGCGATGCTGCACGTGCTCCGGCTGGTCGGCGATCGGTTGGATGACGAGATCGGCGGGAAGCGTCGGACGGAGTTCGGCGAGCTTGCGCCGCACTTCATCACCGAACTTCACGATGTTATGCCCTTCCTGCATCTCGATGGCGAGCAGGACGGTGCTTTCGCCGTCGACGCGTACGACGAACTGCGGGTCGGTGTAGCGTCGCTCGACGTCGGCGAAGTCTCCGACGCGGACAGGCCGGCCGTCGCGTGAAGTTCCGACGAGGAGGCGCGACAGCGCGTCTTCGCTCGTCAACATGTTCTTGGCGGCAATCGGCACGCGACCAGCGTCGCCGGCGTCGACCGTACCGGCATCGAGGAGCGCCGTGCGCGAGCGAACGGCGCCCGCCACCTGCAGCGGCGTGATGCCGAATCCGGCGAGGCGCGCGTTGCTCGTCGATACACGAAGCTCTTCACGCTGCTCGCCGATACGATTGATGCGCGAGACCTCGGGAATGGTGCGAATCGCGTCGTCGATCCGATCGAGATATTCACGCAGCTCGCGTGAACCGTAGCTCGGGCCGCGTACCGCGAGAAGCATCGCCACCACGTCGCCGAAGTTGCTGTTGACGATCGGCCCCTGCACGGTCGGCGGCAGTTCGGCGAAATGCAGCTCGTTCATGTCGTGCCGCAGCATGGCCCAGAAGCGGTCGGGATCCTTCACCCACTCCTCGAGCTCGACGTTCACGACGACGACTCCGTCGCGCGAGGTCGAAAAGGTCTTGAGCTTGCGAACTTCCTGATGACGAAAGAGTCGCTCCTCGATCTTCCGTGTGACCTGATCTTCGACCTGCTGGGCGCTCGCGCCGGGGTACCGCGCGAGCACGAGGCCGGTGCGAATGGTGATCTTGGGATCTTCTCGGCGCGGCATCGTGAGCAGTGACAGCACGCCGAGGAGCACGGCGAAGCCGGTGAGGACGAGCACCACCGAGCGATTTCTGAGAGCGAAACGGGTGGCGTTCATGGCTGGATCCCTCCCGTCGTCGCTTTCAGCGCTGTCTTGGCGGAGACGAGCTGCACCGATGCGCCATCGCGCAGGCGTTGCTGTCCGGCGACGACTATCGGTTCGCCCGCGATGATGCCCGACGCGATCTCGAGCGAATCGCCGCGCGCCACGCCGGTCGTGACGCGGCGGGAGTGCACTCGCGCTCCATCGTGGTCGAGCACGTAGACGATCGTCGAGGCATTCACGCCGCCGTCGTGCACGACCGCGGACGCGGGTACCATCAGCGCGGAACGATTTTCCTTGGTCTGAATCGTCGCTTCGGCGACCATCCCGGCGCGCAATCGGCGGGCGGGATTCGGCACCGAGATCTCGACGGTGTAGCTGCGGGTGGATGGATCGGCTGACACACCGATCAACGAGACGCGTCCGGCAAAGGTCGTGTCGAGCGCGGGAATGCGGACCGTAGCCGGGGCGCCTGTCGTGACGTGACCGACGTCGGCTTCCGGAACGCCGACGCGCACCCGCACGGGGTCGAGATCGACGATGGTGAACGCGGGCTGTCCCGCGGCGACGGTCGCGCCGACTTCGATCGCGCGTCGCGCGATGATTCCGGAGATGGGCGCATCGAGCCGCGTGTCGGCCAGCCGCTTCTTTGCCAGGCCCGCCGCGGCCGCGCTCTGACGCGCGCCGCTCTCCAGGTGGTCCATGTCGGCGGGCGCGATGCCTCCCGAAGCGAGGAGCGGCTGGTTCCGATCGCGGTCGCGCGCGGCGCGATCCGCCTGCGCCGACGCTTGCTCGACGGCCAGCCGGTATTCGGTCGCGTCGACCGTCGCGATCTCCTGACCGGCGCGAACGATCTGTCCTTCATCCGGTCCGACCGTGACGATCTTGCCGGGGACTTGGAACGCGACGTCGACGGTGCTGTTGGCTTGGACGATTCCACTCGCCGTGGTCGACCAGGCGCGCGTGGACAGGGTCGCGGAGTGTGCGACGACCGACACGGCGGTGCTCTCGGCGTCCTTCGCCGCGCTAGCGTCGGCGCGCGCGCAGGCGGACATCGCGAGTGAAGTGATCGGTAAGAATATGGTTGCTGCAACTGCGGTGATGCGCGGTGCCATACGGCCTCCCAAAGTGATGAACAGCGGTATCACAGCTAACAGCGTTAACTTCACGGCGAAAAAAAACGGCCTCCTGCTACCCAACGGATGACTGCGAGAAATCTCCCTTCTGCCGGACAGGTCAGCGCGAGCTGCGCCGAACCGGCGCGCGTCGCGAAGCCGGGCGCGCCGCACGCTTCGCGGCTTCCGGCTTCACGATGCCATCGAGCGTCGCGTCGATCAGCCGACGCGCGCTCGTCCGCGCATCGCGCCATTCGATCCAACTGGCTTCGGCCTTGATGTTGTGCAGCGCCACCAATCCATGCGCGCCCCCCCAGCAGAGTTGCGCGATCTCCTCGGCGTCGGTGTATCCGGCGCGAAAGACGCCGGCGGCGAGACCGTCCTTCACCGTCTGCTTGAGGAACGCGTACGCATTCTGCTCCGGATCGTCCCCGAGCTCGTCGGGAAGCGCATGCTCCGTGAGGAACAAGAACCGGAAGTGGCTCGGATGCTCGACCGCGAAGTCCGTGTACGCGTAACCGATGCGTCGCAATCGCTCGACGGGATCGAGCGCGCCAAAGGTCGAGAACGCCTGGGCGAGCCCGCGGATCTGCCGGTTGCACAGCTCGCGGATGATTGCGTCCTTGTCCCGAAAGTGCGCGTAGATGACCGGCGGCGAGTATTCGATGGCGTCGGCGAGGGCTCGCATCGTGACGCCCTCGACGCCCTCACGGGCAAAGAACTCGAGGGCCGCGTCGAGAATCTTCTCGCGGACCTGCGTCTTCTCGCGTTGTCGTCGTTCTTTGACGCCCATAGCCCGTCCGGAAAACCTGGTTCAAATACTTAACGCCGTTAGGCATTCTGTCAAGAGTCGCCGACTTTCGGCTCCCACAGGCCACCGCCTAAGCTCCGGGAATGCCGAAGAGCGACAACGCGGCGGTGCTCGCGATCGACGGGCGCGAGGTCAGGATCTCGAACCCCGACAAGCCGTACTTCTCGCGCGACGTCCATCTCTCGAAGCTGGAGGTCGTCCAGTACTACCTCTCGGTCGCCGGCGGCGCCATCGGCGGCATTCGCGACCGGCCGATCGTCCTCAAGCGATTCGTCAATGGCGCCGAAGGCGAGGCGTTCTATCAAAAGCGCGCGCCGGAGAATCGGCCGGATTGGTTGCGCACCGTCACGCTGTCCTTTCCGTCGGGTCGGACGGCCGAAGAGGTCGTCGTCGACGACGCCGCGGGGCTGGCGTGGGTCGTGAACCTCGGCTGTCTCGAGCTCCATCCTCATGCCGTGCGGACGGCCGATCTCGATCACCCGGATGAGCTGCGGATCGACCTCGATCCCGGACCGGGGGTGGGTTGGGAAGACGTGCGTCGCGTCACGCTGATCGCTCGCGAGGTGTTGTCCGACGTCGGCCTCCGCGGCTGGCCGAAGACGAGCGGCTCACGCGGCATGCACATCAACGTTCGCATCGAGCATCGGTGGACCTTCACCGAAGTCCGGCGCGCCGCGCTCGCCTTATCGCGCGAAGTCGAACGTCGCGCGCCCGAGCTCGCGACGTCGAAGTGGTGGAAGGAAGAACGGCACGGCGTGTTTCTCGACTACAATCAGAACGCGAAGGACCGCACGACCTGCTCGGCGTATTCCATCCGGCCGCTGCCCGACGCCCGCGTGTCGGCGCCGCTCGGGTGGGACGAGATCGCCGATTGCCGGCCCGAGGACTTCACCGTGCTGACGATGCCGGAGCGGTTCGCGTCGATCGGCGATCCGCACGCGACGATGGACGATTACGTCGGCTCGCTCGAAGCACTGCTCGCGCTCGCCGATCGTGACGAGGCCGCTGGTTTGGGCGATGCGCCCTGGCCGCCGCACTTCCAGAAGATGGATGGAGAAGCGCCACGCGTCGCACCGTCGAGAGCGAAGAAGGCGGGGGCGAAGCGCGCCGCAAAGAGTCCCGCGGGCGGCCGCGCGCGAGCATCGAAGATGCCGTTGCTCACGATCGCGAACTCGACGAACAAGGCCGAGGCGATCGCGGGACTGGAGCGATGGAAGGCGAAGTATCCGGAAGCGGCCTCGCACCTCGCCGTCGACGACGTGCTCGTCGACTCGATGCGCGGACGCTCGTCGACCTGGACGCGGATTCGCGTCAATCTGCGCCACGTGCCTGAGGCCATCCGCCCGCCGCAAGAAACGCCCGATCCGGACGACGATCCGACGCGCCAGTGGCGCGAGAGCATGAAGAACCGATAGTCGAGCAGCCGAGCAGACCGTCAACGGAAGATCGCTTCGAGCTCCTGCGGCGGAACGACCTCGAGTTGAGCGAAGGTGCAATCCCGCGGTCGCTTGTCGGCGCGCCAACGACGAAACTGCGCCGTGTGGCGGAAGCGTCCGTTTTGCATGTGATCGTAAGCGACTTCGACGACCAGCTCCGGCCGCAGCGGCTCCCATGACAGGTCCTTGTCGGCGCTCCACCGGCTCATCGCGCCCGGTTTGCGTTGCGGCCCATCGCCCTGCCACTCCGCCCACGCCTTCCACGGATGCGAGTCCATCGCGTTTTCGCGGTACGGACCGAGGAACGTCACCAACTCCTTGCGCTTCGCCGCCGTGAAACTTGCGCACACTCCGACGTGCTCGAGCTTTCCAGAATCATCATAGAGGCCGAGCAACAGCGAACCGACGGCGGTCTGGGCGCTGTTCTTGTGCCACCGAAAGCCGGCCACGACACAATCGCAATCTCGTTCGTGCTTGACCTTGAGCATCACTCGCTTGTTCGGCTGGTAGGTACCCGACTCGGCCTTGGCCACGACGCCGTCGAGTCCCGCTCCCTCGAACCGGGAGAACCAGTCGGCGGCGACGGCGCGGTCGCGCGTCGCTGGAGTGATGTGGAGCGGCGCCGACACGTTGGCGAGTAGCCGCTCGAGCGCGGCGCGCCGCTCGACGAATGGCGCCTCGCACAAGCTTCGCGTGCCGTCGGAGAGCAGATCGAAGAACACGACTGACGCCGGAATCTCCTTCGACAAGAGCTTCACGCGCGATGCCGCGGGATGAAGACGAAGCTGGAGAGCGTCGAAGTCGAGACCCCCGTCCTTGGCGATCACGATCTCGCCATCGAGCACGCAACGCGGCGGGAGCTGGGCCTTCAGCGCGTCGACGAGCTCCGGGAAGTATCGATCGAGTGGTTTCTCGTCGCGGCTTTGAATGAACAGCTCGTCGCCGTCGCGAAAAATCAACGTGCGGAACCCGTCCCATTTTGGTTCGAAGATCCAGTTGTCACCCGGCGGGAGCTCGCTCACGCGATTGGCGAGCATGGGCAGCACGGTTGGGTTTACGGGAAGGTTCATTCTTGATGCTACTCGGCTACGCGGTTGCTCGGCTACTCGGCGACTCGGCGACTCGGCGACTCGGCGACTCGGCGACTCGGCGACTCGGCGACTCGGCGGGTTGAAAGAAACGAGCCGATCTGCAATGCCGCGGTGCGATGGAGATCCGCCGGTCGAGTGATAGTGCGGCGAGACGTTCCCATCAAGTTCCGACCACCTTACATGCCTCACTTCGAGCGACTGGCCGTTCGGCGATTGGCACGTGCCAACCGCGCCTTGTCGTCGCGCGATCGTCGTGCCGTTCGCACGGGGCTCGTTGCGGTTGTCCCCGCAGTGTTCTACGCCTTTGTCGTCAAGCCGTACATCTCTTCGGTACGCCAGACGATCGATGCTCTTCGCAGCCAGAGCGTCCTCCTCGACCGCGAAGAGGCGGTTACTCGTGGGCAAACCGTCATCCGCCAAAGGACGAATGCCGCCGCCGCAGTGGCTCGACGCGTAGCGCCTCGCTTGTACGCCGCCGCGGACAGCGCGCTTGCGATGTCGGCGTTCGGGCGCGACGTAACCACGGCGCTCAGTGACGCCGGCTTGGTAGTTCAGCGCCTCGAGGTGCGCGACTCTCTCCCTCGGAACGCCGCGTTGAGAGAGCTCACGATCGACCTGCGGGCACAAGGCGACTTTGAGGCGGTCCTCGGCGCGTTAACGCGACTCGAGCGGAACGCTCGCCTCATTCACGTCAGCCGGGTTGCCATCGACAAAAATGGGGAGCGTCGGTCAACGGGTGCGGAATCTCTCTCCCTGGTGGCGGTGATTCACGGATATTCGCAATGAGAGCAAGGACCGTTTACCGAATGACATCAGTCATAGGCTCGGCGCTCGTCCTGGTTTGGGTCGTTCGTGGCCGGGACCGCGATTCCTCGAGACCGTCAGTGGCCGAAAATGCCGCGGAGATCCCTACGCCGACCGTTGCGGAAACGGCATCCGACGCGTTGATCGCGCGCGCGGCCGAGCGCGACCCCTTCGTCGTTGTTGGTCGCCTGGAATCAGAGTCGCCGCGGCCCGCGCCGGACAGCGTCGCAATTGCACAACCGTTGCGCGTCTTGGGAACTGTCGTGGATTCCGCCGGCGGAAGCTTCGCGCTCTGCCAGCTCGGCGCGGCACAGGCAGTGGTCCTTCGCGTCGGGCAACGGATCGGCGGCTACGAGCTCCGCCGCGTCGAAAAGGCAAGTGCCGTCTTCACTACCTCAGACAGTGGCCGCATCGAGCTTCATGTGCCGCGCGCCGGGGCATGAGCATCCGTCGCGCCGCCGCCTGGTTCTCGGTATCCGTCGTCGCCGCGATTGCTCCGGCACGTAGCCAGGATAGCGGGGCGGTGCGACAGACTGTCGCGGGCATTCTCATCGATTTTCAGGACGTCGATCTCCGAACGGTGATCACCGCGCTCGCCGAGGTCGGAGGTCTCAACGTGTCGTATGGGGACATTCCGCCGCGACGCACGACGCTCCGTCTCCATCAGCCGATTGCAAAGGCGGACGTTCTTCCATTGTTGAAGAGTGTCGCCGCGACGAACGGCTTGCAGGTCATTCAAGAGGAGCGAATCCTCCGGCTGCAGGCGGAGGATCAGCGAAGCCAGCTTCCCTCGGCGGCGGTGAAGGGGACGGCGTTGCCCGAGTCTAGGTTGTTCGTGTACCGCCTGCGTCATGCGCGCGCGCCAAAACTTGCGTCGACACTTCAGTCGATCTTCGGATCGGCGCCGTCGCCGGGCCAGGGGGCCGCGAGCGCGCCACCGGCACGCAACGGAACTCCGTCGGCGACAACGAGCACCGATACCCTGAAGCCCGGATCGCCGCGGGGCGCCACCACTGCGGTCAGTATCTCGGCGACGCTCCATGCGCCAATCCAGATCGTGTCGGACGAGACCACCAACTCGCTGGTAGTCCACGCCATTGAATCCGACTACGAGATCGTCCGGCAAGCCATCGAAGCTCTCGATCTTCGGCCGCGACAAGTCTTGATCGAAATGTTGATTGCCGAAGTGCGCCACAGTTCCGATCTCGAGCTCGGCATCGCTGCTCGTGCCACCCGCGACAATGATCCGTCCGCGAGTGCCGGTCCGTTGATCGCGAGCTCCTCGACTGCCGATCTCATCCTACGCCTCACCGCAAACGCCACGTTCGACATCAACGTCGCTCTGCACGCTCTGCAATCGCACGGGGACGTGCGCATCATCTCGCGCCCGGTGCTGCTCGCGCAGAACAATCAGGAAGCGAAGATCCTCGTTGGCTCGCAGCGTCCGTTCGTTCAGGTCTTCCGCTCGTTGCCAACGGAAGCCGCCATCCGCGACCAGGTCGTTCAATACAAGGACGTGGGTACGTCGCTCACCATTCTGCCGACGATCAACGCCGACGGCTACGTCGATCTGCAACTCGCACAGGAAGTCAGCACCGCGACGACCGAAGTGCAGTTCGGCGCGCCAGTCATCAGTACGCGAGAGACGTCGACGCATCTGCTCGTGCGGAACGGACAGACCGCGGTGCTCGGCGGGCTGGTGGACCGTACGCAAGAAACCTCTCGCACCGGTCTGCCCTTCCTGGCGGCGATTCCGCTCGCCGGCCACCTGTTCGGATCGGCTGTCGCGACCCGTGCAACCACCGAGCTCTTTCTCTTCCTGACTCCGCACATCATCGAGAACGACACGGACGTAGACATGATTCGCGGAGAGGTCGAACGGCAGTCGCCTTGGCTGCGCGACGAGAAGGCGCGAGTCACTCCGCCGCCGGCCAAGCCGCCGCCACCGTGAGCAACCTCGCCGCGGCCACGCGTCAGTCGGACGTCCTGACCGCCCAGTACCTGGAACACGCCGGCGTCATGCCCCTCGGCGTGACTGATGGCCGAATGGTTGTTGCGACCTGGCGAGAGGACATCGACGTCCAGGTGCTCGATGACCTCGAGATCCTCTTCGACGTCGAGCTGTCGCTGGAGCGGCACGACGAGCACGAGCTGCGCGGGGCGATCAAGCGGCTCTACGCCACGGACACGACGGCGCAGAGCGTCATCGACGCGGCATCGCCGTCGTTCGGCCAGGACGAGGGCGAATCGACCGCGATCGACGATCTGGTTGCGCTCGCGAACGAAGCGCCGGTGATCAAGCTGGTGAACCTGCTGCTCGTCGAAGCCCTCGACGCCCGCGCATCCGACGTCCATCTCGAGTCGAAGGGCGACGGCTTGGAGATACGTTATCGAATCGACGGCATCCTGCATGGCGCGCCCTCGCCGCCGCGGCATCTCGGTGCGGCGATCGTGAGCCGTCTCAAAATCATGGGCGAGTTGGACATCGCCGAGCGCCGGCTCCCGCAAGACGGTCGCATCCGTCTAAAACTGCAGGACCGCCACGTGGACGTACGAATCTCGACCGTTCCAACGCTGCACGGCGAAAGCGTCGTACTCAGATTGCTCGACAAGGGGCGTCGGCGGATTGGGCTCGAGGAACTGGGAATGTCGGCTGGGATGCTCGATCGGTTTCAAGCGGCGATCCGACAAACACACGGCATCGTGCTCGTCACCGGTCCAACCGGCTCAGGGAAGACCACGACGCTCTATGCCGCCATCGACCTCATTCGGACCGGCCGGGAGAAGATTCTCACGGTGGAGGATCCGATCGAGTATGAGGTCGGCGTTCCACAAGTACCGGTGAACGAGCGCAGCGGCGTCACCTTCGCGACCGCACTGCGTGCCCTGCTGCGACAGGATCCCGATGTCATTCTCGTTGGTGAGATCCGCGACGGCGAGACCGCGGAAGTCGCGACGCACGCGGCGCTGACCGGACACCTCGTGCTCTCGACGCTACACACGAACGATGCCGCGAGTGCCCTTACGAGACTACTCGATCTCGGCGTTGCCCCGTATTTGGTGGCGAGCACCGTTCGTGCGGTGCTCGCACAGCGCCTGGTTCGACGGATCTGCGGTCACTGCAAGGTCGCTGCGACTCTTGGTTCCGATGCGGCGCGATCGCTCGGTGTGGGTATGGCCGCGACGTGGGAGGCAACCGGCTGCGCGGATTGTCGCGGGTCGGGCTATCACGACCGGGTCGGCATTTATGAGCTTCTCGCGATGAACGACGCCCTTCGGGAAGCGGTCGCCAGGCGCGCGCCGTCCGCGGAACTACGCCGCCTGATGCGCGGTGACGGATCAACGACTTTACGCTCCGACGGAGTGCGGCTCGTTCTCGCGGGGATCACAACTCCCGATGAAATACTGCACGCGACCGCGGGTGACTAACGACGCGCGCGCTGTGGCCGCACCGTGGACGCCATCATGCACAGCTCTGCCAACACTTCGTCGCTGAACTCCGACCATCCTGGCGGATAAGGCGCGAGGCGTCGCTTTTCGCCGGGCGTCTCGAAGGTCAGCCAGCCATTGGCCCATTGCGGGCCGAGC
>Ga0310813_10001150_pt1 | contig 15978 bp, 12 predicted proteins | sample YN3metagenome_FD_203086 | JGI IMG/M metagenome (GOLD analysis project Ga0310813, IMG submission 203086) | Soil microbial communities from experimental microcosm in Duke University, North Carolina, United States - YN3 | ecosystem: Engineered > Artificial ecosystem > Soil microcosm > Unclassified...
GCCGCCGAAGTGGACGCGATGAAGGACGGCAAGGGCATTCACGTGCGCTATGTGCCGGGCACCTATCTGCCGTTGCAGAACAAGGGGAACAACTACCTGATGGATCGGGCCGCGCAGAAAGCGGGCGCGACGTATAGCGGCGTGGAAGGCATCGGCATGCAGGACGCGTCGCTCCAGGAAAGCATGGGACCCATCCAGGATCGCACCCGGGAGAATCTCGTGTCGACCGACAACGGCATCATCATGGTGCGTCACCGCTTGATGAAGGCCGCGCGAGCGCTTACAGAAAAGGGCGTTCCCCCGCCGGGCCTCGATCCGCAATCGCAACAGGTTCGCTCGGTGGCCATCGTGCTACAGCGCGATCTGCCCTTCAGCGAAGGCGCAAAAGATGCGTTGCACGCTGAAGCGGGCAAGGCCCACACTACGATCTAGCGAGGACATGCGTGCCGCCTTCCGAGGTGCCGCGCGCGATAGGGTATGAACCGAAACGGTATGAACCATCTGCAATCGCAAGGTCCCGGCTCTTCGACTCCGCCTGCGAGCTTCAGCGCGGCGGTGGCCGTCGAGCCCGGGCGCACTGAAATCCGCCACTTCGAGCGCCCGGCCATCACAGCGGCGACGGGTTTGCTGCGCGTCGCCATCACCGGCGTGTGCGGCAGCGACGGTCCGTACTATCAGCAATTGCCGCAAAGTCGCGGGCCGCTGATTCTCGGGCACGAATCCGTCGGCCATATCGAGGAAGCCGGAGAGCTCGCGCGCAAACGCTGGGGCCTGAAAGAAGGCGACTATGTTGCGCTAGAGGAATACATTCCTTGCGGCCACTGCGAGTACTGTCTGAGCAATGAATTCCGACTGTGCGATGCAACGGACTGGCGGCTGGGCGGCATGCGCTACGGTGCAACCGGCTTGCGCACCGAGCCCGGTTTCTGGGGCGGCTTTAGCCAGTATCAGTTTCTCGAACTGAACACGGTGTTTCATCCAGTGCCGTCGAGCGTGTCGCCTAGGCACGCGGCGCTCGCGCTGCCGCTTGGCAACGGGATTGAATGGGCCTATCTGCAGGGCGGAGCTGGGCCCGGGCAGACGGTCGTGATTCAGGGGCCCGGGCAGCAAGGGCTGTCGTGCGTGGTCGCGGCACGTGAGGCGGGTGCGGCGCAAATCATCATCACAGGGCTTTCCACGCCTTCCGATCAGCGCCGCCTCGAACTGGCCCGACAGCTGGGTGCGGATCACACGATCACCGTCGATACCGAAGACGTGCTCGAACGGGTCGCCGACCTGACCGGCGGCGCAATGGCCGATCTGACCATCGACTGCGCGTCGGGCGGCACCGCCACCGTCACGACGGCGATTCAACTGGCGCGCAAGCGCGGCACCGTGATTCTCGGTGGCCAGAAACGCAAACCGATCCCCGAGTTCAACAGCGACATGATCATCGCGCGCTTTCTGACGGTAAAAGGCATGCGAGGCCACAGCTATCAGTCGGTCGAACTCGCGCTGCAACTGATTGCCGCCGATCGCCATCAAGTCACGCGGATGAGCACGCATACGTTCGGCCTCGCTGAAACGGACCTTGCATTGCGTACGCTTCGCGGCGAAGGTGTCGAGGACGCGATCCACATGACGATCGACCCATGGATGTAATGCACCCTCGCCTAACTCCGTCCGTGCCTGCCGCGGCGCAAGCACCCGAAACGCGGTTCCGCATCGGCGCGCCGAATTCGCAAGCGCGCCTTGTGCGAGTCGTCGCGCTGGACCGGCACGACGATGAAACGCGCGCCGCCGCATGCGCACGCTCGAACGTGCAGTTCTCCAGCGTCAGCGACCTGGCCGAGCTGCTCGACATGGGCGACGTGCAGCGCAGCGGCTGGTCCCGCGAGATGTTTGCGGGGTCGGGCCGGATTGCAACCTGGCTGGGCGCGCCGGATCTCGCGATCATCGTCGGACGCGACAGCGACGATGCCACCGTCGCCGCACTAGCCGCACAGACCTGGCGCAGACTCGGCGTGACCGTATCGGCGGTGATCCGTCCGGCGGCCGCGCATCCAGCCGTAATGGACAATGTAACCACGGTGCGCCGATCGCCTACCGCCGATCTGTTGCGCCCCTGGTGCACGATGCTGGTTCTCGCCAGCAGCAGTGCATATCTGGGAGACTTGCTCGACGCGCTAGGCGCGTCCTGAACATCGGCATCACATAGCACATGTACGTGCGGCGGCGGCAATCGGCGGCCGCTTGCGCACCAACCCCGCACCGCGACACAACTGCCGGCAAGACGCAGGCGCGGATATACGATGTGGAGAGAGACAGTTGAAGCAGGATATCAATCGATGGTGGACCGTCGTCGGCGGCGCGCTGTGCCTGTCGGTCGGCGCGGGCGTCATTTCGGCGTTCATGTTCGGCACGTTCATCAAGGCGATCGCCGCACAGAATGGCTGGAGCCGTGCGCAGGTGTCGCTCGGCCTGACGGTCTTCGAGTTCGCAATGGGCCCCGGCACGATCGTGCTCGGTTCGCTGATCGACCGGTTCGGCGTTAGGCGGCCCACGCTGTTGTTCCTGGCGATGTTCGCGCTGTCGATCGCGCTGGTCGGCGTAATCCCGGTGTCGTTACCGCTCTTTTGCCTGGTGTTCGTGATGGTCGGCTTTTTCGCCCCGGGCAGCAATGCGCTGCCGTACGCGAAAGTCGTGTGCGCGCGCTTTGACCATCGGCGCGGGCTCGCGCTCGGGCTGACGGTGGGCGGCACCGCACTCGGCGCGATGCTGATGCCGCAATACGCAGGCTATCTGCTGCGTCATTTCGGCTGGCGCACCGGTTATCTCGGCGTCGCCGCGTTGATGGCGGCCGTATCGATTCCGGCGCTCTATTTCCTCGTCAAAATGCCGCCTGGCCTCGACGCCAGATTGCTACGCCATACTCACCAACCGGCGGACAAGCTGCCGTCTCTGTGGAGCATCTTCAAGCACGACCGCACATTCCGTCTGCTGGGCATCTCGATCTTCTGCATGTCGGGCGTGTTGCTCGCGTTGCTGTCGCAACTCGTGCCGATGATGACCGACCGTGGCGAAACGGTGCGTGCGGCTGCGAGCATGCTGTCGATCGCGGGTCTCACGTCCGCTGTCGGCCGGCTGTTTGCGGGCTACCTGATGGATCGCGTTCACGCCCCCTACGTCGCGGCGATGTCGTTCACGCTGACGTTGTGCGGCGTCGTGATCTTCGCTGCGGGAGCGACCGGGCCGTTGGCGATGGCGTCGGCTGCGCTGATCGGCGTGAGCATCGGCGCGGAAGCGGACATCATCACGTTCATCGTCAGCCGCTATTTCGACCTGCGGCTGTTCGGCCGCGTCTGCGGCGGCATGTGGGCCTGCTGGGGCTGGGGCGCGGGCATCATGATCTTCGCATCGGGCCTGTGCTACGACCTGCTGCATTCGTATCACGTCGCGCTGTGGGTGTTCGCCGGCCTTGTGCTGCTCTCCGTCATCTCGATCTGCCGGCTGGGTCCTTATGTGTATCCCGAGCAGCGCAGCCCGCGCGACACGGCGGCCGGCGCGCGCGAAATAGCAGCATAGCGGCATAGCGGCGGCACACGCGAAGTCCCGCATCATCATCATCGCAGGCTGATTCGTTTTAGTGCCGCGAACCCGTTGAAGCCTGCCTGTCTGAAGGCAGGCTTCATCTCATCGTGGGTAGTCAGAAGTCGATCACGAGCCGATCCGACTTCGAACCGGAACAGCAGATCAGCATCGTGTCGCCGGCCTGCTTCTCGCGATCCGACAGTATGCTGTCACGGTGATCGGGCGTACCCGACATCACCTTCACCTGGCAAGCACCGCAGATTCCCTCTTCGCACGAATACGGCGCAGCGACGCCGCCTTCGCGCAGCACCTGCAGGATCGTCTTGCCTTCGGGGATCGGGAACGTCTGTCCGGTACGATGCAGTTCGACCACATAACCACCTTCGCACGCCGCCGCGGCCTTGGGCATGAAGTATTCGGCGTGCACCTGCGCCGGGTCAAGCGAAGCCGTTGCGGCCTCGTACGCGTTCAGCATCGGTAGCGGACCGCAGCAATAGTAGTGAGCGCGTTGCGGCGCACGCGCGACGATCGAGGCGATGTCGAGCGGACGTCCACCGCACTCCGCGTCGACGTGCAGATGCGCTTGCGGCATCGACGCCAGTTGATCGAGAAACGCCGCCTCGCGCCGTTCACGGCACGCATAGTGCAATTCGAAGGAGCGGCCGACTTTATGCAAGCGCTGCGCCATCGCCCAGACCGGCGTGATGCCGATACCGCCCGCCACCAGCACCGTATGCTCCGCCGTTTCGAGCAACGGAAAATTGTTGCGGGGCCCCCCCACGCTCAACGTCTGTCCCACACGCAGGCGGTCGTGAATGAACGCAGAGCCGCCCCGGCTCGCGCGGTCCCGTTTGATACCGATCACGTAAGAGCATGGATCGCCGTCCGCCGTTACCAGAGAGTATTGGCGCATGATGCCGTTCGGCAGATGCACGTCGATGTGCGCACCTGGCTCGGCAGCGGGAAGCATGCCGTTATCGAGCCTGCGCATCTCGTACAGGTTGATATCGTCTGCCGCATAGCGGATCGATGTCAGGCGCATGCTGATCGCGCCCTGTGCACCGGTGGCGGCGTCGGCTGTGTGAGCGGGTTTTGTTACGGTCATATCCATTGCAAGCCTCGGATTGCTTCGAAGAAACGTGGCGCGCAAGGCATCACGCGTCGTACTTCTGGTTGATGATGCGCAGCGGCGGCAGACGTGGACGCAACTCGTTGGCCGTGTCGATCAGCAGCTTGCGGAACGATTTGATCTGATCCGGCGTGAAGCGCGTGAGCAGGCCCGACACGGTCAAAGCGCCAAGCAGTTCGTTGCTCTCGTTGGTCAGGCCAACAGCGATGGCCGCCAGATCGGGATCGCGCTCGCCCTTCGAGACGACCCAGTTGCGCGTACGGATCGCCACGAAGGCTTCTTCGTTCGCGAACTCGGGGTCGTACGCGCACAGAATCTTGCCCGCGGCGCCGCCCTTGAGCGGATGACGCGAACCTTCGTCCAGATGGTGCCGTGCCGAGCGCGGTGAATTCACGCGATACAGGCAGATCCGCTCGGTGCCGTCACGCACGTAGAACGAAGCGGTTTCTCGCGTGAACGTCGAGAGTTTTTGCAGCGCCGGCCGCACCAGCGATTCGACGCTCACGGGCGCCGCGCTCAACGCGCCGAGCCGGCGCAATTCCGAGCCGAGCCGATATTTGCCGGCCGCATCGCGCTCCAGGAACTTCATGTACACGAGCGACGAGGTGAGTCGCAGAATCGTGCTCTTGTAAAACGACGAGCGCTGCGCGAGCACCGCCAGCGATAACGCCTCGCCCGGCTGCCTGAAACATTGCAGCAGCGACAGCGACCGTTCGACCGCTTCGACGCGCGTGCGCCCGCCGTCGTCGCCACTTTTGGATACTGCGAGTTCTGTCTCCATTCATCACCTCCATCAGCCATCTATTGCCGCATTTATACGCCGCGTCTGATGTTCTGTCGAACAGAATTTGTACCGCTTGACGGACCACCAGGCGAAACCTATTCTGGACCTGCCAATGCGGTGCGGCAGATTCCCGCCAGCACCGTGACCGCCCCCCAATACCTGGAGACGACATGCTGACCGCAGCAATGAACGAGCGCCTGACCCGCGTGGGTCCGGGCACGCCCGGCGGCGAACTGATGCGCCGCTACTGGATTCCCATCGCACCCTATTCGCAACTCGACGGCAACCCGGTCCGCAAGGTACGCGTGCTAGGCGAAGACCTGGTGTTGTACAAGGACAAGAGCGGCACGCTCGGCCTCGTCGGCGACCGTTGCCTGCATCGCAATGTCGATCTGCAGTTCGGCATTCCGGACGAGTGCGGCTTGCGCTGTCCGTATCACGGCTGGCTCTTCAATGAAGGCGGAAAGTGTGTCGAGCGGCCGATGGAAGCAACGCCGCGCGGGGAGATCAAGCAGAAGCTGAAGGCCTATCCGGTGCAGGAACTCGGCGGCCTTGTGTTCGCCTACATGGGCCCGGCGCCGGCGCCCGCACTGCCCCGCTGGGACCTGTTCGTGTGGCCGAACGCGATCCGCCAGATCGGCATCATGCACATCAACTGCAACTGGCTGCAGTGCCATGAGAACACGGGCGATCCGACCCACAGCGCGTGGGCCCACGGACACATGTTCCAGTACGTGCTCGAACAGCAAGGGCGTTATGAGGAAGCCGCCGCACGCGCCGAACACACGCTGCATACGCGCCTGAAAACCGGCATCGGCATCAAGGAGTTGTACGCGAGCGAGACCACAACCGGAATCTCGAAGGGCGTACGCTATTCGAAAGACCTGGGCGCCGATTCCGACTACTCCCGCGAACATTCGACCGTCATCTTCCCGTTCTTCACACAGACCGGCAAAACCGGTGCGCCGCGCAGCGAATACCAGATTCGCGTGCCGGTCGACGACACGCACACGTACCACATCTGCTACCAGGTTTATGCGGCGCCGCCCGGTGTCGATGCGCCCAAACAGGATTCCGTGCCGTGGTACGAACCGCCGCGCTTCGACGAACACGGCAAACCCATTCTCGACTACGTGCTCGCGCAGGATGCGCTGGTCTGGGACGCGCAAGGCGCGATCACCGATCGCAGCGCCGAATTGCTCGGCCGCACCGACATTCCGATCGTGCTACTGCGCCGTCAACTCGACGAGCAGATCCGCCGCGTCGAAGAAGGCCTTGAGCCGATCAACTTCTATCGCGAATCGCCGGACATCATCTACGGTTCAGGCGCCGCGCCCGATTACAGCCAGCCGCTGCTCAAGCACAATTTCCGCAAGCTGTATCACCGCGGCTTTTTCAACGACGATGCGGATCGCTACGGCCCGGCGCTCGAGCTTGTGAAGGACCTGCATCGGCGCATCGAAGAGTTCGAGACAGCGGGACGCGAAACGGAAGGCGCCGACGCGAACGCCAGCTGAGCCGGAATGATCCCATTCTCTTAACGCGCAGCGCGCGATGACCTCATCGCGCTTGCTGCTCGCCGTTTACCGCGGGTGAGGAACGAGCGATGCACTACAGAAAGATCGGCTTGAGCGGTCTCGAGGTTTCGGAGATCGGCTTCGGCTGCGGCGGCAATGCGGGGTTGATGGTGCGCGGTACGTTCGACGAACAGCGGGCGATCGTCGAACGCGCGCTGGAGCTCGGCATCAACTATTTCGACAACGCGCCGGACTATGGCAACGGCGCCGCGGAAGAAAATCTCGGCGCCGTGCTGAAAGCCATCGGCGCACGGCCGCTGATCAACTCGAAGGTCGAGGTCCGCGTGACCGATCTCGACGATATTGCCGGGCACGTCGTGCGCTCGACCGAAGCGAGCCTGCGGCGCCTCGGCATTGAATGTCTCGACATACTGCAAATTCATAACGGACCGCGCGCCGGTCCAACCGCGCTCGAAGGACTCGGCTACAAGACGCTGAGCATCGACGACTTCCTGCGTCCGAACGGCGCGCTCGACGGCTTGCAGCGAATCCTGCGCGACGGTAAAGCCCGGCATATCGGCTTTATCTGCCGCGGCAACGACGCCTCCGAAGTCAACGCGCTGCTAAATACCGGGCTATTCAGCATGATCAACGTGTCCTATACGCTGCTCAATCCCACTGCCGGCATGCGTTGCCCGCCCGGCTTGCTGGTGGACCGGGACGGTGGCGACGTGATCGGCGCCGCCGCGCAACGCGGCTGCGGCGCCGCAATTTTCAGCGCGCTCGCGGGCGGCTTCCTGACCGACGAAAGCGTGTCGGGTTCGCAGCGTCATCCGCTTGCACGCGGTGTCGATCCGAACTCGGCGGCGACCTTCGACGCGCGCCACAAGGCGGCGCAACTGCGGTTCCTCGCACAGGAATCGGGTTTGACGCTCGCGCAGGCCGCGTATCGATTCGTCCTCTCGCATCCCGGCGTCACGACCGTGCTCGGCGGCTTTTCCGCGCGCAATCAGTTGGAAGAACTGTGCCGCGTGTCTGGCGCAGCACCACTCGACGCCGGCACATTCGGCCGGCTCGACGCCGTGTGGCGCGGCAACTTCGACGTCGCGGCTTAGCGACGGCCTGGCGATAGGCGGTAGCACCGCCTACTATAAAAACATCATTGGAGACATCATGACTACCCGACGCTCGGTCGTGAAGCTGTGCGCGCTATGGCCTCTCGCCAGTTCCGTGAATTTCGCGCTGGCCGCGGACAACATCTCGCCGAACATGGCGCTCGCCCAGTACACCGGTACGGATCGCACGGAACGCATCTTGCGCGCGGCGAAAGCCGAGGGCGAGCTGACGTTCTACACATCGATCGCACAATCGGACATTGCTCCGCTGATCGATCCGTTCGAAAACCGCTACGGCATCAAGGTGAACGTATGGCGCGCCGGCGATGAACAGGTCGTGCAGCGCTGCGTCGCCGAAGCGCAAGGCCGGCGTTATATCGTCGACGCGGTGCATACCGGGTCTTCGTTTCTCGACGCGCTCCGCAGAGAGAAATTGCTGCAACCGGTCGCCTCTCCCGCTCTCGATCAATTGATGCCGGAGACGATTCCAGCGCATCGCCAATGGGCAGCGACGATGTTGTCGGTGTGGGTGCAGGCGTACAACACGAGTCTGATTCAGAAAAGCGAACTGCCCACGACCTTCAACGATCTGCTCGCGCCTCACTGGAAGGGCAAGCTCGGCATCGAAGCGAAGAGCGCCGACTGGTTTGCGACCGTGGCGACGCAGATGGGGCGCGACAACGGCATCGAATTTTTCAGGACGCTCGTCGACAGGAACGGCGTGTCCGCCCGCGTCGGCAATTCGTTGCTCACCAATCTCGTGGCCGCAGGCGAAGTACCGCTCGGACTCGAGGTCTACAACTACATGCCGGCCCAGGCGAAACGCAAGGGCGCGCCGATCGACTGGTTCCTGATGGAGCCGGCCGCCGCGCGAGCAAACGGCATCGCCGTGACGAACCGCGCGCCGCATCCCGCGGCCGCGCTATTGCTGTACGACTATCTGCTGTCGGTCGACGCGCAGCGAATCCTGGCATCATTGGACTATGTGCCGACCAACCGGACCGTGGCGTCCCCGCTGCAAGGCACGAAGATGACGCTAGTGGACCCCGCCATGTCGCTGAAAGAAAAGATGGCGTGGACCAAGACCTTCAATCAGATCTTCCTGCACGCATCGACTTGATCGGCCAGCGGTAAAAACGCTCGCCATGTCCGCCCAGTCGGCGGTCATGGCGAGCGTTGTCGCATCTGAGCGCGTGACGGTCAGGTGCGCTCGCTGCGCAGCGCAATACAGCTCGCCGGATCGACCGAAAACCAGATCGGTTGACCGACCGGCGTCTTATGCGACGGATGCACACGGGCCAGCACGATCTGCCCGTTGACGCTGATCTGAAAGTCCAGCGTTTCGCCTAGAAACACTTTCGCGTGCACCGTTCCCTCGAAAACGTTGCGCTGCCCTTGCGCCGCTTCACGCGTTTCGTGCACCAGCACATTCTCCGGCCGCAGGGAAATCACAACCTCCTCGCCGTCGCGGCATTCGACCGCGTTGGCGACCGCCATCGTGCCAATAGCCGAATCGATTACGATGTTGCCGCCATCGGCTTCGCCATGCCGCACTGTGCCGTCGATGAAATTCGTCGAGCCGACAAAGTCCGCGACGAAGCGGCTATTCGGCAGATCGTAAATGTCGCGCGGAGCCGCCTTCTGTACGATCTGACCTTCCTTCATGACCGCGATTTCATGCGACAGCGCCAGCGCTTCTTCCTGGTCGTGAGTTACGTAGATCGTCGTGATGCGCAGTTCACGTTGCATCCGCTTGAGCTCGAAACGCATCTTGTCGCGCAGCTTCGCATCGAGATTCGACAGCGGTTCGTCGAGCAGCAGCAACTTGGGCTCCATCACGAGCGCACGCGCCAGCGCGAGCCGTTGTTGCTGACCGCCCGACATCCGGGTCGCGTCGCGATCGGCGACATGGTCGAGACCGACCGCGGCCAGCACACGCATCACCTTCTCTTCGATCTCGCGCTTCGTATATTTCTTCGCGCCGACTTCCAGCGGAAAACTGGCGTTGCGAAACACCGTCATATGCGGCCAGATCGCGTACGACTGAAACACCATGCCGAATTGCCTGCGATTGGGCGGCACAAAGGTGTCCGTGTCCGACGCATACATCGTAATGCCGTTCACCGAGATCGAGCCGCTAACCGGCTTTTCGAGTCCCGCGATCGAGCGCAATGTCGTGGTCTTGCCGCAGCCGCTCGGGCCGAGCAAGGTGAAGAGCTTGCCAGCAGGTACCTCGAACGATACGTCGCGCGTCGCGCGCACCCGCACGTTGTTGCCGTCCACGTATTCGGTATTCAGGGCTTGTACACTCAGCACGTCTTTCTCCGGAAAAATCGTTCCTGCGTGATGCAAAAAGATGAAGCACGTCAGCGATGATTCGCTTTCACACCAAATTTCCCACCGACGTACTGCGCAAGCGACACGAGCGCCAGCAGCGCGATCACGAGCATCACGCTTAGCGCCGACAGTTCGACATATTGGCCGTTCTGCCACAGTTCCCAGATCACGATCGAGACCGTCTCGGAGCCCGGGCTATACAACAGCACCGAACTCGACAACTCGCGAATCGATACGATCATCACGTAGATCCAACCCGCCAGCAGCCCTGGCTTGAGCAGCGGCAGGACGATCCGGTAGAAGGTCGTGGTCCACGTCGCGCAACTCATCGCGGCGGACTCTTCTAGCTCCTTGTGAATCTGCGTCATCGACGTCGACGTGTAGCGCATGCCATATGGCATGAAGCGGGTGATATAAGCGAGCAGCAGAATCCACAGCGTTCCATAGATCCCGATGTCGACCTTCAGCGACACGATCATGAACGACAGCCCGAGTACGAGCCCCGGAAACACCAGCGGCAGCGAGGCCAGATGATTGAGGAATGCCCGGCCCGGCAGCTTCGTCTTGATCACGATCCAGCTCACCACCGCGCTGAGCAGCATCACGGCGGTCGCGCAGCCGGCCGACAGCACGAGGCTATTGACCACAGCGCCGCGCAGCACGGACAAATGGAGAATGTATCGGTACGCGTCGAATGACAGATGATGCAGCGCGTCGAGCGACGGCGAACGGTAGTACTTTTGCAGCGACGACCACAGCAGCACGACGAACGGCAACGCGACGAGCAACAGGAAATACACGACAAAGATGCCGACCGTGGCAATGCGCCAGCGGCCGATATCGACGACACGTGGACGGAAGCCCTTGCCGGTCATCGTCGCAAAGCGTTCGTTGCGACCGGTGACGCGCGCCTGAAGATAAAGACACGCCGAGGTAATAACCACCAGCAGCATCGAATACGCCGAAGCGAGGCCGATCTGGCTCGGATACTGCTCGATCGCTTCATAGATCGACGACGTGAAGACCTGCAGCTTGACCGGCAGTCCGATCAAGGCGGGCACCTCGAACGATTCGAGCGCCCGCACGAACAGGATCAGAATCGTCGACGCAACCGCCGGCAACGCGAGCCTCAATGTGATGCGCCACATGGTCCGCCCGATTCCCGCGCCGCACATCAACGACGATTCCTCGAGCGACGGGTCCATGCCACGAAACGCGGCGGACATCAGCAGGAAAGCCATCGTCGAATAGTGCAGGCCATCGACCCAGATCATGCCGCCGATGCTGTAGATGTTGAATAGCGGCTTGCTGATTCCGAACAGCGATGCGAACGCGACGTTCAGCACACCGATCTTCGGGCTGGCGAGAAAGATCCACGAAATGGTGAACAGGATGCTCGGAATGATCAGAGGAACGATCGTGATCGCATAGAAGAGCTTGCGAAATGGCGTGTTCGTGCGTTCGATGATCCAGGCGAGCACGGTGCCGATCACGAACGAAACGAGCGCGGCGCCGAACGCAAAACGCAGCGACGTCAGCAACGTATGCAGCGTTCGCCAACTGCCGAACGCCGTGACGTAGTTGCCGAGTGTGGCAACCGCCGGCGAATCGGCGACTTGCGGCGTAAAGAAGCTCTGCCAGAACAGAAACGTCAGCGGTATCAGCGCAAGCAACGCAACGACGACAATGGCGCCGCCGATAATGAACCATTTGCCGGAAACCCGGCGACGTCGCACGGCGCCTGCTGCCACATCGGTTGTCAATTCCACGCATGTCCCCTTTCTGGTTGGACACCTGGGACAGTCGCCAACGGCGCGTCCCGACGCTCATCAATTTATACTTAGATACCTAAACATAACAACTAGCGAAAACACCGATACGTCACTGGCATACCGTTTTTGATGGCATGCCGGGTGGGCCATTTTCTATCGTGGGCTAACAAAATCGGGTGATTCGGCATTCAGAAGCGATGTCGTAATGAAAGCTTGACAGTGACCTGGCTCGGCGTCGACGATTGGCCGGCATCGTCACGTTGTTGGCTGGCTGAGGGAGATAGGGCGAAAATCTCGGGCATGAAACGAACGACTTTGCCACAGCGCACGCCGTCAACCGGCACCATTTGCTATGCCGGCTACCGGTTCCCGCCCGATGTGATCAGCTACGCGGTGTGGCTGCACTACCGTTTTCCGCTGAGCCTGCGCATGGTCGAGGAGTTGCTGGCCGCCCGTGGCATCGATCTGACCTACGAGACGGTGCGGCGCTGGTCGATGAATTTTGGGCTGGGCATTGCCCGGCGTAACCGGTCCACGGCCCTGGCGCGAGGCGACAAGTGGCACCTCGATGAAGTGGTCGTCACGATCAACGGGAAGAAGCACTGGCTGTGGCGTTCGGTGGACCAGCATGGCGCGGTGCTCGACGTGCTGGTGCAAAGCCGGCGCGACCTGCACGCAGCCAGGCGCCTGCTGCGCAAACTGCTCAGGAAGCACGGCCGTGCACCGCGTGTACTTGTCACCGACAAGCGCAAGAGCTACGCGGCCGCGAACCGGGATCTGGGGATCAACGTCGAACACCGTCAGCACAAGGGGCTGAACAACAGGGCGGAAAACTCGCACCAGCCAATGCGAGTGCGCGAGAAGGTGATGCGCCGCTTCAAATCGGCGCATCACCTGCAACGTTTCGCTTCGGTCCACCACCAGGTCGCCAATCTCTTCATGCATTGCCGTTACCACACCGACGCAGGGCAACGGCGGACGCTACGAACCGAAGCTTTCGAGGCCTGGGAAAGCGTGACGTGCGCTCCAATGCTGGAGCGCCTTGCAGCTTAAATTAGGTTTCCTTACGTCATTCATGTTCGGCCATTCGTCGACCGATAATTTGACAGTTCCGGCCGCCGAAAAACCGGTCGCGGCCGTGAGCGATGTCAGCCTCTTGCGTCACTCCAGAAGAATCAGTTGAGACGTTTCAGTTCGCCATCGTCCGCATACCAGTCGACGGTTTTGCCGCTCGTATTGATCGTCACCGCGCGCGGCTCGCTGAACTGATCGAACGATTCGACGCCCGTCTCGCGCCCCACGCCGCTGTTCTTGAAACCGCCCCAAGGCGACGCCGGGTCGAGCCGGTGGTGATCGTTGACCCACACCATGCCGAATTCGAGCTTGCTCGCCACGCGATGCGCGCGCGCGACGTCCTGCGTCCACACGGAAGCGGCGAGACCGAACTGGGTGTCGTTGGCGATGCGGATCGCGTCCGCCTCGTCGTCGAACGGCATCACGACGGTGACCGGCCCGAACACTTCATCCTGACCGATCTCCGAACGCGGATCGACGTCATACAGCACCGTCGGCTCGATGAAAAAGCCCTGCTTCAGGTTGGACGGTACGCCGCCGCCCGTCAGCACCTTCGCGCCCGCTGCCTTCGCACGCTCCAGCATCGCCAGCATGCGCTGGCGCGAGCGGTCGGAAATCACCGGACCGAGTTGTGTCTTCACATCGGCGGGATCGCCTACGCGAATGGCCGCCGCTTTCGCGCGGAAGCGTTCGAGAAACTCCGCATAGATCGACTTCTGCACCAGAATCCGCGCGCCGCACACGCAGGTCTGTCCCGCGCCGATGAAGGCCGCGAACGCCGCGCCGTTCACCGCGCGCTCCATGTCGAAATCGTCGAACAGCATCACCGCGCCCTTGCCGCCGAGTTCGAGCGTCGTCAACGCGAAGGTGCGCGCCGCGGCTTCACCAATCGAGCGGCCGACTTCCGTGCCGCCCGTGAACACGACCTTGCGGATCAGCGGATGCCGCGCGAGCGCCGCGCCCGCTTCGCGCCCTTCGCCGTTCACGACGTTCACGACGCCCTTCGGCACGCCTGCTTCATCCAGCAGACGCACGAGGCGCACGGTGGTCAGCGGGGTCTGCTCGGACGCCTTGATGACGACGCTATTGCCCGTCGCGAGCGCGGGCGCAAGACTCTTCGACAGAATCATCAGCGGATGATTGAACGACGTCATCAACGCGACGACGCCGAGCGGCACGCGCTGCGTGTAGCACAGGTACGGCCCTTCGATCGGAATCACGTCGCTGCGGCGCGTCAGCGCAAGCGCCGCGAAGTATCGGTAGAACTGCGGCAGACGCGAAATCTGCGCGCGTGTCTCCGAGATCGGCCGGCCGTTATTCAACGTTTCGAGTTTATAAAACTGTTCGAGATCCGCTTCAAACAGATCGGCGAAACGATTCAGCACGCGCGCGCGTTGCTGGATCGGCATGTCGCGCCACGCGCCGCTTTCGAACGCGCTATGGCCCGCGTGCACCGCGCGGGCCACATCCTGTTCCGACGCGGCCGCGAGCGTGCCAATCACTTCACCCGTCGCCGGATTGACGATGTCGAGCGTGCGGCCGGTGTCGGCGTCCGTCCATGCGCCGTCGATGAAAAGCTGCGCATCGAGATGTGTTTGGTTCACTGTGTCCATAGAGATCAATTCCAGGTGGTTCACTTGAGAGGCGATGCATGCGCATCTGTGCGCACCCCATCGCGTGTCTGTGGGTCGGCGGGTTGCAGGTCTTCGAGACGCCGGCCGGTCGGCTCGACGCCGAGCCACGCGACGACGACGATCTGAATGGCGAGCAGGCCGATCATCAGTGCCAGTACACCGACAATGCCGTGCTGCGCGTACAGCGCGATGACGATAAACGGCGTCACGATCGTCGCGCCGCGACCCAGCGTGTTGCAGATGCCCGATGCGCGCAGCCGGACTTCGGTCGGGAAGAGTTCGGGTACGTAGATCGCGAACAGCAGCGCGACCAGCACGTAGATCGGAATGGTCAGCAACAGGCCGACGAGGGGCAGCAGCAGCGGATTCGAGACGAACGGATAGATCGCGCCGAACACGATCGCCGCGAGCGACGCGCCGATGATGGTCGGCTTGCGGCCCCACGAGTCCGCTGTCAATGCGCCGATTGCAGAGCCGATTGGCGCGCCGAGGGACATGACGAGCGCGAACCCGAACGACTTCGCGATGCTGAAGCCCTGATGCACGAAAAAGGTCGGCAGCCAGGTAACGAAGCCATACAGCAGCGTATTGATGACGACGAGCGTCACGCAGCCGACGATCATCCGTTGCAGCATCGTGCCGCTGAACAGTGAGCCGAACGACAGCAAAGCCGCGGCCTGACCCGGCGTCTTCGCAACGGCAGGCTGCGGCAGCGGTTGACCGCTGCGCGCGTGCGTGACTTCGTCTTCGATGCGTCGCAGGATCGCGTCTGCCTCTGCGTGACGGCCAACCGAGTCGAGCCAGCGCGGCGACTCGGGCAGCGACTTGCGCGCATACCAGACGCCCAGCGCGCCGAAGCCGCCCAGAACAAACATCGCGCGCCAGCCGAACGCCGGAATCAGCGCCAGGCCGATCAGCCCGGCGACCGGCAACCCGGACACGACGAACACAGCCATCAGTCCTTGTAGCTTGCCACGCTTTTGCGGCGGCACGAATTCGGTCAGTGTCGAATAGCCGACGACGTTTTCCGCTCCGAGCCCAAGGCC
>Ga0310813_10001151_pt1 | contig 15977 bp, 12 predicted proteins | sample YN3metagenome_FD_203086 | JGI IMG/M metagenome (GOLD analysis project Ga0310813, IMG submission 203086) | Soil microbial communities from experimental microcosm in Duke University, North Carolina, United States - YN3 | ecosystem: Engineered > Artificial ecosystem > Soil microcosm > Unclassified...
ACGTTTTCGCTTTTACTCGTCAAAATCTTTGCCGCGCCGCTGCCGCCGAAGAAATAATTCCGCTCGGAAAATTTCGACAAAATGGTTGAAAAAAGCTACTATGAAATTGATTTGGTGACAGTTTTGCAGTTCATAACCGGCACTGATATAAAAACCCGATGTCAGAAACGAACCAGGACAAATTTACGACCATTATTTCCGAAAAAAACGGCACGACGGCTGAAGAAGTCGTCACGCGGCTGCGGGAAATGATTCAGAGCGGCGAGCTTTCGGCGGGCGACCGTCTGCCGCCGGAACGCGATCTGGCAAAGCTGCTGGGCGTTTCGCGCCCGACGCTTCGCGCCGGAATTCGTTCGCTCGCGACGGTCGGAATCTTGCAGTCGCGCCAGGGCGCGGGAACATTTGTCGCGGAAGCCGAAGAATCGCCGACCTTAGACAGCAGTCCGCTGCGCCTGATGGCGGCACTTCACGGGTTTACGTCGGACGAGATGTTCGAAGCGCGTCTCAGTTTGGAAATGAGCATTGCCGCTTTTGCCGCCGAACGCGCGACGAGCGAACAGATGACGCAGATGGCGGAAGAAGTCGCGGGAATGTATGCGTCTTTAGACGAACCCGAACAATATCTCGTTCACGACATACGTTTTCATCAGATCATCGCCGCCGCTTCGGGCAACCGGATTTTGACCGCGCTGATGAATATGGTGACGACGATCCTTTTCGAATACCGCAGCAAAACCGTCAAACGCGCGAAAGATCTAAAGGATTCGGCGGAACAACACCGCAATATTTACCGTGCGATGCGCGAGCGAAACGCGCAGGGCGCGCGCGAAGCGATGCACGACCATCTGATCAAAACGCAAGCCGCACAGCGTCTCGAAGTCGAAGAAAATTTTCCCGACGGCAACAGCTTTGAGACAAAAAATGGCGCGAACAAGCGGAAATAGCGAATTTTTAACGTCTGGATTTTTATAAATTGCCGCCAGCTTTAGCTGTTGGTGAACTGATTGTAAAGCAGAGGCTTTAGCCGAAATTAATCATAAAATAATTCCGAACCGCTTTAGCTAAAGCAATTCGGAAATTTTTAAAGTTTATTGTTCGGCTAAAGCCTTTATTTTATTGACAAGCTTGTCCGCCGGCTAAAGCTCGCGCAATTTATAGGGCTTTTTGTTTTCTCGTAAAATTCTATGAAACGTCAAATTTTTATAATAATTTCGCTGCTGATTTTTTTGGTGCTCGATCTAACGGCGCAGACGCCTTTTGTCTCGAAAGTCTGGAAGTCGGACAACGGCGACGGGACTTATAAAAATCCGATTCTTTTTGCCGATTATTCCGACCCGGACGCGATTCGTGTCGGCGACGATTTTTATCTGACGGCTTCGAGCTTTAACGCCGCGCCCGGACTGCCCGTTCTTCATTCAAAGGATCTGGTCAACTGGCAACTGATAAATTACGTTTTTAAGCGCCAGAAACCGCTCGACGTTTTTGCGAAACCGCAGCACGGCGGCGGCGTTTGGGCTCCGTCGATCCGTTTTCACGACGGCGAATACTACATTTTTTATCCCGACCCGGATTTCGGAATTTATATGACGAAAACCAAGGATCCGGCAGGAGTTTGGTCGGAACCGGTTCTCGTCAAAGCGGGCAAAGGCTTGATCGATCCGTGCCCGCTCTGGGACGAGGACGGCAAGGCATATCTCGTTTCGGCGTTTGCGGGCAGCCGCGCCGGAATCAAGACCGTGCTGGTCGTCTCGAAAATGAGTCCTGACGGCACGAAAATACTCGACCGCGGCGTGTTGGTTTTTGACGGGCACGATGCGCATCCGACCATCGAAGGACCGAAATTCTATAAACGCAACGGATTTTATTATATTTTCGCGCCCGCCGGCGGCGTCGCGACCGGCTGGCAATTGGCTTTACGCTCAAAAAACATTTACGGACCATATGAAGAAAAGATCGTCCTCGCGCAGGGCAAAACGGCGATCAACGGACCGCACCAGGGCGCGTGGGTTTCGACGCAGACGGGTGAAGACTGGTTTCTGCATTTTCAGGACCGCGGCGCGTACGGGCGCATTCTGCATCTTCAGCCGATGACTTGGAAAAACGATTTTCCCGTGATCGGCGTCGATAAAGACGGCGACGGCACGGGCGAACCTGTTTTGAGTTTCAAAAAACCCGATGTCGGAAAGACGTTTCAGACCGAAACGCCGCCCGATTCCGACGAATTCAACGCGGAAAAGCTCGGGCTCCAATGGCAATGGCAGGGCAATTATGAGGACGCCTGGGCGTATGTGTTTCCCGCCAAAGGCGTTTTGCAGATGAATTCCGTCCAATTGCCGGAAAAATTCAAAAACCTCTGGGACGTCCCGAATCTTTTACTGCAAAAATTTCCCGCCGAAGAATTTACCGTCACGACCAAAGTGACGATCACGCCGCGTTTTGAAGGCGAAAAATTCGGTTTGGTCGTGATGGGAATCGATTATTCATACGCCGGTGTGACGTATAAGGGCGGCAAGCTTTACGTCGCGCAGGCGGGCGCAAAAGATGCCGATAAAGGTTTTGCCGAAACCGAAAATGTCCCGTATTTATTAAACGAAAAAACTTTTTACCTGCGCGTCAGGGTCGAAAAAGGCGCGCTCTGCCAGTTTAGTTTCAGCACCGACGGCGCGAAATTTACCAACCTCGGCGTGCCGTTCAAAGCGCGCGAAGGTCGCTGGATCGGCGCAAAAGTCGGTTTGTTTTTTACGCGTCCCGCGAAATTCAACGATGCCGGAACGGCTGACGTTGATTGGTTTCGATTTGAACAGTAGCTTGGCATAAAAATAAGAATCAGCCACGAATGAACAAAAATAACACGAATAAAAAATTAAAAAATTCGTGATATTCGTGTCATTCGTGGCTGATTCTTTAAAAACTCGCGGTACTTTCTGAATTTTTGTGCAGAACTTTTTTAATTCTTCTTTCTGGCGTTTCTGACGATTTCGAGAAATTCTTTGGCGCGTTCGATGATGATGTCGGGACGTTTTTCGCGGATCGCGCGAAGATCAACCAGCTCGCCGCCGACTCCGACAGCCTCTGCACCGGCTCTGATAAAATCCCCAGCCGTTTCGAGCGAAACGCCGCCGGTCGGAATCAGCCGAATTTGCGGCAAGGGTGCTTTGACTGCCTTTAAATAACTTGCGCCGCCGACCGCCGAAGCGGGAAAAACTTTGACAAAATCCGCGCCCGCGTTCCACGCCGTCAGAATTTCGGTCGGCGTGAGGGCGCCCGGCATTACGGTGATTTCCTCTCGGTTGCAAAATTCGACGGTTTTGAGATTAAACGCCGGGGAAATGATAAATTTCGCGCCCGCTTTGACGCATTGCGCGGCGATTTCCTCTGATAAAACCGTTCCCGCACCGACTAAAAGCTCATCGCCGTAATCTTTAACGAGATTTTCGATCAGAGAAATTGCGTTCGGCACGGTCATCGTCACTTCGATGGTCGTGATTCCGCCCTTCTGTATCGCATCAACAATCTGGCGTGCTTCCGATTCCGAGTTTGCGCGAATCACCGGAAGCACGCCGATCTGTTTAATTTTTTCAATAACTTCTGCTTTATTATTGCTCATAATTTATTTTTGCCGGTTCAAGGCGCGGCGCAAGTAACTGAATTATAAGCAATGCGAGCAGGTATGCCGAACCTGCAATGACGAAAATCGAAAAATAATTTCCGTTTGGAAATGCTTCCGATTTTGTCCCTTCGAGGATTAAACCGACGGTGCTGGCAATCAGCATCCCGCCGATCGAACCCGCCATTCCGCCGATCCCGACGACCGAACCGACCGCCTGACGCGGAAACATATCCGAAGCGATCGTGAAAATATTTGCCGACCAACCCTGATGCGCCGCCGCCGCGAGCCCGATGAGCAGAACGGAAACCCAGAGATTATCCGTGAGCGCGGCAAAGACGATCGGGATCACGGCAATCGCGCAAATCAGCATCGCCGTTTTGCGTGATTTATTGACCGTCCAGCCGCGTTTTATCAAGAACGAAGAAAGCCAGCCCCCGCCGATCGAACCGACATCGGCGATCACATAGATCACGATCAAAGGCAATCCCAATTGCAAAATGTTCAAACCGAATTTCGCATGCAGGAATTTCGGCAGCCAGAACAGATAGACCCACCAGATCGGATCGGTCAGGAACTTCCCGATCGCAAACGCCCACGTTTGACGATGCGGAAGCAGCCGCGCCCAGGCGATTTTTTGCGGCGGATCTTCGATGTCCGATTTGATGTAGGCGAGTTCCGAGGGCGATAATTTGGGATGCTCCTCGGGTCGGCGGTAAGTCGCGATCCAAAATCCGAGCCAGATAAAACCGAGCGCGCCGGTGATGATAAACGCCCATTGCCAACCGTAATTGACCGCGATAAACGGAACTGTCAAAGGCGCCAGAATCGCACCGACGTTCGAGCCGGAATTGAAAATTCCCGTGGCGAGCGCGCGTTCTTTTTTCGGAAACCATTCGGCAACCGTTTTGATCGCCGCCGGAAAATTCCCCGCTTCGCCAAGTCCGAGCGCAAATCTGGCGACACCGAAACCGAATGCCGACCGCGCCGCCGAATGAAACATCGCCGCGACGCTCCAGAAAATAATCGCGATCGAAAAACCTTTACGCGTTCCGAACTTATCCATCAAACCGCCGACAACCAGTAATCCGATCGCGTAAGCCGCCTGAAAAGCCGTATTGACAAAGCCGTACTCGGCTTCGTTCCAGCCGATCTGCGCTTTGAAATGGTCATCCGTTGCAAGAATGCCCAAAACCTGCCGGTCAATGTAGTTGATCGTCGTAGCAAAAAACAGCAGAGCGCAGATCACCCAGCGGTATCTGCCTATTTTCGCACCGATACTGTCATCAACCGTCGCCGTGACCGCCGATTCAAATGCGCTTGAACCTTGTTCGATCGGCGCGGAAACATCCTCGTTTTTGATTGATTCGTTCATATTTTCAGACCTCAAAACTTACAATTTCAAAATGCCGGGAGCAAAAAATTCCTTTCCGTCGATTTCCGTCCGAATTTGCGGAAAATCCGGCGACGCGGTGAGATATTCGATTCCGTTTTCGCCCGCGATCACGGTTTCTTCCGCTTTTGTTCCCGTGATCGAAGGATTCCACGCAAACGCCTGATTTTTCTGCACGATCTCCGCCGACGCGGGATGCGCGACCCAATCGCGTGATTTGTAGCCTGCCGCGCCGCCTTGATGATGAAGATTTATTTCGTCGCCGAAGCCTTTTTCGGCGTAAGCATCCGCCGCGATTCTAAAAATCTCCGCGCCGTTCGCGCCGGCTCTGGTGGCTGACAAAAAGCGGGCAAAAACGTGGGCGACCGCCTCGGTTTTTCTTTGTAATTCGTCGGGAATTTCGCCGACGCAGGCAATCCGTGAAAGGCTTGCGATCAACCCTTCGCGCTTGGCGCAAACCGCGATCAAAAGAACTTTTTTCCAGGTGTTTGCGGTTGGAACCGGATGCCGGAACTTTTCGATCCGGTCATCCGCGCCGACCAGAGTGACGACCGATTCGATATTGAAAAACGCGAGCGCGTTTTTAACTTTTCGCGCAATAGTCTTTTCGGTTTCACCCGGCTTGATCAGTTCAAAAATCTTGCTCATCACGCTTCCGGCGTCTTTTCCGAGGCTTCGGAATCTTTCAATTTCCGCTTCGGTCAATTCATAACGGCAGCGCGCGATCAAACCTTCAACTGCGCGAATGTTTGAACTTAAAGCCAGATCGGAAGCAATATTTTTACCGTCCGAAACCAGCGATTTCGCTTTTTCGATGACAAAATCGCCCGAAGATTTTTCGTCCTGCCACGAAAACTTGACCGGCTCGAATTCTTCGACCGAAATTTCTTCCGCCAAGATTCGCGGCATTTCGATATTGTTTGCGAGAACGAATTTTTTGCCGTCGGCGCGGACAAACAAAGAACACGCGCCCGATTCGATGCTCAAATTTATACCGCTCGATCTACCGCCCGTCGCCCACGCGAAATTCGCTTGCGAACCGAGCAAAACTCCGCCGAGATTTTCAGCAGAAAGCATTTGCATCAAACGCTCGGTTTTGATTTCAATCTCGTTTTTCACAGAAAATTTATTGATTTACGCCGCTTGCCAAAAATCCGCCGTCCACGACCAAAACTTCGCCCGTTACAAAGCTCGCCGCGTCCGAAGCCAGAAAGACCGCCGCGCCCGCAAGCTCTTCGACCTGTCCGAAACGTCCCATCGGCGTACGGAGCTGAAATTCTTTGCCGCGATCCGAAGATTCAAGCAGCACACGGTTCAAATCGGTTTTGAAAACGCCGGGCGCGATCGCGTTGACGTTTACGCCGCCTTTTGCCCATTCGATCGCCAGCGATTTGGTCAGGCTCGCGACCGCCGCTTTCGATGCCGAATACGCTGCGACTTCGAAAAGCGAAACAAAGGTCGAAAGCGAAGCGATATTGATGATCCGCCCGTAACCGTTTTCGAGCATCTGGCGACCGAAGATCTGGCAGGCGCGAAGCGTGCCGGTTAAATTCGTTTCGATAATGTCGTTCCAGTCCGTTTCGTCAAAATCGATGGTCGGGGCGCGTTTCGTGCGTCCGGCGGAATTGACCAGAATATCGACTTTGCCGAACGCTTTTACACATTCGTCGAGCAGATTTTGCAAGGATTTGCGGTCGGAAACGTCCGATGCGACGCGCAGCGTTTGGCGTCCGCGTTCTTCGATCTCTTTGGCGGTTGTTTCGACCTGCTCAATCCGGCGCGATGTGCAGACAACGTCCGCGCCCGCTTCCGCCAAACCGTGCGCGATCGCGCGTCCGATGCCCGAAGTGCCGCCGATCACGACCGCCGTCTTGCCGTTCAATTCTAGTTTGGCATAGCTCATAAAGTTTCTTTGAATTGTTAAATTATGAAAATATAAGCAAAAGGTATTACCATTCAGTAAATTTGTTAGTAGTGTGTAACACCATTACGAGTTTTGTCAAGCCTCTATAATTTACTTTTTGCTTAATATTTTGTATATTATTAAACAGGATTTCGGTAAAAACCGTGAAAATCTAAAAACATAATTTGCATTTAATTGGTTAAACCAATTAAAATAAGTCTTTACAAAAATGTCAGTTCAAAGTATAGCAAGAAAAAACATCAATCGCCGAATCGCCGGAAACAATATCTGGCTCGAATATTCTGATGGCGATGCGCAAATTCCGTCAAATTCAGCCGCTTTTAATTATGAAGTTCTGACTACGGAAGAAGCCGTCGGACAAGCTATGTTTGACGAGTTAATCGCTTATTCGAAAACGAAAACGGGCGATATTGTCATTCTTTTGCTCGGCGGACGCGGCGCCCAGGCGATGTACAAGATCATCAGCCGATTGGCGGAAACTGACGAGATCGATGAGCTTCTCGGTCGTCTGCACGTTTTCACGCAGGACGCGCTCGCGCCGATGCGGATGAACAACGGCTTGAGTTTTGTGCGCGATTTTGAAAGGCTTCTCGGCGATCAATTTTTTGCCAAGATCAAAAGCTTTACGCCGATGAACACCGAAACCGATGATGTCGAAGGCGAATTGGTGAAATATCTCGAAAAGCTCGAAGCCTTGGGCGGCATTGATATTTTCTTTTTGGGTTTTGGTCCCGAGGCGGAAGCCGCGTCGCATCTTTGCTATATCAAACCGAATTCGGGCGCGCGCTTTCAAGACATCGCCGGAATTATCCCGATTTCTTCGAGCATTCTCGAACATCACATCAATAAATTTAAGGTCGGCGGAAGCGATATTTCTGCCGCCGACGAAAACGAATGCCGCAACGCGACAAGTATTTTAACCTTGGGTCCGGCGGCAATTTTGGGCGCGAAAAAGATCGTTCAGTCGATCGTTGACGCTTCGACCGCGCCGGGAAAAATTCCGAGTTTTAAACGTTTTCTGGAAACCGAATTGTCCGAAGATGAAGCTGAACTGGCGAAGCAATGCGATGAAAATCCGGGTTTGTGGCTGCGCCTGCATAAAAATGTGAAATCGTTCGTTTTGCCCGATTTATTATCATAATTACTTAGTTAAAAGATTTGGGATTAAGGATCGTTTTAAATCCGAAATCCGAAATCCGAAATCCAAAATTAAAATATGTTAGACACTTACACACAACCTGCCGTCCCGATCAGCGATTACGCGATTATCGTTAATCCGAATGATAATGTCGCGGTCGTCAAGAATGAAACCGAAGCGGGTTTGGTTGTGCTTTTACCGGATCAAAAATTATTAACGGTCAAACAATCCGTGCCGCCCGGGCATCGTTTTGCAACTGAAGACATCGCGGCGGGCGATTTCGTGCGGCAATACGGACAGCCGATCGGCACGAGTTTGGGGATCGGAAAAGGCGAATGGATCACGCACGACAATATGTCGAACGACGTGCCGATCGTCCGCGATCTGCCCGAAGATATTTACAACGCCGCGCCGGATTATTTTCCGCCGGAAGAAGTCGGCTCATTTTTGGGATTCAAGCGGAACGACGGGCGCGTCGGGACGCGCAATTTTGTGCTGATCGTGCCGACCTCGATGTGCGCGAGCCACGAAGCGACGCAGATCGCGATGATGTCGGAATTTCTGCATTACAAACGCGAAAAATTTCCGAACGTTGACGGCGTCGTCGCGATTCCGCACAACAAAGGCTGCGGCTGTCAGGACGGTTCAACGCTCGACGTGATGATGCGGACGCTTTCGAATTACGCCGATCATCCGAATGTCGGCGGCGTCGTGCTGATCGATCTCGGCTGCGAGAAAACGAATCTTTCCTACGTTGAAAAATATCTGACGAAGCGCGAAAAACCGATCGACAAACCGCTTTTCAAGATCGGTATTCAGGAAGTCGGCGGAACGCAGGCGGCGATCGAGCAGGGCTTGAAATTCGTCGAAGAAATGCTCCCCGAAGTCAATAAAACCGCGCGCGAAGAATTCCCTCTGAGCGAGCTTGTGCTGGGCGTCAAATGCGGCGGTTCGGACGGTTTTTCGGGTATTTCGGCAAACCCTGCGCTCGGTTATACGGCTGATCTGCTCGTCAAATCGGGCGGAACTGTTTTGCTGACGGAAGTTCCCGAATTTTGCGGCGCGGAACATATTCTGGCGCATCGCGCAAAGGATTACGAAATCGGCAAGAAAATTTACGCGCTTGTTGATTGGTTCAAGGAATACGCTTCGAAATTCGGCGCCGTCCTGAATCAAAATCCGAGCGCGGGAAATATCAAAGGCGGGCTTTTAAATATCACGATCAAATCTTTAGGCGCGATCGCCAAAGCGGGAACAACGCGCGTCGAAGATTGCGTCGAATACGCCGAAACGCCGACGAAACGCGGGATCAATTTGATGCAGGGTCCGGGTTACGACCAGGAATCAACGCCGGGACTTGTTGCCGCCGGCGCGACCGCCGTAATTTTTACGACCGGGCGCGGAACGACGATCGGCAACGCGATTGCGCCGGTCATCAAACTCGCGTCAAACAACGGGGTTTTTGAGCGAATGTCGCGCGATATAGATATTTCCGCCGGAAATATTATCGAAGGCACGGAAAGCATCGAACAGGTCGGAACGCGTGTTTTTGAACATTTACAGAAGGTTGCGAGCGGTGAAATTCTGGCGCGTGCCGAAGAAAATAAACATCGTGAGTTTCAATTTTGGGCAGAACAGACGGTTTCACTCTAGATTTTGGATTTTGGGTTTTGGATTTTGGATTTGCTGATGCGCTGATAAACGCGATTATTTAACAAAAGATGTTCGTTTCGGAAGCGGTTCAAAGGTTAAAGTTTAAGTCGTTTTAAAAAACCAATCCGAAATCCGAATTCCAAAATTCCAAATCAAGATGTAGAATTAAGTTTTTTTAATTCTATGAATGAAACGACCGTTTTTCAAAATGATTTGATCAATGCCACGGCGGGAACGCCGAATATTGCCAAAAAGGGAAGTTTGCTGCTGCGTCTGATCCGGGCGGCACAACCGATTACGCGCACCGAGATCGCCCACCGGCTCGATATCGACAAAAGCACCGTGACGGAAAACGTCAAACCGCTCATTAGCGCCGGAATTCTGCGCGAAGAAACTTTGGAAGTTTCCGGTCAGGGACGCAAACCGCGCGTGCTGTCGTTTGTTGACGACAGAGATTATTTTATCGGTGTGAATCTCGGGGTTCGCACTTCGCAGGTCGGAATGACGACGCTCAAAGGCGAAATTTCGGACGAAGACGATTTTACAACGCCGCCGAAAGCCGAAGATGCGCTGAAAATGGCGCGTGAACGGATTGATGATCTGATCGAGGCAAATCCGGATAAGATCTGCCGCGTGATCGGCGTGAGTATTCCGGGTTTGGCGGACGCCGAACGGCGCAAACTGGTTTACGCGCCGAATCTCGATTGGCGCGATATTGATTTAACCGCCGCGCTGCAGCCGAACGAAAACGTCAAAGTCGTTGTCGAAAACGATGCGACCGCCGCCGCAATGTATGAAGCGCGTTTGAAGATCCGCGAAACGCCGAACGGTCTGCTGACGAATTTCGTGCTCGTTCGTTCGGGAACGGGCATCGGCGTGGGACTGGTGATCGGCAGCGAAGTTTACCGCGGTTCGGGCTTGGGACGCGGCGTCGCGGGCGAGTTCGGACATATGACGATCGTTGCGGGCGGACGGCAATGCGTTTGCGGAAATCGCGGCTGTTGGGAAAAATACGCGTCTGCCGCCTCTGCCGCGTCGCTTTACACGGGCGATCGACCGCTCCGTCCGAACGAAAGTTTGCCGCGTTTTGTCGAGATCGTTTCAAAGGCGGAAAACGGCGAAATCCGTGCGCAGAGAACGCTTGAAAAGATCGGCGATTACCTCGGGATCGGCATTGCCAACGTGATTATGGGCGTCGGCATTCCGCGCGTCATCATCAGCGGACGGCTTGTTTACGGCTGGAAGTTTATCGAAAAACCGCTGCGCGAAGCGATCGAGCGAAGCATTATCGGCAAAACCGAAGGCTGGTCGATCGAAGCCGGCGAACCGCAGGGCGCGGCAATCGGCGGTGCGCTCGAAGTCGCGGTTGAAGAATATCTCTCGCACGGTTTGAGCTTTTGAAAATTAATACAACTTCGAGCCGCGGATCAACGGCGGATGACGCAGATTAAATCAATTTATTTAGATTCGCGTTCATCCCCGGTTTATCCGCGGCTCAAATTTTATAAGATTTATGATTCAAGGCTTTGAAATTATAATCTTGAGTTTTGAATCTCGAATCTTAATTTGTATAGTTTAATTGCTTTTTTTTATCCAAATTTTGCGAGGCGAAAAACGAGATGTCCGAAGTTCATTACAGGGCGTGTAATCTGTGCGAAGCGATTTGCGGGATCGAGATCAAACACGACGGCGGCAAAATTTTATCGATCGCGGGCGATAAACGTGACCCGTTTTCACGCGGGCACGTTTGCCCGAAAGCGCTTGCGCTGAAGGATATCTACGAAGACAAAAATCGTCTGAAAATGCCTGTTAAAAGAGTCGGAAACGATTGGCAGGAAATTTCGTGGGACGAAGCCTTTGACGAAATCGCCCGCCGAATCGGCGAAATTCAAACGAAGTACGGCAGAAACTCGGTCGCGGTTTTTCAGGGAAACCCGTCGGTTCATAATTTCGGAACGCTTCTTTCAAGTGGCGAGCTTTTGAAATCTCTCAAAACTCAAAACAATTTTTCGGCGACTTCGGTCGATCAGCTGCCGCATCATTTCGCGGCTTGGGCGATGCTCGGTCATCCGCTTCTGCTTCCGATTCCGGATATTGACCGCACGGATTATTTCTTGATTTTCGGCGCAAATCCGCTTGCTTCGAACGGTAGCTTGATGACCGCGCCCGACATTATCACCCGATTGGAAGCGATCAAACGGCGCGGCGGAAAAATCGTGCTCGTCGATCCGCGCCGCACGGAAACGGCGCGCGTTGCCTCGGAACATCATTTCATCAAACCGTCGTCAGATGTTTATTTTCTGCTCGCGATCATCCACACGCTTTTTGCCGAACATCTTGCAAATCCCGGCAGATTAAACGATTTTACCGACGGTGTTGAATATTTGTGCGGAGTTTCAAAAAATTACCCGCCGGAAAAAGCCGAAGCTTTAACGGGAATTTCAGCGGACGAGATCAGACGCATCGCCCGCGAATTTGCGACCGCAAAAGCCGCTGTCTGCTACGGCAGAATGGGCGTTTCGACCCAGAAATTCGGCAGTCTTTGTCAATGGCTGATAAATTCGATCAATATCTTAACGGGAAATTTCGACCAATCGGGCGGCGCAATGTTCACCGCTCCGGCGTTCGATATTTTGGCGGCATCGAAGGGCACGAATATTTTCAACCGCTGGCAATCGCGCGTGCGGCATTTGCCCGAATTTATGGGCGAACTGCCGGTTGCCGCGCTTGCCGAAGAAATTTTGACCGACGGCGAAGGACAGATCAAAGCGTTGTTTACGAGCTGCGGAAATCCGGCGCTTTCGACGCCGAACGGCGGACAGCTCGAAAAGGCACTCGAAAAACTCGAATTTATGGTTTCGATCGATATTTACATCAACGAAACGACGCGCCGTGCCGACATCATTCTGCCGCCCGCGACCGGTTTGGAAGTTTCGCATTACGACGTGGTGTTCAATATTTTGGCGGTTCGCAATACGGCAAAATATTCTGCGCCGCTTTTTCCGAAAGCGGACGGCGCACGCTACGATTGGGAAATCTTTCAGGAGCTCGCGCATCGTTTGAACGGCTCGGACGAACCCGTAAAACTCGTTCCGCCCGAAGCGAAACTGGGTTTCGGACTCCAGTTCGGGCAATATAAATTATCGCTCGAAGAACTCCAAAAAAATCCGCACGGCGTTGATCTGGGCGAACTCAAACCGTGTTTGCCCGAACGGCTTTTTACCGAAAACAAACGGCTTAATCTTGCGCCGGAAGTTCTTGTCAAAGATTTGGAGCGGCTGAAAACAGAGGAGATCAAAACCGATGAATTTCCGTTCGCGCTGATCGGCAGACGGCATCTGCGTGATTGCAATTCGTGGCTGCATAACTCCGAAGTGCTCGTTAAAGGCAAAAACCGCTGTACGGTTTTGATCAATAAAACGGACGCGGAACGCTTGAATCTGCAAAATAATCAAACCGTCAAAGTTTCGTCGCGCGTCGGTGCGGTCGAGCTTCCGGCGGAAATCACGGAAAATATCGCCGAGGGCGTGGTTTCGATTCCGCACGGCTACGGACACGCCCGCGAAGGCGTCAAGCTCGACATCGCAAAAGATCACGCCGGAGTTTCGCTCAATGATCTGACGGACGACCGAGTGATCGACGAATTGACGGGAAATGCGGCATTCAGTAATGTAAAGGTTCGTGTGCAGACAGTTTAATTTCAATAAAATATGATTCTTGATAAATTCAAATTAGACGGAAAAGTCGCCTTTGTTACGGGGTCGTCATCGGGACTCGGACAAGCGATGGCGATTGGTTTGGCGGAAGCCGGCGCGGATGTTGTTTGCCATGCGAGCAAACCGGGCGGCGCGAGCGAAACGATGGAAAAAATCGCCGCGCTCGGTCGGAAAACGGCGGAAGCGGCGGGCGATATGGCGGATAAAGAAACGCCGCGCCGTTTGATCGACGAAATCACCGAAAAATTCGGACGGATCGATATTCTGGTCAACAACGCCGGAACGATCAGGCGCGCTCCGGCGGTCGATTTCACGGAAGAAGATTGGACGTTCGTGCTCGAAGTCAATCTGTCGAGCATTTTCCGGCTATCGCAGGCGGCGGCGAAAAAAATGATCGAGCAGGGCGGCGGAAAAATCGTCAATATCGCGTCACTTCTCTCGTTTCAGGGCGGCATCACGGTTCCCGCTTACACGGCTTCAAAATCGGGCGTGGCGGGACTCACGAAAGCGTTTGCCAATGAATGGGCGAAACATAACATCAACGTCAACGCGATTGCGCCGGGATATTTTGCGACCAATAACACGGCGGCTTTGCAGGCGGACGAAACGCGCAACCGCCAGATTCTCGAACGAATCCCGGCAGGACATTGGGGCAAGCCCGAAGATTTGGCGGGCGCGGTCGTCTTTTTAAGCTCGTCGGCGAGCGATTATCTGCAGGGTCATATTTTAGTCGTTGACGGCGGCTGGATGGCGCGTTAGATTTTAGATTTTGGATTTTGGATTTGGTATCTTACATTCGTGTTGAAAATAAAAGATAAAAAAGATTGTCAGTGGGATTTTGTTTCGCTCGGCGAAGTGATGCTTCGCTTTGACCCGGAAAACGACCGCATTCATAATGCGCGCTCGTTTCGCGTATTTGAAGGCGGCGGCGAATACAACGTGGCGCGGAATCTGAGCAAGGTTTTTCGTCAAAAAGCTCTGATTTTGACCGCGCTCGCGAAAAATCAGATCGGCGAGTTGGTGGAAGATCTGATCTGGCAAGGCGGCGTTGATTCGTCGGAAATCATCTGGCGCGAAACGGACGGCATCAGCCGAAAGGTGCGCAACGGAGTGTATTTTATCGAGCGCGGTTTCGGTCTGCGTTCACCGGTCGGCTGTTCGGATCGCGGAAATACGGCGGTTTCGCAGTTAAAATCGGGCGATTTTGACTGGCAGAAAATCTTTGGCGCGTGCGGTGCGCGCTGGTTTCACACGGGCGGAATTTTCGCGGGACTTTCCGAAACCACGCCCGAAGTCGCGCTCGAAGCGATGACGGCGGCGAAGGAAAACGGCGCGATCGTTTCGTATGATTTGAATTACCGCGCTTCGCTCTGGGAAGACCGCGGCGGACTCGAAGCGGCAAATAAACTTAATCACGAGCTTTTAAAACATTCGGACGTCGTTTTCGGCGTCGAAAATTTCAATGCGAAGCTTTCGGCTTACAATGAAGAAAGTTTTAAAAACGCGGCGAACGATATTCTTTCGAAATTCCCGAATCTGCAAGTGATCGCAACAACCTTACGCGATGTCAATTCGGCGTGTTCGCACAATCTCGGCGCGGTCTGTTTCGCGGACGGGAAAGTCACAAAAGCGCATAATTTTGAAAACATCGATGTTCTCGACCGCGTCGGAAGCGGCGACGCTTTTGCGGCGGGTTTGATCTACGGCTTGCTGAACGAAAAAGACATCGAATTTTCGTTAAACTGCGGTCTGGCAAATTCGGCTCTGACCTTGACGACGCTCGGCGACGGTTCGGCGGCAGCTTTAGCGGAAGTCGAAAAACTCGCTAAATCCAAGGAAATTAATCTTTTCAGGTAAATTAAAACCTTTACGGCTCTGCGCTTTTGCGGGAGAAAATTTAATCTCCCGCAAAAGCGCAGAGCCGTAAAGAAAGCGGAAAATTCACAAAAAAATAAAACGCATTTTGTTTTTTTTCGTGCGTTTGTGTCACAATTTCTCCTTACGCCTTCCATCAAAAATTCTTTTGTTGGAAGCCCGAGTAAGATTACACCGAATTTATGACACCAGTTTTATCCGCCCGCAACCGCTTTATCGCCGACCGCATTTATAAAGTAAAACCTTCGGGAATTCGCCGATTTTTCGGCATCGCTGCGAAAATGCCCGACGTGATCTCGCTCGGCATCGGCGAGCCTGATTTCGTCACGCCGCAGCCGATCTTTCAAGCCGGATTCGATTCCGTTCTGCGCGGCGTCACAAATTACACGGCAAATTCGGGTTTGCTGGAATTGCGCGAAAAGCTCAGTGAGCATCTCGAAAATCTTTACAATGTTTCATACGCGCCGGAAGGCGAAATGATGATCACGGTCGGCGTGAGCGAAGCGCTGCGCTGCGTTTTCGGCGCGATCTGCAATCCGGGCGACGAGATCATCGTCCCGACGCCGTGTTTTGTCGCCTACGAGCCGGAAATCCTTTTCGCCGACGGCGTTCCCGTGACCGTCACCTGCCGCGCCGAAAACAATTTTGAGATCACGGCGGAGGAGATCGAA
>Ga0310813_10001152_pt1 | contig 15973 bp, 17 predicted proteins | sample YN3metagenome_FD_203086 | JGI IMG/M metagenome (GOLD analysis project Ga0310813, IMG submission 203086) | Soil microbial communities from experimental microcosm in Duke University, North Carolina, United States - YN3 | ecosystem: Engineered > Artificial ecosystem > Soil microcosm > Unclassified...
TGCCACAATATCATATACAGCTGGAGATAGAGCAGGTACGTATGGAGTATCCTTGAAAATTTACCAAGATTCTAGCCAGTCCGTTTATAGAAACATTGACTCGATATCAAGCAATCCGTTTACTATGGATTCACTTCCACTTGGACATACATACAAAATTCAACTCTATGCAAATGGTATGGGTGCTGATACAGAATATGTTAGACTTGATCAAACTACTCAAAGTCTAGCCCCTAAAAATTTGATCCTCCATCTACCTTCTCCAGGAGGACTGCGACCAAATATCTTTTACAATGATGGTATAACTCCTATTTCTAATGCTATTGTAAACATCGAAGATCAAAACAACAAGACATGGGGGGTGGATTCTACTGATGTATACGGACAGACAATGCGTTTCTGGATAGAACCTACTAAAGTGAATAATGACCACTATACACTTAATGTAAACATTGGTCAACACATGTCATATTCTTACTCGCCTGTATTTTTGTCTCCAGGGGTGGGAAGAGAGATAAAAATTGTCACACCATGGCCTCCGATGGTAAGTGGTCTCGTTACTGTAAAAGTATATGATGAGAAATCAAAACTCTTGTCTTCCATAAATAGTAGCTTTGCAGTAGATCTATTAGATAACAATGGTAACTTTATCTCTGAATCAAAAATCAACTATCATGGAGAAGCAAATTTCCAAAATCTCAAAGTGGGTGACTATGTGTTCTATCTGGTAAACCCTAATAATGGAGAAAAATGGGGCGAGTCCAAAGTTACAATTGATGGAACCAAGACCATCTTTTCTATGACAAAAGAGCATACTCCACTCATGGTATCTGGCAACCCAACTGGACTTGTGGCAAACTAAGTTTTAACCTACTACAAACTCTGGATATCATTGGATATACTGAGCAACTAAAAAAATTAGATTGTGAGGACACAATTCTGCGGATTTCATAACGACAGTCTTTTTAATGAGTATGATTATCCCGTACAGGGACTGGTAATGGTAAATAGTGATAGGCTTATCGGAGATGTTGTCGGAGTTGTAATAGAAAAAGTCTTAATGGAAATAGGTGTAACAGCTCACAACAAGATGGCAGAAATACTTGGAAATTATAATATGACTTTTTCAGATTGTTATAAAAAACCTACTATCATAAATTATGCATTAAAGCAAATATTTGGAGATGCATACCTGCAACCAGTGGAAAAAATACGTCATGAACTCATGGGTCTTGACGATGATAAAAAAATTAAAGCCTTTATCGCCCTGATCAGTTCTGCATAGAAGGATGTTCTAGACATTTTTTACATACCTAGATAAATACAGCACATGATTTCTAAATGCTGGTGCGCGGATAGTGGTTGTCCTGAGTATGGACGAAAAGCGAGCAGAAGATGTTGCAAGAACTTTTCTGAGTCAGAATTATTCTGTATTATTAATTGAAAAATCAGAACTAGTAAACCAGATCTGGACTGTAGATGTTTTGGTTTCTTCATATGATAAAATGAGCATAATAAAAGTCAAAATTAACAAGAGGACTGGGTATATCACTGGATTTGAATAAAGATTTGGGAAAATCGCTCCTGAGACATTAACCACAATAGACTGTTGTATTTCCTTGTAGGTGATGGTTATCATGTTTGCTTTCTGTTGATAAGATAAATGACCTGTTATTTGCTGTTAAAGTGATATTTATTATCGTAGACTCTGCTTATCATTCTATGAGATTTTTCTTATTTTTCAATGGTATGCCGTGTTTTTGTTGGTAAACTAAACGAAAAGATTGCTCCTTTCCCATCTGGATTGTTTTCTGCCCAAATTTTTCCATCGTGTGCCTCTATGATGTTCTTACAAATGTACAGCCCTAATCCAGTTCCCTTGTCTGATTTTGTGACGAACTTGGAAAATAATATTGGGATTATCTGATGGTCAATGCCCGGACCGTTATCTTTCACATTTACAATAACGTCGTCATCTTGTATTTCCGATGATATTCCGATTGTACCTGTTTTCGTAAACTTGATTGCATTGTGTAACAAATTGGAAATAATTTGAGCCATTCTGTCTCGGTCTGCCTCAATGTCTATTGGATAACCGTCATTTTTGGTGACAATTTTAATCTCCTTGCTGTCTATATGTGAGCCTTCATCTTTGGCAACATTTTCTATGAGTGCATTGATATCGAATACTTCTTTTTTTAGAGTAAGAGTTTTGCTTTCAATTCTTGTTACACTCAGAATGTTGTCAGTAAGACGGTGTAGTCTTTTGGCATTTCGTACAATTATCTTTATTTCTTCATTGTCACTACCGAGTTTTTCTGTAAGTAATTCTACATTTACAAGTATTGGCATGATCGGTGTTCTAAGCTCATGTGCTGCAATGTTGATAAATTCTGTCTGCATGACTAGTTGTTTCTGAATAGATTTGAAAAATTCTGAAGTGATTATTTTTCGTGCCTCTGATTTTGTACTACTTGATATGATTGGATCACGAATTGCCTTTTTGAGCATCTCGTCTTCCATTTCAGTATCTCTGAGAATCTGGATGAATTTCTCTAATGCCTCAAGACCCCGATTGACACGAATGTTTGCTTCTCTGAATACCGCTTCTTGATTTAGCCTGTCTTTTATCAATTCATGTTTCCTAATTATTGATAATGTAGTATCGTTTAATTTTTGTCTAACTTGTTCTATTTTTTCAGCTCTTTTGCGTATGAGTTCTTCACGAGCAGTAAATGCATCCATCTTTACTTTTTCAACTTGGTCTTTAATGTGGCCCTGAATTTTTTTTACTTGTAATGCATGCATTATGGCCCTATCATCTTCATCATAAGGACTACTCATCTAGACACTTGCTCCACTACGTAAATCCTTCAGAATCTCTTCTTCTCTTGCAGCATATGTCTTGTCATCAATGAGGCCGTTTTCATAATCTGTTCTTAATCTGATTAGTCTTGATTTTAACCATCTTGCACGTTCTGATCTATCTGCTTCTAATGCGAGTCGGTTACATTCATTCATGATTGCCCCAAACGTTAATTTCATAATCAAAAATGTTATCAACATCTTGTTTTCCTCAACAAAATGAATATGGTGCCCATGGACCGCTTTGGTGAATTATCAATCCGTGTTTTTTGTATTGTATCTTAATTTTTTCTACGTTTTCAATGAATTCTGTAATTTTGTTTTTATCTATTAGATATGCAATGTTGAGTACTATTTCTTGCAGGTCTGATTTTAACACGGCGCTGTCTGAAACAATATTCGAAAGCTCACTGTGAATTTCACTTGTAATTTCATCTATTTTTTTCAATGTTTCAATTTTGATGGATTCATCCATCCTCATTTTGAGAAAATATGATTCTCCTTCTCCTGCTTTGGAAATTTCTTTTTTAATTTTTTTTGCTTCTTGCGAACTACTCATTACTAACTTCTTGATCTTTTCCATACCTGGTTTTTCTAAAATTACCTTTATTCCATATTCTTCCTTTCCATGGAGTTTATTCATCTTTGATTTAAAATTGTCATATGACTTGACTAGAAGCTGCTTTACACCATCATCTGTCTTAAACATTATTCCAAACCTTACTGGGAGTGTGGTTCCAATATTTCTAGAATTTTCTACAACTTTTTGGTGTATTATCATGCTGTCAACGTCTGGCTGCATTTCTTTGAATGTTATTTTGCTTACTACCGCACTTATGTCCTTATGGTGTATCGTATACACTTCGTTATTTTCAAGGCCAATTTTTCCAAAACTCTGGCTTTTTCCGCCTCCGTTCATTATGCAATAAACATACCTGCCTATTGTCTTCATTTCTTCTTTCTCCTCTGTGATTTTTTGACTCCGTGTACTGCAGACAAAACTCCTAGAAGGTCAAGTATTACCAAGTCAATGTCTGCAACAGAAATTTTTACTTGGCCTCCAAGTAATACTCCTTTGTCTAAAAGATGATCAACTACCTCTACAAGTGTGGTCTGTGAAGATGCACCCGTTAATTTATTGTGTGATTGACTCAGTCTTATGTCAAACTCCTGAGGTGAAAACCCAAATTGATCCGATATGTCCGTTATTGTTTGCTTTATCTGCATGAAGGCAAGTCCCAATCTTTCAACTTCTACTTTGGTCAAACTGCCTGATGAGATCCTTCTCTGAGCTTGCTTTTCTAATACCTGTCTAAGTAGTTCAATTATGACCAGTACTAATTTTGCGAGGCCCTTTTGAAGATTTTTTCCATCTAGATTTACTTGCTGAATTACCACGTTTTTCGATTTACGGATTTTTTGGCTAGTTGCCAACTTTACCTCCTTGCACTTTTTTGTGATGTAATTTTTTGTGGTATTCGTTTTTGCTCCTTTTCCCATCTTTCCCAAGGAAGTTTTATACCATATCGTTTTGCTGTCTCAAGAGATGCTATTACAAGATTTATCTTCAAAGAAAGCAAGTCTACTCCAACAATTGAGATTGTAATGTCGCCAGTGATAACTACTCCCTTGTCCAAGATCCTGTCAACTAGATCTACGATGGTAAGTTGTCCTGGTGTGAATTGGCGTGGTTGACTAAGAGCCATCTTCGCTCACACCTTCCCTTCTAATTTTACAATACCCGCATATTCCGCTGTCTTTGAACCAATGACGTGGACAGAATCCGTCAAGATATTGCTCGGTGACTGTCTTTGACAAGTGTGCCATGATGATATCTAATGGCGTACCACGATGACACTCTGGACATCTCATAAAGACCCAGCCTCCACTCATTGCTTTCTTAAGATCTATTTCCTCAAATTTACCGCATACTAGACATACTGCCAATTTGGATCAGTTCTCTTATTTCTGAGGTAATCCAGGCGGTGCAGCAAGTCCTAGTGCTGATGCATATCTTAGGAATGTATCAATACCTGAGACTACTATTCTTGCTCTTATGACAAGAATCTCTATACCTACTAGTGAAACTGAGAGGTTTGCATCTATAACTAGGCCCTTATCTAAGACACGATCTACTAGATCGTAAATGTTGAGCATTGGTCTGTACATTTGTTGTTGTGACATATTCTAGACTATTCAACTGTGGAATTCTTAGATATAAGATACTATGGTACATTGTTCTATATGCCAACTCTATTTTTATGATTAGTACACTCAAATAGTCAAATGTAATTTTACGACAAATGTTAGCTATTGCTATTTAACATATCATGACTAATATCTAGTAATTGAGAAAAGTCATCATCACAGTAGTTGTAGCAATAGCGCTATCTTTTATGTTGTATTTTATGATAAAAACGCATGATGGAATCGTCAGCGAATTTTGGATTGGAAATGCAATGGAGCATAGTACCATTAGGATGATTGTTGTTCCATATTTTGAACCACAAGATCCTCAATGGAAAACAATCTATGCAGCTGCTGACAAGTATCCCGAGACCATACAATATGTGATAATAAATCCCTGTAGCGGTCCTTGTGGAAATTCTCTATCTGATGACTGGAAAAAAGTGATATCTAATTTAAAACATCGAGACATAAAGACTCTAGGTTATGTATTCAATACTGCAGAGAGTATCACAAATATTGATTATTATATGAAATCTTCGGTACCAACTGATGGTATATTCTTCGATAATGAAAGTAGTACTGATGACTTGAAAAATTTCAAGCAGTTCTCAGATCATGTACATGATCTAGGTGGCATTGTGTACATAAATCCCGGATATAATTTTCCACAAGTTGATAGTTACATAACAAGTGGAAGCACTGATATCGCAAACATACATGAAATAGAATATTACAATTCACACCATATACAAATTAATCATGACTTGCCTCCTGAAAAATTGAGTGTAATTCTTGGAAATGTTACATCCTCTATTACTATGATATCGAAATTACAGGAAGTTGCCTCAAAAGGGATTGGAACCGTATATGTTTATGATGATTCATACCATAAACTTCCATCATTTTTTTTGGATGAAGTAAAGCATGCCTCAATGACATCAGTAAAATAGTGCGTATCTAGTGTTTTTCTAATTCTGTGTTTATGTGAGTCACTAGATCATTTATGGTGATAGGTTTTCTAATGAAACACTTGACTTCTAAATTAGGAAACATTTTTCTAAACTCATCGTAGTATACCTCAAAAGCAGTAAAGAAGCAAATCCTCACATTACCACTCTTCTTTTTTACTTCACGATATAACTCAAAACCATTCATTTTTGGCATCCTGATGTCTATTAGAAGAAGATCATACTTATCTGGCGTAAAATTTGAGAGTGCATCTGTTGGGTCATTATACGTATCAACTTCAAATCCCTTTCTTTGTAGTCCGTTTTTTATCGACGATGTAATGTCTGGCTCATCATCTACAACTAGAATCTTTTTCATCGCTTTATACTTCTATTCTCGAATTTAAAAATTTAGTGTAGCTTATGCCAGAATTATACGGGTTTATTGGAATCTTGAATGAAAAAGTTGCTCCATTTTTATCACTATTGTTCTCTGCCCATATTCTTCCCCCGTGTGCCTCTATGATGTTCTTGCAAATGTACAGTCCCAACCCTGTGCCACTATGTGATGATGTAGCAAACTTGTTAAACAAATTGGGTTTTACACTAATGTCTATTCCTGGTCCTGTATCTGTTATTGCTACTAACAAGTAGTCATCCTCTTGACTTTCTAATTTGATTGATATGTCTCCTTTTTCTGTAAACTTGATTGCATTATCTAAAAGATTTAAAATGACCTGCGCAAGTCTTTCCGAATCTGCATAGACATAAACATGTTTTTGATAGTGGACTACAATCTTGATCTTTGCTTCCTGGCATCTATTCATGTTTCTAAAGTCCTCTGCTAGAGTTGAAATTAATATTCCAAGATCAAATCGCTCTTTTTTTAATCGTAACATGTCTGAATTAATCTTGGTAAAATCTGATAAATTGTTTGACAGCATTCTTAGTCTTGAAGCATTTCTCAAGATTGCCTTGGCATAATCTTCTCTATGTTTGTCATGTCTATCTTGTAAAAGTTCTGAATATGTCAAGATCGCCTGAATCGAAGTCTTCATTTCATGGCCAGCCAAGTTTACAAATTCTGTTTGTACCTTTGATGAAAAATATCTCTCAAGTTCATCACGTGATGTCTCTTGATTGATCTTGTGACACGCGTTATTGTGTTTCTCTACTAACAATAAAAGTAAATTCTTCTATAATTAATTTAAGGAGTATGGAAGATTCTTCTATTCCCATACCACATCTGAAAATGTATATCTATACTATGGGTTCTAACGAGATCTCATTGTGGTCTGAGTAATTTCTTGGAACTATGGCATAGAGGTGTGACCATGGGATCTCTGACTGTAAAAACAATGAGCCATTTATTTCAATTATTTTCATATGTATGTCAGAAATTTCAGATAGGTATTCAAGAAAATTGTCCTTGGACTGTCTTAGAACAAATATTGAAAGTGCAGAATTTGATTTTATGAAAGATACTATGTTTTCTATTCCATGTCTACCGTTTTCAACATTGGAAAAACCACGTGCGATGTCTGAGCCTATTATGCTAAGTAATCCCTTTTTATATCTCGTTTTGAGCTTGAGTACAGTATTCTGAAAATCCTGTAATTTCTTCCTATTCTCGTTATACTTGGGAGCTGAGAGGTAATCTGCAATTTTTGCTTTATGTCCATTTGATAATATCTCAATTGCTCCTTTTGGTTTTAGTTTTGGTTTGAGTTTTAGAAATTCACTTAAGTGTTCTGGTTCTACCCCTTCAAATGGCTGAAATAAGATGGGATTACCACGATGTACAAAACCTGCGATTATTTTATTGAGAAATGCCATTGCAACTCTTGTATTTACATGCTTGTCAAGTTCCAGCGTGACTATTCCACTGCTTGGGAACCCACCTCCTAACAATCCGTCCAACTCTTCATATCCTGTAGGAATCCGTGAATTTACGTTAGGATTTTGATCTGCTTGTCTTAGGTGCTCTCCTGAGAGTGTAATGTTCGTAAAATCTTTTGGATCATAGTGTACATAGCTTCGAAATATTCCGTCATTTAGAGAAAAGATACAACTTGGCCTGTTTATTCTAGATCCTCGTAATTTTGACAAGAGGATCTGCCTGACTTTTCTGTTGTTGTGATATTCTTGTTTTAACTCTATTACACCATCAGCTAGAAAATCAAAGGTAGTGTCTTCTGGAGATTCTGTAATAAAAATTAATTTTGCTCCAGATCTCTCTCTCCATGTCTGTAATACTCTGGCATTATTCATCAATGCTTCTTTATCCATGAAAAATCCGATTGCATCCCATGTATCGATAATTATTGTTGGTGCCTTTACATCCATCAGTTCATTTGTAATACGTTCAAAAAAAGAACCTGGTTCATCAAGTCTTGCATCTACAAAGACAAGCGAATTGTCGACACTTACTGTAGTTTCAGTCAATTTTGTTTTTTTTGAATTACCAAATGACTCTTCAAGCCATGGATAATACTGGAAGAGCTGATCAGGTGATATCCTAGTAGATATGTAAAGACAATTTGTCTTGACCTGCATCTCACTTAAAATTGTGAGTGCAAGAGTAGTTTTCCCTGTTCCGGCATACCCCTTTATTATTAGAGAATAGGTATCTTGTTTGAGGAACTTTACAAGATCATTTGGTATGTTCCCATTTGCAAAATCGGATTGATTATTTGTTAAGTCCGGCATTGACTGATATTTGGCTGGCTAATATATGATAATATCGGATAATGTCCGATGTGATAAATATTGTGAGACAAAAATGTCTGGAATTGACTCTCTCAGTTCTAGCAGAGAATTTCCTGTTTCTTGAGTACCGTCCAGCATGCACTATGATACCATTTGTGGCCATTGATTGTATCGCCCGCGTCAAAATGTATTGTCTTATTGCATGCTGCACATGTAGGAGTGTGAAAACTTGATTGTTCTGCTATGTGAGAAGAATCATTGCTTGTATGAATAGGTTTCACCTCCTATGAAACTATGCCAGATTGACCCGTCTTTGGTTGGGTCTACCTCGAAAAGTATCTTGAACATTGTATTAATTTGACGGTTCTACGTTATCTTGTTTTGCTCAAAATCTTCTATAAGAATTGTTTATCTTTTCAAGAGGGATACGTTTTACTTGACTGTGACCGACTTTGCTAGATTTCTTGGATAGTCAGGATCAGTTTCGTTTTCTAGTGCAGCATAATATGCGAGAAGCTGGATCGGCACAATCTCAAGAAATGGATATGCTGATTCATTGATCGATGGTATCTCAATCCAGTGATCATACACATCGCTTTCAATATCTGATATGCCTATTATCTTGGCCCCTCTTGCCTTTATCTCTCTTGCAGAAGTCAGAGTATCATTATACGTTGAATCATTTGGGTTTATCACAATTACAAAAGAATTTGAATCCATCAGGGCAAGTGGTCCATGCTTTAGCTCTCCACCTGGCAAACCTTCTGCATGTATGTATGTTAGTTCTTTTAGCTTCAATGCTGCTTCTAAAGCAATTGGATAATGAATTCCTCTTCCAATTATATAAATGTCGGATGCATGTTTTAGGACTCGAGCAGTCTTTTGAATTCTTGAGCTAGACTCTAGTACTTTACTCATGGCAGAGGATATTTTCTTCAAATCAAATTCTATCGATTTGTCGCATACCATGTCTGCAATTTTATAAATAATTGATAATTGAGATGTGAAACTTTTGGTTGCCGCAACACCAATCTCCGGTCCGCAGTTCAGCCCTACAGAAATTGATGAAATTTGTGCAAGAGATGAAGTCATTGTATTAATGATTGATAGTATCTGTGCACCGCTGTCTTTTGCTATCTTAACTGCCTCCATGACGTCTGCACTCTCACCGCTTTGGGATAATGCTATGAGGGTGGACTGGTTGTCAAAATAATCTGGATAAAATCGTACCTCGCTTGAAATTATTGCATCTATCTTTTTTTTACCATATTTTAAAAATAGATGCTTTGCAACAAGGGCTGCATTATAGCTTGTCCCGCTACCTGTGATGTATATTTGCCTAGAATCTCTTATAGCACTTACAAATGCTTCGATCTCGGTCCTTGAGTTATCTCCCGCTCTCAATATTGAATTGGGTTGCTCAAAAATCTCTTTTAATGTAAAGTGTGCATATTCGCCCTTGTATACATCTGCAAACTCTTTTGATATTTTTGTAAGCTGGTGCATTACTGGATTTCCTGCAAAATCAAATAATTCTATTCCGCCAAAATTAATTATTACAACCTCGCCATTGTCTGGGTATATTGCCTCGTCTGTATGTTCTATGAATCCTAAAACATCACTAGAAATGAAAAATCCTTTTTTTCCAACACCAATTATAAGCGGTTCATGAAATCTGGCTGCCGCAAGTGTACCATCTGCGAAAATTGCCACGAATGAATAATCTCCCTTGAGTTCTCTTACCGTTTTAATCATTGATCTCTTGATGTCTTTTGTTATATCATAATGATATTGCAAAAGATTTGCAATGATTTCACTATCTGTTTCGCTTTTAAAAAAATATTTTCTGCCTTGAAGAATCTCCTTTAATTCTTTATAGTTGTCAATTATGCCGTTATGTACGATCGCAATCTCTCCTGAGCTTGACATATGTGGGTGAGCGTTTGTCTCATTTACCCTTCCATGCGTTGCCCATCTTGTATGGCCTATTCCTATATTGCCTGGTAATGTTTGTAAGTTTGATCTATTGTTTACTTGGTCTACCCTGCCAACGCCTTTCTTGACGCGGATTTGGCTATCTGAAAATGTTGCTACGCCTACACTGTCATATCCTCTGTATTCCATTCGTCTTAAACCGCTTACAAGAATTTTTGATGCGGAAACATCTCCGCGGTATCCTATGATCGAGCACATTTTCAATTTATATTCTCTTTGCAACGTTAAATATGTGAGCGAAAAATTTCCTATGCAGTACTTCTAGAACTATTCACTACACGATTTTACTTGTGAAATTTTACTTCTATCTTAAAAAACACGAGATGGAAATCACAATAGATTGAAAAAACTAGAAACATGGATGGATCGAATTACAAATGAATCTAGTCCGTGGCTCAGCGCCATAAAAATGGAAGACGAGGGTGATTATCTGAAGGCTTTCATTTTTTATCTCAAAAGCTCTTCCGAATGCATAAAGCAAAATTCTTTCGTAATGGCCGCACTTAGCTGCTCTTGCGCAGCAGATTGTCTTGCAATGGATGGCAATCTAATAGGTGCACGACAGCTATATCTTCAGACTGCTACGCTGTATGAAAAAAATGCTGTACATGTGATAGGAAATTCTGTTAGAGAAGCACTTTGGTCATACGAAGAAGCATATGAGTACTTTAACTTGGCAGGTGAGAACAACAAGGCACAGCAAATTTATGAGAAATATGTTTCTCTTTCAAGAAAAATAAATCCATTTTTTGGCGAAGAAGAAGCCATGGAGTCTCTGAGAATTAGAAAGACTGACATCCCATTACATTCTGGTGTGCATACAACAAACATGCAGATTTCTGCAGACGTAGATAATGCAATATCACAATTCTTGGATGACACTTCTGTAACATCTGATGGCAAGTCAAACACAAATTTACTACAACGCATATCACATAAAATCCCAGAGGATAAAATATGAAAAAAGTTTTGTTAATAAATTGGGATTCTTACCCTAACTTTGCAACAGGTGGGGTTTACACTTGGACAAAGACTCTCGTAGATTCAATGACCGATTATGAATTCATAGTAATCAATGAGCTTTCAAACCCTAATAGTAATCGCTTATATACGATTCCTCAAAATGTCACATCTGTATTAGAAGTTCCAATATTTGGTTCGACAAGATATGAGGAATATTGCAAACGTGATCATAACCTACAAGCAAGAATTCTAAAAACCACTCAACGTGTGATAAGTGAAAAATTCATTCCACTTTATCGAGAGTTTATAATATCTGTAATATCTGATCGTTGTAATACTCAAGTTCTTGCTGATCTTATAATAAAATTACATGACTTGCTAGTAGAATATGATGCAAAAAAATGTCTAGAACATCCACTGACATGGGATATTTTCATAGAACAACTCAACAAAGAATCTATCTATGGTAGTATGACGTTCAAGGAAGCCCTTACAGCATTTCAATTAATACAGAGAAACATTCAGCTTTTTTCAATCGAGGTTCCTAAAGTGGATATCATACATTGTTCTCTTGCATGGCTCCCTTCATTAATTGCAGTGTATGCAAAAAAAGAAAGCAATTGTCCGTTGGTAATTACAGAACATGGTGTTGCATTCAGAGAGCTCCTGTTGTACTACAATGCGTTTCTGTTTGATGAGCCATCAAAAATATTCTGGAAGGTCTTTTCACACAACATCGTACGAGTAGTGTATTCGGTTTCAGATGTTATCACTCCTGTCTGTGAGGCAAACATGAACTGGGAGAAAAGCCTTGGGGCAGACCCCTCCAAGATTAAGGTAATCTACAATGGAGTCAACACGTCACGTTTCAAACCAATGCAGGTTGAACGAGAAAGTAATAGACCTACTGTTGTAACTGTTGCTCGTGTAGATGTATTCAAGGACATTGTGTGTCTAATACAGGCAATAAACTATGCAAAAGAGCAGATTCCTGACATTCAATGTCTGATTTACGGTACATCAAGTGATCTTGATTATTCCTTGAGATGTCTCGAAACTGTAAAAGATCTACATCTTGAAGACCATGTAAAATTCATGGGAGCTACAAAGGAACCTGAAAAGGTATACAACCAAGCAGATATCGTCGCAATCAGCAGTATCACTGAAGGCTTTCCGTTTACAATCATTGAAGCTATGGCTTGTGGCAAAGCTGTGGTCGCATCTGATGTTGGAGGAGTAAGAGAGGCTCTTGATGGGTGTGGATTGCTCGTACGAAGTCGAAGGCCACATGAACTTGCACAAGGTATGGTAAAATTACTAAAAGATGACAAACTTAGACAACAATTTGAGTCAGCTGCCATAAAAAAAGTCCATGATGAATTTACACTAGAAAAATGTATTGATAGTTTCAGAAATGAATATGAACGTCTCATAAGATCACATGTTACACAAGATCGAAAATACCTCGAGGCGATCACCCAATGAATTCACGTAAAGCCCTAGTTATTGGAGGTGCTGGTTTTATTGGAAGTCATATAGTTGATGAACTACTTGACAGAAAAATTGAGACATTTGTGATAGACAATCTTAGCACTGGTTCACTTGAAAATCTAAAACAGCATGATGGTAACAACTTATTACATATCATCATAGGGGATGCAAAAAATATTGAAAAGCTAATGTCTGGTGTTTATGATATTGATGTAGTATTTCACGAAGCTGCAATTGCAAGTATAACTAGATCAATCTCAGAGCCCATGGTAGTTCACGATGTAAATGTGAACATGTCGCTTGAGATAATGAATTTCTGCGTGGCACATAAAGTTAGAAGGCTTGTTTTTGCATCTTCTGCTGCTGTCTATGGTGTGATAAAGGGAAAAGCTTCTGAAGAAAGTGTGTGTAGACCATATTCTCCATATGGTGCAACAAAACTTGCAGTAGAGGACTATCTGAGTGCATATTATCATACATATGGGCTTGAAACGGTGGCATTACGATATTTCAATGTCTTTGGGTCCCGTCAAAAACTAAATGATTACAGTGGAGTGATTACAGTTTTCATAAATCAACTAATGAATAAACAGACTCCCACCATATTTGGAGATGGTTTGCAGACACGAGATTTCATAAATGTGAAAGACATTGTACAGGCAAACATGCTTTGCATGGACTCTAAAAATGCAGTAGGTGAAATGTTCAATGTTGCAACTGGTAATCCTACCAGCATACTGGAATTACTATTGACTATAAAATCTGCGACTGGTACCGAAAATATACCGCACAAATTTGATCCTCCAAGGCCAGGAGATGTCAAATTTGGCTTGGCTAATGCTGAAAAAATAATGAAAGCCATTGGGTTTAGTCCAAAAATTACAGTCTCTGATGGTCTTGCAGATGTTGTAAAACACATCCAGTCAAAACTTGTTATTGAGATTGCTCGGTAAAATTTGAGGTAAAAAAATGCTTACAACAAAATCACAAAACACATCATCACGGGAATCAAGAATATTTGCACAAAAAGTTGCTCGTTCAATAATTGAAGTACAACCTACCGTGAACAATATTGCAGACATTGTGGTCTTGTTGGAATGTCTAGGCTATAGAAAAGAAACCTTGATGCAGTTTGGTTTTGCAGACTTTCATGCTCTTGCAAATTATATTTATGATTCTCTTGATATGTATGAAATGAAAGGCAAAAGCAAGGATCTGTTCATAGAGTCTTTTACTATGGAGATTCCGAGCCTGAAAAAAAGACTAGTGGGGGGTATTGGCATGATCTTCCCTTTGCTTGGTTCACTTGCACTGTTGTTTATCACTGGTGTATCTTTATGGATGGCATGGGGACTCCCAATTAAGATTACAACTGCCTTTCTGGGTGGTGTCTTTCTTGGACTTGTCATAACTGAAGGAACACTCCAAGTCTTCAACAGGCTATTTCTTTTTTATAATGAGCAAACAAACATGGGGGAAGTAAAAAGGCTACAGAAACGTACCTATTCTCTTGTAGCGGTTGTCTTGTCTGCATCTGTATGTGCACTGTTTGCAGTTGGATATGTCCTACACATTCCAATAAATCTTGTATCGATTATGGCATTAAGTACAGTTACTATATCACTACATCGAGCAAGCTACATGATAATCTACGCACTAAAAAAACTAGGGCAGTTAATTGTGGCATATTCTGCTGCATTTGCATCACTATTGCTTGTTTATTACCTTGGCAGTCCGATAATTCCAGATAATGTAACAAGATATTTTGTTGGACTAATAGCTGCTTTTGTTGCACTGTCCGTTTTTTCAATCTATCAACACTACATGGTACTAAAAGCTAATACTGTGACTATATCTGCAGACAAGCCACACTTTTACAATCCACTAAGCAGAACTGACAAAACCATAAAATCAAAATTTATCGTTCAGCTCTGGGAGGTCATAATGTATTCAATTTATGGGACATTTTATCTTGTGACGATGTTTGCAGACCGAGTTTTATCTTGGATCTACAATCCTCTGGTTGCTCAGGAAGGATTTGGGCTTCCATTTGCGTTTAATTCTGTTTATCATGCAGGGGCAGATTTGGCCTTGGTTATTTTACTGCCTGCTACGATAATACAGTATGTCATGATGGAACCCGTTCACATGCACATGAATAATGTCAGCATAAACATCAAAGTTTCAGAAGCAGATGTACTTGTAGGGTATTTTAAAAATATTTATAAAAAATTACTTTTGTTGACATTACTTTCATCTGTTACAACTGCCCTAGTTCTTAATCTTGCAGAGCCATTCATAATGTCACATGTGACGTTCTCGCAGACTAGCATGCATGTGCTTCAAGTTGCCTCTATTGCTAATGTATTCCTGTCTTTTTTTACAGCAAATGCCTTACTTCTAATGCTTACAAACAAGATAAAATTTCTTGCAATTGTTACAATGATATCTGCATTAATAGTGGTGGTAGGAGGTATTATATTTGCACAATATGGATTTGAAAATTTGGTATTTGCATATCTTATAGCATCAGTATTTTTAGGAGTAGTCTCTACAATTTATGCACATAAAGTAATCAAGAATGCAGGAAGTATATTATTTTCTAGAATGATGTAAGAAAATAAATTTTTTAAAAAGTCAAAAGTAATCTGGAATGAACGAGTTTGATCGTTCTGTTTTTTTATCCCGTTCTGTTTTTTTATACGTAGAATACGGGATGTATACTTCGTTCCAATATCTCATGCATACCAACCTTTTGTATTCTTTCATGCTAATCTTCTCCCCTAATACCATATTGCGAAATACAATATCGG
>Ga0310813_10001153_pt1 | contig 15962 bp, 11 predicted proteins | sample YN3metagenome_FD_203086 | JGI IMG/M metagenome (GOLD analysis project Ga0310813, IMG submission 203086) | Soil microbial communities from experimental microcosm in Duke University, North Carolina, United States - YN3 | ecosystem: Engineered > Artificial ecosystem > Soil microcosm > Unclassified...
TGCGCGGGGCGGTCTTTATTCGCCGGACTAATTAACTCAATAGCTCCAACTAGCGTCGGTCCTGCTTGAGTACTAAAAATTTGCACCTCAACGACATCTGTGGTGAGTTGAAATGGCAACGTTGCAGTGGGCGCTCTTGGCTTCCAGTCCAGCATTTCAGATGTTTGATGCAAAGGATTAACTGGTATTCGTTCGCTAAAAGCCGCCACATCAATTTCAATGCCAAATTGAGCGTTTGGTTCAGCAAAGTAGCCTTCTGGAAGAGATTGGTTCAAGTCATCAGCAATATAGGTTGACCAGGCATTATGAAAACTGTGCCAGTGACGTCTAGTACTTAGAGGCGGGCGAAAGTGGTCTCGGAGTGGCATGTCAATTAAAACTACATAATTAATAAATGTTGATGCACCAGCTACAACAAAATTGTAACCACTGTCTTGATGGTCATGCGATCGCCTAATTTCACAAAACCAAAAAATGCGATCGCTCTTGGAGCGGATAGCGAGCGCATAATGGATGCAATTCATCCTGATATCTTGCACCAGTACAATGGAAAACATCTTTAGCCATCGTGGATGCTTTTGCTCAACAAAACTAACTATTCTAGCAGTTGAATGTGGCCTGGGAACTGAGGCGATAAATCGAGCGTTTTTAAGTCTTGTGTAACAGACATGGTAGGCAGGAAAAGAACAACAGAAGGCTTTAAGCTTTAAACTTAGTGTAGCGATAGGACGGGCAAGAAATGGTTGATACAACAGAGGCGATCGCCTACAGCTTTACTCGAAGCCGAACGCGAACTATTGTACGCTTGACAATCTACTACCCCTGTTCCAGCATTTAGGCCAACTACTAGCCGAGCCTATTATCGCTAAAAAAAAAGAACCCACTAACAACTACTCGGCAGATGAATTGAACGAGTTATGAATCAAGCACTGGCATTAGTAGGGGAATGAACAACCGATACCCTAGAACCCACATACTATTATCTCAAGACAGTGGCGACCTCAATGGACTACTGCCCCTGTTGCAGCAGTTGGATCGACAGCTAGACCAAGCCGTAGCAGCAGCTCAAGTCGCTTATGGGCCAGAAGCCGCCACCGACCCCTATCGCGGACTGCACCTCAACTCCGAAGACGTAGAGCGATTACTGACTCGTGAACCCGGAGCACCTACATTTCAAGGATATGGTGAACTGGACGACGAAACTCCATCGAACGTGGTGCAGCAAGATTCACCCCTAGCATGGCTCCAGCAAACCTTTGAACTATCTCCCTTTGATGTAGAAATAATTGCGATCGCACTCGCCCCCGAACTCGACCGCCGCTACGAACGCCTCTACGCCTACCTCCAAGACGACGTGCGCTGCAAGCGTCCCAGCGTCGATCTCGCCCTCAACCTCCTGTGTCCTACCGCCGCCGAAAAACTAGCACGACGCATCCACTTTGCCTCCGATGCACCCCTAATTCGCCACAACCTCCTACATCTCGTCCCAGACCCCAATCAGCCCAAACCCACGCTACTCGCTCACCAACTGCACTTAGACGACCAAGTTGTCCGTTTCCTCCTCAAACAACCCGGACTCGATGCACGAATAGTCCCCTTTTGTCAACTCATTGAGCCAACTCTCTCGCTTGACGCATTACCCCTGAGTCCCGAACTCAAACAAGCCCTATCCGCCTTAGTTATCGAAGATTGGCAAGAAAAAAAACCGCTACAGTTATATTTCCAAGATTTAGACCGGACTGGCAAGCGTCACACCGCCCAAGCCCTCGCCGCCGAAGTGAAAGCCCCGTTGCTGGCGGTAGACTTAGCCCGAATGCTCGAAGCCAAAATTGATTTTGAGCCAACTCTGAAACTCGTATTCCGCGAAGCCTGGTTTCAACAGGCTTTGCTTTACCTGGATGAACTGGATGTCCTGCAAAGCGATGAGCGGGCGATGTCTTATCAATGCCTAATCCGTGCGATCGCCCAAAACCAAGGCATCACCATTTTAGCGGGTATGCAACCCTGGACGCCAACGGCAACAGAGCTACTGGACATGATTACAGTGTCCTTTCCCATCCCCGACTTTACCCAACGTCGAGCTTGCTGGCAAACTCACCTAGCTGCCGCTAGCATCTCGCTCAACGACCCAGATTTAGATGCCCTAGTAGACCGCTTCCGCCTGACACCCAACCAAATTGCTAATGCCGTAAACAGCGCCTGCAATACAGCCCGCTTTTGTGCAGCCCAATCAGCTAACGGAGCACAACCCAGCAAACAGCGCACTCTAGATTACCTGTTTGCCGCTGCCCGTACCCAATCCGGTCACGACTTAGCAACCTTAGCCCGCAAACTTGAGCCGAAGTACGGCTGGGACGACATCGTCTTATCAACCGACCAACAAGCCCAACTCAGGGAACTCTGCAATCAAGCCAAATATCGGCATCTCGTGCATGGAGACTGGGGCTTTGAGAACAAGTTGTCCCTCGGCAAAGGGCTAAACGTCCTGTTTTCTGGATTACCCGGTACGGGCAAAACAATGGCAGCAGAGGTGATTGCCCACGAATTGCAGCTTGACGTTTATAAAATTGACCTGTCGCAGATTGTCAGTAAATATATCGGCGAAACCGAGAAGAACCTCAACCGCATCTTCACCGCAGCAGCATCCTCCAATGCCATTCTCCTGTTCGATGAGGCAGATGCGCTATTTGGCAAACGCTCTGAAGTCCGCGACTCCCACGACCGCTACGCCAACCTTGAGATTAGCTACCTGTTGCAGAAAATGGAAGAGTATGAAGGAGTAGCCATTCTCACCACCAACCTACGCAGCAATATGGACGAAGCCTTTGTGCGGCGACTGCGGTTCATCATCGAATTTTCGTTGCCTACAGAAACGCAGCGTCGCCGCATCTGGCAGCAAATCTGGCCAAAAACTACCCCTTGCAGCCCAGATTTAGACTTCGATTTCCTCGCTCGTCGCTTTGAAATAACGGGGGCGAATATCCGTAACATTGCTCTAGCAGCAGCCTACTTTGCAGCAGATGACGGTGGTATCGTCAACATGATTCATCTGATTCGCGCCATCCGGCGCGAATACCAAAAGATGGGCAAGATATTGAGAGAAGAGGACTTCGATAAGTACGCTGGGCTGAGATAGAGAGAAGATACCGCCGATTCAGGCTCACGAAAGCATTGTACTTAACGAAACTCAAACTTCTCTCCCGTTATCATATTTTCGCCTTGGCGAAATTTCAGACAGCAGAATTTCTGAATCTTCACCTTTCCGCCATTTTACCCAGGCAGTGAGTAATTCCTCAACCAGCTCAGACTTATCTATTTCAATGCCTTGTCGCTTTAGCTGAAGCAGTTCATCCTCAACATCTAAGTCGGTTTCTTTGCGGATGTAGTAAGTCCGACCAATCCAGTTAGGGTCGCTCCGCTTACCTGTAGCAGGTCTGCCACGTCGCTTAGTTTCAGGTGTGGAAGGCGGCGTAGACTTTGGCTCGGTAGGTTGAACTTCAGAGCGCTCACGCACCAGCTTCTTGAACAAATCTGTTGGGTCGGTCATGGCAAAATTTCCTTACCGACTGCTAGATAGTCCTGCCAAGCGCTCTTGGCCATCCGGTCTTTAACTTTATACACAGGTACGCCTTCTAAAGATGCCTTCTCATAGCAGATTAGACGCCTGATATCCTTCTTAAACAATGGCAACTCTGATAAGGCGGCTCTAGCCTGCGCTGCCGTCTTAACGGGTTTGGGGTGAACCATCGTCAGCAAGATGCGATAGCGATCGCTCCCCAATTCCTGGAGTAAGTCCACAGTTTGTAGCAAAGCATCAATCGCCAAGGCATCCGGTGTAGTCGGTAATACCAAAAGATTACACCCGTCAGCTAAGGCTTCCAGCTCGTCCCGATTGGGTCGGGCAGCCGTATCAATAATGATGTGTTCGTATTTGGGACTATAGAGAGCAGCCTGCATCAAGTCCACAACTTTGAACGGCAGGTTTCCCCGCTTATTCCACCCCGTCGCGCTGCGGTTTGGGTCGCCGTCAACCAGCAGCGTGTCACCCTTTTTTGCAAAGTAACAAGCTAGATGGACAGCCGAGGTGGTTTTGCCTACGCCCCCCTTGAACCCTGCAACTGTGATTAGCAAGCTCTGTACCCTCAACCCATACCAGCAGCTTAAATCGCCTTGCCGCCTTTGTCTATTTCCAAATTACTGAATTTATAACTTTTTGAATTGGCGAAAATACAGCAGCCTGAATTGGGGGTAATTCTCTAATCAGGGGCAACAGTCACTTGGTATGAGTTATGGTGTGGCGCAGCTTGCATCCGCCATACCGGATTTCTAAGCTCCGCCAGCAGGACTGGCATTTTTTGGCTTGCGTTCGAGAAGCTCCTCCTTAGTGATTGGCGTTCTCCTGAGCGTATCTAAGGGAAGTAAAAATTCACAACGTTGAATTTTTATATCCAGCGCATCAAACACCGCCATCACATCAAGAAAGCTAGCTGTTTCATAGTCTTTATTTTCGTATTCCTGAATTTGTGCTTCAGATAGTCCCGCCAAAGAAGCCAGTTCTTTTTGACTGAGTTTAGCCGCCATGCGAGCTTTAATCAGAACTTCGGGTAGGGAGTTAATATCATCGAGTTTGAGCACCAATGGTGTTCGGGAATCGTGAGTCGTGAGGGTTTCATATTCCCGCATTTCTTCTCTCAGGTCGTCCAGTTTCCTTTGGACTTCATTTATATAGAGTTCTCGCAACTGTGGGTCATTTTTAGCTCTCTCATTTTCATTCTTTTCTAACTGTGATAACGATTGTTCAAATTTTTCAACCCAGGATTGGATGTTGCGATAATGTTGGTCATCTCTAATCATCATTCAACCTCAATAAATCTATAGCAATAATTCCTTTTGGTGTATTTGTTCGGGTATCAAATTGAAAAAAGTCAAAGTAACTTGTTCCATAAATGTCGGCAGGCAAATCAGCCCGGAAAAATTCACCACCGTACTTGGCTTTTTGCTGGGCAGTTCGTTGCGGATTATACAAAACTGGAGCAAGAGATTCTAAATAGTTGATATCAACACCGTCAGCATGCCAGCAGGTATCAAAATCACCTGGATTCAGTTTTTCAGTGACGAAACTTCCATTGATGTAGATAAATTGACAACCTGCTGCTTTTAATTGCTCCATCGCTAGTTTGAGTCCGTTTATCAAGCGTAATCGTCGCCGTGTAGTACCAAATCTATCTGTGAATTCCTCCCATGTGCAAAAATGAATTCCTGGCGGCAGATTACCATTCTCATCAAATTCTGGAATCATTTCCTCACACCTTAACACAGCTTGATTATCCGGTTAGGAGCGTACCATTTCTTGGTTTGCCTTTCTGGGACAAGTAACCCGTCTTATAGGAGCTATTTTTTCTTTAAACCGCTCTTGTGTTCAGTCAAACACACTTTTCTTCAAAAACTCTACCACCGATAATCGAAGAGTTCATCTAGGGCTGGCTTGTGCCTGATTGCGCTTCCAGTAAACTAATTGAGAGCGTGAAGCAGCCCTTAGATCCCGGTACGCTCTCAAAGCGCCCTTCCCGCTTCCCCTCTGAAAGCCCCTTAATTACCGCGTCCCTGACTCGACCCTTTTGGCTCGGTTCCACGGAGCCAAACAGGAGCGCAATGAAGTCATCTATGCAATAGATTTTTCCTGGGTGAGATTCGAGGAGAGAAACCAGTGCTACTTTAAGCGACTGCCCCCGGTACGGTGGCAGCATCAGGGAAGGAAGCTTGACAAAAGAACTCTTTCTCTTTCGATGAGACAAACCACCAGAACTCGACCGAAAAGCTGGTGGGGGTTCAGCTGGTTCCACCAAGCTCAAATCAAAGGTGTAGCAACCAGGGGAGTCAGTTACTCTTGCCCACAACTTTTGCTCTACCCCCTGAGTCAAGCTACTCCTCACTCGGCTCTTGATGACTTTGAAGAGTGAGGGTTCTAATTCCCCGTAGAGAGAGCGCACAATAAAGTCAAGGTGTAGTACCGTGCCAGAGTGTTCTGCTAACAGGAGTGAGAGCGCCTCTATTCGATTCATGCCCTGATAATTCGGGAGCATTTCGACATCTTGCACCCCGTCCGAGGAAGTACTACCGTTGCGGTTGCCATTGAGGAGTGTGTTGGTGGTGGCTGGTGGTTGAAGTGGCTCGAAAAACTGTTGTTCATCACCAGAAAGCGGTGGCAGCAACGATTTGGGCACAACAACCAACCAGGATCGTCCGAAGTTTGTAAGTTGGGTGTAAGCCACCCCATTGACTTCAAATACCTTATCCACCACTAATGAAAGTTGAGCGAAATCCTCTTTTGACCACGACAACACTTTACTGTCGAAGGGATTTTTAGCCGTTGAAACTACAACAATGGCGTCCTTCCCAACGAACTGATTCCACTTGGAAGCCAAACCTGGTAACTTCAACTTGAGACGGCGAAACACGACATCGTTCGGACACTCCAAGGATAGAGTCTTACCACCATTGCTAGCGTCAGTTAGTTCTATCCCCTCAGAGTCAACACAGAAACCCAGCAGGGTACGGGTGGAGGTATCCAGGGTGTCTTTGAATCGCTCTAACAGTTCTGGAAAAAACGGCTCTTCTATTGAAGTGTGGGAAGATGCGCCATTCCCCTGATGAGTGAGAACCGCACTCTTGTTGACGGCACTACTGGCGTTACCATTGCAAGAAGTGAGGGAGCTATCTTTTTCGGCAACATCACTGGAATAGCTCTCCACGTTTTCTGGGATAGCAGCGCTAAAAGCTGCCCTTGTAGGAGAAGGTAGGTTCTGGTGTGGTAGTTCAAGTGTCAGTGGCAGTTCTTCAACGCTTGACCATCCTTCCAACAGGGCTTCGACATGCGCCAACTTTTCCCTGGCTAGTGCCAGCTTTTGTGAGTACTCAATAACCTGCTGCACGTAGTGGTCTTTTAACTGCACCAAGGGTGTGCGTAAGTTGTCGGGAGGCGGCTCAAGTTGGAACTGTTGGGTCATCGGGCAGGAGCGTTCTCCTAATAAAGGTATTTAACGGGCATGCTATCTTCCTCTAGCCTAGTTAAAACCACTCATGAAGAGTGGCTTGCTGCAAATAAATCATCGAATTGTGTGTTCAAAAATGCCTAGCAAGTACGTTTTTGTTAAAGAGTACACCGTACAAGCTCACTCAAGACTCATTCACACCCGCACCTTCAAGTTCATCTGCAAACAATGCCTTGCACCCACAGTGCGGGAAACTTACGGCTCTAGACCGCTGTACTGTGAGCAGTGCCGCCCTCCAAAACCTAAGACCATCCGCGCCACGACTAATCCGAAAAAGTCCCAACCCAAAGAGCCAAAGCGCTCAATAGCTCCCCCCCACAAGATAGCCAATACCAACAGCAACACGGAAGAAACACCCAGTAGCTTCAAGCCTACACACAACCTAGTGGCAACCGCGTCGGGAGAAAAAATACCCGTGGCTTTGGTGCCAACAGAGACAGCGGAACTGTTCACGGTGCATACAGCGGAGAATTGGGGGAGTAACTCACCTATTGAGTACGACAGTAAACGCGGATTGCTGTCGCAGGGGCAACCGTTAGTCACTTCCACCTTGGAAGCGCTGTCCCCAAAACAGGACGAGTGATAAGCGATCGCATTAAGTTGGAAAAGACAGCCAATCAGAATGTGTTTATATATAAGGAAGCCGTAACAGCTTCCAGATAGACTCCAAAACAATAGTAGTCAGAACCCAGGGGAGCACCCTTCACAGCAAACCCCCAAGCTTTGTGTGTGCGGAAGTGCCAGCGAACCACAACAAGGGACTGCTGGCCCTTTCGACAACCAGATACTGTGTCCGGTGCAGTCCCAATAAGAAGCGCTAGCTGAACGCACTCCCAAAGAAACTGTCGATATCCGAGTTATTGGCAAAGCCTTCTGCGCCTTCTTTTGAAGGCGGAGACTTCTCAATAGTTGGCTCAACCTGCTTCTTTTTCCGAAGAGAGCCATTGCCGCCGACTATCTCCACAGGCGCTGTCACAACCTGCCTCACGGGCGCTTCTACCCCAAGCACTTGCCTGAGATAGGAGGCGTGTTTTTCCAAGGCATCGCAAGATTCGAGGCAGGTTCGCCTCAGTTCCTCTGGGGTGCGCTCGCCTTCCTCCAGTCGCGCCAGAGGCAGGAAACACATCAGAAGGATTTCGGTGACTAATTTTTTGGTATCGCGTGTTTCTCTCGATTCAAGATAATCTACTACTGACGCCAGTGGGCTACCTTTATAAGGTTGTAGCCGCAGGGTAAAACTCTCTCTTTTTTGGCTCACTTGGAGTCTCCTTTGATTAGATAATCAAACAAGCCATAACAATCAGTTGCTCGATGCAGCAGCTTTGGAAGGAACCAGGGTGCCTTTTTAAGCGATTCTTCAATTCCAGCATCGAACACAATTGTTGCGTGAGACTTAGATCTGTCTGCCGGATAGTAGTAGCAGCAACCATCAGTGCGGCTCCGCACCAGTTTACAATTAAAGCGCTTTTCCAGCTCTCCCTTCCAGTACAAAGCTGCACCACCAGATATAATCACCTCGCGCAGCTCACTATTCGGTAGCAAAAACTTATCAAACCAGCGATTAAGCTTAACCCAATATTCTTGAGTTGCTACTGTCAAGACTTTGGCAACTTCAGCAATCTCAGAAGCGCGAAGCTTTGAATCTTTTGCCCTTCCTAATTTGTGGAAAGCCTCCTGCATAGTAAAATCCGGTCGAGAAGTTATCGGGGGTTCGCTATACCTAGATTGCTCTCTTTGAAAGTCTCTAATTGCTCCAAAAATCGATGAGGCAAGGGCATTGCGCTCCAATCCCGATGTGCGTTTGACTACTGTATCCAGTAACTCCCGGAATCCGTATAGCGGACTCTCCCCCCGTAGCGCCCCCTTCTCAAGCATCAAAGCTGTTGAATTTCGATGTCCCAGCATAACTACAGCGATATTGCTTTCTCTGAAATAATCAGTTCCCTTCTCGCGCATCCGGAGCATTGCCAATCCAAAGCCTTCAGGTTTACAGACGAATTTCTCTAACCTTACACGTAGCTTTTGCCCCTGAAATTCATATTCTGAAAGCATTTCTTCAAGTCGCTTCTCTAGGATTTTAGAATCCTTGTATTCGTTCCAGGGCAATAAAAGAGCCAACTCGCACTTGATTGTTTTTTTAGTAATCAGCTTTGAAGATGTAAGAATTACTCCAATGGCTGCCAGGACTTTATAAGAAGCATTTTCATATTTGGCTTCAGCTATTCGATCCTCTGGATTGAAGCGGTGAGCAAAATCACCAACAACATAAGTTTCTTCGCCCCACTTCAAGTAAGCTTCTTTCTCAGGAACAGGTCGGGTTAGTGCTCCCTCCAACTCAAAATAGCTAGTCAACCAATTTGGCTCAATTTTTTCAACCTCAGGACCCATCATTAGTAAGGAAGGCTGAGAAGATTGTGAAGTTTGATACAAAACTTTTGTAGCGCTTCCGCCGCAATCAACGCACAAACGAAGGTCGGGTTTTGTCGATGTTTTCGTTTTAGTCATGAATAAAGAAGGAAGAATTTTGTTTTACTTTAGTCTCCGACTCGCGGCGCAGAAATCGGTCTAGAGAAATCGTCCACGAGTTAGACGACGTTTTTTGTCCTCTAACTAAAGGTAGAAAGAAAAAGCACAATTTTTCAGGGAATTCGGTGCAGGTGAGTGAACAGTAGTGCCTCATGAGTCGGGAGGGGGCTGTTCTATTTAAACCGAGTGTGCCAAACTGTGCTGCAATCGCTCAAATCCGCTTCGTTTCTTGGTTGCAGCCGTTGCCCCAGTCGCGTTATTTTCAAATCAGCCCCCGACATGGTGCAAGTTGGGAATGGGAGTCACCCGCGAGAGCAGGTTTTGCATTCTGAACGAACGCAATCCCATTCCACTTGCCAGGTAGGGGGACACCCCCTACCGTGGACCACCCCCGGTTTGACTGTCCCGTCGTTGACTTTTAGCCGTGCCTCAGCCCAAAAAATCCGCAGACATTAAGCGATTGCATCGCGTTAAGCTGTCCTTTACGCAGGACGAGTACAACTTAATAGCCGCTCGCGCTCAAACTATAGGCAAGCCCGTCGCTGTTTATTGTCGCCAAGCAGCGCTCAATTCCCGCATAAAGTTTGTCCCAGAACCCAACCAGGAGGCACTACTGGAGCTAAAGCGCCAGGGGGTAAACCTAAACCAGGCTGTCAGAGCCATCAACTCTTCTCTTCTCGTAGGAGAAATTCCGCGAGCGCTGCTAAATAGACTGGCGGAAGAACTCAACGCCCTCCAAGAAATCCGTTTGAAGCTGCTAGGCAAAGCCAACCAGTGATTCCTAAGAAAGTAACGGGGCAACGGTGTGCCAAAGGCAGCTTTAAATCGGCTCTCAAGTATGTCTTGTCTGATAATAAGGAGGGCACCAAGCGACCTACAATAGTCGCCACAAATATGTTTGGCAGAAACGCCAGCGCTCTTGCTATAGAGTTCCTTGAGGTTCGCTCTAACAGTAACAGAGTGAAAGACCCTGTCTGGCACGTCTCGTTGTCAGCGGCTCCAGGCGAACGCTTTACGGATGAGGAGTGGGGAACAATCGGCATGAAGCTGATTGACAAAGTGGGAGCCAGGGCAAAGAAGAACGAAGTTGGCATCTCAACCCAAAACAACCAGTTTGTAATTGTCAGACACCATAACTCTGACTACGAACACATTCACATAATCCTCAACCGCGTTAACCTCAACCTCAAAACCTGCTACTGTAGCTGGGACAAGAACGACTTGCACGCTGCTGCTGCTGAGATAGAGGTTGAGTATGGACTGACCCGCTGCGACCACGGCAAAGCCAAGCGGTCTGGCTACCAGAAAAAAGACCCCCGCGACCTGAGTCCCCGCGTGGTTGCTCGACTGGAGAAGAAGGAACAAAAAACCGGAGAGACTGACCCTAGATTGGCTGCGTACCGGGAGATGATTGAAGAACAGCGGCAACAGAAGGAGCGGCAACAGCTATTAGAGCAGCTTAAACAACTTCAACCAGAGGAGCCAATCAATCAAGAGGGTGAAATGGAACTCTCTGAAATCAAACCGAATCCTTCTACCAGCACCTCACCCCAACAACAGCAAGAGTCAGTCTCAAAACCACCAGTCTCAAGTGAAGAAAACCTTCGACGAGCAGAACACATCAAACTCATTGCACGGCTAATTTTCCAGCAGGCTAAAGTTCTGGGAAAAGCCAAGAAAATTCGGGAAGGCATTTGGAGCTACCAAGACAAAGAGTATGCGTTTGTGTACAACTCCAAAAGCGATCGCTTGGCTGTGACCCATCGCTTACGAGGAGCTCTGGTGCGGTATGAATCTGGGAAACCTAAATTACTCGGAACAATTGAAACAGAAGACCTCTCAGCCTTCGCTAAGTATGAAGAAAGTCGGTTGCAGCCACAGTTTTCCTCATCCCAACCACCCCTCACACAGCCACAACGCAAGCAGTTGGAGTTGGAGCCAGACTGACCCAGCCCCATTCCTTATCTCCCCGCTCGCAGCTACGGCGCTTGTCTTGTGGGGGGTGACCCCTTCCCCCCCCAAGCCCCCGGTTGCAGTCCATTAACGGGTTTTTTGTGGTTAATTGAAGCAATAGCGGCTCAATTGATAGTCGTTGAAGTCAATCCAGGCGCAATTGGCAAGGATAGTAAGTTTCACCGTTGCTGAGCGTGTAGAAGCCATTGCGATCGCACCAAGACAGCACTTCATATTCCTCCGCGGACGCGGCACCTTGAAGATCCAAGACTCTCACCTTACGCCCCACTGCGCCTCCCTCTGAAAGAGAAGCCTCCAGCTCTGCCTTGACTTCAGCCGTTTGCCGTGCCACCAATTCGCGTTGTTTTTGAATTTCCTCCTCTAGATAAGCCACACATTTGATGCACTCTGGACCTACCTCTGTTAACGAGGAAACAACCAGTTTTTGCGTGTACTCGGTATTCTCTGGATCTGGGGAGACGTACTTCACCTCTGCTTGCGTGGGGGAATTGAATTGAATTTGCAACACCCACAGCCCCAATTGCCCCGATAGCTCATACCGCTCGGTTCGCGGAAATAGCCGTCTTCCTCCTGGTGGGGAAGGATCGGGGTCATCATCTGGATCTGAACCATTTGCATTTGTGGAGGAACCTGTGGAGGCTATCTCCACAACTTTTACAACCATCTCTTCTACAGTTGAGGCAATTGTAGAGTCTGTGGAGGAAGTGGAGAAAATTTCAGATTTTTTGATTTCGGATACCACTGTATTTTGTGTTATTTCAGGGTAAGAGATTTTTTCCGAAAAAACTCCACAATTCTCCACTTTCTCCACATTTGGGTGAAGCCCTTGATTTACATAGCTTTCAAATGTGGAGTGGCTCTCCACTTTCTGCTCCACAAACTCCACAAATGCAGTAAAGGCGAGATTTCGTCCCGTGCCAGAGGTTTTGCCCTTGTTCATAGCCTCCAGTTCGCGGAACCAAGAGCGTACAGCATCGGGGGTAGGGCGAGATTTGCTGTCATAGAGTAACTGAACGTCTCTTGCTGCAATTTTCCCTTTGTGTTGTGACAATGTCATCACTTTGGCAAGGTGGGTAGCTAGGGCATTTTCATCACCGAGTTCGTTGTATAGACTGAACACCTGTTGCATAGAGAACATGGCGATCGCAAAGGCTTCTTCATACCGAGCTTTGGGGATAAATTCACTAGGAGTGCGACCCGCCAGTAGTTCGTGAACAACATGGAGGTTGCAGGCGAGCTTGCCTATACGCCCCTCAGCCTTACCCCAGGCAGCGCTCAGTCCAGGGTGAGACTCATTGCAACGGCGACGTTCAAACTCGTTGTAAATTGAGCAGTAGTAGGCAAAAGCCTCCCGCTCTGGCTTATAGTCTTGGGGTGGGAGATTGTTAACTCTCTCATAGAGGTTAGCCAGCATGGGTGTTAAGTCAAACGAGCCACCATCGGCACTCATCACGCTTGGTGCCAGCGGTTGAACGACAAACTGGAACCGCGCCCACTTACCGTTTTCATCCTGGCAATCCTTGATCATTTTCTGCAAGACCCCAGGCTGAATGCTTCCGAGAATTGCCAGCAGAAGATTGTCAAAGTCACCAGCCAGACCGTCTGCTCGCAAAACTGTTTCGCCGCCGCCGTCGTAGTAGCTGAGTAAGTCTTCTTCGTCAGAGCCTTTGCCCCCACGATATTTGTTGGCGCTCTTGAGTAATCTCGCCAGCTCGTCAGGCAAGGCGATTAGTCCCTGGTTGGGATAAGCTTCGATCTGGTTGCGAAGTCCTTCTGTCGTGGTATCGGTAAATGAGTGAATTTTGCGACGAGCAGGCGGTGGTGCAGGTAACCCTTCAGGAAATTCCTGCTCTTTCTGCTCTTTGGTCAATGAATTATAGTATTGTTCGGTTGCGCGGTAGTCGGCTATTGCTTTTTTCCACTCATCACGGGCTTTGCGTTCAAGCACCCGCAGTGGTTTTTTCGCGATCGCTTTGAGAATGGGAGACTTTTTCTGCGAGGGCGGGGCAACAATCGCAGTAAAGAGGTTGGGTTTCACTTCAAAGTCCCAGTCGTGGTTGAGCCAACAGGTTGTGCTGGTATGGTGCAATCCTGATACAGTAGTCAGGAAGGTTAACAACACTACCTCTGGGCGAATGTTGAGCCATCCACAGTATTTGGCGAAAGGTTCCGCAAGTCCTAGCGGCAAAACTGAGTGGAGGGGAACCGAAGCCTCACGCGCTTTAAGCAGCAAGTCCACTAACGCAGCGGTTTCAGCCCGATTTTCAGTAGCCTCAACTTCCTTGAGACGCTCGTGGTAGATTTTCCAGGTCGCGGTTTCGGTGTACCCTGCACGCTTGGCTAGGTTGGGGATGGTAAGCGTTATCTCTGAGTCTGGAAGCCCTCGAGCAATAAGACTGTTGATTTCAGAGAGCAGCTCGTCAGGCGATAAAGGCGTCCAAGCCGGATGGGTGAGAATCTTATTTCCTCGATCAGGTGGTTCATTGCCATCGCCGCTGCCATCCCCGCCAGCGCCACCACCGCTCCTACCGCCACCTCTTCCGGAGCCGCTGCCACCGTTCATCCTCTCTTTTTCCTGAGTCTCCCGCAAAGCAATAGCAGTGTCTCGCGCAACAGCCACAAGATGAGCGGTCATATCCGCTGGCTGAATTCCCTGAGAACGCGCCCATCCGTACCAGTCAACGATATCGCCTTTTTCTGGCATTTCTGCCCAAATTTCTTTTGGGTTTAGTATGATGCAGGGCAATCCAGCCTTAGCTGCCGCCTGAGACACTTTCTCGGCTTTTTGAAGTCCCGCTTCATCGCGATCGGGGAAATAAAATAGACCAGCGATGCCAGCCGTTTTCAACTCAGATAGTGACTGATTAATAGATTCCTGAGACCAGCTACCGCCCTGCCAGGTAAGCGCCGCCAATCCGAGCGCTCGCGCCGTTTCAACGCAGGTTTCCCCCTCTAAGCCGAGTACCCACTTGCCCTCGCTTACTGCCAACACCTCGCTCCAGCGGTAGGGGAGCCAGGGGCGCTGACCTTTGGCATTAATGACTTCACCGCACTGAGCCACATGGTAGGGTAAAACGATCTTGTCGTACCCTTTGGATTTGGTGTCATCGACCCACTCGATCCGATCTACCCACTGGTCTTGAGAATAGAGGTATCGCGTTACCCAGGCGTTTGTTTCTGGGAGCGCTGGGTGCGGTTGGTAGAGTCGAATAGGAGTCTCCACCTCCCCTGGCGGAAGAACTGCCAACGAAATCTCGCTGTCTGGGATTGATGCAGGCAAATATCTCGGTTCTGGCAGTAGTGGCGTGAGCCGTGGACGCGGTGGGGGCAGTGGGGAATCATCGAAGGAGCCATCCTCATATCGCACACGAACTCCATAATCCTTTGCCAGTCCCAGCACCACGTCGTAAAAGCTGTCTCTATTAAGTTCCATCAGGAACTTGATTGCATCGCCGCCAACACTGCAACCAAAGCAATGGTAAAGCTGTTTAGTCGGGCTGACGCTAAAGCTGGGCGTTTTTTCCTTGTGAAACGGGCATAACCCTACATAGTCTTTTCCGCGTTTTTTTAAAGTAACGTATCCTGCGATGATGTCAATAATGTCGGTTCGTTGCTTAATATCTTCTAGAGTGTCGGGATGGATTAGTTTGGATTGATGAGCGTACATTTTTTGCTCCTATGCGGTTAGGGTTTGTGCCGCGAGGAGCCGGAATTGTTTCTACGACAAGGCTTTTAGGCTTTTGCGAGGGAAGCGTTTAAAGCTCTACCAAGTTATCGACATACAGCCTGCAATACAAATCGCTATAGGGTTTCGATAAGATGGTACTAACACACCCCGACGGGAAGTGTTAGTTTAAGATGGCAAAAAGAAACGCTTTAAGTGCTTTATAACCTTATAGCCTTGAAGTCGTTTGAATTGCTCACAAAAGCAGGTAAAATATCTGTGTGCGTGTTCAGGCACAAAAATATCTACTGCTAAGTAAATGAGCAGATGTTATAACAATTCCAGCTCCTCTTGGTTGTCTTTGGGGAAAGAACGGGCCTTGAGGGGAATTATTGGTTAATCCCGCCGCCGAAGGTGGGAATTTTTTTTGTCTGATCCTTAATATAAGAGATTCGGGGCTTCCGATCTTACTCAACTGTTGCACCCATTAGTCACTCGATGAGTTACTAGGTTTTTTAGTTCGGACGGTTGAATGTCCGAATACGCGAGCTAACTTAATCAATTCGTCGTCGTAGATGTCACCTCCTTTTTGAATTTCAGATATTCGTTCTGGCGGTATCCCGGCTTTGGCTCCTAACTCTTCTGCGTTTGCCGATTTGATTTGCTCCATAATGAGTGTCGCCTCGACTTCTGGTGGTTTGCCTAACAGTAGAGTTAACACTGCCCAAGCAATTCTTGTGAGTTGA
>Ga0310813_10001154_pt1 | contig 15960 bp, 14 predicted proteins | sample YN3metagenome_FD_203086 | JGI IMG/M metagenome (GOLD analysis project Ga0310813, IMG submission 203086) | Soil microbial communities from experimental microcosm in Duke University, North Carolina, United States - YN3 | ecosystem: Engineered > Artificial ecosystem > Soil microcosm > Unclassified...
TCTTGCGCACATCCTTGAGTTGCACGGCAGCCATTATTTTTCACTCATTTTTCTGTCTCCACGAGCCCCTTCACGAACCATTTCTGCATCAGGATGACCACCGCCGCCGGCGGCAGCATGGCGAGGATTGCCGTGGCCATGATCAGGTTCCACTCATTCGCCGCATCGCTGCCGACGATCATGCGCTTGATGCCGATCACGGTCGGGTACATGGACTCGTCGGTCGCGACGAGCAGCGGCCACAGGTACTGGTTCCAGCCGTAGATGAACTGGATCACGAAAAGCGCGGCCATCGTGGTCTTGGAAAGCGGGATGAGCACGTCCCAGAAGAAGCGCATCGGCGAGGCGCCGTCCACGCGCGCCGCCTCGGCGAGCTCGTCGGGCACGGTCATGAAGAACTGGCGGAACAGGAAGGTCGCCGTGGCCGAGGCGATGAGCGGGATGGTGAGCCCGGCGTAGGTGTTGTTCAGCTTCAGGTCCGTGATGACCTGCAAGGTCGGGATGATGCGCACCTCGACCGGCAGCATCAGCGTCACGAAGATCATCCAGAAGAAGAACATGCGCAGCGGAAAGCGGAAGTAGACGATCGCGAACGAGGCGATGATCGAGATCACGATCTTGCCGAGCGGGATGGCGAGCGCCATGACGAAGCTGTTGACGAGCATCTGCGAGACCGCGGCCTTCGAGCCCTTGGTCGAGCCGGCGGTGAGCACCTGCGTGAAATTCTCGACCAGGTGGTCGCCAGGCAGGAGCGGCATCGGCACCTGCATGACCTCGGGCAGCGTGAGGGTGGACGCGACGAAGGTGACGTAGAGCGGAAAGGCGACCGCGAGCACGCCCAGGATCAGCACCGCGTGCGAGAAAAAGGTGAGCCAGGGCCGGTTCTCTACCATTGGCCGGCCCTCAGTACTGGACCTTGCGCTCGATGTAGCGGAACTGCGCCACGGTAAGCGCGATCACGATGATCATCAGGATCACCGATTGCGCCGAGGAGCCGCCGAGGTCCACCGCCTTCACGCCGTCGTGGTAGACCTTGTAGACGAGGATGTTGGTGTCTTGCGACGGACCGCCCTGCGTGGTCGCGTCGATGACGCCGAAGGTGTCGAAGAACGCGTACACGATGTTGACGACGAGGAGGAAGAACGTCGTGGGCGAGAGCAGCGGGAACACGATCGTCCAGAAGCGCCGGGTCGGGCTTGCGCCGTCGATCGCCGCCGCCTCGATGAGCGAGCGCGGAATCGACTGCAGTCCGGCGAGGAAAAAGAGGAAGTTGTAGGAGATCTGCTTCCACACCGAGGCGATCACGATCAGCGCCATCGCCTGGTCGCCCTTCAGGATCCAGTTCCAGTCCACGCCCCAGCCCTTGAGCACGTGCGTGACGATGCCGATCGAGGGCGCGAAGAGGAACGCCCACAGCACGCCCGCGACCGCGGGCGCGACTGCGTAAGGCCAGATGAGGAGCGTCTTGTAGGCCATCGCGCCGCGTACCACGCGGTCGGCCATCGTCGCGAGCAGCAGCGAGATCGCAATGCCGAAGAAGGCGACGAGCGCGCTGAAGATCGCGGTGATCTTGAAGGACTCGAGGTAGCCGCCGTCGCGGAACAGCGTCGCGAAATTGGCGAGCCCGACGAACTGCGTCTTGAAGCCGAACGCGTCCTGCAGCTGGAAGGAATACCAGACGGCCTGCGCCGCGGGCCAGAAGAAAAAAAGGATCGTGATCACGATCTGCGGGGCCACCAGCGCATACGGCAGCCACGCAGACCGGAAAACGACCCTCTTTTCCACGCCCTCCCCTGGACCTGGAACTACTTCAAACGGCTACTTGTTCGCCGCTTCAAACTGACGAAGGATCTCATTGCCGCGCTTCTGCGCCTCGTCGAGCGCGCTCTTCGCGTCCTTCTTGCCGGCGAACACGGCCTCGAGCTCCTCCTCGATCACCGTGCGGCCCTGCACGAAGTTGCCGAAGCGCAGGCCCTTGGAATTGGCCGTCGGGTTGTGCAGCGTGAGCTCTTTCACCGGCATGTCGGCGCCCGGGTTTTTCTCATAGAACCCGGACTTGCGCGTGAGCTCGTAGGAGGCCTGGGTGATCGGCACGTAGCCCGTCTTGGTGTGCCATTCCATCTGGATTTCCGGGCTCGACAGGAAGTGCAGGAACTTCGCCACCCCCTTGTACTCCTCGGGCTTCTTGCCGCCCATCACCCAGAGCGAGGCGCCGCCGATGATCGAGTTCTGCGGCGCGCCCTTCACGTCGTCGTGGTACGGGATGAAGTTGATCGACCAGTCGACCTTGCCCGCCTTCTTGATGCCGGCCTGCGCGCCGGCGCTGCCGGAGAACATCGCGCACTCGCCGCTCGAGAACTTGGCGTCGCCCTGGTTGGTGCGGCCGGCGTAGATGAAGAGTCCCTTCTTCGCCATGTCGCCGAGCATCGCGATGTGGCGCACCAGCAGCGGGTTATTGATCGTGAAGCTCGTGTCCAGCCCGCCCATGCCGTTCTGCTTGGTGCCGATCGGGATGTTGTGCCAGGCGCTGAAATTCTCGACGTGCATCCAGGACGGCCAGCTCGTCGTGTAGGGGCAGGCGTTGCCGGAGGCCTTGAGCTTCTCGGCGGCGGCGATCACTTCCTTCCAGGTCTTGGGCGCCTTCTCCGGGTCGAGCCCCGCTTTCTTGAACGCGTCCTTGTTGATGTAGAACATCACCGTCGAGCTGTTGAAGGGGAAGGACAGCATGTTGCCCTTCAGGTCGCTGTAGTAGCCGGTGACGGTGGGCAGGTAGGCCTTCGGATCGAACGGCTCCTTGGAATCGGCCATCACCTTCGCGACGGGCACGATCGCGCCTTTGGCCGCCATCATGGTGGCGGTGCCGACCTCGAACACCTGCAGCAGGTGCGGCGCGTTGCCCGAGCGGAACGCGGCGATCGCGGCGGCCATCGCCTCCGGATAGCTGCCCTTGAAGACGGCTGTCACCTTGTATTCGCTCTGGCTGTCGTTGAAGCGCTTGGCGAACGCGTTGACGCGATCGTTGTTCGCGCCGGTCATCGCGTGCCACCACTGGATCTCGACGACCGCGTGCGCGGCTGTGGCCGCACCGGCCAGCGCGAGGCCGGCGACGATCGACGCAATGCGATTGCTGCCGTATGCCATGACTTCTCCTTGCGAAGCGGCTGCCGCGCCGCGTCCGGGGGTGGATTCTACGTCACTTCTCCGTGTCCACGAGGCCCTTCACGAACCACCGCTGCATCACCAGCACGACGGCCGCCGGCGGCAGCAGCGCCAGCATCGCCGTGGCCAGGACGAGCTGCCATTCGACCAGCGTGTCGCCGCCCGCCACCATGCGCTTGATGCCGATCACGACCGTGTACATGTCCTCGCGCGTCGTGACGAGCAGCGGCCACAGGTATTGGTTCCAGCCGTAGATGAACATGATCACGAACAGCGCTGCGATGCTCGTGCGCGACAGCGGCAGCAGGATGCCGAAGAAGAAGCGCATCGGCCCGGCACCGTCGATGCGCGCGGCCTCGGCGAGCTCGTCGGGAACCGTCAGGAAGAACTGGCGGAAGAGAAACGTCGCGGTCGCTGACGCGATGAGCGGCAGCGTGAGCCCCGCATACGTGTCCACCATGCCGAGCTCGGCGACGACCTTGTACGTGGGCAGGATGCGCACTTCCACCGGCAGCATCAGCGTCACGAAGATCATCCAGAAGCACGTGCGGCGGAACGGAAAGCGGAAATAGACGATCGCGAACGCCGACAGCATCGAGATCGCGATCTTGCCGAACGCGATGCACAGCGCCATGACGAGGCTGTTCCACATCATCGGGCCGACCGGTGCCTTCGAACCCTTCGTGCTTCCGTGCAGCAGCACGTCGGCGTAGTTCTCGGCGAGATGCGTGCCCGGCGTCAGCTGCATCGGCACCGACGTTACCTGGTCGAACGACAGCGTCGAGCCGACGAAGCCGACGTAAAGCGGCAACGCGACGATCGCGATTCCGGCGATCAGGATCAGGTGGCTTGCGATGGTTCCGATCGGGCGGCGCTCGACCATTGTCAGGTATCGTGTATCGGGATCGGTGACCGGCGCTATCTGATCAGTATTGAACCTTGCGTTCGATGAAGCGGAACTGGACCACGGTGAGCGCGATGACGATCGCCATCAGCACGACTGATTGCGCCGCCGAGCCGCCGAGATCGAGCGCCTGCACGCCGTCCTGATAGACCTTGAACACGAGAATCGACGTCGCCTGCACGGGCCCGCCGCTCGTGGCCGCGTCGACGATCGCGAACGTGTCGAAGAACGCGTAAACGACGTTGACGACGAGCAGGAAAAACGTGGTTGGCGACAGCAGCGGGAACACGACGGTCCAGAAACGCCGCGCGGGGCCCGCGCCGTCGATCGCCGCCGCCTCGATCAGCGAGCGCGGGATCGACTGCAGGCCGGCGAGAAAGAAGAGAAAGTTGTAGCTGATCTGCTTCCACACCGCCGCGATCACGATCAGCGCGAGCGCCTGGCCGGGGTTGAGCAGATAGTTCCAGTCGTAGCCCAGCCCGCGCATCACGTGCGTCAGGATGCCGAGCGTTGGATTGAGCAGGAACACCCACAGCACGGCCGCGACGGCGGCCGCGACCGCGTACGGCCAGATCAGCAGCATCTGGTAGAGCTTGCTCGCGCGGATCACTCGGTCGGCGAGCACGGCGAACAGCAGCGCGATCGCGAGCCCTGTCACGGTGACGAGCACCGAGAAGACGGCCGTGACCTTGAACGACGCCAGGTAGTGCGGGTCGTTGAAAAGGTCGCGGAAATTGTCGAACCAGACGAACTGCGTCTTGGCGGCGAACGCGTCTTGGATCAGCATCGACCAGTACAGCGCCTGGCTCGCGGGCCAGAAGAAGAAGACGAGCGTGATCGCGAGCTGCGGCGCAACCAGCGCGAACGGCAGCCAGCGCGACTGGAAGACGACGCGTTTTTCCATCGAGGCCTGGCGCGAGCGCACCCCACCGGGGTATGCGGCGGGGCGCTGTCGGACTAGCGCGGCTGCGCGCGCGAACGCGCTACTGGTTCGCCTTTGCGAACCGCTCGAGTTGCTCGTTGCCGCGCGACACCGCGGCGTCGAGCGCCTGCTTCGCGCTCTTCTGGCCGCTCCACACCGCCTCGAGCTCCTCGTCGACGATGTTGCGGATCTGCACGAAGTTGCCGAGGCGCACGCCCTTCGAGTTGGCGGTCGGCGGCTTGTTCGACAGCTCCTTGATCGCGATGTCGAAGCCGGGGCGCTCGGTATAGAGGCCCTTCTGCTTCGCGAGGTCGTAGGCCGCGAGCGTGATCGGCACGTAGCCGGTGGATGCGTGCCAATCCTCCTGCACTTCGGGCGACGACAGGAACGTGAAGAACTTGCCGATGCCCTTGTACATGTCCTTGTTCTTCTGGTTCAGCACCCACAGCGTCGCGCCGCCGATGATCGTGTTCTGCGGCGCGCCCTTGACGTCGGCGTAGTACGGCAGCGTCGCGACGCGCCACGCGAACTTCGCGTTCGCCTTGATGTTCGCGTACGAGCCCGACGACGTGGTGATCATCGCGCACTCGCCGCTGGTGAACGCCGCGAGCGGCTCGTCCTTGCGGCCCTTGTACGTGAAGAGGCCCTTCTTCGCCCAGTCGCCGAGGGCCTGGATGTGCTTGACCTGCACCGGGCCGTTGAACTCGAGCTTCGTGCCGGGGCCGCCGAAACCGTTCTGCTGCGTGGCGAACGGCACGTTGTGCCACGCGCTGAAGCTTTCGAGCTGCACCCACGCCTGCCAGCCGGTCGTGAACGCGCATGGCGCGCCGGACGCCTTCAGCTTCTCGGCGGCCTTCTCCACCTCGGGCCACGTCTTCGGCGGATTGTTCGGGTCGAGGCCCGCCTTCCTGAATGCGTCGTCGTTCACGTAGAGCACCTGCGTCGAGCTGTTGAACGGCATCGAGATCAGGTGGCCCTGCGAATCGGAGTAGTAGCCCGACACGGCCGGCACGAAGCTCTTCGGATCGAACTTCTCGTGCTCCTCGGCCATCAGCTGGTAGACCGGCTTCACCGCCCCTTTCGCCGCCATCATCGTCGCGGTGCCGACTTCGAACACCTGCACGATTTGGGGCGGGTTGCCGGCACGATACGCGGCGATCGCCGCCGTCATCGACTCGTCGTACTGGCCCTTGTACACCGGCGTGACCTTGTAATCCTTCTGCGACGCGTTGAACTTGTCGGCGATCTCGTTCACCTTGTCGTTGAGCTTGCCGGTCATCGAGTGCCACCACTGGATCTCGGTGACCGCCTGGGCGGCGCCCGCGGCGGCGGCCAGGGCGATGGCGACGGCGATCGAAGCGATGCGCTTGGTGCGTTGAGCCATGTCTCCTCCGTGAAAAGCGGCCATCCTGCCGCTTGCGGGTTGCGATTCTACGGGGTCAGAGCAAAAAGTCGACTTCGGGGTCAGAGCAAGAACCCGCACGCCGGCGCCGAGCATGGGGAAGGCGGGGGGCGCGACTTCTTGCTCTGACCCCGAAGTACGTTTCTTGCTCTGACCCCGAAGTGCGCTTTTTGCTCTGACCCCGAAGTTAGTGTGCCAGCGCAGCGGCGTGCGCCGCCGTCTCGCGCTCGTGCCGCGTGCGGCCGGCGAGCAGCGTGTACGCGGTGGGGACGACGAACAGCGTCAGCAGCGTGCCGAACGACATCCCGCCCACGATCACCCAGCCGATCTGCGTGCGCGACTCCGCGCCCGCGCCGTGCGCCAGCGCGAGCGGCAGCGCACCGAGCACCATCGCGCCCGTCGTCATGAGAATCGGGCGCAGGCGCAGCGTCGCCGCGTCGACGACCGCGTCCATCAGCGCCTCGCCCTTCGCGCGCAACTGGTTGGAGAACTCCACGATCAGGATCCCGTGCTTGGTGATGAGCCCGACCAGCGTCACGAGGCCAACCTGGCTGTAGATGTTGAGCGTGCCGCCGGTCAGCCAGAGTACGAACAGCGCGCCCGTCATCGACAGCGGCACCGACAGCATGATCACGAACGGGTGCACGAAGCTCTCGAACTGCGCCGAGAGCACGAGGTAGATGAACAGCAGCGCCAGCACGAACGTGAAGTAGATCTCCTTGCCCGACTTGCGGAACTCGCGCGACTGCCCGTCGACGTCGGTCTGCGCCGTCGCCGGCAGCACCGCCTTGGCGGCCCGGTCCATCGCGACGAGCGCCTCGTCGAGCGCGTAGCCCGGCGCGAGCGTCGCCGTCACCTTCACCGCGCGCAGGCGGTTGAAATGGTTGAGCGACTGCGGCGCGACACCCTCGCGCACGTCGACGAGGTTCGACAGCTGCACCATGCTGCCGTCGCGCGCACGCACGTAGCTGTCGCTGATGTCCGACGGCGTCGAGCGGTCGACCGGCGCCACCTGCACGATGACGTCGTACTGCTCGCCTTCGCGCTTGAAGCGCGTGACCTGCCGTCCCCCGAGCATCGTCTCGAGCGTGCGGCCGACGGTGTCGACCGGCACCCCGATGTCGGAAAGCTTGTCGCGGTTGATGCGCACGCGCACCTCGGGTGTGTTGAGCCGCAGGTCGATCTGCAGGTTCTGCACGCCCGGATACTTGCGCGCCTCGTCGACGAAGCGGTCGACGAGCCGCTGCAGGTCCGGATACGGGATCTGCGACATGATCACGTACTCGATCGGCGTCGAGCGGAACGGCTGGCCGAGCGACGGGGGATTGATGGGGAACGCGATCGCGCCCGGAATCGCCGCGAACTTCGGCCGCAGCTCGTCGGCGATCTGCTTCTGCCGCTTCGTGCGCTCTTCCCACGATTTCAGGCGCAGCACGGCGACCCCGTCGACGACCGTGGGAAATCCGGAGATGCCGATGTACGCCGCCGCTTCCGGCACGTCGGCGTAGAACGCCTCGATCGGCTTGATCTGGTCGGACGTGTATTGCGGCGTCGAGCCCTGCGGCGCCGAGACGATGCCGAGAATCACGCCGCGATCCTCGAGCGGCGCGAGCTCCGCCTTCAGCGACGTGAAGAGCAGCGCGCCGATCGCGAGAACGACGAACCATGACGCGAGGACCATCCACCGCCGGTGCAGGACCGCGGACAGCGTTCGCCGATAGCCGCGCGTCAAGCCGTTCAGCCAGCCCTCGACGAGGTTGAACAGCCACGAATGCTTCTTCTCGTGCCGCAGCAGCAGCGAGCACATCATCGGTGACAGCGTGAGCGCGATGAAGCCGGATACGAGTACCGCGCCCGCGAGCGTCAACGCGAACTCGATGAACAGGCGCCCCGTGCGACCGGTGGCGAACGCGAGCGGCGCGAACACCGACGTCAGCGTCAGCGTCATCGCCACGATCGCGAAGCCGATCTCCTTCGCGCCGACGACGGCCGCCTTCATCCGCGGCATGCCGTCCTCGATATGCCGGAAAATATTCTCCAGCATGACGATCGCGTCGTCGACGACGAGGCCGATCGCGAGCACCATCGACAGCAAGGTGAGCGTGTTGATCGTGAAGCCGAGCGCGTACATGATGCCGAACGCGCCGACCAGCGACACCGGGATCGTCACGATCGGGATGATCGTCGCGCGCAGGCTGCGCAGGAAAAAGAAGATGACGAGCACGACGAGACCGACCGCTTCGGCGATCGTCTCGAATACCGAGCTGATCGAGCGGTCGATGAACACGGACGTGTCGTACGACACGACGAGGCGCATCCCCGGGGGCAGCCCCTCGTTGATCCGTTCCACCTCCTGGCGCACGGCGGCCGAGAGCTCGAGCGGATTGGCGACCGCCTGCTTGATCACGCCGATGTTGAGCGACGGTTTGCCGTTGTAACGCGAAATCGTCCGCTCGTCGACGGGGCCGATCTCCGCGTTGCCGACGTCGCGGATGCGCACCGGATAGCCACCGGCGTTCGCCACGATGACGTTGTTGAACTGCTCGGGCGTGCGCACGTCCGTCTCGGCGACGACGGTGAACTCGCGCGCCGACGACTCGATGCGCCCGGCCGGGATCTCCGCGTTCTGCCGGCGGATCGCATCCTCGACGTCCTGGACGGTGAGCTTGTAGCCGGCCAGGCGAGTGCGATCGAGGTTGATGCGCATCGACACCTGACGCTCGCCGAAGATTCGCACGTCGGCGGCGCCCGGCAGCACGGAGAGCCGCGGCTGCACGTAACGCTTGACGTAGTCGCTCGCATCGAGCGACGACAGCGAGCCGGCCTCGACGGCGATGTAGATGACCGGATTGGAATCGGCCTCGACCTTGGCGATGATCGGCTCGTCGATCGTGTCGGGCAGCTTGCCGCGGGCGCGCGCCACCTTGTCGCGCACGTCGGCGGCGGCCGAGTCGGGATCGCGCTTCAGCGTGAAGCGCACATTGATGAGGCTGCGCTCCGAGCGGCTCTGCGAGGTCATCAGCTCGACGCCCTCGATGCCGGCGAGCGAATCCTCGAGCGGCTTCGTCACCTGCGATTCGACGACTTCGGCGGACGCACCGCGGTAGGTCGTGTCGACGCTCACGACCGGCTCGTCGATGCGCGGGTATTCACGCACGGACAGCCGCGTGTACGAAATCAGCCCGACGAGCAAAATGATCAGCGACAGCACGGTCGCGAAGACCGGCCGCTTGATGCAGATCTCGGGCAGCTGCATCGCGCTACGACTTCGGCGCGGGCGGCGCGGCGTTATCCGCCTTGCGGCGCGGCGCCGCCTCGGCCGCAGTGGCCGCCGCGGCCGCACCGTTGGCGATCGTTACTGCCATGCCGTCGCGCAGCTTGAGCTGGCCGGCGGTGACGACGACGTCGTTCGGCGCGAGGCCCTTCAGCACTTCGACGCGCCCGTCGCGTCGCTGGCCGATGTCGACCTTGACGCGGGCGACCTTGCCGTCGGCGACGCGGAACACGTACTGCTCGTCGCCCTGCGGCACGATCGCCTGCTCCGGGACGACGAGCGCCTGCTTCTCGTCGCGCGTGACGAGACGCACGCGGGCGAACATGCCGGGGCGCAGCATGGTGTCGGCGTTGTGCACGACGGCGCGAATGACGACCGAGCGCCCTGCCGCATCGATCAGCGGATTGACCGCGTACACCTTCCCCTCGAACGTCCTGCCGGGCAGCGCGTCGAGCGTGACGGTGAGCGATTGGCCGACCGCGAGTTGCGAGAGGTTCATCTCCGGCACGCGGAAATCGACTTTCAGCGGATCGATCGACTCGAGATTGACGACGTCGGCGCCTTCCTTCACGTAGTCGCCGACGGAGACGACGCGCAGGCCGATGATGCCGGCGAACGGCGCCTTGATCTCGGTTTTCGCGAGGCGCGCGTCGGCGAGTGCCACCGCGGCCTCGGCGACGCGCAGGTTGTTCTCGGCCTCGTCCCTCGCCTGGCCGGAGATGAAATTACGCTGCGCGAGATCGGCGGCGCGCTCGTACTTGCTCTGCGCAAGCTTGAGGTTCGCGCGGGCCTGCTGCACCTCGGCCGCGTTGATCGCGGGATCGAGGCGCACCAGCGTCGCGCCCTTCGCGACCCGCTGGCCTTCCTGGAAGCCGATCGCGCTGATGCGGCCCGCCACCTCGGGCCGGACGGTGATCGATTCGTCGGAGCGAAGGCTGCCCACGGCAGTGATCGTCTGCGGCAGCGCCTGCAGCATCACCTTCGCGGCCTCGACCGTCGTCGGCGGACCGTTGGCCGGGCCAGCCGGCGCTTTGGGCGGCATGGTGGAAGCGGTCGGCGCGGCGGCACCGGGCGACGCCTGCCGGGTGCCGAACCAGTACCCGCCACCCGCGGCGACGATCACGGCGGCGGTGGCGACAGCGGCAAGGACGGTCCTGGTCATCGGGCGAATGCTTTCGTGCAGCTCCCGCGCGAAGGCACCCGGGATGGCAACCTGTAATTATGAGCCACTCGGTCGCACGCCGCCAAAGCCGGCGGTCGCGCCGGCGCGCGCAACGGTGCCCCTGCTAGACTCCACGTTGCCTCGAAGTGGTGGCGGTTCGCCGTGTTGCAAGCGCTCAAATTCCTCGCCTGCGTCGTCCTCGTTCCCGCGCTCGGATGGGCACCGCCTGCGTTGGCCCAAACGTTCCCGGCCAAGCCTGCGCGCATCGTCGTGCCGTTCCCTGCCGGCGGGCCGCTCGACACGACCGCGCGCGCCATCGCGCAGAAGCTCTCCGAAGCTTGGGCGCAGAGCGTCGTCGTCGAGAACAAGCCGGGTGCGGGCGGCAACATCGGCGCGGACCTCGTGGCCAAGTCGCCCGCCGACGGCTACACGGTCGTGATGGGCGCACTGTCCACCCACGCCGTGAATCCCAGCCTGTACGCGAAGATGCCGTACGACGCGCAGCGCGATTTTGCGCCGATCACGCTGGTGGCGATCACGCCGAACGTGCTGGTGGTGAATCCGGCGCTGCCCGTGCATTCGGTCAAGGAGCTGATCGGGTACGCCAAGGCGAATCCCGGCAAGCTGTCGTTCGGATCGGGCAGCAACGGCAGCGCGGGCCATCTCGCGGGCGAGTTGTTGAAGGTCGACGCCGGCATCGACATGGTGCACGTGCCGTACAAGGGCGCCGCGCCCGCGATGCAGGCGCTGCTCGCCGGCGATACGCAGCTCATGTTCGACAACCTGGCGAGCGCGATGCAACAGGTCAAGGCGGGCAAGCTGCGCGCGCTGGCCGTGACGACCGCACAGCGCTCGAAGCTCGCACCCGATCTGCCGACGATGGCCGAGGCCGGCGTGGGCGGCTTCGACATCTCGACGTGGTTCGGGCTGCTCGCGCCCGCGGGCACGCCGCCCGACGCCGTCGCGAAGTGGCAGGCCGACGTCGCGCGCATTCTTTCGGCGCCAGACATGCGCGAGCGGCTCGCGGCGCAGGGCGCGGAGGCGGCGCCCGACACTCCCGCGGAATTCTCGCGCTTCATCGCGACCGAGATCGCGAAATACGCGCGCATCGTGAAGGTCTCAGGCGCCAAGGTCGATTAGCGGGCAACGCGTCCGGCGCCGTCCTACACGCGTCGAACTCGATCATTGCCGCCGCGGTCATTCCTCCATTGAGGCACGCGCTCGCTCCGGCGAGGCCCGTGCCGATCCAGGAACGGAGGTGGTCATGCAACGAACGACACGACGGCGCCGCGCGCTCGCGGCCGCGGCGCTACTTGGCATGGCGGCGCTTCCCGCGCACGCCGATTCTTTCTCCGAGTGGGCGCCCGTGGTACGGGTGACGCCGATCTACGCGCACGTCAGCGAGCCCCGTCAGCAATGCTGGGTCGAGCGCGTCACGACCAACGAATACGTCGACGCGCGCGGCGTGCCGCTCGGCGCGATCGTCGGCGGCATCACGGGTGGAGTGATCGGCAGCCAGGTCGGCGCGGGTTACGGCCGCGACGCGGCGACGATCGGTGGTGCGGTCGCCGGAGCGGCAATCGGCGATGCGATCGACCGCGAACGCGCCGGCATCGAGGTCATGCCGGTGACGCGCGACGTCGAGCGCTGCCGCACCGTCGACGTCGGCAACGACGTCATCCAGGGCTACGACGTGACGTATCGCTACGGCAACCGTGACTTCACGACGCGCATGGCGTACGACCCGGGCCAGCGGGTGCAGGTGAACGTCGACGTTCAGCCCACGGTGCAGTAAGCGTTCTTAGCGAAGCTGGCGCGCGATGCCGTAGGCGAGTATCAGCCATCCGGCGATGAAGGCGATGCCGCCGAACGGCGTCACGTAGCCGGCTCGCGAGGAGGCGCCGAGCGCGAGCGCGTACAGGCTTCCCGAGAACAGAACGATGCCGGCGACGAACAGCCACGCGGTCGAGCGGAACGGCACGGCGTCGGGAAAGTGCAGCATCAGCAATCCCGTGGCGAGCAGCGCGAGCGCGTGCCACGCGTGATACGTGACGCCGGTCTGCCAGACGCTCAGCAGGTCGGGCGCAAGGCGCGCCTTGAGCGCGTGTGCGCCGAAGGCGCCGAGTGCGACGGCCACCGCCATCAGCAGCGCCGCGGTCGAGATCGCGAGGCGTGGGGTCATGCCTTAAACTTCGGGGTCAGAGCACAATCGGCGTTTTGGGGTCGGAGCAATGACCGAGAGGCTCCGCAGCATTCCGCCGCGCATCATTGCTCCGACCCCAATGTGGGGATTTTGCTCTGACCCCGAAGTGAGGATAACCATGACGATCGAGCGCCGCAACGTCGGCAAGCGCCTGTCGGATCTCGTGATCTATGCACCGCCCCCGGGCGGTCGACTCGTGTACCTGGCGGGCCAGGTGGCCGAGGACCCGAAGGCGGACATCCGCGAGCAGACGCGCTCGGTGCTCGCGCAGATCGATCGGTTGCTCGAGGAAGCCGGCAGTGACAAGACGCGGATCCTGTCCGCGACGATCTATCTCGCCGACATGGCCGATTACGCGGCGATGAACGAGGTGTGGGACGCGTGGGTGCCGCACGGCGAGACGCCGGCACGCGCGACGGTGCAGGCGCGCCTCGCCAATCCCGCATATCGCGTCGAAATCCAGGCCGTCGCCGCGGCCGGCTGACCACGGAGCGCAACGGATGGCCCTCTCCTCCGCCGCGCAGGCGGTCGTTGCCGCGAGCACGCGTCGCGACGCCGCGACACCCGACACGGCCGCCGCGTCGCTGCCGGTGGCGCGCGCGCTGTTCGACCAGGTCATGGTGCCGTGCTTCGCGCCCGCGCCGTTCATCCCGGTGCGCGGCGAAGGCTCCCGCGTCTGGGACCAGGACGGCCGCATGTACATCGATTTCGCGAGCGGCGTCGCCGTCACCGCGCTCGGCCATTGCCATCCGGCCATGGTGCGCGCCATCGAGGAGCAGTCGCGCACGCTCTGGCACGTGTCGAACTGGTTCACGAACGAGCCTGCGCTGCGGCTCGCGAAGCGGCTCATCGACGCGACGTTCGCCGAGCGCGTGTTCTTCTGCAATTCGGGCGCGGAAGCCAACGAGGCGGCGCTCAAGCTCGCACGCCGCTATGCGCACGACCGCGACGGGCCGCAACGCTCGCGCATCGTTTCCACGCTGAACGCGTTCCATGGCCGCACGCTCTTCACGGTGACTGCCGGTGGCCAGGCGAAATACGCTACGGGCTTCGGGCCCAATCCTGCCGGCTTCACGCACCTACGCTACAACGATGTCGCGGCGCTCGAAGCCGAGTTCGCCGCGCACGGCCGCGAGATCTGCGCGGTGATTCTCGAGCCGATGCAGGGCGAAGGCGGCATGACGCCGGGCACCCCGGCGTACCTGCAAGCCGCACGCAGGCTGTGCACGGAGCATGGCGCGCTGCTGGTCCTCGACGAGATCCAGAGCGGCATGGGCCGCACCGGCGCGCTGTTCTCGTACATGCAGAAGGGCATCGTGCCCGATATCCTGACGAGCGCCAAGGGACTGGGCGGCGGATTCCCGATCGGCGCGATGCTCACGACAAGCGCGATCGCGAGCGCATTCTCCGTGGGCGTGCATGGCACCACGTATGGCGGCAATCCGCTCGCCTGTGCCGTCGCGGGCGCCGTCTTCGACATCATCAACACGACCGAAGTGCTCGACGGGGTCAAGGCGCGGCACGCGCTGTTCATGGAAGGCCTGCGCGCGATCAACGCGCGCCGCCGCGTATTCCGCGACCTGCGCGGCGAAGGCGTGTGGATCGGCTGCGAGCTCGAGGAAACCTGGCGCGGCAAGGCGATCGACGTGATGAACGCGGCGGGACAGGCCGGCCTGCTCGTGCTCGTCGCCGGACCCGACGTCGTGCGCCTCGCACCATCGCTGGTGATCTCGCTCGACGAAATGCTGGAAGGCCTCGCGCGGCTCGAGACCGCGCTGCACCGCGCCCTGACGTAATCAGGTGTCGGAGGTGTAATTATCCGAACGAAACCGAATAATTACACCTCCGACATCGAATGTTCTTCATCCGACCGATCGCGCGCGACGACCTGCCCGCCGTGCTGGCGCTGTCCGAGCGCACGGGCGCCGGGCTCACGACGCTGCCCGCCGACCGCGACCGGCTGCTGCAGCGCATCGAGCGCTCGCTCGTCTCGTTCGAGCACGGCGTCGAAAAGGGCGAGGCGTGCTACATGTTCGTGCTGGTCGAAGGCGGCAACGGCATGCGGGAGCGCGTCGTCGGCATCAGCGCGATCGAGGCCGCCGTCGGGCTCACCGAGCCCTGGTACAACTACCATGTCGGAACGCTCGTCCACGCATCGCGCGCGCTCGACGTGTACACGGTCGCGCCGACGCTGTTCCTGTCGAACGACCATACCGGCCACTCGGAGCTTTGCTCGCTGTTCCTCGACCAGGCGTTTCGCATCGGCAAGAACGGCGCACTGCTGTCGAAGTGCCGGCTGCTGTTCATCGCCGAATACGCTGACCTCTTCGCGAGCAAGGTGATCGCGGAGCTGCGCGGACGACTCGAGCCCGATGGCTCGAGCCCGTTCTGGGAAGGGCTCGGGCGCCATTTCTTCGCGATGGAATACTCGCGTGCCGACTACCTCACCGGGACCGGCCAGAAGTCGTTCATCGCCGAGCTGATGCCGAAGCACCCCGTGTATGTCACGCTGCTGCCGCCGGCGGCGCGCGACGCGATCGGCGCCGTGCACGCCGACACCCTGCCGGCGCGCGCGATGCTCGAGCAGGAGGGCTTTCGCTACGAGGGCTACGTCGATATCTTCGACGCGGGCCCGACGCTCGAATGCACGCGCGACAACGTCGACGCCGTGCGCCGCTCGAGCGTGATGACGTGCACGCTCGGCGAAGAGGATCCTGTGCCCGACAGCCTCACCGACGACATTCTCTGGCTCGTATGCAATCGCAAGTTCGCGGGCTTCCGCGCGCTCGTCGCAGCGGCACCGCCGCGCGTCGATCGCTTCCCGCTGCTTCCCTACGCGGCCGACGTGCTCGGCGTCGCTGAAGGCGACAGCGTGCGTGTCGTGCCATTCGCACCGGCTGACCGATGAACTTCGACGGCCTCCCCGGCCCCACG